>ENA-OPYX01000629-OPYX01000629.1-human-gut-metagenome-genome-assembly--contig:-NODE-629-length-20538-cov-3.863946_pt1 | contig 20538 bp, 17 predicted proteins | sample MGYA00242639_ERZ504486 | MGnify/ENA primary metagenome ERZ504486 (study PRJEB26092, sample SAMD00036296) | human gut metagenome | host: Homo sapiens | study: EMG produced TPA metagenomics assembly of... | reverse complement strand
CAGCGCCCCGCGCACGTCCGGCTCCTCCGGTTTTGGTGTGGGCTATGGCCGCCCCGCGGCCCCCAAGGCAGCGTCCAAACCCGTGAGCTTTCCGGGGAGCCCGGCAGCTTCCCGCCCGGCATCCACCGGCCCAAAGCATTACGAGGTGGGCGACATTGTGGAGCACAAGGTCTTTGGCCGGGGCAAGGTGCTGGCGGTCAAGGCCGCTGCAGGAGACCAGATCGTGGAGATCAACTTTGAAAAGGTCGGCGTGAAGAAAACCATGGCAAATTTTGCGCCGCTGACGAAAATTACGGAGGAATGAGAAAACTATGATGACCGTTCGATTGATCGCACATACCCCGGAACCGGAAAAGGTGGTGGCGGCAGCGGCCAAGCTCTGCTACTCCGATGCCCATATCACCGACCTGCTGGACGGCCTGACCGAGGAGAAAACGGCCAAGTTCCTGACCATGCTCAGCGACCTGGGCCATGCCAGCCCCATTGAACATGCCAGCTTCACCTTTGGCATTGAGGGTGTGAGCCGCACCCTGCTGGCCCAGATCACCCGCCACCGCATCGCATCCTTCAGTGTCCAGAGCCAGCGGTATGTCCGGCTGGACGACTTCCACTATGTCATCCCGCCGGAGATCGAGGCCATCCCTGAGGCAAAGGCAGCCTTTCTTGAGAGCATGGATGAGGATGCGAAGCGCTACCTGGACCTTGCAAAAAAGCTGGAGGACGGCCACACTGCCCGCCTGATGGCAGAGGGGATGCCGAAAGCAGGCCCGCGCCAAGCCTCCAAACAGGCCAACGAGGATGCCCGCTTCGTGCTGCCCAACGCCTGCGAGACGAAGATGGTCGTGACATGACGCCCGCAGCCTGCAGAATTTCTTCCATTTGCGCTGCTGCTCCCGCGCTCAGTGGGAGATCCGTCAGCTGGCTGAGGAGATGTTCCGGCTGGTCTACCCGGTGGCACCCCATATCTTTGCCAAGGCCGGTCCGGCCTGTGTCAGCGGCCCCTGCCCTGAGGGCAAGATGTGCTGCGGCAGAACTGCCGAAGTCCGCGCAAAGTATGAGGCCATCAAGCAGGAGGCTGGTGTATGAGCAAAGGCAAGCTGATCGTTCTGGAAGGGCTGGACGGCAGCGGCAAGGGCACGCAGGCCAAGCTGCTGGCAAAGCACCTGACGGTGACGAATCATCTGGTAAGAGAAATTACCTTCCCGGATTATGACAGTGATTCCAGTGCGCTGGTCAAGATGTATCTGGCCGGGCAGTTTGGCGACAAGCCTGACGATGTCAACGCCTACGCGGCATCCAGCTTTTATGCGGTGGACCGCTATGCGGGGTATAAGTCGGACTGGGGCAAGTTCTACGAGGAAGGCGGCATCCTGATCGCTGACCGCTACACCACCTCCAATGCTGTGCATCAGTGCTCGAAGCTTCCGCCGGAGCAGTGGGACACATTCCTGCAGTGGCTCTTTGACTATGAATACCACCTGCTGGGCCTGCCTGCACCGGATAAGGTGATCTATCTGCAGGTTGACCCGGCGGTGAGTCAGCGGCTGATGACTGCCCGCTACCATGGCGACGAGACCAGGAAGGATGTCCATGAAAAGGACACCGAATATCTGGCCCGCAGCCGCCGGGCGGCAGAACACTGTGCCGCACACCTCAGCTGGGATACCGTCCACTGCACGGCAGGGGAGAAGATGCGGAGCATTGAGGATATTCAGGAAGAGGTCAGGACTCTTGCTCTCGCTGTTATTTGAAACAAAAGGAGGCATCCTATATCATGTACCGTTTGATGCAGCCGTCCGATTGGGCGGAGGTGCTGGCCCTGTGGCAGGCCCAGCGCGGCGACACGGAGGAGTTTGTCCGTGGCGCTGTGGAGCGCTTTGCCGGGGTGCAGAATGTCTACGTCGCGGAGGAAAACGACCACATTGAGGCTGTGGCACTGGCTGTGCCGGTGACCCTGCAGGGTCGCCCGGGCAGCTATCTGTTCGGTTTGTGCGGGCAGGGCAGCCTGCTCCTTGCGGGCCTGGTGGATACCCTGTGCGCCCAGCAGAAACTGCGGGGCGCAGGCTTTGTGGTGGCAGTGCCCACCAGCCCGGAACAGTCAACGCTGCTGCAGGATAAAGGCTTCCAGAAAGCCTTTGCCCTGCGCTGCCTGCCCCGGGAGGTGGAGCGCAACCTGTGGAGCCAGGCGGAATTCGATTCCGTGACGGCGAAAAAACTCTGCGAGCTGCGGGCAAAATACTGGCCCGACACCGTTCAGCTGCCGCCGGAGCAGATGGGGGAAGTTCTGCGGGACCTGTATTCCCGGGGCGCGACCATCGTATCCAGTGAGCAGGGCTACGGCATCTATTTCCGCAGGGAGGATACCCTTTACTTTGTGGAGATGATGGCGGAAAATGACCGTGCTGCCGAGGTGCTGATGGAAGCCGCCCGGGAGAAAGAAGTCATTGTGGAAAAGGCCGTCATCACAGTGGGAGCTGCCCAGAATCTGTTCCTGGGCGAGGGAACCCGGCAGGAGTATGGCCTCATCCGTTTTGAAGGAGAACCTTTTGATGTTTCGGAGAGCTACATGCGCCTGATGATGGATTGAAAGGAACGTGGATATGGCAGAGAAACACCAGAAAAAGAAAAAAGGCAGTGCACTGAAGATCCTGTTGGCCGTGCTGTTGCTGCTGGTACTGACAGTCGGTGCGGCAGGCGTGTTTGCGTATAACGAGATCAACGGCAATGGAGGAAAGCCCGGTGCAGAGGTGACCGTCAGCATCCCCCAGGGCAGCGGCGTTGCTGCCATCGCAAAGGAGCTGAAGGAGGCTGGAGTGATCCGTTCGGCCTATCTGTTCCGCTGGTATGTGGGGCACAAGGGTGCCGCCGGAAAACTGCAGTACGGTGATTTTACGCTGCAAACCGGCGGATATTCCTACGATGGCCTGATCACAGAGTTGTCTGCGTATGCCAAGGCGGATTCGGTGCGGCTGACCTTCCCGGAGGGAACCACTGCCATTGCCATTGCCCGGAAAATGGAGGAAGCCGGTCTGTGTACTGCCGAGGAGTTTCTGGAAGAAGCCAACACCGGAGATTTCAGTGAGTACACCTTCTGGCAGTATGTCCCGGACGATGCCGATGCCCCCAATCGCTTTATGAAGTGTGAGGGCTACCTCTTTCCGGACACCTAATGAGTTTTTGACGGACGATACCGTGCATCATTATGTTGCAACGTTCTATGCACACTTCGATAAACAGTTCACAGCTGAGATGTACAGGGAACTGAAAAAGCAGGAGCTGACCCTGCCCGAGGTTATCACACTGGCCTCTTTTGTGCAGGAGGAAGCGGGCAACGATCAGGATTCCAATGTGGCGCAGGTATTCCGCAACCGTCTGGCCGAGGGTTCGCCTTACCCCAAGCTCCAGAGCAACACCTCCAGCTATGTCCAGAGCGATGAGGACAACAACTACCTCTGGAACTGGGTGGCTCCGTATTATGGCGGCTGGGAGGATATCCCCGAGAACATCCGGAATGCCTACGATACCTACACCTGCACCGGCCTGCCCGCCGGGCCCATCTCGAACCCGGGCCTTGCCGCGATCCAGGCTGCTCTGGCACCTCAGTGTGATGAGGAAGTCAGGGACTGCTATTTCTTTGTTACGGACCTTTCCGGCCACTACTATTACGCCAGGACCTATGCTGAACATCAGGCCAACTGCCGGAAAGCGGCTGAAGTCAATCAGAGTTTGAAGAAGTAAGTCCCTCTCAGTCCGCTATGCTGAAAGCTCTCCCAAGGGGCGAGCCAACTGCGGCTCCGGAGTCAGGTTTGCAGAAACCGATCCGATGAGGCGGCATCGCGTCAGCGTTGACAGAGAGGGTGTTAAAAAGAGAGGACGATTTTATGTTACAGATCCCGGAACTGCTGGCCCCGGCAGGCGACTTGGAACGCCTGCGTTATGCCATCAACTATGGAGCAGACGCTGTTTATTGCAGCCTGCCGGAGTTCGGTATGCGGTCGGCTCCTGCCAATTTTACGCCGGAGCAGCTGGCCGAGGGCGTGATCTATGCCCATGCCCGCGGCCGCAAGGTCTATCTGACCATGAACACGCTGCCCACCAATGAGGAAGCTGACCGCCTGCCCGAAGCCATCAAGGCTGCTGCCACCGCCGGTGTGGATGCCTTTATCGTGGCCGATCTGGGCGTGCTGGAAGCCTGTAAGCAGTTCGCCCCGGAGATCGATGTCCACATGTCCACCCAGACCGGCATCACCAACTGGGCCGCTGCGCGTGCCGCTTACAACATGGGTGCAAAGCGTGTGGTGCTTGCTCGTGAGATGAGCCTGCAGGATATCGCCACCCTGCGCGATAAGACCCCGCCGGAGCTGGAGATCGAGGCGTTTGTCCACGGAGCCATGTGCATGAGCATTTCGGGCCGGTGCCTGCTTTCCAATTACATGGCAGGCCGGGATGCAAACCGGGGCCAGTGCGCCCAGCCCTGCCGCTGGAAGTATTACCTGAGCGAGGAGACCCGCCCGGGCCAGCTGTATGAGATCGGCGAAAATGAGAACGGCAGCTATATCCTCAATGCAAACGATCTGTGCACCGCTCCCTTCATCGACCTCATCTGCAAGGCAGGTGTGGACAGCCTGAAGATCGAGGGCCGCGCCAAGACGTTCTACTATGTCGCCAGCGTCACCGCCGCCTACCGCAAGGCTCTGGATCAGTATCTGGCCGACCCGCTCAACGATAACTTCGAGTTGAGCGATGACGTTCTGGCCGAGCTGACCCGTACCAGCCACCGGCACTACTCCCCCGGGCTTCTACTTTGGCCGCGAGCAGGCCCGTCAGGCAACCGACAGCGCTACTTATATCCGTGAGTGGGAGTTTGTGGGCACTGTGGAAAGCTGGGAGAATGGTGTTGCCTCCTGCCAGCAGCGTGGCAAATGGAGCCATTGGGGACACGGCTGGAGGTGCTGCTGCCGGATGGCCGCAGCATCCGCTGCACCCCGGAGTGGATCAAAAAGCGAGGCAGGGGAGAGCGTGGAATCACCCCCCACGCCATGAAAGTACACCATCCCCACCCCGGAGCTGCCCCCCGATGAGTCTGCTTCGCCGGAAGGTAGAAACTCTTGACAAATGATTCCAGAAGCAGTAAAATAATAAAGTCAAAATGAACGATGTCCTCTGGCTCTAGTGGTCAGAGGACAGTTGAGGGCTCGTAGCTCAGTTGGGATGAGCGTTCGGTTCGCATCCGAAAGGTCGAGGGTTCGACTCCCTTCGAGTCCATACAGCAGAAAACCGCTCTGTCGCAGCAATACGGCAGGGCGGTTTTCTTGTTCGCAGTTCTATGAGACGGTGAAGATTATTCTGGCTGATCTGGAGCCGGTTCAAAGGTGAAAAATTACTGCTCTTCAAACCTTGAAAGTGCTAGAAATCAAGGATTTATGCGGGTTAATGCCGTGATACATTCGCAATGGCTTGAGGGTTGCGTTTGTTACATCGTTTTGGTATAACAACTCACAACCTCCACGTGACTTCCATTGTCCAAACACAAATCCGCGCCATTTTCGATGATAGGCAGTCGGAATTTGATGGACTTGAGCCACTGGCCGTTGGGCTGACGCTCCGGGTAGATCTGAATTTCGGAAATCAGGTGCTCCATCAGCTTTTTGCGTTCGACAGGATTCATCACATTGTAGAGCTTTTCAAAGCAGACGAGAACCTTGTAAATGTTGTCGCCGGTGATTTTGTCTGCTTCGATGGCCTGTTTCTTGGCACGAGCCGTCACAAGCTGATTCTCGGTACCCTCGATTTTATCGTACATCTTGTAGAGCCGTTCGTCAAGGTCGGATTTGCGCATGATGTAGTGCCGGTCATCCGGGTCAAGGGTGTCGATTTCATCCATGAGTTTGGATTTGACGGAGTAATACTGGCGCAGTTGCTTTTCGGCGGCTGCGATTTCCTGTTCAATGGCAGTGGTGTCTACTTTGCTGTTGATCTTTTCCTGCATCATGGCGGCAAACTTTGGATTGCTGACCAGTTTGATGATAACCTCCACCACGGCGTTGTCCAGAACTTCTTCCTGAATTTGCTTGTTGAAATCGCATTTTTGCCCACGCTGCATCTTGCGATGCTTGCAACTGTAATAAGAGAAAGATTTATAGGGTGTGCCATCTTTCTTTCGTTTGGTGCATTTGTTGCTGTACATTCCAGCACCGCAAATGGGGCACTTGATAAGGGCGGATAATAAATGCGCCTGTTCCGTCTTGCTGCGGTTGACTGGTTCGTATCGTTTAGACTGCGCCAACAGCTTGACCTGTGCGGCGTTCCACAATTCTTCTGATACGATGCCCTTGTGCAGGCCGTCCACCAGCAAATAATTCTCCTGTGGAACCTGATGATATTCGTTCCGGGTGCCGTGGATCTTTTCGAGTTTGCGGCGACCAAAGGCGATTTTTCCGCAGTAGACGGGGTTCTTCAGGATGGCACGAATCAACGTTGCGCTGAAAAGGGGAGAGGTGCCATTTTGACGAGCAAGTTTCTGAAAGCCGTGGGTCTCCAGATATTTGGAAAGACCATTTGCACCTGTGTCCGTGTTTACATATTGCTCAAAAATCGTGCGAATGGCAGGGATTCATCCTCATTGATTTGCAGCACACCGTCAACCAAACGATAGCCATAAGGCGCAAAACCGCCGTTCCAGCGACCTTCCCGTGCCTTCTGAATGCGGCCTTCCATGGTTTGGACACGGATGTTCTCACGTTCGATTTCAGCGACAGCGGACAGAACGGAGATCATCAGTTTGCCAGCGTCTTTAGAAGAATCAATGCCGTCCTCCACGCAAATCAGGTTCACACCAAAATCCTGCATTACCTGCAAGGTAGACAGTACATCGGCAGTATTGCGGCCAAACCGGGAGAGCTTGAACACCAGCACATAGGCAACACCATCCTTGCCGGATTTGATGTCATCCATCATCTTGCAAAAGGAAGCACGGCCTTCAATAGATTTTCCCGATTTGCCTGCATCCTCATATTCGCCAACGATCTGGTAATTGTTGAAGTCTGCATAGGCTTTCATGCGAGCTTTCTGTGCATCCAGCGAATAGTCATCGATTTGCATGGTGGTAGATACACGAGTGTAAATATAAACTTTTGTCTTTCCCTGTGACATAAGAAATCCTCACGGCTACCGTTATTTCTTGTCGATTTTCTGCTCTAAGAACTGGATGGAATCCAGGTAGTCTTGTTCCACGTCGCTGAGCGTTTTAGCCTTGTATTTCCGATATTCAGTGGTGGCTTTGTCCACGGCCTGCTTGTGCGTCACAGTGCCGTTTCCGACAAGCAACTGCTCACCGCTCATTGTCAGAATGCGGTCAAGGTGATTGGCCCAATCCTGCATGGTCATGGGCTGTTCGCGCTCTGCCTGACGCTCTGCGAAATCCAGATAACCGGAAACAAGCTGTCCCATGGCGCGAAGCTCTTTCTCGTTCAGATAGTTTTTGGCAATGGTAGCTTCTCGTAAGGTGGGCTGATTTCCTGCAAAAGTAGTCAGACCCATAAATTCCTTTTCGGCATCTGCACGGTTGTAAATGACCTCGGCGGCAGTCTGACCGTGGATGGCATAATGAATTTTATTCTGGACTTTTTTGAAGAACTGGACGGAGATTTCTGCTTTTGGGTCGTAGTCAATGCTGGTTGCATAGATTTCCAGAACCTGACGATAAAACACTTTTTCGGAAGCACGGATGTCACGGATGCGTTCTAACAGCTCTTTGAAATATCCACCGCCGCCCAGATTTTTCAGGCGTTCGTCATCCAGCGCAAATCCCTTGCGCATATATTCCTTCAGGATGCCAGTTGCCCAGATACGGAACTGTGTGCCTCGTTTGGATTTGACACGATAACCAACAGAAATAATGACGTCAAGATTGTAGAATTCGACCTGATAGGTCTTTCCGTCTGCGGCAGTTGTTGCAAATTTTGCAACAACTGAATCTCGTTCAAGCTCACCCTCTGCAAAAATGTTTTTGATGTGACGGGAAATTGTGGATTTGTCACGTTGGAACAACTCAGCCATCTGGTCAATGGAAAGCCAGACAGTGTCACCGTCAAAGGTAGTATCGATTTTGGTCAGTCCATCTTCCGTGGTGTAAATGAGGATGGAATTTTTAGGAGAGTCATCTGGACGATTCATTTTCGTACCTCGTTCAAAATATGGAACATGGTGAGAGAATCTCACCATGTGTTTGGACAGCAATTACAAGAACATTATATCATGCTGCAAGAAGTTCATCAACAGCAATTTGCCCGGTTTCGATTTCTGGGATTAAAATTTCTGCATATTTTTCGATCATATCGGCCAGAAAGCTCGCCAAGGCACTCCATTCATCAAAGTTGGATGTGCAGGCGGAAACAGGAAAGATATCTTTTTCGCTAGCAGGATATTTTTTCAATAGGCGGCTCTATTTCCTTGTAGCTGGACAGTGTGTACCAGCGATTTTATCAAACTTCCTTTCAAACTCATCCAATCAATTCTTTCAGCCGTTCCAGCTTCTCCTGTGCGGTTTCTTTGCGGAAACTTACGCCAATGCATGAAATCGGAACGCACATTTCTAACAGGCGGTCATAGATTCGGGCATGCGCGGTATCCTGCGGATGCCGGATCTCGTCCAGTGTCAGGTTGGTCGTGACGATCAAAGGCTTTCGGCTGCGGTAGCGACTGTCTACAATGTTGTAGATTTGTTCCAGCGCATACTCTGTGCTGCGCTCCATGCCAAAATCATCAATGATGAGAAGTGGATAGCGGCACAACCTGTCTACCACCTCATTCCGCCCGGAAAAGCTGTTGTTCAGCTCGTTCAGGATGTGTGCGAAGTTCGTCATGCGCACAGGCACTTCCTGAGCTATCGGAGCGTTCGCAATACACCCGGCAAGGAAACTCTTGCCTGTGCCGACACCGCCCCAGAACAGAAGCCCAATGTTCTCTGAGCGCATGGTCTGCCACTGCTCTACATAGCGGTGTGCATGGTGCATCTGTGGGCTGCGTCCGTTGTCGTTTGCAAATGTCCAGTCCAGCAGAGCGGAATCAGAAAAGCCGTCTGCTTTCAGCCGCCGCACAAGGTCGAGGTGTTTCTGCGCCTTAATAGCTGCTTCCTGCTGCTCCCGTTCGGCTTTATGGCAGGCACATTCTACCGGATGCTTGTTCTTCCCCATCAGGACAAGACCCTTGGCAAAGAAGGCTTCTTTTGGGGTTCTGCACTTGCCGCAATAGAGCAGGCCATTCTCACCGGGATAGTCCGCTGCATTTTCGGGAATACTGGAAACGGATTGTTCCAGAACTTTTTTGATCGTCTTTATAGGCTTTCTCCTTCCTTGAATGTGTAGTCCGGGATGCCCGGCGTCGATTTTCGTTCTGTTTTCTGCCGCTTTGCCCAGATACGCAGGGTGGTAGCATGGTCGGCGTACTTCTTACCTGTGGACTGGATATAAGCTGAAAGCTGTTCGATCAGGCTGTCCAGCCCGAAGAAATCGGCTTTGAGTTGCTTATACTCTTTTTCCGTCAGAAAGACATTGTGATATTCTCCAAAGGTTAAAGGGGCGGCTGTTGTTTTTATCAGGTGGCTATCTTTCAGGTTGTTCTTATAACGTTGGTTAGTGGAACACTTTTGTTCCATGGAAGATATCATTTCTGTTCCATCACATGGAGCAGAATCGTTCCATGCAGAGGAACATTTTTGTTCTGTCGGGACTTTTACAAAGATATTGTTGGGAACAGCAATGTGACCTCTCCTGCGCTCGATCAAATCGGCATCTTCCAGTGAACGCAACGCACGTTTAATGCTCATGGTGCTGCATCGTAGAGCATCGCTCAATGATGAAAGAGGGAAAATCACATAGACGAAGCCGCGCTCATCCATCCAGTTGTTCTTTTGAGAAAGAGTTGCCCGGTCAAGCAGCAGGGTGTAGAGCAACTTCGCTGTGTGGCTCAAGTCGGTATCCAGCAGGAAGCGGGGATAGGGCAGATATTGCGGCAAAGGTGTAGTGACAGTCAGGTAGTTGGAAATAAAATTCACCTCCAGTGTTTTTTCATCAAACAAATTTTGGGAAAGCATTTTACTGGCGGTTGGTAGTCTCCAGAAGATGCTGCCGATGCTGCTCTTTCAGATGCACAATATAGCTTTCTGCCTTTTGCAAAGCAGCAATAACTTTTGCTTCAATCTCTACATTTGTCAGAAAGTCGGGATACAGAGCAAAGCATTGTTCGAGACGGAAAATAAAGCTATCAGAGGCACTGTTGATTTCACTGAACATTCCTTCGGCATCGGCGACATGATCAACCGTTGCCATCTTTTCTCCTAGCTCACGAATGGTCTGGAGTTCGGTGCTGCGCTTACTCGATGAAATAAAAGGTCGATTCTCCGAGAGCGGATCAGCCGTTTGGATCTTCGATGTGGCAGCACTAGAGAAATTGCGTTCGGTGACCTTGGAAAGTAATTCTAAAATTCTCATAGGTGTCTGCACTATCGTCTGGTTTACCGTTCAGCTTTTCCTCTCGCCATGTTGATACCACGGTGGGCAATGCTTCTGTGGGAGTTCCACGGATAATGGTAGCCTCTCGCTGGGATAGCTTAAGTTTGCCGGATAAGATTTCTTCCTGAATGCCGGGGCAGTATTTTTCCATCAGCTCAACGGTTTTCATGAACTGCTCGGCACGAATTACAAAAGAGGGACTTACATTATTTTCTTTGGCGATTCGTTCGGTCGTGTTTTCTACCGATGGCAAATTGTCAATTTGACAGTTTGCCACCTGCGTGTACTGATTGCCATGGTTTCCCCCACGAGTGGATTTTTCAGAGTGATACTGCTTTCCAATCAGAAACTTTTTCTGCTCGGGTGTCAGATTCCGACGACCCAGCTGATGTTTGCAGATCCATGCCAGAACATCTTCACGGGTTTCGCAGGTGCAGGAAATCGAACGGGTGGTATAAGGAATTTCCGGGTGCTGCTGGAGAATCTTATAACGATTATGACCATCAACAAGAATGTTGCCCCAGACGATCAGGGGAGACAGGACTTCGCCCTCTGAAAGGATGTTTTCTTTCAGTTGCTGAAATTCTTCATCGGTCAATGCAGGAATCTGAGATTGAAATTCGGAATCAATGATAAATTCAAACTTGTTTTTCTTCATAGGCAAAATCTCCTTTCAAAAATATATTGGTAGTTCAGCCGTTATCCCCGCATGGATTTCCTGCCCCCTTCCGGCGGCGTCTTCCGGCTCGCTCTTGTGAGATCATCGCCGGGTATTCCATGCGGACGGTCATTTGGTTCTCAAGGTTCGATGAAGGTTTGTAGAAAGCATACCATAACCAAGAAGAAATTTTTAGGAAGCATTCCTTCCGGTTTTCAGTGGATTTCAGGAGGATCCCAAGGAGAAAACGGAAGGGATGCTTCCGCTTCTTGGAAAATGCTCTGGATAGAGCATATCATAATAACGTTCAAATTTTTAGGAAGTGATACTTCCGCTTTTTACCTTCAAAACCGGAAGTAATAGTTCCGGTTTTGTACAATATTGAATGAATCAACGACGATTTTTCGGAAACGATTTTTTCTACAAGAAATTTGCTTATTCAGCGTCCGTTAAGGTGCGGAACTAGCGTATTCTTGTGCTGAATACCTGCTTGCTGCAGATGCAAATGCAAAAACTTCCCGAGCAGAAAAATAACCGTCCACTTCAAGTTGAACTTGAAAACGGACGGTCCTGATTGCAAAATGATTTTCAATTTTGGAAAGCACGTTGAGAGGTTTCATAGCATCCGCGGGGCAGACGTATATACAACGTCTGCATTTGCAAGCAATGTGTCTGTCTATACAAACACCATTTGCGTTGCAAAATACTTGTTGGGGACACCCAAACCCTTAAACTGCATCCGATGAATGCAGGATTAGCGTCTCCAAATGAGAAAGTATATGGTTCTAACACATTGTCAGCCATTGGTAAACAACTTTTTCCGGTCAAAAAAGAAAATAGCGATGATTAAAGATGAACATTGCAGAAAAATGTGATACAATAGAAAATGAAAATCCAAACAACAGGAGGAACCCCCTCGTGGCAAATAATGTGAACGTCAAAAAACTGGAAGCTGACCTGTGGGAGTCGGCAGATCTGCTGCGTGCAGGCTCTAAACTCACCTCGAACCAATACTGTATGCCGGTACTGGGACTGATTTTTCTGCGGTATGCGTACAGCCGCTTCAAACTGGTGGAGCGGGAGATTCTGAAAGACCGTCCCATGCGCGGTGGCCGGGTGCTGCCGGTGGAGCAAAGCGACTTTGCCGAAAAGAGTGCACTGTTTCTGCCCAAGGAGGCGCAGTACAATTACTTAGTCAATTTGCCCGCCAACATCCCGGAGCAGGGGCTGACCGGCATTGAGGGCAATCCTCTGAACAGTCTGGGCGAAGTGGTGAACAACGCCATGGAACTGGTGGAGCAGCAGAGCGAGCAGCTGCAGGGCGTTCTGCCGAAGGACTACACCATCTTCTCGGATGAACTGCTGGGGGAACTGCTGCGCATCTTCAACAATGATGCGTTGGACGATGTGGGCGGCGATGTGATCGGCCGTATCTACGAGTACTTTTTGAATAAGTTTGCCAAGAACGTGGCACAGGATGACGGCGTGTTCTTTACGCCGAAATCGCTGGTGAAGATGATCGTCAATGTGCTGGAGCCTGCCCACGGTGTTCTGCTGGACCCGGCTTGCGGCAGCGGCGGTATGTTTGTGCAGACCGGCGACTTTGTAAACCATGCGGGCATGATCGCCAACAACACCATGACTTTCTACGGACAGGAAAAGGTGGAGTACAACGCCAAACTCTGCCTGATGAACATGGCCGTGCATGGCCTGACCGGCGTGATCAAGTCCGGCGATGAAGCCAATACCTTCTATCACGATGCCCACAACCTGAACGGCTGCTGCGACTATGTGATGGCAAATCCGCCGTTTAACGTGGACAAGGTCAAGTCGGAGTCGGCGCAGAGTGCCGGGCGGCTGCCGTTTGGCCTGCCCGGCGTGAACAAGGCCAAGGAAATCGGCAACGCAAACTATCTGTGGGTGTCCTATTTCTACTCCTACCTGAACGAGCACGGCCGCGCGGGTTTTTGTGATGGCGTCCTCGGCTACCGACAGTCAGGGCAAAGACAAGGACATCCGTGAAAAACTTATCCAGACCGGCCATGTGGACGTGATGATGAGCGTGGGCAACAACTTCTTCTATACCAAGAGCCTGCCCTGTTCGCTGTGGTTTCTGGATAAGGGCAAACCGGAACATCTGCTGGACACCGTATTGTTCATCGACGCCCGCAACTATTATACCGTGGTGGACCGCACCCAGAACGAGTGGAGCGACTGGCAGCTGAAGAACCTCAACGCCATTGTCTGGCTCTATCGCGGTGAAGAGGACAAGTACAAGGTGCTTCTGGCGGAGTATTACGCAGAGCTGGCAGACGACCGCCCCTTTGCAGAGATTCAGGCCGCACTGGAACAAAACGTGCAGGCCAAGCGGGAAGAAGTAAAAGCCGCTGTGGAGGCAGCACCCCGTAAAGAGCGCAAAGCTACGCAGGAAAAGTTCGACAAGGTGCTGGAAGCCCTCAACGAGAAAATGACCGTTGCCAAGGAGGCAGTCTGGCTCATCGAAAAGTTTGGCGAGGGCGTTTATCAGGACATTCCCGGTCTGTGCAAGGTGGCAAGCCGAGACACCATCCTCAACGAGAAAGGCGCATCCCTGACGCCCGGTGCCTATGTGGGCGTTGCACCCGTGGAGGATGACGGCGTGGATTTTGCCCAGCGGATGAAGGAAATCCACAAGGAGCTGCTGGAATTGCAGGCAGAGTCCAACCGCCTGATGGAAACCATCTCGAAGAATCTGGAGGAGATGGGGTGTGAAGTGGAAAATTGCAAAATTAGGGAAGATTGCTATCATCAAAACGGGAAAACTGGATTCTAACGCTGCAGTTATAGGTGGAAGATATCCATTTTTTACTTGTGACCCAAATACATTATCGATTGATGTATGGGCATATGATACAGAAGCCGTTTTGCTTGCAGGGAATAATGCAAGTGGAAATTATACGGCGAAGTACTATAAAGGCAAGTTTAATGCTTATCAAAGAACATACATAATTGAGAGTGCTAATGAAGAAGAGCTAAATATAAGGTATCTTTGTTATGCACTAAATCAGCAATTACGATTACTAAAAACAATGTCAAGCGGTTCGACAACGAAGTTTTTAACTGTTAGAATGTTGGATAACCTAGATATCCCTTTGCCCAGTATAAATATACAAACTGAAATAGTAAATATTCTCTCCGCTTACGATGACCTGATTGAAAACAACCAGAAACAAATCAAACTGCTGGAAGAAGCAGCCCAGCGGATTTATAAAGAGTGGTTTGTGGATTTGCGCTTTCCGGGGTATGAAAACACGAAAATTGTGGATGGCGTACCGGAGGAGTGGCGAGTGGCTAGTATTGCAGATATATGCGATACAGTTGGTGGAGGTACACCTTCTACCAAAATTCAAAGCTATTATGAAAAGGGTGATATTTTGTGGGTGACCCCCACAGATATTACGCGAAATTTCTCGCTGGCGTTATTGGACACGGAAAAGAAGATAACACCAGAAGGGTTAAAAAATAGTTCTGCAAAGATGTTGCCGGCAGAAACTATCTTAATGACAAGTAGAGCGAGTGTTGGGTTCTTTGGAATGTGCAAATATGAAGTGTGTACAAACCAAGGATTTATTTCGTGCATTCCCAAAAGGGAAAACTTGCAAATGTATCTGCTGTTTAATTTGAAAAGCCGAGTAGAGGAGATTCGACAAAAGGCAGGCGGTTCAACATATCTGGAAATTAGTAAAACGGTGTTTCGTGAATTGAAAATCATATTGCCTAAAGATGAGGTGCTTGCAGAATATCAGAAAAATGTCCATGATATTTTTGATGAAATATATTGTAGGACGGAAATGATAAAAAAGCCTTGTAGATATGAGAAATCGACTGCTGCCTAAATTGATGAGCGGAGAAGTGGAGGTGTAATATAGATGGATGCGTATTTCGGTGTCGATTTTTATGGAAATGGCGAAGTTGTTAATCTGGGAGAATTAAAAAAGTGCGAGATAGTTTTTGACGACTATGATAATTGGAAAAGCTACACAGATATAAATAAAGTTATAGAACTTTATAATGTGAAAAAATATATCGACACTGGAATACGACTTGAGGACTGGACAAATCCTCAATATACAGATTATCAAAATAAGGCTAATCAAGTGTTTGGAGTTGTTGGCTGCTTCCTTAATTCAAAAGATATAAATGAGTTGGCAACATTATATAACGAAACTAATATAATGTACCGTCAAGATTTTGTTGAACTGGTTTGCAAGATAGGATTGTACAAAAAGTTTGATGATTTGCAATTTGCTGAATTCCTGGAAAAGGCTAATATTAGAATTGATCGAATACTGAGAGAAAAAGATATTATATACAAATTTGGGAAGGTGGTGCGTGAATACATTTTAAAGGATGCAGAGAATGCAGAATTCTTTGTCAATAAGTTTTTGGAACGTTCTGAGGACAAAGAACTATATTACATTCCAAAAGAATTAACAGTAGAAGATAAGGAAGGGTTAGTTCAAAGGTACATCGAATTGGATTCTCCTAATATGAATTATTTGACTGTGATTATGCAAGAAGAGAATCCGGAAAAGCTTAAACTTAGCGAAATGACACGCTTTAAAGCATATAAAAAACTAGAAATCATGCGAAAAAAACTTTTTGAAACTGGCCTATCGTTTAGAACAGGAGTAGGAATTGGCTTTAAACTGATGGATGGTACCGGAAAGATAGAAAATGAATCAGAAGATCAGAATGAGCTAAAAGTTTCATATGACAGTAAATGGATACTAGATAATCTTGATTATGCAACGCTTCTTAATAATTTCTACTGGTTTGAATTTGCTGATTTTTTTAACAGATGCCTATTGGTTTCGCAACCCTCTGAGTATGGTCTTGAAAACTTTTTGTTTGGAACAAGAGGATTGAGAGAGTACCAAGTCGGAACAAGTTTTCGTATAAAAAACACTATGGCATTTCTTCAAATGACAGGGTATTATAACATTTTGTGCCAGCGAGAAATAGAAATAGAAGATATTTATAAATGGTTTTTTGAAACATACCTAAAAGATGAGTTTAATGTGGAGGGGTTTGTTTATGAGAAAGTGAGGAGGGATGCGCCATTTGGGGAAAGAAACAGACTGATTTCTAGTAAAATAGATCATGTTTTAAAGCAATTTGATTTATACAGTAAATATGGAGCAATTGATAGAGATTATCTGGAGTTCTCATCTCAAAGCGTTGAGTTTTCACAAGTTGCAAGTCTAAGCACACAAAAGTATGCCTATTGTAATGATGAAAATATTAGATCGGAATATATAAGTATCTTTTCATCACAATCACTTTTAACTTATGTGGAAAGAATAGGAAAGGCCTATGATTCTTTCTTTAAACTTCTAGAGAATGAAACTGTATATTATAATGATTTTAAAACTATTCAGAAAGAAAAAATCGACTTCTTATTAAGTCAAGGTACTATAAGAATAGATGAAGCTGGGAAAATTGAACTGAAGTATGATAGATTGAGAATGTTGATTCAACTTTATAGATATGAATATCTTTGCTTGGCCTATGAAAAAACAGAAAATGATCCATTGAAGGATGCACTGAAAAATAATAAGTTGCTGGTAGAGAATACATTGTTCTCACGACCAGAACAAGATTATCTTGATTATTTGCTTAATAAACATAAATTTTCAAATGGACTAGATTTGAGAAATAAATATATTCACTCGACTAATTCATTAGATGAAAAGGTACATAGAGATGATTATATGCGATTCTTAATTGTGATGGCAATTATAATCATTAAAATCAATGAAGAATTCTGCTTAAAAGAAAAGTTGAAAAAATGAGGTGATCCTATGAGCCGCGAATACTCCGAAAATGTCCTTGTTCAGAACAGTGCAGGCAACTTGCTGCAAAATGTTCTGGGCTGGGAGGTCGTGCTGGCTTACAACTCCGAAAAGCTGGGGCCGGACGGGACGTTGGGCCGCACCAGCTATGGGGAAGTGTTGCTGACCCGGTATTTTCGGCAGGCGCTTTTGCGGCTGAACCCGTGGCTCACCCCGAACCAGCTGGACGAGGTGCAGAAGAAATTCACGGCACACGTTTCCACCGCATCCCTGATGCAGATCAATGAGGAAAAGTATTTTCTGCTGCGGGATGGCATCCCGGTGACGGTCAAGCGGCCGGATGGCCGCACCGAAACGCGAAGCGCGGCGGTGATCGACTTCAAAAACTCGGAAAACAATCATTTCCTCGCCGTAAAAGAAATGAAGATCCACTCGCAGCTGTACCGCTGCAGAACGGACATCGTGGGCTTTGTCAATGGCATTCCGCTGCTGTTCATCGAGCTGAAAAAGCCTACCGTGGATGTGCAGAACGCCTACATAGACAATTACCGAAATTATCTCGATACCATTCCGCAGCTGTTCTATTACAATGCCTTCCTTATGCTGTCCAATGGATTGGAAGCCAAGGTGGGCACACTTGGCAGTAAGTACGAGTTTTTCCACGAGTGGAAGCGTCTGAAGGAAAGCGATGCAGGCAGCGTGGAACTGGAAACTATGCTGCGGGGCATCTGCGAGAAAAAGACCTTCCTCGATCTGCTGGAAAACTTCATCCTTTACGACCATTCCGGTGGGCGCACCACCAAGATTCTGGCGCGCAACCACCAGTATCTCGGCGTCAACGAGGCCGTCAGTGCTTACGAGAACCGCAAGCTGAAAGACGGCAGGCTGGGTGTGTTCTGGCACACGCAGGGGTCAGGCAAAAGCTACTCCATGGTCTTTCTGGCGCAGAAGATTCGGCGCAAGTTTGCAGGCTCGCCCACCATTGTGGTACTGACCGACCGTGACGAGCTGAACCGGCAGATCAGCGATACCTTTGAAAACTGCGGTCTGCTGGGCAAAACCAAGGCTTCGCAGTTCATTGCATCCAGCGGTACAGACCTTGTAAAAAAGCTGCAGGGCAACCCCAGCTTTGTGTTTACCCTGATCCAAAAGTTCAATCTGCCCAAGGAGCCGCCCATCTACCCGGATCACGACATTCTGATTTTGTCGGATGAAGCCCACCGCAGCCAGTACGGCATTTTTGCAGACAACATGATGCACCTGCTGCCCACGGCATCCCGCATCGGCTTTACCGGTACGCCGCTGCTGGCGGATGACCATATCACCGAGCGCACCTTTGGCGGGTATCTGTCGGTGTATGATTTCAAGCGGGCGGTGGAGGACGGCGCAACGGTGCCGCTGTACTATGAGAACCGTGCGGATAAGATCGCCCAGTTGGACAAGCCGGAGATCACCGGGCGGCTCCTGGATGCCATTGAAGCTGCCGACCTTGATCCTTCGCAGGAGGAAAAGCTGGAACGCGAGTTTGCAAAGGAGATCCATATTCTCACCGCAGATGAACGGCTGCGCTCCATTGCAAAGGATTTTGTGGAGCATTACTCTGACCTTTGGACCAGCGGTAAGGCGATGTGCGTCTGCCTGAATAAGGTCACCTGTGTGCGGATGTACAACTATGTGCAGGAATACTGGCGGGCAAAGATCAGGGAGCTGGAAGCCCGGCAGGGCACAGCGACCCAGCAGGAAGCACAGGAACTTGCCCGCAAACTGGCATGGATGAAAGAAACCGAAATGGCAGTGGTGATCAGTCAGGAGCAGAACGAGGTGCAGACCTTCAGAAAGTGGGGACTGGATATTCTGCCGCACCGTGCCAAAATGGAAAAGCGGGAGCTGGATAAAGAATTCAAGGACAGCAGGAATCCGTTCCGGGTGGTGTTCGTCTGTGCCATGTGGCTGACGGGCTTTGATGTAAAGTGTCTGTCCTGTCTGTATCTGGACAAGCCGTTGAAAGCCCATACCCTGATGCAGACTATTGCTCGTGCAAACCGTGTTTCGGAGGGCAAGAGCAACGGCCTGATCGTGGACTATATTGGTATCGTAAAGGCGCTGCGCAAGGCTCTGGCAGATTATACGGTCAGCAAGAACAGCCCGGCGGGCATTGACCCAACGGTGGACAAAACGGAGCTGATTCAGCGCATCCGCACAGTCATCGGAAAAACGGACGGCTTTCTGGCAGAACACGGGTTCCGGCTGCAGGAACTGGTGGACGCACAGGACTTTGAAAAGATGAGCCTTGTACAGGATGCGGTCAACGCAATGTGCGAGACATTGGAAACCAAGAAAACCTTTCAGACCTATGCGTCTGAGCTGGCGCGGCTGTTCCGCTACGCAGACCGTGACGATGTGGACGATACTGTGCGCGCCCGGAAAAACGCAATTCTCGCCATCTACGAGGGCTTGCAGCAGAAGCGGAAACACGCAGATAACACGGACCTGATGGTGCAGATCAACGGCATCGTCAACGAGTACATCCATGTGGAAAAGCCGGATCAGGAGGCTGTACCTTCCCGGCAGTTTGACATCAGCAAAATTGATTTTGACCTGCTGAGCCGGGAGTTTGCCCACACCCGGCGGAAGAACCTTTTGCTGCGCGATCTGGATGAACTGGTAAACCAGCAGCTGGCGAAAATGCTGTTTGCAAACCCGCAGCGCATTGATTATTATGACCGCTATCAGGAGATTATCGATGCCTACAATGCAGAGCAGAACCGGGCAACCATTGAGAAAACCTTCATGGATCTGATGGAGCTTGCAAGTTCACTGGACACGGAGCAGCAGCGCTATGTGCGTGAGGGCTTTTCCAGCGATGAGGAACTTTCAGTGTACGATTTGCTGTTTTCGGAGAACCTCACGAAGCAGGAAATTGAAACGATCAAGAAGGTGTCTGTGGACTTGTTGACAAAAATCAAACAGCAGATTGCCAAACTCGACCATTGGACGGACAAGCAGGAAACTAAGGCGATTGTGGATAACCTGATTCGCAATACCCTTTGGCAAGAACTTCCCAATAGCTATGATGTAAGCGATATCCAGACCTACCAGAAGAAAATCTACGAGTATGTATATATGCGCTACCCGGAAGTAGCATAACGCAAAAATCACCCCAGAGAGAACGCACAAGTGGCTATTCTCTCTGGGGTGATTGCGTATCAAATCATCTGAAAATGCTTCAATGCCTCCACAATTGCACTCTCTTTATCTTCTGGACACTTGGGCTGCTTCGCATTTTCATTTTTCGCTTTTATGGTAATTTCTCTCGCTCAATAATGCCGTGTTTCTGCTTCATCCTGTGCTGATATAGAGATTGGAAACCTTCAACTGGTGGTGTTCCCATACATACTCCCGAATCTCGTTGTAAGTCGCCTTGCTTTCCGCAGCAGTCACATCCAGTTCATCCATGCTGACGTCCACTTCGATGTGCCGCTCGACATTGAGTTTGGTCAAAGGAGAACCGCTTCGCAATGCCTCGTCCATCGGG
>ENA-OPYX01000618-OPYX01000618.1-human-gut-metagenome-genome-assembly--contig:-NODE-618-length-20687-cov-3.859971_pt1 | contig 20687 bp, 21 predicted proteins | sample MGYA00242639_ERZ504486 | MGnify/ENA primary metagenome ERZ504486 (study PRJEB26092, sample SAMD00036296) | human gut metagenome | host: Homo sapiens | study: EMG produced TPA metagenomics assembly of... | reverse complement strand
TTTCGTCTTCTTTTTTTCTTTAAAGCAGCAAGTAAATCCTCAATTTTCTCGTTCAAGTTTAAATTATTCAGATTCATGACGGGCACCTTCCTCTCACTTATTTATAGGTCATAGTATACCACTAATCCATCCATTTTACCATATTTTCTCGCAAATTTTCGATTATGTTTCTGCACCTTATCACTCCAGAACTTCTGATACACCAATCCGCTCCCCAAGTTTTACTCTTGTCTCAATTCCATTTTCGGAATTCATAAAAATGTCTGGATCAGGCAGTACCCGTTCCTTCTGTGTCATCAGTATAACCGTCGAACCACCAAATGCGAAATTTCCTTTTTCTTTTCCCCGTTTTACACGGCCACGAAGTGGTACATTCTCAATCCTGCCGACCATCAACGCTCCGACTTCCATCATCAGAACAGTTCCAAAATTCACAGTCTTCAACAACGCATATTCTCTTGTATTTTCTTTGTAGATAGATTGACATTTCAAGTGGTATATATTACAATATAAATAGTTAAAATAAATAACGGAAAGAGAAAGGAATTTTTATAATGGAAAATAACATAATAATGCTTGAAGACGAACACGGTTGTATGATTGAATTTGAAACAATCGATGTATTTGAATTTGAAGGTGTAACATATTTCGCACTTCTTGAAGTTCTTCCTGAAGGTCAGGAAAATGATGAAGTTCTTATTATGCAGGTTGAGGGTGACGTTGAGTCAGAAGAGGCTGAGCTTGTAATGGTTGAGGATGAGGCAAGACTTGAGGCTGCATTTAATGAATTTTTAAGACGTGATGAGGAAATGGCAAACGAAGAATAATATCGGCAAAACCATAGAGGTAATGTCAAAATAATTCGTTTTGTAAGTTTTTTTGAAAAACTATAAATTTCCTATTGAAATTTTGTTCATTATGTGCTATTATAATAACAGAAAAACAAAATAGCTAATTACCCTGAGATTTCGCGTTTAAAAGTCTTTTTTTTACCAACACTTCTTAAAAGGGATATTATCTCCGTTTATGGCGTATACGCCTCCGTTCCTTCGGGAATGCCAGTGGACATATAAAGTAAACGGGATTTAGCCCACCTGCATGAGCAGGTAGAAACTCGACTTTAACTGACGGTTATTTTGGGGTTTTTTATTGCCTGTTTTTTTATTGACAATACAATATTGAAATGATATAATTAAATATGTATATTTATGATAAAAATTACTTCGGAGGATATTAATGATAACAGGAAAACAAAGAGCGTATTTGAGAAAAATGGCGCATCAGCTTGAACCTATATTCCAAATAGGCAAAGAAGGTGTTACCGACGCATTTATTGACGGACTTAACAAAGCACTTACAAAACGTGAAATTTTAAAGGTGCATATACTTGAAACTGCAATGCTTGATACTCGCGACACCTGCAATTACGTTGCGGAACGTCTTGGAGCGGAGCCAGTGCAGGCAATCGGAAATAAGTTTATAATTTATCGTAAATCCGATGAAGAAAAATACAGAAAAATCGAGTTGCCGAGGAAATGAAAATAGGAATAATGGGCGGTACGTTCAATCCTATCCATAACGCACATCTCTTAATTGCGGAAATGGCAAGGGAGGAATACGGACTTGACCGTGTGATATTTATAACGGACGGCAATCCGCCTCATAAGAGTGCGAACGTTACGGCAAAACAACGCTTTGAAATGACGCATATTGCCATAGCGGATAACAGTGCTTTTGATGAGGACGATTTTGAAATTAATCGCAGTGAAAAATCGTATACGGTTAACACACTCGGATATTTAAAAGAAAAATATCCTAATGACAATTTGTTTTTTATCATCGGTGAAGATTCGCTTAATGATTTTGATAAGTGGTACAAGCCCGATAAAATACTTGAAATGTGTTCGCTGCTTGTATTTCCGAGAAAATCACTAAAGTCGCTTACGGAAACGATAAAGGCCGTAAAAGAAAAAATGAACGGTCGGATATTTCCTATATCAGCACCCGTTTTTAGAATATCTTCAACGGATATAAGAAACAGAGTGAAAAACGGTCAGACGGTAAGATATATGCTGCCTGAAAATGTTAGAGATTATATAAATAAGTATCATCTTTATAAGGAAAACGAAAATGATAGATAATTACAAGAATAAATTAAAGAGTACGCTAAGCGAAAAACGATATAAGCACAGCCTTGGAGTGTGTGACGAAGCGGTAAAGCTTGCCAAAAAGTACGGTGCAGATACCGAAAAAGCATACACAGCCGGAATTTTGCACGATTGTGCAAAGGGTTATGACACAGACGAACAGATAAAACTTTGTCAAAAGTACGGTGTTGTGCTTGATGATATAACGCTTGCGTGTAAGCCTGTCATTCATGCACCGCTCGGTGCAAAAATCGCAAAGGCTGAGTATGGAGTGAACGACAAAGACGTGCTTGACGCGATAATGTGCCACACGGTCGCAAAGGAAAATATGTCGCTTTTGGATAAGATAATCTATATTGCGGATATGATTGAGCCTATGCGTGATTTTGACGGAGTGGAGGAGCTTAGGAAAGCGGCGTACGAAAATATTGACAGGGCATTTATTCTTGGACTTAAACAAAGCATTGTATTTAACGCACAGAAAAATAAAATAATACACCCCAATACATTATCGGCATGGAATTATATGCTGATGAACGGAAAATAAAAGGAGGGACACTAAATGACTAAGGTTGAAATTATTCAAAAGGCACTTGAAGATAAGAAAGCGACAAATATAGAAGTGCTTGACGTTGCAGAGCAGACATCACTTGCGGATTACTTTGTTGTTGCGTCTTGTCAGTCAACGGTACAGGTAAGAGCGTGTGTTGATGAAATTGAAGAAAAGCTTGAAGAGGCAGGCTTTGAGATAAATCATAAAGAGGGTTACAGAGGCGGCAGCTGGATTTTGGTTGACTGCGGTGACGTAATCGTTCACGTTATGCAGCATGAAATGCGTGAATTTTATGCTATTGAACGTCTTTGGGACGACGTCGGTAACGTAGACGAATCAGAAGAAGAATAAATTTTAAAGGAGCAAATATACAAATGGAGAGTTACAACTTTAAAGCTATTGAAAAAAAATGGCAGGATAAGTGGGAAGAAACAGGTGCATTCCACGCTGAAACAAACAGCAAAAAGCCTAGTATTATACAATGATAGAGTTCCCGTATCCGTCAGGTGCGGGCTTGCACGTAGGACATCCGAGAAGTTATACGGCACTTGATATTATCGCAAGAAAGCGTCGTATGGAGGGTTACAACGTACTTTATCCGATAGGCTGGGACGCATTCGGTCTTCCTACTGAAAACTTTGCTATAAAAAACAAGGTACACCCGAAAATCGTACGGCAAAGAATATTGCTAACTTTACACGTCAGCTTAAAATGCTTGGTTTCTCATTCGACTGGTCAAGAGAAATTAACACAACCGATCCGAGCTATTATAAATGGACACAGTGGATATTCTTGCAGCTTTTTAAGCACGGACTTGCATATAAGCAGGAAATGCCGATTAACTGGTGTACCGGCTGTAAAGTAGGACTTTCAAACGAAGAAGTTGTAAACGGTGTTTGCGAAAGATGCGGAAGTGAAGTTGTGCAAAGAGAAAGAGTCAATGGATGCTTAAAATCACCGAGTACGCACAACGTCTTATCGATGACCTTGACGATGTAAATTATCTTGAAAAGATTAAAACACAGCAGAAAAACTGGATAGGCAGAAGTGAGGGCGCAGAGGTTAAGTTTAAACTTTCAACAGGCGATGAAATGATTGTTTACACAACGCGTGCAGATACACTTTTCGGTGCAACTTATACAGTTATGTCACCTGAACATCCGCTTATCGAAAAGATGAAAGATTCAATTACAAATTATGACGAAGTGCTTGCATATAAGACAGAGGCGGCAAAGAAGTCTGAATTTGAAAGAACAGAGCTTGCAAAGGAAAAGACAGGTGTTAAACTTGAGGGGATTTATGCGGTGAATCCTGCAAACGGTGCAAAACTTCCTGTATTTATTTCTGACTATGTACTTGTAACTTACGGTACAGGTGCAATTATGGCAGTTCCTGCACACGACAGCCGTGACTGGGATTTCGCAAAGAAATTTAATCTTCCGATTATCGAAGTTGTTTCAGGCGGTAAGAACGTACAAGAAGAGGCTTATACAGATGTATACAAGGGTAATATGGTAAATTCCGAGTTCCTAAACGGTCTTCCGGTAAAAGAGGCTATTCCTACAATGATTGAATGGCTTGAAAAGCAAGGTCTTGGAAAGAGAAAAGTAAACTTCAAACTTCGTGACTGGGTATTCTCACGTCAACGTTATTGGGGTGAACCTATTCCGCTTGTACATTGTGATAAATGCGGTTGGGTGCCTATTCCTGAAAGTGAACTTCCTTTGGAACTTCCTGAAATTGAAACATTTGAACCGGGTGAAAACGGTGAATCACCGCTTGCAAAAGCATATGATTGGATTGAAACAACTTGTCCGTGCTGCGGCGGTAAGGCACAAAGAGAAACAGATACAATGCCACAGTGGGCTGGTTCAAGCTGGTATTTCCTAAGATATATGGATCCGCATAATGATGAGGCACTTGCGTCAAAAGAGGCGTTGGAATATTGGTCACCTGTCGATTGGTATAACGGCGGTATGGAACATACAACACTTCACCTTTTGTATTCACGTTTCTGGCATAAGTTCCTATATGATATAGGCGTAGTTCCTACAAAAGAACCGTATATGAAACGTACTTCACACGGTATGATTCTTGGTGAGAACAATGAAAAGATGTCTAAGTCAAGAGGTAATGTTGTAAATCCTGATGAAGTTGTAGAAGAATTCGGTGCGGACGCATTCAGAACATATGAAATGTTCATCGGTGCATTCGATCAGTCAACTCCATGGTCACAGCAAGGTTTGAAAGGTTGTTATAAGTTCCTTGAAAGAGTATGGAACTTGCAGTCAATCGTAAATGACGAAGAAGGTTACAGTGCTGACCTTGAAAAGAATATAAATAAGGCTATAAAGAAAGTCGGCGAGGACTTCGAGAGAATGAAGTTCAATACGGCTATTGCAACTATGATGAGTCTTGTAAATGATTTTTCAAAGAAAGGCAGTGTAACAAAGGGCGAATATAAGACGCTCATTACACTTCTAAACCCTGTTGCGCCTCATATGACAGAAGAATTGTGGCTGACTTACGGTAACGGCGAACTTCTTTCACTTCAGCCATGGCCGAAATATGACGAGGGCAAGACTGTTGATGATGAAATTGAAATCGTTGTACAGATTAACGGTAAAATTAAGGATAAACTTATGATTCCGGCAGGTCTTGATAAGGACGGCACACAAGAGGCTGCAATGAATACCGAAAAGATAAAAGGACTTATCGAGGGTAAGAACGTTGTCAAGGTGATTGCAGTACCGGGTAAACTTGTTAATATAGTTGTGAAATAAAAACAGAGAACGTGGAGGGTGTTGCGGTGCGACACCCTCTTTTGTGAGGGATTGGAATGGATAGTTTAATTTACAGTCTTAATGCGACACTTCCCGTATTCCTTGTTATAGTGGTCGGATACGTTCTGAAACAGATAGGAATTCTAAATGACGGATTTGTTAAGACGGCGAATAAGTTTAACTTTGTTGTGACGTTGCCTGTGTTTGTTGTTTGTTGACTTGTCAACAACTGATATAATCGGCGGTTTTGATATTAAATATGTTTTGTATTGTGCATTGGTTACGACGGTGGCATTTTTCGGATTGTGGATTGCGGCAAAGTTTTTGATTAAAGATAAAAAGATAGTGGGTGAGTTTGTACAAGCAGGTTATCGCAGCAGTGCGGCGATATTGGGTGTTGCGTTTATTCAAAATATATACGGCGACAGCGGAATGGCGCCTGTTATGATTATCGGCTGTGTACCGCTTTTCAATATATTTGCGGTGCTTGTTTTGACTTTTGAGGGGGAAAAGGACGGCGACGGCAAAGGCAATATTATAAATTCACTTATTAATATTGTTAAAAATCCTATTATAATAGGTATTGTTTTGGGTGTTGCGGCGTCACTTTTGAAAATTGATTTTCCCGAAATAATCGATAAAACATTAGCATCGCTTGCAAAAATGGCATCACCGCTTGCACTTATAACAATCGGTGCGGGCTTTGAGGGACGAAAAGCGATAGCGAACATTAAGCCGACAATAGCGGCAACTATGATTAAACTCGTTGTCCTGCCGGCGGTATTTTTGCCGATTGCGATAAAGCTCGGTTTCCGTGACCAAGCACTTGTTGCACTTATTATAATGCTTGGCTCACCGACAACTCCGTCAAGCTATATTATGGCTAAAAATATGGGGCACGAGGGCGTGCTCACATCAAGCGTGGTCGTTGCAACGACGCTTATGTCGTCATTGTGCCTTACATTTTGGATTTTTGTTGCGAGGTACTTCGGATATATAATATAAAGAGAACGGCAGGCGACAACTTGTCGCCTGCCCAAAAATCACATCTTACGATGTAATTTTTGAGTATTTTCAGAGAAAAAATCATAAAGTTCCTCCAAAGTCGAAACTTTAGATTTTAAGCCATTTCTGCCGCACAGGTCGCCAGAAATGATTTTCAATGAGGTTAGCACCTCAAACACCCTAAAATAAAGTAGACAAAACCATTATGGTTTTGTCTGCAATTTGAGATGGCTACATATTTGTAGCCATTTTTTTTATTAACAAAATATTCATAAATAAAATTCTTCCTTTAAGGTTTATTTAAGAAACTAAATGTATAATGAAATCAACATAAAGGAAAGGGGTAATAAGAATGAATATCGGATTAAAGAAAAAGATGATAAGTATAGCAGCAGTAGTTGCAATTACCGCAACAATCGGCAGCGGATGTGTTTTGGCAAAGAGCAATGATATTACGGTTACATATGACGGTGAAAATATCAGCTTTGACGTTCAGCCTGAAATCATAGATGACAGAGTAATGGTTCCTATGCGTACCATATTTGAAACATTCGGTGCAAAGGTTAAATGGGACAGCGACACGCAGACGATAACCGCAAAGAAAAAGTCAAAGACTATACAAATGACTATCGGCAGCAATGATATGACTAAGAATGACGAGACATATTCATCTGATGTTGCACCTATAATCGAGGACGGAAGAACACTTGTTCCGATTCGTGCAATAAGCGATATGCTCGGACTTGATGTTGAGTGGAATGAAAAGAACAACACAGTTACAATAACCACTCCGCAAGATGATGAGGACGAGTCTTGGAAAAACAACACAGGAACGGTTGATCTTGACAATGTCGAAGTTACAGGTGACGGTATAAGCGTATCGGATAACTTTATAACAATTTCAAAGGGCGGTGACTTTGAAGTCACAGGCACACTTGATGACGGTCAAATTGTTATTGACACCGAAGAAAAAGTTAAACTTCGTTTGTCGGGTATGAGTCTTACAAATAAAAACGGTTCGGCTGTATATGTAAAGAATGTCGACAAGGCTTATATCACTTTGACGGACAACACCGAAAATACTTTGACGGACGGAGAAAATTATACAAGTGGTGATGAAAATGAAAAAGGCTGTATAACATCAAGAGATAATCTTGAAATTAAGGGCAGTGGCTCACTTACCGTAAATGGAAATTATAATCACGGTATTTTCAGCAGTAACAGCATTGAAATCGGTAACGGAAATATTAACGTAAATGCAAAAAATGACGGTATTCATGCAAATGACACACTTGCGATAAGCGGAGGTACTGTAAATGTTACTGCAGAGGGTGACGGACTTCAAGCGGAAGAAATACTTGATATATCGGGCGGTGAAGTGAATGTTACGACAACAGGCGAGGTTAAGGCAAGTACATCTAATGACTTCGGCGGTCGAGGTGAAATGAAAGATTCGTTACAAATGACAGATGATGAAATTCAATCAATGCGTGAACAAATGAATAATAATCAATTTACGCAAACAGAAGAAAGTGACGACAGTGACGATACTTCAAGCAAAGGTATAAAAGCGGATTGGATGCTTGATATATCGGGCGGTGAAGTTACAGTTAATTCAACAGACCATGCTATTCATTGTACGTCTGATATAAATATTACGGGCGGTACACTTAATTTATCGTCGGAGAGTAAAAAAGGTATATCATGTCATGGTGATGTAACGATTGATGATGGTGATATAACGATAACAAAATCAACCGAGGGTATTGAAAGTAAGAAGATTTTGACGATAAACGGCGGTAATATTGACATAACTGCAAGTGATGACGGATTGAATTCAGGAGGTACAGGTGCAAATCAAAACGGCGGTTTCGGCGGCGGTACTAATATGCAAGGCGGTCAGCAGGACAACAGAGGTAAAATTGGCAGACAAAACAGTGACGGACAGGACGGTAATCAAATGACACCGCCGGATATGTCAAGCGACCAAAACGGCGGACAAATGACACCTCCGAATATGCAACAAGCCGAGGGTAATGAACAGGACAGTGAACATCATATTCAAATCAACGGCGGTAATATTAAAATAGTTGCCGACGCAGACGGTATTGATTCAAACGGTTCATTGTTCATCAATGGCGGTACTATTACGGTTGACGCACAGGCAACGGGTGCAGAAAGTGCTTTTGATACAGACGGTGCGTTTATAGTAAACGGCGGTACAATTATAGGTGTAAGCGGCAGCGGCATGGACGAAAGTCCAAACAGTTACTCTGATCAAAACGTAATTTTGGCATACACAACTTCGCAGATTTCCGCGGGTGATGAAGTTAAGATAACTGATTCAAACGGTAAGACAATCGCTGAGTATACAGCCGTTAAAGGCGGAAGTAAGATTGTGTACTCATCGGATAAACTTAAAACAGGTGAAATGTATACGGTTTACGCAAGCGGTGAAGAAGTCGGAAGTGCCGAAATTGAAAGCAGTATAACGAAGATAGGAACAAAGTCAAATTCGGGTTTCGGCGGCGGTCACAGACAAAAAACAACGGATGACACAACCGACACAGGTGCAACAAATTAATAAATAAGGCAACTACAAAGCCACTACACCGACACTGCGTGCCACCTCTCATCAAGGAGAGGTATTAGTAAGGCACCCCGTGAGAGGAGCTGTCGACAGAGTCGACTGAGGGGTGGTGATAGAGGAACAGAAAAAGGGCGACCAATGATCGCCCCTGAGAAATAAAACATCATTCCACAAATTTAAAATTAATAACATCGAAAAGTCCCGAATCGGTAATACGAACTTCAGGGATTACCGGTAGCGGCAAAAATGCAAGTGACAAAAACGGATCGATTTTATCTGTTATATTAAGTACTTTTGCGGCGCTGTAAAGGTTATCGTGTTCTCTTGTAACTTCATCGGCTGATTTTACGGACATAAGTCCCGCAATATCAAGAGTCATTGATGCGATAACTTTACCCTCTGAACAAACCGCAATACCGCCGCTTGTAGCAAGAGTATTTACGGCAAGTGCCATATCGCTGTCATTATCGCCGATAACGATTACGTTATGGCTGTCGTGACCGATAGAAGTGGCGATAGCACCGTTTGTAATTCCGTAATTGGTTACAAATCCGATACCCTTTGTACCTAAATTATGATGACGTTCGATAACGCATACTTTAGAAAGACTGTCGGAATACGATACAGTAACCTTTTTTGTGATAATACTTTCGGGTATAAGTTCAATAGCGTCAAATTTGTCTTTAACATCAGTTTTGAAGAAGTCGGCTGATATTTTCGGCAGATGAACGGTATTTGTAACTTTTGAATTGTCAACTGTTTCGCATTCAAACAATGCTTTACCGTTTTCGCATACAAGTTTGCCGTTTTTATAGACTTGTGATATTGAACTTAAATTCAAATCATCGGCAACGACAATATCGGCAACGTATGACGGAGCGATTGCCCCTTTATTCTTCATACCGTAGATTTCACAAGCGTTAAGCGTTGCCATAATGATTGCGTCAATATTGTTAAGACCGAGTGAAACGGCTTTTCTGATACAGTGGTCAATACTGCCGTCACGAATAATTTCGCCGACAAATCTGTCATCGGTACAAAACGCACAACGTCTTAGCGTATAAGGGGTTACGCCCTTGATAAGCTTGGCAACGTCAAGTGAAAGCGTACCCTCACGAAGAAGAATATACATACCTTTGCTTATCTTTTCGGCCATTTCTTCAATGACACTGCATTCGTGGTCGGTTTTTATACCGGCACTTGCATATGCGTCAAGCTCATGACCCGAAAGCAAAGGTGCGTGACCGTCAATGATGTCAAGACATAGCTTACCGAGCGTTTCATCATCACCTGAAACAATACCGGGATAGTTCATCATTTCACCGATACCGAAGAATTTAGACGCAAGTTTTTGAGTGGTTTTTGCGTCAAGATTAGCACCTGTATGTTCAAAAGGTGTTGCAGGTACACATGACGGCAACATAAGATTTACGTCAAGCGGAATATTTTTCGCAGACTTTAACATAAATTCAAGACCGTCTTCACCGCATACGTTTGTTATTTCGTGAGGATCGGCAATAACGGTTGTAATACCGTGAGGCATAACTGCCTTTGCATATTCGGACGGCTGCGTCATAGATGATTCAATATGAACGTGCGAATCGATAAAACCCGGCATAATATATTTGCCGGAAACGTCTTGTTCGTTTTCACCGCTGTATGAACCGACACCGCAGATAATACCGTCTTTTATAATAACATCGGCTTTAATAACTCTGCCCGAAAAAACATCGACAACGTTTCCTCCTTTAAGTATTAAATCAGGTGCGATACGTTCCATAGCCGTATCAATATATGTTTTTTTCACTTAATATCACCTCGTACAATTATGATATAGTTATTATATACTAAAAGTTAATAATATTCAAATGAAATGTGAATAAAGTGTAAATTCATATTGTATCAAAAGTGTAAATATTGACTTTGAATAATTGTGGTGGTAAAATAGTTAAGTAAATTAACAAAATTTAATATTACGGTGTGTGGGGGGATACACGGTGAAAGAAGAAATGTTTCTTCAATGTTGGGAAATCGTAAGCAGGATGGAGCTGTGGTTTCTTTCAAAGTGTCCTTTTGAGGAAATGTCAAGGGGCGATTATATGATGTTGAATTTACTTACTCAGTCCGCAAATGACGGAAAAATGATGACGGTCACTATGATGAGTGACATTTTAAAAGTCAGTAAGGCGGCTATTTCTCAAAGCATAAAGGCTTTGAAGAAAAAAAACTTGGTTAAAAGTATATCGGATACAACCGATAAGCGTAAGAGTTATATAGTTCTTACTGACGAGGGCAGAAAAGCATATGAAAATCAAAGGAAAGTTATAATCAGAAACTTACAGGAATGTTTCAGAGATGTAGATGAAGCAGACCTTAAAATGTTTTGCGATAAATTAACTAAAGTCGCAGAGCAGATAAGTTTAAAAATATAAAGGTGCAGGAGGCAAGAAATATGGGAGATTTTACTTCTGAAAAGGAGCAAAAGCTTTTGGAAAGTGAAGCAGAAGTATCTAACACAGAAGATACAAATGCAGACGAACTCACTTTTGAAGAAATATCTGGATTTTCAGATGATGATGACAACAGTGATGAAGAAAAGAAACCGAAAAAGAAATTCATTGGATATGACAAGCAAAACAAGAAGTTCTTTATCGGTAAGTTTAAGATAGGCAAGAAATTACTTATAATTATTCTTGTAATAGCAATACTTGCAGGTATATGTTCGGGACTTATTATAAAGTCTAAAAACAACAGTGCCGTAAAAGTTATGTATACCGATTCGCCGGTTGAACGTCGTACTATCACAAATACAATCACAGGTTCATCATCTATCGAGCCGAATGATTCGTATAAAGTAACAACTATCAAGTCGGGCGATATAACAAGTGATACGTTCAAAGAGGGTGACGTTGTTAAGAAAGGTGATAAGCTTTATCAATTTGAGGACAGTGACGCTCAAAATTCTTTGAGTACGGCAAAAAATGCACTTGCAAAAGCACAACAGGCATATGTTGACGCAGTAAAGCAAAAGGCACAGACCGTTTCTTCAAACAATATCGGTACAAAGTCTGCACAAAATGCAGTGACAAAGGCATTAAATTCGCTTAACGATACTAAAAACAATCAATACATACAGTCAAATTCAGCAGGTAAAGTTAAAGAATTATCCGTAAAAGAAGGTGACCATATCAATGCCGGTGCAACGGTTGCAACATTGTATGACGATTCTTATATGAAACTGAGAATACCGTTTAATGAAGTTGATGCCGAAAGTATTCAGACAGGCGCAGCCGCAACAGTATCTGTTATAGGTTCGGGCGATACGATTTACGGAACTGTTAAAGAAAAATCATCGTCAGCCGTTTCAACAGACGCACACGCTAAAGTTGTGTATGTAACGGTTGAAGTCACAAATCCGGGCGCACTTACAACAAATGATTACGGCAGTGCGGAAATAAACGGAGTTGCTTGTGCAAATACGGCACAATTTGAATATGTAAGCGAGGGAACAATAACATCAACGGCATCAGGCACACTTGAAAATCTTAATATTGCGGTAGGAGATTCTGTTTACAGCGGTCAAAAAGTCGGATATGTTAAGTATGATAATCAAAACTCGACAATGAGCAATGCACAGCTTTCATATAATGATGCGGTTTTGGCACTTGAAAAGCAAGTATTGCAAAACGATACTTTCTCACAGGATTCAAGCATAAAGAACGCACAGCTTGCACTTGACGATGCCGAACTTGGTATTGAAAAAGCACAGGACGCAGTTGACGATTATGTTGTAGAAGCTCCGATTGAGGGTACAGTCGTTAAGAAAAACTCAAAAGCAGGCGATACGATAGATTCTTCAAATGCAACAGATCCGCTTTGTGTAATTTATGATTTGTCAAGCGTTAAATTCTCTATTGACGTTGACGAAACGGAAATAGCACTTGTTAAGACAGGTCAAAAAGCTACTGTAACGGCAGACGCGGTAGAGGGTGAATTTGAAGGTGTGGTTACAAAAGTTCCTGTAGACGGTGTAAACGAAAACGGTGTAACAACATACACTATCGAAATTCAAATAGAAAATTACGGTGATTTGTTGCCTGGTATGAATGTTGACGCTGAAATTGTTGTTGAAGAGGCTGACAATGTAATTGCAGTACCTGTAAACAGTGTAAACAGAGGCAATATTGTATTTGTAAAGGACGACGGAACAACTCACGAAAATGATGTTACGGATATTATAAAGGGTAATAAAGATAAATCGGGTAAAACGGACGATAAGAAGAAAGCCGATGATAAGGACGATAAGCCGCAGTCAAGCGGTATGCCGATTGTAAGCGGCGATACACCGAACGGTGATAAATCGGATGAAAATTCGGCAGCTAAAGAAAGTGTACCTACTAATATAGATGTACCGGACGGTTACCGTGCAATTCAGGTTGAAACAGGAATTAACGATACAGACTATATCGAAATCAAGTCGGGTTTAACAGAAAAAGACCGGGTTAGAACGCTTGACACAGAATCGTCAAGTGCGAATGCGTCATTCGGTGTTCAAAATGCTCAAGAAATGTATGTAGTTCCTAATGGCAATATGGGCGGAATGCCCGGCGGCGGAATGTCAGGCGGCGGAATGTCCGGTGGCGGCGGAATGCCAGGCGGCGGAGGTATGTCCGGCGGCGGTGGCGGAATGCCGGGCGGAAGATAAAGCGGAGGTGAAGTAAAATGCCTCCATTGGTAGAAATGAAAGATGTTTATAAGATTTATCATATGGGTGATACGGAAGTTCACGCACTTGACGGAATATCTCTGACCATAAACAAAGGCGAATTTGTTGCGATAGTAGGTCAGTCGGGTAGTGGTAAATCTACTTGTATGAATATTATAGGTTGCCTTGACGTGGCAACAAAGGGTGTTTACAGATTAAACGGACGAGAAATTAATAATTACAGTCAAGATGAATTGGCTGATGTAAGAAATAAAATGCTTGGATTTATATTTCAGCAATATAACTTACTGCCGAAATTAACAGTATTGGAAAACGTTGAACTGCCGCTTTTGTATGCGGGACTTAGCGACGCGGAACAAGAGAAAAGAGCACTTGCTTCACTTGACAGAGTAGGACTTAAATCAAAAGCGAAAAACCACCCGACACAGCTTTCGGGTGGTCAGCAACAGAGAGTGTCAATAGCAAGAGCTTTAGCAGGCGATCCGTCGGTAATACTTGCCGATGAGCCGACAGGTGCACTTGACTCGCGTACAGGTCGTGAAGTAATGCTGTTTTTGCAGAAACTTAATGCGGAGGGTAATACGATTATTCTTATCACTCACGATAACTCGATAGCGGCAAAAGCAAAACGTATCATTCGTATAACAGACGGACGTATCGTTTATGACGGTCCGGCAGAGGGTGACGTAACAGTAATGAATCAGCACGGTGCCGGAGAAGAGGCTCCCGAAGATGAAAGAGCAAAGGGGGCGACTTGATTATGAGTATTTGGAAATGTTTTCAGATGGCAATGTCAAGTATTGTCGGCAACAAAATGCGTTCGATACTTACAATGCTCGGTATTATAATCGGTATTACGGCGGTTATTGCGCTTGTAAGTCTTATGTCGGGAATGACATCGGAAATAACGGACGCATTTGAAGAAATGGGTATTGAATCAATCAATGTTTCAATTCAAGACCGTTCCGCGACAAAGGAAGTAAAGCCTGAAGAAATGGAACAGCTTGCGGAAGAACATTCCGATATTATTGCAGGTCAGTCACCGACAGTTTCAATGCCTGCATTTATAAAAAACGGCAGTGATACAATTTCAACACAGGCAACAGGTGTAAACGAATACTATCTCGGAATGAAAAAGTATAATATTACATACGGACGTGAGCTTACATATGTTGACGTTGAGAGAAAGCAGAAAGTCTGCGTTATCGGTACTTATATAGCAAAAGAAGTTTTCGGCGGTGACGCACTCGGTAAGTCTATTCAAATAACGGGTACGCCGTATGAAGTTGTCGGAATACTTGAAGAACAGGACGACTCGACAGAAAATTCTTCGGATAACTGTGTGTATATACCGTACACTTTGGCGTCATACACAAACCGTACATCAACCGTAAGCAGCTATGTTGTCTATGCGGTTGACCAGGAAAAGGTTGAGGAAGCGGTTTTGCTTTTAGAAGCACTTTGTGATAAAGATATAGGCGACAGTGATTACTATACTGTAACATCAATGAAGTCCATGGCAGACAGTGTAACCGATATTCTTGATAAAATGGAACTTATGCTTATCGCAATCGCGGCTATATCGCTTGTTGTTGCCGGTATCGGTATTATGAATATTATGCTTGTGTCGGTTACGGAACGTACAAGGGAAATAGGTATCAGAAAATCGCTTGGTGCAAAGCAGAAAGATATACTTTCTCAATTCGTTATTGAGGCGGGTATGCTTAGTTGTTTGGGCGGTGTAATCGGTATTATTGTAGGCTCGCTCTTGGCAATACTGGCAGGTAAACTTTTGGGGATGGATATATTACCGACCCCGACATCTATTGTAGTATCGTTTACGGTTTCGGCGATGATAGGTGTGTTCTTCGGCTATATGCCTGCTAAAAAAAGCAGCCAAATTAAATCCGATAGATGCGTTACGTTATGATTGATAACTCAGCAATGCGAATGATTTTCTCTCGGACTGAGATTTTCTCGGATTTATAACATATACGGAAAGGAAGTAAGTTATGAAGAAAATAATTTCTTTTGTTTTGGCGGCGGCTATGTCATTATCGACTTTGCCTGCATTGGCAGACTGGAACAATGACGAAGATATTATGTCGCTTTTGTCGGAACTTAATATAATGGTCGGCGATGATGACGGCAATTTAAGACTTGATGATAATGTATCAAGAGCGGAATTTGCAAAAATTGCGGTAGCGTCATCAAGCTACAAAGATACAGTAGCAACAGGTTTAAAAGTATCACCTTTTAAAGATGTTACATATACTCACTGGTCAGCGCCTTACATAAAGGCCGCTGTATCAGCTGGAATTGCGGAGGGATATGTTGATTCAACATTCAGACCTGACAATACGGTATCATATGAAGAGGCACTTACAATGGTATTAAAGGTGCTTGGATACACAACACAGGATTTTGGCGATTCATGGCCTTACGGTCAAATGGGACTTGCAAATAGTCTTGAAATTACAAAGAACGTAAATGCCGAGCAAGGCGAGGCACTTACAAGACGTCAGGTTGCAAGACTTATTTACAATACACTTGACACAAAAATCAAAGATAATCAAAGCAAACTTATAACTTCAGTGTTTGACAGTAAAGTTATTGAGGGTGTTACGATTATTGCGTCACACAACGAGGACAGCTCACTTGGTACTGATAAAATCTATACAACAGCCGGAACATTTGAATTTGACGGTAATTTTAACAGTGATTATGTCGGCAGAAAAGGCGATATTGTCGTAAAGAACGATGAAGATTTTGTGTCATTTACACCGCGTGACCAGCAAGTTGAAGAATACACCGTTTCAAACGTCATCGGTCAGATATAATTCTTGACGGCGATATGTATAACATCAATTCAAACACAACTACATATTACAAGTCACAGGCACTTACATACGAAAAGTGCCGCAATGCAAGCCGAAAAAGGGCGATACATTCAAGCTGTTTAAAAATTTCAAACGGTTCTGTTGACTATGCAATGCTTATTGAAAAAAGACAGTGAAACCGGTACGGACAGCTTTGATAAATATGTAATCTATTCACTTCTTTCAGATGCAGTTATATGTTATAAAAACCGGCAGTTTTGAACAGATTGATATAACAGACGGCACAACTTGTTACAAAGATAAGAATAAGAGTACATACGGTGCTGTAAAGAATGAAATGGCAATGGGCGACATTCTTTATGTCAAGATGGACGGAAGTAATGTTGATTACGTAAGCTATGAAAAGGGTAATATGGAAGGACCGGTCAAGGTTACAAATTCAAATTGGATCGCGAACTTCGATACAAACGGTTCGACAACGGTAATGAGAAGCGGTAATAAAGTTGACGCGTCAGAAATTCAGCTTAACGATATTATTTACTATTGTAAAGATTTGAATATGGTGCTTGCTTATACGGATAAGGTTACAGGCGTGTACGAAAAGGCGTCACCGACAAAGGATTCGCCGACAAGCGTTACAATTTCGGGTAAAGAGTATTCTGTTGAAAGCGTAGACGCATTTAATGCACTTTCATCAAGCGGAACATTTAAGTACGGTGATACCGTAACACTTCTTCTTGGCAGAAACGGCGAGGTAGCCGGAGTTGTCGGCGGAAGTGAAAGCACATCTTCACACACAACAGTAGGATTTGTTACGGAAACAGGCAAAAAAGATTTCACAAAGCCTGATAATACAGTATATTCAAGTTACTATGCAAAGGTTGTTACACCTGACGGAACAGTAAATGAATATGCGACTTCATCAGATTGCAGTTCGCTTAAATGTGCTGTAGTAAATGTATCATTTACAAACGGTAAAGCAAGTCTTTCAAGAGCAAAGGGGTATGACAACGTAAGCGGTAAGTTTAATTCCGAAAAGAATAAATTTGGCGATTATACCCTTGCAGACGATGTGAAGATTCTTGACACTGCCGGAACTGCAAGCGACGACTTAGCAATGTACACAAGAATTTATCCGCAGCGTCTTGATGGTGTTACGATAAAATCTTCAAGCGTATTGTATTATTCAAAGAATAAAGCCGGTGAGATTGACGAGCTTATATTGAAAGATATAACGGGTGATGCTTATAAGTACGGGGTAATCACTGCTGCTGATTCAACTACTCATACATATACTATTGATATAGACGGTACGCAAAACACATATGCGACTGCATTCTCAACAAATGTAAAAGGTCCGCACAGATTCAGTATGGACCAAACAGGTATTGAAAGTATGCGTCAGCTTTCATCGTATCCAAGCAATATAACTTCGCTTACACGTACAGAGGCGAAAATCAATAATCAAACATATTTGCTTAGTGATAAGGTGATTGTATATCATAAGACAGATGTTAATAAATATTTGAAGATAACACTTGATGATGCTATAAACGGAAATTATAAGCTTACTGCTTATTACGATAAGGCACAGACTTTGGGTGGCAGAATTCGTATAATAATAGCTCAATAAGATGAAAAACAAGCGATGAAAATCGTTTGTTTTTTGCGTAATATTAAAATTTTATAAATTTGATGGCAGATATATTGACATATTAAATGTCAGTTGATTATAATAATAGGTAAAGAAGGCTATGTGTAAATTAAAAAGGCGGTAGAATAAATGAATTCAGTTTTGTATTGTTTGCATAATTTGTCACAAAAATCGCATTTAAGACGTATGGAAAAGTTTACTCAGCACGGTGACACTTCGTGCCTTTTGCATACGATTGCGGTTGCGTATTACAGTATTAAAATTGCCGAGTTTTTCGGTATAAAATACAAAAAGCGTGACCTTATAAGAGGAGCATTGCTGCACGATTATTTCTTATATGATTGGCATGACGGCGAAAAGGAGAGAAGAATACACGGTTTTACTCATCCTATGACGGCTCTTAGAAATGCTGACAGAGATTTTGATTTGACCGATACAGAACGCGATATTATAAAAAAGCATATGTTCCCGCTTACTGTAATTCCGCCGACTTGCCGAGAAGGGTGGATAGTATGTTTGGCGGATAAATATTGTTCTCTTTATGAAACATTTAAAAAAGAAGCGTACAGAAAGATAAATACAAAGATTACGGGGGACTATGCTGAATTGTATAAGGAAATACAAATGATTTAAATAAGGGGGGTTAAATGATGAGTTTTTGCCAATATTTCTTGTGCTTTGCGGTATTTAGCTTTATTGGCTGGGCTTATGAAACGGTATATTACAGCATACAACAAAGAAAATTTGTAAACAGCGGCTTTTTAAGCACTTGTTTTTGCCCTATATACGGCATGGGAGCAATGCTTGATTTGATATTGCTTGGATGGATTGAAAATCCTTTGATACTGTTTTTTGCGGGAATGGTGGTTACCTGCTCGCTTGAATATTTTGTATCGTGGCTTTTGGAAACGCTGTTTCATAAAAGATGGTGGGATTATACAGGTTGGCCCGGTAATATAAACGGACGTGTTTGCCTTATAGGCGGAATTGCGTTCGGTACATTTACCGTTGCACTTATTAAGCTTATTGCACCGGTGACGATTGATATGATTGACAGCGTGAGTTTGCCGGCGTTACATATTATGACGTGCGTAATTGCATTTGTGATGATTGCGGATACGGTTAAGACTGTTAAGTGTATGGATTCGTCAAAACTTTGGTATGTGGAAAAACAAGCCGAATTTATGAACGAGCTGCGTAACGGCAGATGTGTGGGATTGGTAAAAAAAATAAAAGATACATTTAGAAGATAAACGGAGTATTTTTGCTCCGTTTTTTGTGTCTTGAATTGTCAAGTCAAATGCAACGATATATCAAAATAAACTTCAAAAGGCGATTTCCAGTTCAAGCATTTGCGTGGACGCTGATTTAAAATAAGCGCTTTATCTCTAATTAATGATGGTTTAATTTCTGTTAAATCCTGTTTTTTAGGAAAATATTCGCGTAGAAGTCCATTAGTATTCTCATTAGTACCTCTTTGCCATGGTTGATGTGGTTCAGGAAAATAGAATTGCACATCATTTAGAGCTTTGCTTATTTCTTCATGTCGTGAAAATTCTTTGCCCCTATCAGGTGTAATTGTTTTTGGTTGACTATCTTTTAACATATGAATTATCGCTTGTTTTACACTGATAGAATCTTTTTTTGCTACTTTTTCGCACAACAAATAACGACTCTTTCGGTCAACAAGCGTTACTAAACACGCTTTTCCTGTTACGCCTGCAACAGTATCAGCTTCCCAATCGCCTATTCTCTCTCGTTGATTTGCTTGTTCTGGTCGTTCTGAAATGTGATGACTAATTTTAATTTTGCCTCTCGTTTCAATACAACCATTTTTATGTCTGGTTTTTCCTCTATGTCTTAACTTTCTTGCAACTCCACGTTGACTGGGAGATAATTTCCCTTCTTCTAAAAATCCTCGATATATTCCACGATAAATTGTAGCATAACTAATTTGTATAGGATTTTTCTCATGTTTTAAACGAAATGAAATTTGCTCCGGAGACCATTGATATTGAAGAAACAAGAATTGAACAGTTTTATGAATATCTGCATTTAATAACAATGGTTTTCTACCACATTTGCGTCTGCGAATTTCATATTGCTTTTGTGCGTATGATGGCGAGTAAATGCCTTCAGTATTAGTATTACGCTTAATTTCACGAGATACCGATGATTTATCTCTCTGCAATTCTTTAGCTATAAAACTAATTGTTTTTTCTTGTGCAAGAAAAAATAGTATCTTTTCTCGTTCTTTTGTGGTAAAATGTTTGTAGTGGCTCATGGGAATCATCCTTTCAATAATAGTCGTTGCAATTCTATTATACTGGATTTTTCCCTTTGAGTCATTATTTTTTTACTTGTTGCACTTATATTGTAAATTCAAGGT
>ENA-OPYX01000617-OPYX01000617.1-human-gut-metagenome-genome-assembly--contig:-NODE-617-length-20692-cov-7.384780_pt1 | contig 20692 bp, 20 predicted proteins | sample MGYA00242639_ERZ504486 | MGnify/ENA primary metagenome ERZ504486 (study PRJEB26092, sample SAMD00036296) | human gut metagenome | host: Homo sapiens | study: EMG produced TPA metagenomics assembly of... | reverse complement strand
CTTCGATTTCCTCATCGCGCCCTGCATACCGCAGATTGGTCTCCACGCCGACCGGCTCCACATCGTCTGCAAATTCCCAGATATGATACCGCAGACCGCGGTGCTCAAAGTCGATGCTTCCGCAGTTGTCCTCTTCGACATAAGAAAAAGAGATGTTCTTCTCGTTTAAAACAGATTGAATTTCTGGCATATGCATAAAACTATAATCCTCCTAATCGTTGTTGATATATCTGTTATTAGTATAGGGCAATGGCGGAAAAAATTCAATCTACAAGCTTTTCGATAACAGTATACGTGTCTGAGAGGTTATAAATTAGTGGCGAAAACCCATAGGTTTGCCTGTGGGATGAAAGCCACATATTTTTTACTTGGTTTTTACATAGAATAGATGTATAATATATGCATAGATAAAAAGGAGGTTAAGTGCATGGGAAGACCGAAATCAAACAATGTACAAATTAACATTTCAATTCCTATGGAGTGGAAAAAGAACTGGAAAATATTGCTCGTATCTATTCTGTTGAGGAAGGGAAAACAATTACATTCCTTGATTTAATGCGTCGAGGAATTCAGGAAAAGTATCAGTTAGGAGAACAGAATGATGAGCAGGAAACCCTATCATAGTGCTTCGCATTGCAAGTATCTGATACAATATCATATTATCTGGTGTCCAAAATTTAGATTTTCTGTATTACATGGGAAAGCAGATATGACTCTCAAACAGATACTACAAAAAATATGCGAGGATTACGGATATAGAATTAAAGCACTTGAAGTAATGCCGGACCATATCCATATTTTTGTAGATGTGCCACAAACAGTCGCTCCCTGCGATGTGGTTAGAACACTCAAAAGTAAAAGTGCGATTGAATTATTTAAGGCATATCCAACACTGAAACGGTTTTATGCAAGATGTGGTGTTTTATGGTCGAGGGGATATTTTATATCTACAGTGGGACAGATAAGTGAAGCAACAGTAATGCAGTATATAGAGGAACAGAAAAGTCATGAATGAGAAGGAATATAAGAAAAGCCTAAGACAATTTCATAAACATTCTGACAGACATATCCTGGTCGTAGAAACCGATATGTCTTTTTCTGATATACAAAAGGTGGTAGCTCTTTCTGATAAGATTCGAAAAGCAGGAAATGAACTGGTTGGTCTTATGAGAAAGAATTACGACCAGCTTATCCGTACGAAAAGGTATCGGAAAGTACGGAAACTTTATGGTGCTACAGAAGAGAAAAAGAAACGAAAAGTACTTGCCCGTCAGCTGAATGAAATGCAAAAGCAATATCATGTTACATGGGATGATTGTAGAACATCTATGATACCAATCGGTAAAAAATATGGGATTGATGCTATATTTGCACTTACAAAAGCCGAAGATGTTTGGAGAGGGATAGAAAAATGCTTATATGCAAATGGTAAGACACTCCACTTTTCTAAATATGGAGTGTTGCCCTGTATTCGAGCCAAACAAAGGAATCGTGGGATTCCAATTTCTGTGAAAGAGAATCAATTGCAATTTAAATTTGGTAAATCTACGTTTGGAATACAACTGAAAGATAGATTTCAATCGGATGAAATTCACGCTGTTTTGGATTACCTTGCTGAACCTGAAATAATAGATAAGAAAGCAATCCAGATATTTGCAGAGAAAGCGTATTGTATCAATACTTACAGACCCTGCTATGCTACGCTTGTACCAAAGTTGATTCGTGGGAAATACAGAGTGTATTTGCACTTAACGATTGAGGGGAAAGCAAAACCGAAATATGACAGATTTGGGAATCCAAGGCATAAATTTGGAAAAGGTATCATTGGTGCGGATATTGGAACGCAGACCGTTGCTTATACATCGGATACGGAGGTTGGTCTTAAAAACTTATCCGAAAGAGGGAACAGTATTCAAAAATCCGAGCGATTAGAAAGAATTTATTATTGTGCAATGGATAGAAGCAGACGAGCGACCAATCCACAGAATTATAATAAGGATGGTACGATTAAAAAAGGTCGAAAGATTTGGAAATACTCGAATCATTATAAAAGACTGAAAGCGAAACACGCAGAATTATGCCGTATTAATGAAAGAAACAGACAGCTTGCGATAAATGAAGATGCCAACTATCTAAGAAGCCTTGGAGATGTGTTGATTACAGAGCCTAAAAATGCCAGTAAACTTATGAAACGAGCGAAAGAGACTACGAAAAACAATAAAGGTAAGTTTAACAAGAAAAAGCGTTTCGGTAAATCAATAAAGAATCGATGCCCTGGTGGATTTCAAACGACAATAGAAAAGAAATTTGAAGTGTCTGGTGGCAGATATATAGAAGTGGCGAGCAATTATAGAGCAAGTCAATATGACCATACCGCAGATGCTTATGTCAAAAAGAAGTTGTCGGATAGAATGTATCATTTAGTGGATGGAACATTGGTACAGCGAGACTGGTATTCCTCATTTTTACTATACTGTTACGATGATAAAATAGAAGAGATAAATAAAACAAAATGTAGAACAGAATTTGAAAAACATTACAAGAGGGAAAAAGCCTTAATTGAATGGATTCAGGCGAATCAGATTAAAATTTTAAATAGTGGAATAAAAACAGCATAAATGAAATACGTTAGGGAGATTGACGATACTTCCTTATCAAAAGATAGAAATTTGCCGTCAATGTGGTCGTAGGACTGCCCGGCAATAAAAGTCCTTACTCAAATAGACTTACACTTGTATTCCAAAGTCTGAGAATGATGTACGATTACAAGCTAAACTTGGTAGTAAGAACCCCACGGGCTTGCCCGTGGGAGTCGTCAGCCGTTCGGATATGGAATGTCCTATACGACCTTTGACGTAGCAACAGAAAATGCAGCGTGGAAGCCGGATGCAGAGCCAAAAACAATCACAGTAACCGTAAAAGTAACAAACACCGGCTCCTGTGCCGGAAAAGAAGTTGTACAGATTTACGCTGCCTGCCCGTTTGGAAAACTGAAAAAAGAGAGAAAACGTCTGGTCGCTTTTGGAAAAACAGCACTGCTGCAGCCGGGAGAATCCGAGACACTGCACCTTAAGGTACCAACTGTCCTGCTGGAATCCTACCGGACAGGCAAAGCCGTATACTGTATGGAGGCCGGAGACTATGATTTTCTGGTCGGAACCTCAAGCCGGGATGTAACCCTGGCTGCGAGACTGACACTTGATAAAACCGTGGAAACCGAGCATCTGACCAACATCTGCCCGCTGCTCGACGCATTAAAGGAAATTCAGCCGGAAGGGAAAAAGAGGAGCGCTGGAGAGCAGAACGGGAGCAGATGTGGGAAGAAAAGAAAGCAGAAATCCCGCTGCTGTTCCTGGATGAAAAAGGTCTGATCCGCGATGGAAAGAGCGCCGAAGAAATGTATAAAATTCTGAAATTCGGAAAAACAAATGCGCAGAAGCAAGGAATGCGATGCCAACGGCTGTGAATTTGAAGCAGAAACAACAGAAGCGAAAGAGGACGCCGGAAACTGCAAATGTGGAGCAGAACAGCAGAAATGGAAGAAAGACGGCGCAAGGCAAGGAAAAAGCCGCCGAACTCGCTCAGAAGCTGACACCGGAAGAAAAAACGGCTCTTGTCTGCGGCCGCAGCAGCGGAAGCAAAGAAATCATCGGAGCCGCTGCCGTTACCGTACCGGGTGCAGCCGGGGAGACAACCGCCTCCTTGCTGGAAAAATACGGTGTTGCCAATGTCATTCTGGCTGACGGGCCGGCAGGCATCCGCATCACCTCCCATTATCAGAAAAATCCGTCGGACGGCAGTGTTTACAAAATGAACATGTATCAGCGTCTCGAGAACCGTATTTTTGGAACCGAATTCCTCCACACCGACGGAGAAGATTATTATCAGTACTGCAGTGCGATCCCGGTCGGAACGCTTCTGGCGCAGACATTCGACACAGAGCTTCTCGAGGAAGTAGGCCGCATGATCGGCGCAGAGCTGGAGGAGTTCGGCGTGACCCTCTGGCTTGCACCGGGCATGAACATCCACCGCAATCCGCTCTGCGGACGCAACTTCGAATATTATTCTGAGGATCCGCTTGTCAGCGGAAAAATGGCGGCAGCCCTCACAAGAGGCGTCCAGAGCCGGTACGGGGTCGGAACGACCATCAAACATTACGCCTGCAACAATCAGGAAGAAAACCGCCGCGGCGTATCGAGCATCGTCTCCGAGCGCGCTCTGCGTGAGATCTATCTGAAGGGCTTCGAAATTGCAATCAAAGAATCCCAGCCAAAGGCGATCATGACCTCCTACAACAAGGTAAACGGTGTCCACACCGCCAACAGCTACGATCTGTGCACAACCGCTGCAAGAAAGGAATGGGGCTTTGCCGGCATCATCATGACAGACTGGACCACAACAAACGCTGACGGAGGCTCCTCTGCCGCAAAATGCATCGCTGCCGGAAACGATCTTGTGATGCCGGGAACCGACACCGACCGCCGCGAAATCCTGGATGCGCTGAGTGCCGAAAATGACCAGTATCTCGAGGAAAAAGACCTGACCGCCTGTGCCCAGAGAATCCTGGAAATGATTTTTACTTCCAATTCATATGAATAATGCGGCGTTTTCAGGGATAAAATAACATCAGAAATAGCTGCCGCCACTTCGCAAAGCGAAATTTTCCATGCGGGCTTTGAATGTTACAGTTCGCTGAGATGCAGTGAACTGTAACATTCAAATAGTTGGGCAATTTCACGATTGAAATTTCCCATAACATGTATTAGAATATAAATGATATCAATAAATACGAGGACGTGAAAAAAATGTCAGGATTAAGTAACACACAATATTTTAAAGTAAAAACAGAGCCGGAGATTCAGGTAAAAGAGGTACTCGAAACCGTTTACAACGCCATGGTAGAAAAAGGGTATAATCCAGTCAACCAGATCGTAGGCTATATCATGTCAGGCGATCCGACGTACATTACAAGCTTCAAGGGGGCCAGAAGCCTGATCATGAAAGTAGAGCGTGATGAACTGGTAGAGGAACTGTTAAAAGAGTACATCAAAAATGAATCCTGGAAGTGAGCGTAATTACTATGAGAATAATGGGATTAGATTACGGCTCAAAAACAGTAGGGGTGGCAGTCAGCGACACCCTGGGTCTTACTGCGCAGGGAATCGAAATTGTCCGCAGAAAATCGGAGAATAAGCTGCGTCAGACGCTGGCCCGGATTGAAGAGATAGCAAAAGAGTACGGCGTGGAAAAAATCGTACTCGGCTTCCCGAAACATATGAACAACGACATCGGAGAGCGGGCCGAAAAATCTCTCGAGTTCAAAGAAATGCTGGAGAGACGGACAGGTCTGCCCGTTGTCATGTGGGACGAGCGGCTGACAACGGTCGAAGCAGACCGCACCATGATGGAAACCGGAATCCGCAGGGAAAACCGCAAGGAGTACGTAGATATGATTGCAGCTGTTTTTATCCTGCAGGGATATCTGGACTATCTTTCCCATCAGAAGGAATCACAGGAAAACTGAACAAAGGAATATTGTATGGAAAAAATAACATTTGTAACAGATGATGGCGGCAAAGAAGAATTTTACGTGGAGGAGCAGGCCAGAATCAACGGAGTCAACTATATTCTGGTATCCGATTCAAAGGACGATGAGGCAAATGCCTATATTCTGAAGGATATCTCCACCGATACCGACGCAGAGGCAGAGTATGTTATGGTAGAAGACGACACCGAATTCGATGCCGTTTCCGGCGTATTTGCTTCCATGTTGGATGACGAGGCAGACATCACCTATTGAACCAGCCGTTTTGAAGCCATACCGGGACGCAGACAAAGCGGGACCGGGACAGCGCTTTAAAGGGCAAATCCTGCAGGTGCGGGACATGCTCCATCAGCCTGAAGTGACGCTCAGGGGATGCGTGCGTGAAGCCGTACCGGTAACGGAATCGTTTGGAAAACATGCGCGGAGGTGCTATTTGAAAAAGAATAATGGAAGTAAACTAAAAATTATACCGCTTGGCGGTCTGGAACAGATCGGTATGAACATCACCGTTTTCGAGTATGAGGACAGTATCATCGTCGTAGACTGCGGACTTGCATTCCCGGAAGACGACATGCTCGGTATCGACCTGGTCATCCCGGATGTAACATATCTGAAAGAAAACATCGACAAAGTCAAAGGCTTCGTCATCACCCACGGCCACGAGGACCACATCGGTGCGCTGCCGTACATCTTAAAAGAAGTCAACGTGCCGGTCTACGCCACCAAACTGACGATTGGCCTGATCGAAAACAAATTAAAGGAGCACAACCTGCTCCGTACCACAAAACGGAAAATCATCAAACACGGACAGTCCATCAACCTGGGCGCATTCCGCATTGAGTTTATCAAAACAAACCACAGTATTGCAGATGCAGCAGCACTGGCAATCTACTCCCCGGCTGGCATCATCGTCCACACCGGAGACTTCAAAGTCGACTACACACCAGTCTTTGGTGATGTCATCGACCTGCAGAGATTCGCAGAGATCGGAAAGAAAGGCGTTCTGGCACTGATGTGCGACAGTACCAATGCAGAGCGGCCTGGCTTTACCATGTCCGAGCGGACCGTAGGAAAGACGATCGACGGCCTGTTTGCCGAGCATCAGAATTCCCGAATCATCATCGCAACCTTCGCATCGAACGTCGACCGTGTGCAGCAGATCATCAACTCTGCTTATAAATACGGCCGTAAAGTTGTCATCGAAGGCCGCAGTATGGTCAACATCATCTCCATCGCGCAGGAGCTGGGCTACATCAATATCCCGGAAAATACCCTGATCGATGTGGAGCAGATGAAAAACTACACCGGCGAGCAGCTTGTCCTGATCACCACCGGAAGCCAGGGCGAGTCCATGGCAGCACTGTCCCGTATGGCGGCACACCTGCACAAAAAGATCTCGATCCTGCCGGGCGACACCGTGATCTTCAGTTCCCACCCAATCCCGGGAAATGAAAAAGCCGTTTCAAACGTCATCAACGAACTGTCTGCACAGGGTGCCAACGTCGTATTCCAGGACGTTCACGTATCCGGACATGCCTGCCAGGAGGAAATCAAGCTGATCTACTCCCTGGTAAAACCGAAATACGCGATCCCGGTACACGGCGAATACCGCCACTTAAAAGCACACGCAGAAGTAGCACAGAGCCTCGGCATCCCGAAAGAGAACATCTTCCTCATGTATTCCGGTGATGTCATGGAACTCGATGAGGACGGCGCAGCAGTAACTGGCAAAGTCCACACCGGAGCCATCATGGTCGATGGACTCGGCGTTGGTGATGTAGGAAATATCGTCCTGCGTGACCGCCAGCATCTGTCCGAGGACGGAATCATGGTCGTTGTACTGACTCTCGAAAAGAGAACGAACCAGCTTCTGGCCGGCCCGGACATCGTATCCCGCGGTTTCGTCTATGTACGCGAATCCGAGGATTTGATGGGCGAGGCAAGAGAAGTTGTAGAAGAGGCACTGGATGGCTGCCTTTCCAAAAATATCTCCGACTGGGGCAAGATCAAATCCACGATCAAAGATGCCCTCGGCGATTATGTATGGAAGAAAACAAAGAGAAGACCGATGATCCTTCCGATCATCATGGAGGCATAAATACCATGGACAAAGTAACAGAATGTCTGGATGCGCTCATCGAAGAAATGAGGGAGAGCAGGGCATATCAGAATTACTTGTGGATGGAAGAGAAACTTGAAAAAGACCCGGACTTAAAAAGCCGGGTCGACGACTATCGAATCCGCAACTACCGACTGCAGCAGTCCGAAAACGTAGACCTTTACGATGCGGTAGATTCCCTCGAGCGGGATTCCTACGCACTCCGCAAAAGCGAGAAGGCAAACGCTTATCTTGAGGCGGAGCTTGAGGTCTGTAAGATGGTACAGAAGGTGCAGGACCGTATTTCAGAAGAAATCCGCATCGGCGTACCGGAAATCTAAAACCGAAAATCAAAAGGAGAGCGCCCATGTCCGAAAAGAAAAGGGATGCCGGATACCGCGCAGCGCTGACAGGTGCGAAAGGAACCGTGCGCCTGCTCATTTACGTCTGCGTGATTCTTGTGATCATTCTGGCAGCGAAAACTTCATATCAGTTTGGACATGACGTGTTTGCCGAGGAGCCAGTCGCATCCAGAGGAAAAGGAAAGGAAGTCACCGTACAGGTGCGTTCCGGCATGGAGGCAAAAGAACTCGGTGAACTCCTGAAAGACAACGGACTGATCGACGAAAGCATTCTGGTTTTCGAAGTCCAGTACCGCCTGTCCGGCTATTACGGCGGCATCAAGGACGGTTCCTACGTGCTGAACACCGCACAGACCGTCGATGAAATGCTGGAAATTCTGGCGGGCGTCAACACCGAAGGACAGCCGTCCGCGGAATAACGCACGTTTACAAAACAAGAGGGATCTTACATGATAATAGACGAACGAATGGTAACCTACATCAATTCCCTGGACACCGGCCACACCCCGTTTCTGGAAAATCTGGAGCGGACGGCCAAACAGGACCGGGTGCCGATCATTCGCCGTGAAATGCAGAGCTTTTTAAAAGTATTCTTAAAGATGAAACAGCCAAAGAGAATCCTGGAGGTAGGAACTGCCGTAGGATTCTCTGCTGTTTTCATGGCACAGTACGGTGAAGCGGACGCAGAGATTACCACAATAGAAAATTACGAAAAACGCATCCCGATCGCACGGGAGAACTTCGAAAAATCCGGCTTCGCCGACCGCATCACGCTGATCCCGGGAGACGCTGCAGAAGTCTTAAAAACCCTGGACGGCCCATACGATTTTATCTTTATGGACGCCGCTAAGGGACAGTACATCCACTTCCTGCCGGAAGTCCTGCGTGTCCTTGATAAGAACGGCGTACTGATCACCGACAACGTGCTGCAGGACGGCGACGTCATCGAATCCCGCTTCGCCGTGGAACGCCGGAACCGCACGATCCACAAACGGATGCGGGAATACTTATTTGAACTGACACACAATGAAGGGCTGCTGACATCGGTCGTGCCGCTGGGAGATGGAATCGCGATCACGATGAAAAGCCATGAGAAGAGAGAGGAAACAACATGAGAAAACCGGAATTACTGGTTCCAGCTAGCAGTCTGGAAGTATTAAAAGTAGCAGTGATCTTCGGCGCAGATGCCGTATATATCGGCGGAGAAGTCTTCGGACTCCGCGCGAAGGCGAAGAACTTTTCGATGGAAGATATGAAAGAAGGCGTGGAGTTTGCGCATGCGCATGGAGTGAAAGTGTATGTCACCGCGAATATTCTGGCACATAATCAGGATCTGGAGGGTGTGCGGGATTACTTTGCCGAATTGAAAGAGATCGGGCCGGATGCACTGATTATTTCCGATCCGGGAGTCTATCGCATCGCCATGGAAGTGTGCCCGGAGATTGAGCGGCATATCAGTACACAGGCGAACAATACGAACTATGGGACGTATCAGTTCTGGTATGAACAGGGGGCGAAGCGCGTCGTGACAGCGCGGGAGCTGTCGCTGGCGGAGATCAAAGAGATTCGGGAGCATATTCCGGAGGAGATGGAGATCGAGACGTTTATTCATGGGGCGATGTGTATTTCGTACTCGGGAAGATGTCTGCTGTCCAATTATTTCACGGGAAGAGATGCGAACCAGGGCGCCTGCACCCATCCGTGCCGGTGGAAGTATGCGGTCGTGGAAGAGTCCAGACCGGGGGAGTATCTGCCGGTGTATGAGAATGAGAGAGGAACTTATATCTTTAACTCGAAAGATCTTTGTATGATTGAGCATATCCCGGATTTGCTGGATGCGGGGATTGACAGTTATAAGATTGAAGGAAGAATGAAGACGGCGCTGTATGTGGCGACGGTGGCCAGGACGTATCGGAAGGCAATTGATGATTATCTGGAGAGCCCCAAGAAGTATGAGGAGAATATGGAGTGGTATCGGGATCAGATCTCGAACTGTACGTACAGGCAGTTTACTACGGGATTTTTCTATGGAAAGCCGGATCATGAGAGCCAGATTTATGATAGTAATACGTATGTGAAGGAGTATACGTATCTGGGGATTGTTGGGGAGAAGAATGAAAAAAGCAGATATGCGATTGAGCAGAGGAATAAGTTTTCGGTTGGGGAAGAGATTGAAGTGATGAAACCGGATGGGGAGAATGTCCGCGTTACGGTGAAGGGGATCTGGGATGATGAAGGGAACCAGATGGAGAGTGCGCCGCATCCGAAGCAGAAATTGTGGATTGATCTTGGCGTGGAATTGGATAGGTTTGATATTTTGAGAAGGAAAGAAATGGAATAGGATAGGAAAATAAAAGGGGATTAGGAAACGTGTCATTTTCGAAAGGTGCTAATCCTTTTTTTGCGCGAATAGAGATTATGTAAAATAATGGTAATGATAAAAGAAACAAATAGGAAAAAGTTCGACATTCTGTGAAGAAAGATTGCTTCATAATGTTTACAAACTGGAGCAAATAAGCTAGAATGTACATGATATTATTGGACTAAGGCTAAATGCTGTTTTAATAGGCCATAAGTCACAAAAATATGTTAAGTATCATTACAAACGGAATGTATATAACTGGCAATGTCTACCTCAAAACTTTCAGTTTGCGGCATGATGGTCTACGGTGGCGTATAAAACTTATGCAAAATACCCCTATTACGAGCCTGTTTTATTGCAGAGCAAGGTGCAGACATGAAACCCTCATTTTTCCGAAGAATTAGAGGTGGAGGTTGAAAGTGTTGAAAAGCCCAAAATCTATTTTTTCTGAAAAAGTTTATTGCAGAGAAAAGACGGATATGATAACTGCATTTTTCCGGGGAATTAGAGGTAGTGAGGGGTAGATGATTGTTCATGTTGCAACAAGAGGAAGATATGAACTTGTACAGTTTTAACAAAGTGAGTTGGTGTACGGGTTATGACAATAAAGGTCAGCACTTTGAAAAATGGGTGTGCTGTCCGAGATGTTATGACAATAAGACCTAACACTTTGTCGGTGAGTTGGTATGAAGGCGTCTACCATAAAGTTTCAGTTGAAACGAAATGAGTGAGTAGCCCATGACAGGTCTACATGAAAGATTCAGTGGTAGTTGGAAAGACGGATTAAAATACGGCTGCGGAAGATACCCACTGTGAGAAAAGGATAACTACAGTGTGATAGATCATCTGATACGGATGATGAACACACTGTTTTAAATAGATTGCTTGGCTCAATATGAGCCTTCCATATAAGTAAGATGAATTTCAGGAGGATATAGAATTATGAAAAAGGACTATAAAATTGCGGTTGCCGGTACCGGTTATGTTGGCTTATCGATTGCGACGTTGCTTTCCCAGCACCATCAGGTGACTGCTGTGGATATTATCCCGGAGAAGGTGGACATGATCAACAACCGTAAGTCCCCGATTCAGGATGACTATATCGAAAAGTATCTCGCAGAAAAGGAACTGAACCTGACCGCAACTCTGGATGCAAAGGCTGCATATTCTGATGCGGACTTTGTTGTTATAGCGGCTCCTACGAACTACGATAGCCACACGCAGCATTTCGACACGAGCGCAGTCGAGGCTGTGATCAAGCTGGTCATGGAGTACAACCCGGATGCCATCATGGTCATCAAGTCCACCATTCCTGTGGGCTACACCGCATCTGTTCGTGAGAAGTTCAACAGCAAGAATATCATCTTCAGCCCGGAGTTCCTGCGTGAGTCTAAGGCTTTGTATGACAACCTGTATCCTTCTCGTATCATCGTTGGCACTGATCTGAACGATGAGCGTCTGGTTGAGGCAGCACACGAGTTCGCTGGTCTGCTGCAGGAAGGTGCTATCAAGGAGAACATTGACACTCTGTTTATGGGCTTCACTGAAGCAGAGGCGGTTAAGCTGTTCGCCAATACTTATCTTGCACTGCGTGTGGCTTACTTCAACGAGCTGGATACTTATGCAGAAAGCAAGGGTCTGAACACCCAGCAGATTATTGACGGCGTCTGCCTTGATCCTCGTATCGGAAGCCACTACAATAATCCGAGCTTTGGCTATGGTGGCTACTGTCTGCCGAAAGACACCAAGCAGTTGCTGGCAAACTACGCTGACGTGCCGGAAAACCTGATCGAAGCAATTGTTGAGAGCAATAGAACTCGTAAGGACTTCATTGCTGACCGTGTCTTGAAGCTGGCTGGTTACTACGGCTATGACGAGGATAACGAGTACGACAAGGAACAGGAAAAATCTGTGACCATCGGTGTGTACCGTCTGACCATGAAGAGTAACAGCGACAACTTCCGCCAGAGTTCTATTCAGGGTGTTATGAAGCGCATTAAGGCGAAGGGCGCAACTGTTATCATCTACGAGCCGACCCTGAAAGACGGCGAGACGTTCTTTGGTAGCTTGGTGGTCAATGATCTGGCGAAGTTCAAGGAAATGAGCCACGCCATCATCGCAAACCGTTATGATAAGTGCTTGGATGACGTGAAGGATAAGGTTTACACACGCGATATTTTCCAGCGTGACTAAGAAATTATAGATAAGGGAGGGTGAAAATGAACACAGCGACATATAATAAGGATTTTCATCGCACTGTGAAGAAAGCCGAAATCCCAACTTGTAATATTTTAGGAGTGGATATTGCAGCCATTGATATGGAGTGGCTGTTGACATATCTGAATAATAATATTAAAGCCCTGGCTGGTGATTATATTTGCGTGTCTAATGTACATACCACTGTTACTGCGTATGAAGAAGAGGCATACCGGAAAGTTCAAAATGGTGGAATTATGGCTATCCCGGATGGTGGTCCACTTTCTTCAGTTGGACAAAAGCGTGGATTTAAAAATATGAAACGTACTACCGGGCCCAGTTTGATGGGGGAAATTTTCAAAATTTCTGCATCAAAAGGTTACCGGCATTATTTTTATGGCTCAACTGATGAAACACTCGAAAAACTTTACTCAGTGCTAATGGAGACATATCCTGGGATTCAAATTGCAGGAATGTATAGTCCTCCTTTTCGACCAATGACAGAAGAAGAGGATAAAGCGATTGTCGAGAGAATCAATGAAACCAATCCGGATTTTGTGTGGGTTGGACTTGGTGCACCAAAACAAGAAAAGTGGATGGCTGCCCATCAGGGAAAAATCAATGGATTAATGGTGGGTGTGGGAGCCGGATTTGATTACCATGCAGGAAATATTGATCGGGCACCAGAGTGGATGCAGAAAAGCAATTTGGAATGGGTATATAGGCTTCTGCAAGATCCAAAGCGGTTATTTGGAAGGTACTGGCATACAAATACAAAATTTATTTGGAATGCCGTGATAAGGGGAAAATAATGGGTGAAGAATCAAAAAAACAAAATATATTGATTGTACATAACTATTATCAGATCCCCGGTGGTGAAGATACTGTTGTGGCAAATGAAAAAAGAATGCTGGAAGAGCATGGGCACAAGGTAATTCTGTATACCAGGAATAACGCAGAATTGAAAAGAATGTCAAAATTGAGAAAGTTTTTTCTTCCAGCGACAACAGTGTTTAATCCAAAAAGTTATAAAGAAATCAAACAATTGATACAGAAAGAGAATATAGAGGTTGTTCATGTTCACAACACATTAAATCTGATTAGTCCGGCGGTTTATTATGCAGCTAAGGCTATGAAGGTACCTGTAGTACAGACCATTCATAATTTTCGGTTGCTGTGTCCTGGGGCAACGTTTTATAGAGATGGACATATTTGTGAGGACTGTGTTGAGCACGGCTTAAAATGTGCTGTGAAACACAGTTGTTACAGAGAAAGCACGGCTCAAACGTTGGTTTGTGTGTTAAGCACTTGGTTTCATCGAATGACTGGAATATACGGAAAAATAAGTTATATTTGTTTAACTGATTTTAATAGGAATAAACTATTAGAATTGAAGCAAGTTAAATCCGATAAAGTATTTGTTAAACCTAATTTTGTTGAAAGTATAGGAAAATATATTCCAGAGGATCAACGAAAAAATCAATTTATATTTGTCGGGCGGCTGGATAAGTTGAAAGGCATTGATACTCTTTTTAGTGCATGGGAAAAAATGGGAGAAAGAGCACCTAAATTGATTGTATGTGGAACAGGCCCTATGGAGGAATGGTGCAAAAAATTTCTTACTAATCGTAAAGTAAATATTGAAATGAAGGGTCTTGTTTCTAATATTGAAGCACGAAAGCTGATAGCAATAAGTCGTGCATTGATATTACCAACACGATGGTATGAGGGATTTCCAATGAGTATTGTTGAAGCATTTAGTGTGGGAACACCTGTGCTTTGCTCGGCCTTGGGAAATGCTGGAGCTGTTGTTGAAAATGGTATTACAGGATATAAATTTAATGCCGAATCAGTGGATGAACTGATTCAGTCGGCGAATATGTGCTACGGATTGTGTGAAAAGACTTATGGAATATATCAGAAAAGATATACCAAGGAAGAAAACTATAATAAATTAATGGAGATATATAATGCAGCAGAAAGAATATAAGAAAAATGTTCTAATATCAGCATTTAACTGTTCTCCATATGCTGGATCAGAACAGTATTTGGGGTGGAGTAGTGCCGTAGCAACAGCAAATTATGGATACAGAACATATGTGTTGACGATAGATAAAACGAAACAAGAGATAGAGAAATGGTTTGAAGAACATGGTGATACAGGATTAAAAGATGATTTGTCATTTGTTTATGTATCGATTCCAAATGCATTGTGGAAAATTAAAGGCCGTATTGGTATGCTAGTACGCTATAGATATTTTCAAAAGCAGTGTGTGATTTTAGGAAAAGAACTAGAGAAAAAAATCGGATTTTATTATTGTCATCATGTATCTTGGGCAAGCTTTGTGCAAAAAATTGAACTGTATAAATTAAATGCACCATTGATTATAGGGCCTGTTGGAGGGGGTGAAAAGACACCACAGTCTGTTGAAAAAGGATTTGAAAAAAAGGATAGATTAAAGGAATGTGTGCGAAATCTCGTTGCTAAAATGGCCACACATTCAAACTGGTTTAATAGCTGTTGCAAAAAAGCCACAGTGATTTTTGTAACGACTGAAGAAACAAAAAAATTGATTCCTCGTAAGTATAGTGAAAAAGTTGTAGTTAACCAGGCAATAAGTATTTCAGCAGATGAAATAAGCTTGAAAGTTTCAGATAGAAAAAATCATGAACCATTAAAAGTCTTAATGGCAGGTCGTTCTTTGTATTGGAAGGGATTTGATTTTGCAATTAAAGCCGTGGGAGAATTGATACGTGAGGGAAAAAATATTGAATTACATTATTATGGATCAGGTCCTGAATTGGATAAGCTACAAAAATTGGCAAATCTGATCGGGGGGGCAAATTGTATTTCATGGAAATGTTAAAAGAGAAGAATTACAGAAAGCTTATGGTGAAATGCATGTGTGTTTAAATACATCCTTCCACGATTCGGGATGCTTAGTGGTTTTAGAAGCGATGGCACATGGTCTTCCAATTATATGCATAAATGCAGGAGGTCCGGGAGTTTTAACAGATACCACTAACGCTTTTAAAGTTGATGCTTTTTCTAGTGAAGAAATTGTAAATGATTTGAAAGATTCGGTATATAGAATATATATTGACGAAGAAACAAGAAAGAAGATGGCTGAGGCATCCTTGGTGAGAGTAAGAAAATACTACGAAAATGAGGCTAAAATGGAAATTCTACAAACGAAAATCCAGAGTAAATTAAGATAGAACTGTGGAGAAGGTAAATGAATATACTAAATATTATAAAAGCAACTTTCGTAAAATTAAAAAAATAAAGAAAAGCTTCGAAGTGCGAAGAGTGCGATAGTGGATTCTAAAGATGTGTTTGAAGGTTCCAATTTTATTGGAAAAAATGCAGTTGTAAAAGATTGTCAGATAGGATTTGCTTCATATGTGGCATATGAAAGTCATATTGAGCACTGTCAAATAGGAAAATACTGTTGTATAGGACCATATGTGAGGACAATAACGGGAAAACATCCGATTGAGTTTGCAGCGATGCACCCATTTTTCTATGCAAAAAAAAATCAAATTGGAGAAAGCTATGTAGATACAACAAAATATGAAGAACATGATTATATTGATAATGAGAAACACTATCAAGTATTTATAGGAAATGATGTTTGGATTGGTAACGGTGCCAAAATTATGGCTGGAGTTCATATTGGAGATGGTGCTGTGATAGCAGCGGATGCACTTATTGTAAAAGATGTTGAACCATATTCAATAGTGGGCGGGGTTCCTGCAAAGCTGATTAAATGGCGTTTCTCACCAGAGATAATTGAAAGATTTAAAAAAATTAAATGGTGGGAATATGATGAATCAATCATTAAAAAGAATGCAAAATTATTTGAAAATGTAGAACAAATGCTTGAACAGTTTGAAAAGGAAAAAAGATGAGTGATTACAAGATTGGAATTTTAACAATAGGATATAACAGAGCTAATAATTTACTTAGGCTGTTAAATTCGATAAATGCAGCAACTTTTCCGACAGACGATGTTGATTTGTTGATTAGTATTGATAATTCAGGAACTAAAGATGTTGAAAATGCTGCAAACAGTTTTAAATGGCTACACGGAAGAAAAAAAATATATACATATCCTGAACGATTGGGCTTAAGGAAGCATATATTAAAATGTGGGGACTTTTTAGATTTTTATGATGCTCTAGTGGTATTGGAAGATGATCTAGTTGTTGCGCCCTCTTTTTATATGTATGTTTTAATGACGGTGAATAAGTATATAGAGAATAATAATATTGCAGGAATTTCCCTGTATACACATTTATGGAATCATAATGCGGGACTACCATTTACACCTTGTCCTAGTATGTACGATGTATATTTCTTGCAGATGGCGCAATCATGGGGCCAGGTATGGCTTAAGAGTCAATGGAAAGATTTTAAAAGATGGTATGAGGAGAATAAAGAATTTGATAAAGCGGATGATTTTCCGGATTTTATGACAAATTGGACAAAGTCGTGGCTTAAATACCATAACAAGTACTGCGTGACACAGAATAAATATTTTGTGTATCCCTATAACAGCTATACGACTTGTTTTAGTGAAGCCGGAGAACATAGTGTTGTAAGTGTTTCTAATTTTCAAGTACCAATGATGTTTGGAAATATAGAAACGCTTAGATTGCCAGATTTTAATTCAAATGATGCAATCAAGTACGACATTTTTTATGAGAGACAAGGGCTGGAAAAGTTTTTAAGATTACACGATGGTGAATTGACAGTTGATATATATGGAAAAAAAATTAGACAGGTAAAGAATAGAAAATATTTACTGTCATCTAGAGTTTTACCGTATAAAGTCATTAAAACTTTTGCGCTTCAAATGAGACCGCAAGAACAGAATATTATATATGACGTACAGGGAAACGACATATTCCTTTATGATACAGAAATCGAAGCAAGTAAGTCACAAGGAAATGATGAAGAAAATCATTATATTTATTACCACAGAATCTATGGGAATACGCGACTATTGCTAAAAACTTGCTTTAAATTAATTATTGAGGATGTACATATAGCAATTATACAGAAAAGGAAGAAGTATAAAAAATGAAGAAGATAATGCTTTTTGAGCCGGGCTTATCAACAGATAACTTGGGCGATCAAATAATTGTAGATGGAGTGAAAGCTGCTTTTAAACAGATTATGGATGGGGCATTTATAATTGAAATTTCGACACATATGCCGATTTATAATCGTCACATGAAACACTGTGAAAAAGCTGACTTAAAGATAATCTGCGGAAGCAATTTGTTGGTTGGAAATTTAGGCTCATATCTTCATTTTAGACAATGGCCAATCAATTTATACACTGCTCAAAGTTTAAAACCTTGTGTTCTGGTTGGCGTGGGGGCACAGAAGTATGGACAACATATAGGTGCCTATACAGCTCATATATATAAAAGAATATTGTCATCCGAATTTATGCATTCAGTCAGAGATAGCTTTACAGAGGAACAGCTAAGATCTGTTGGGATAAACAATGTAATCAATACTGGGTGTCCAACAATGTGGGGGATGACAAGTAAAAAGTGTAGCAAAGTTCCAAGTAGAAAAGGTAAAGATGTTATTTTCACACTAACTGATTATAAACCAGATAGAAAAAGAGACCAGTATCTTATTGATGTTTTGCGGAAAGAATATGAAGACATTTATTTTTGGGTGCAAGGTAGCAGAGACTACGAATATCTGAAAACTTTGGATAATATTGAATCAATAAAAATTGTTTCACCGTCTTTGCAAGGATATGATTCTTTTTTAGAGAATACTAAAAATATTGATTATGTTGGAACACGGCTTCATGGTGGAATGAGAGCTTTACAACATGAAAAAAGAACGATTATTCTTGGAATTGATAATAGGGCAATAGAATTAAACAAGGATTATAATATTCCGGTTATTGAGCAAAAGAATCTTTCAGACTTGCATAACTTAATTAATGATACATGGGGAACAGAGATTAAGCTTCCAACGGAAGCGATAAAAAAGTTTCTCGGTCAGTTTGGAATTACTTATGTTTCGGAATAAGGTATAAAAGGAGGGGGTTGAGTTGAAGATCGTTAAAATTAAATTTGTGGATTTTTGGGAGCATTGGAATCAAGAAGATAACTTTATAGTAAATACCCTAAAAAAATATTTTAAGGTCGAGTTTTCAGAGAATCCTGATTATGTTTTTTACTCAAATTTCTCAAAAAGATTAGACCATATGAAATATAAGAATGCCGTAAAAATTTTCTATACACAAGAAAATCTTTGCCCAGATTTCAATTTCGCTGATTATGGGATTGGATTTGAAGAATTGACTTATGGCGATAGATATTTGCAATTTCCTATATGTTATATAGATGAACGCTATGGTGATGCGTGGCGGAAGATGAAAACGAAACATATGGATGTGCAGGGCAATGCTGAAAAGTATATCAATAGAGAATTTTGTGGAATGGTTGTCTCAAACAAAGATGCTGATCCGATAAGGGACGAATTCTTTGAGAAACTTTTACAGTATCAATTTGTTTCATCTGGTGGAAAATATAGAAATAATATTGGTCAGCCTAATGGGGTTCCGGATAAACTTGAATTCATGAGAAAATATAGATTTTCATTTTGTTTTGAAAATTCATCACACCCTGGTTATTATACAGAAAAACTTATAGAAGGATTTGCAGCTAAGACAGTTCCTATATATTGGGGAGATCCGCACATAGAAGAAATCTTTAATCCAAATGCATTTATTAAGCTTTCAGATTGTGAATCTATCGATGAAATGATCGAAAAGGTTAAAGCTGTTGATTTGGACAATGAAAAATATATATCCATGTTATCAGAGCCAGCACTTAATGAAGAATACAGCAATATATGGGAAAACAAACAATGCGAGTTGGAAAAATTCTTGGTGAATATATTTTCAGTAGAGAAAGAACAGGCATATAGAAGAAATAGGATTTTTTTGGGGAGAAAGATATTGCGAACTATATGAAAAGATGCGTGATTTTTATGTCATTTTTCTTTCAGAATAAACTTGAAGTGACGGCAGTGAAAAAAATTAAAAAAGGCTAAAAAATAAGTTTGTCAGGATGTTGGCTAAATGAAAATAAAAATAAGTTCTATTTTAATATTTATATCACTAATTCCACTGATGATTGGTGATGGAATACAGTATATTTTGAAAATATCAAGTCGCAATTTAGCAATGCTCATAGCAATTGAAGCTTGTATATATTTTAGCATCTTTTTATATAGCTTTTGTAAAAGAAAAACCAATTGGTGCATTAATACGATTGTTTTGATATACATAACAATATTTATATCAGCAGGATTACATCATGTTCTAAATAATGCACTGCTGAATTATATTGGTGGATTTGCAATGTGCTTGATATTTGATTATTGGTTACGGAAAAAATATAGTGACTTTCTGAAAGTCTTGAATTTAATTTTGGTTGCGCTAATATTATTGAATTTTGTAACTATACTAGTATTTCCGCAGGGAATGTATGAGACCGCCTTATATAAGGCAAATTGGATATTGGGCTATAAGAATTCGCATTTTGGGTATGTTATGGCTGCGTTGGCTAGTGTGACAATCCAAGCTTACGAAAAAAATAAAAAATTGATGTTTTGGAATAATGCTTTTTTAGTGGTTGCATGTGTAGGATTGTATTTGGTAGACTCGGTGATGGCATTTGTCGCTTGCTCAATATATGCTGTAATGGCTATTTTACTAATTAATTATAGTAATTTAAAACCAGTAAGACGTATATTGGATTTTTGAGCTGTGAGAAGAATTATTGTGGCTACGTTGATTATATGGTTTGTGATGGTCTTTTTCCAGAATAGTTCATTCTTTACTGGAGATATTTCTAATTTTATGACCGCTATGGGACGAGACAGTTCTGTAAGTGGTAGAGTTCCTATCTGGAATGCTGCTATTAAATACATAGAGAAGTCTCCCATAATCGGTTATGGTATTATTGATTCAAATGAATTTGTTCGAGCATCGGGGATTCCAGGTGGACACATGCGCACAACTATATATTGAACATTCTTATAATGGGATGGCACTATATGCCTGATCGAACATATATATATGTAT
>ENA-OPYX01000616-OPYX01000616.1-human-gut-metagenome-genome-assembly--contig:-NODE-616-length-20702-cov-4.009283_pt1 | contig 20702 bp, 21 predicted proteins | sample MGYA00242639_ERZ504486 | MGnify/ENA primary metagenome ERZ504486 (study PRJEB26092, sample SAMD00036296) | human gut metagenome | host: Homo sapiens | study: EMG produced TPA metagenomics assembly of... | reverse complement strand
GAAGTTATTATGACCATCATCACGCGATATTGCCGCAAGATGCGGATAGCGGCAACACTGATATATCCGCACAATAGTAATAATTAAAAAATGAAATGAAAATGAAAACCAAGCAGAAAATAGCTGTCCCTATATTGGCAGACAGAGAAGTATTTGACTACCTCAAGGAGAAAGTCGGTGAACGAAAAACAAAGACAGAAGCCTTCTGTGATTTATTGGATAAATCTTTGGCAGGTTTTGTTTCCCCATTTTTTAAGGAACAAAGGCTACGAACTTCAACCCAACCAGTGCCACGTGACTGTTTCTGACCTTTCATCGGAATGGCATTGGCATAGGGCTACTGTCCGTTCTTTTTTGGATGTAATGGAAGAGTTCGGCTTGTTGAATCGCATCCGGCTTTCCAAAAGCGTCATCATTACCATGACTGTGCAAACCAGCCAATCCACGGAGTCTTGCAATGGACAGAAGAAGTTGAACCTTGCAGAACAGCTACGTGAGGCATTGTCCGATTGGATAATCGGCAAAGTGTCCCTTGACGAGATCGGAATCAAGTGTGAGCAACTTGTTCGTCGGGCAATGGATGAAGCTGGCATATGCGATAGCTGCCCATCTCCGGACAGTATCACTCGCATCAATCCGGCAGCGGATGATGATGAACGAGCTGTCAAGATTCGTATGGTAGCTTTGGAGTGCATTACATTTGCCGCTATACAACGGGCACTGCGTAAGTCGAGATTCGATGACAGTGCAGAGTTTATGGACTACTTCCGATTGGAATTGTATGGGGACTGGACAGGACTTATTGCAACTTCGAAAGGTATTGCCGGGCTTATTCTTGATGTAGATAGGGATGAAAATTCCGATTATGATGAAGATGACAGGGAGTTCCTTAAAACGCTTTTTAAGCCTTTTCTGGCATTTGCGGCAAAGGCACAGGAGGCAACGTATCAGATTGGAGGTTGAAAACAGAATGTATAACCGCAACAATCCACTTTTGTATCCAGTGAAGCCCCCCTGCCAGTTATAGAAGGCATCCGGGCTTGCCCGCCTGCCACGAACAAAGGGAAGGGGGAGCCTAATACCCCACCTGCCTGACGTTGGTGGGAAGGGTGTCCGAACAAGCAGCAAGCTGGGACACGGTAGATTGTCCGAAACAATATGAAAAACGTATGGCAAATCAAAAACAGGTACTCGACGTGCAGGTGTCGAAAGGGATTACCACCGCCCAAAGTAATGAACATCTGCGTGACCGTAGTGAAAAGGCAGAGAAGTACGCTATGAGTAAGGGAAATTATGATCCTACGCGTAAACGGCTGAACTTCGAGATTGCGCCCGGAGGTAAAATACATCCCATCGACACAAGCCGTAGCATTCCCAAACGGATGGCGGACATATTAAGTCACCGTGGAATCAAAGATCCTAATGAGGGGCTACTCGAACCAAAATACCGCACGGTGGTAAATATCATCTTCGGCGGTTCACGGCAGCGAATGCAGGAACTTGCTTTCGGTACGCAACAGGTGGACTTTGAAAAAGGTGCGGACAATACCCGCATCGAACGGAAGCGTGACATTGAACGCTGGGCCAAGGATGTTTATTCATTCGTTTGTGGCAGATATGGTGAGCAGAACATCGCTGCATTCATTGTACATCTGGATGAATTGAACCCGCATATCCACTGTACGCTTCTGCCAATCAAGGATAGTCGCTTTGCGTACAAGGAAATCTTCGCCGGTAAGGATAAGTTTGAATATAGTGCAAGAATGAAACAACTTCATACGGACTTTTTCGCAGAAGTCAATACAAAGTGGGGAATGTCAAGAGGAACAAGCATATCCGAAACGGGTGCACGGCACAGAACGACTGAGGAATACCGCCGAATGTTGTCTGAAGAGTGTACAACAATCGAGGATAATATCAAACTCCATCAACAGGTATTGGGTGAACTTCAATCAGACATCCGGTTGGCAGAACGCAGAGTCAAAGGGCTTACGACAATGGTTAGCAATCTTGAAAAGCAGAAAACTGAAAAAGAAACCTTGTTATCGGCAGCCGAGTACAATTTAAAAGAAAACAAAGGCAATGCGGCAGAATTGGCAATCCAAATACAAATGTTGGAAAAAGAGCTGCAAGGAATCATCAGGCAACTGGCAGACAAGCAGGAAAAGTTGCAGACGGCTGACCGGCAACTCATCGAACTGAAAAAGGATATGGGAGCCATTGAAGAACGTACCGAAGAACTCAAAGAGGAGGCCTATCAATATTCCCGTGATGTACACTCCAAAGTGGATAGCTTGTTTAAAGACGTCCTACTGGAGAGTGTAATCAGCGAGTATCGTAACGCATCGGCACAAATGAATGTTTCAGAACGGCAGCTCTTTGACGGTTCACTGGTACAGTCTATCGCCGAGCGGGGTACGGAAATCATGCACTGTGCGACAATGCTATTTCTCGGAATGGTAGATGATGCCACTACATTTGCCGAATCACATGGTGGTGGAGGCGGAGGGAGTGACCTCAAATGGGGACGCGACGAGGACGAGGACAATCGAGCATGGGCACTTCGCTGTATGAGGATGGCGAGCCGCATGATGCGCTCGACTATCGGCAAGAAATCTAAACGGTAAATGGCATACGCCTTACACCAGATTAAAAGTATAACTAATGAAATCATTGGAATATGACGAAACAAATTATTTTCATCTTCGCTTTGCTCTGCACGTTGCAGGCACAAGCAAGTGTACAACCCGTACAGAAGGACACTGTACGACACACTATTCATTATGAAGTAGCGGAATTGCTTCAACCGATGCAGCCCGTCTATCTCAACGGGGTGCTACTTCCGGCATCTCGAACCGGCAACTGGTTTGTTAGCATATCCGGAGGTGCGACAGTTTTTCTTGGTACACCTCTCGGTTGTGAAGACCTTTTTGGACGAGTGAAACCTTCGTACAGCCTCGCCGTCGGCAAATGGTTTACTCCTTTGGTCGGCGCAAGGGTAAATTATAGTGGCTTGCAGTTTAAGGATGCACAATTATCTACGCAGGACTACCATTATATCCATGCAGATCTCCTGTGGAATCTCCTTGGACGCAGATATGCCCGACAGGAACAGGTACGTTGGAGGCTTGCACCCTTTATGGGTGTCGGTCTGCTACATAACGCCACCAACGGGAACAATCCCTTTGCGCTTTCTTACGGCATACTAACACAATACCGTATTTCCAAACGGGTTAGTGCTATGCTGGAACTCTCTAACACAACTACATTCCAGGATTTCGACGGATATGGCTATCCAAATCCGTCTGGGCGATCACATGCTTTCGCTGACTGCCGGATTCACCTTTCATCTCGGTAAGGTCGGCTGGAAGCGCGCGGTGGATACGGCACCATACATCCATCGGAACGAACTGCTTGTCGATTATGGCAACTTCCTTTCGGAGGAGAACAGGCGTTATGTGGGACGTCACAATCAAGATAAGCGAACACTCGTGGAATTAAAGAAAATTCTGGAAATCGAAGGACTACTCGATACATATAGCCATATCTTTGACAACGACGATATAACCGGATGCAGATATCCTATAAATAATTATAGCGGTTTGAACTCGCTTCGTGCAAGATTGAAGCATAGCTATTGGGACGGGTCGTCACCTCTTGACACGACTATTCTTCAGACAGAGAATGGAAAGCCATCATATAATTACACGGCTTCCCGAAATGTGCAGTCCGCCCATCAGGACACCCTCGCTATGGATTCCACGGTTCTTTCATACGCTGATGGAGAGTGCATCGGTACACCCATCTATTTCTTTTTTGCTCTCAATACGACACATCTGACGGATACCTCACAGAGGCTTAATCTTGACGAACTGGCTCGTGTAGCTAAGAAATACAGTTTATCCGTGAGGGTAACTGGTGCTGCTGACAGTTCTACAGGAACATCAAGTATCAATGATTCTTTGAGTATATCGAGAGCAGGTTTTATTACCGCAGAACTGGAACAACGTGGAATACCAGCCAAGCGGATTATCAGAGTTAGCAAAGGTGGAATTGCCGACTATACGCCCGTGGAAGCCAACAGACATACGAAAGTGGAGTTGTTTTTTCCAAAAGCGAAATAGAAATTTCGCATAATTGATGTTTAACTTTGTCATAATCAATGAAGCCTCTCCGCTGTGAAGCGAAGAGGCTTTTTCGATATGGTACACGTGAAGTTCGCCATTTTCCTACTGTCAGAACCAGAATGAAAATTATTTCGATGCTTCAAGTGACTCTTTTCTGAACTGTTTGAGAAGTTTTTCAAGTTCAAGTGATACTTTGCGGGCACGAGTTCCGGCAGCTTTGTTGCCTTTCTCCATCTGGAGGTTGGCATCTTTTGAGAATTGATCGAACAATTCACAGATTTGTGTAAATGTTTTTTCATTGTTATGTTCTTAATATTATATAATACGCTGGCAAAGATAGCAAAAATATTTTTTTAGGACTTATATTAGCTCTGTTATATATTTCGCCTATAATATGATACCCCTTTTTATGTTTTTCCATTCTGAGTATTCCCTTATCGCACCATCGGCAAATCTGGCCGAAGAGATTTTATATGCAAAGGTACAGTGTCCGGACGATTGTCAAGCACCGCTATGCTAACGGTTCCTGGATATTTTACGGCAGCCTTCCTCAAATCAAAGATTGACTTTCAGTCCCCTTCTCATTGCAAGGTATAAAAGGACAAGCCTGCTTCTGCTCTTACATTCGAAGGTTGGGTATTCCGTTCCATTCCATTTACTGTTTACTTGTCTTATCGCCCTTATTCCACTGTTAATCCTGCATAAAAATCAATCCCCGGCAAGAAGCCGAAAGAGCTTCAAGCAAAGGGAAATAATAAATCAAAGAATATGGGAAAATACGATTTTATCAAGTTGGGTAATCTTCTTTATTGGCATGACCCAGATAGTGGTCTGTCTAATGGGGTTTACCAAGTGGCTTCTATTCCGGAAAACATTGAAGAGGATAGCGTTATTTTGATTGCATCTGATACTTCGGAAGCGGAGGTTTTTCCTTCTGAATTATCACCGATACATACCGGTAGAAGTCATAAAGAAGACTTTTTGCGTTGGAAAACAGAACGTGAAGCTGAAGGTATTGAGTTTTACGACCACCTTTCCAAGGTGATGGATACGGAAAACGACTTGAGTGTGGGAGATATGGTGGCGTTTACAAACGATTATGGAGTGATATTTGGACCTTGTGAGGTCTTAGCTTTTGGGAATCTCTGTAATAGTGGCAGATGTGTATATATTGACAGTGATTCTTATTGGTTTCCTAACCGTCCCGACCAACTCACCATCATGAGAGGTGCGGAATGACAATAACATATCCACCTGTAGCCAAAGCGGGTGGATAGCATTTCCTTGTATTGTATATTCAGCCCGATTACTCTTATAGCCATGCTCCACCGAACTCCCACAACCGGTCCTATTCCTTTTTTAACTCGTCGTACTCCGTTTCTAAACAGTATAACACATTTATTGGCCTGACATTCTTGAAATTCACAACGGAAACGGCTTGGTTTCCGTGTGATGAAACACTTGAACTGGTATGTGAGAAATTCCCAACACTATGTTATTTCTATCAATCGGAAGAGTCGGGTCTGGCGGAGTACTGGACAAATGACCAAGAGAGTAAATACTTTCCCGAAAAGTACATTGCAGACCTATGTACTCCAGACGACAAATGGTACAAGGAATATTTTGTCAACCAGACAGAAGTATTCAAGTGGTTTGAGGTGATAAGCGGTCAGTCTGTCGAATCAATAACAGAAATTCTTGCTATTGCCGAACAACGGAAAGATGAAAACGACAATTCTTTCTGTAACATCTATGAATATGCCGCAGGCTAAGACTAATCCGATGCAGAAAACGAAATGACGGTATGCTGACAGCGTGCAGCGAACTATCATTATCCGATAAGCTTCTCTGATTTCATGCAGATTGGAGACTTTGTCGCCTTCAGTCCTTTTATACAGTCTCAGAGTGCTTCTCCAGTCTTTTATAGATATTCTTTATATCGCACATCGGCAGTTCTTATCTGAGAGATTTTGTATGCAAAGATACAGCTTTAGAATGGTCGTCAAGTAACGCTGCGCTAACAGTTCCCGGATACTTGTGGCAGCCTTCCGCATATCGAAGATTTGGGTATTCCACTTCATTCCATTCACTGTTTACTTGCCTTATCCATCCTTTCCTTGCTGTCAATTTCGCATAAAAATCATTCCTGACAAGAAGCCGAAAGAGCTTCAAGTAAAGGGAATAAAGTTTAATCATTTAAATTTCAAAATTATGCACAGCCGAATTTTTCAGATTTCTAAAATGTGGATAGAAAAAGAAAACTATCTGAATGAAGACACTCTCCATCAAGGAGATGGCAGTTTCTATGACTATTGTGCGGAGATAGATGACGAAGAACGTAAGGAGGATATTCGTTATTTGGTCAATACTGCTCTACCAAAAGATATGTTCGAACTTGTAGGTGATGACACCATACGCTACATTGGTGGTGTGGAACAATGGAAAGAGAACTTTGTGACTAACATCCGTAAGAAAGCTGAAGCTATTACGACGGAAAATATGTTGGAGTTTGTAGGCCCTGTTTATCAACTTGAAAAGGCATTGGAAAATCCATTGGATATTGCGTATCATTTCTATTTGGACGGAGAGGGATACCAGTCATTTGCCGAAAAATCTTTTGCATTTATGGAGTTTGTCTGTACGCTTGAACCGGGAACGATACTCTATATCGGAGGAGTCATCGACTATCACTTCTGATACTCCATATAATTTTTTTAAAGCCACCCGCAACTCAAGCGGGTGGTTATCATCTTCCTATATAACAGTCCGGTTACTTTTATAGACCATGTTCTGCCGAACCTCTGTTACCAATTCACAGCCTCTTTTACCGATTCTATATTACCTGTTCTAATTGTATTACATTCTCACAGTCCCGACATGCACCATTGTTTGTTTCGTGCGCAAAGGTACGGTGGCAAACGATGTTCAAGTACCGCTGTTGCTACCTGAAATGAAATTTGACGTAACCTTCCGCAATCACAGATTCCGGTATTCATAAAATTTCATTCCGGTTACTTGCTCATAGTTCTTGCATCCACCGTTGAAAATGCACATGAAACAACCTCTTGGGTAAAGTCGGAAGGCTTCAAGAAGAGGGAAATAAAAAACAACTTAAAAAAATAAATGCAATGAGAACTAAAACACTCTACAGATGCGATGCACAGAAAATAGACATCAGTCGTTTCCCTAACTTTCACATAACAGGAAGTATAACCGGAATGAAGAAACTCTATTATGGCAAGAATGCTCTATTGGTACGTTGCGGAAGCTGGATTTAACAACGTGTCAAGTGAACCCGAAGTTTATTATAATATAGCACATTAGTAGTATGAAAAAAGGTTATAAAAAAGATTTTCAGAGTTGGAAAGGTATAGTAACTCTAAAATTACTTTGCTGCAATATAGCAGCAGGTCGTTTTGATTGGAAGAAATATTGTACGCCACAGCCTTATTGTGGTCAGGAGATTTGCGTTATACCGCTACATTGTTCTTATGGACAGATAGGCTACACTGTGTATTTCCCTTATTCTGATATGCCGGAAGTGGAATACGATTGGGAAATGAACAAATTAACTATTGACAAAGAGAATTGGGAGAATTATTTACAGAATTAATATTAAAAATATGGCACAGAATTTTTATACCAAATGGCAGAACGCAATCCTTGCAGATGCAGGAGTCTATGTTTCAAAAAAATACCGCAGTTTCCAAACGGCCTTAGTACGTGAGATTTCCAAGTACGCAACAGCCGTTGGCGCAAAAGTAACATTCAACTTAAAGGGGCATTATAATACCTCTTGTTTCATAGAACGTAACGGTAAATTCGTTTACATCAGTCACTCTTCCGGTTTGTCCCGAATGGGTAGCGGTGTAAAAATAGAACTCGATTCTTTCTTAATCCGGACAGCCCAACACGCGAAAGATTACAGAGGGGGACATAATCAGTATTGCGATATAACAAATTTACAGTCTATGATAGATAATTTGTTAGAGTAATAAAATAAATTCAAGAAAAGGTACGGAGCAAACAGCTCCGCATCTTTTTCCGTTTTATCGGCGCATTCCGCCGCTGTACTCTGCTTCTTGTAGCTCTTCCCGGTATTCCTCCATATTATTCAGCTTTTCGTTCACGGTTTGCAGGTTGGCATCCAACGAAGCATTATGGTCGTATGGGAAACGATGTTGTGCGACAAGTCCCGCATTAGTAACCGGCCCGATATCTATCATGTCGGATTCTTTATTATAGCTGACATACAGCACATCACCATTCGGCATTTCAAATGCAGGAATCTTTTGTTGTGTCATGATAGCGAATTGTTCCGCAGCCATCTCCTTGGCTACCCCTTTTAATGTATCTCCAGCATGTTCGATACCATAACGCCTGATATGGTCGCGTACTTCCTTTTCCGTGAATTTCAGCATCACTTCATAAGTTCCCCCGACACTCCCATTGTACACCACAGCAAAATCCTTGTCCTCAATCAAAAGATTGTCTCCTCGGTTCTGTATGGGAGAAGAATAAGTATATTCTTCGTTAATGCCGTTACCGTCATAATACTCCTTGGCGAGAGTCAGCAGTCCTTCGTAGTCCCCCTTATCCTTGAATGCGTCCAACCGCATCGTGTCATCGGTAAGCTGAAGATAGGCCACGGAAGAATAATACACTTTTTCTTTCGGTGCTACTGTTTGCTCTTCATCAATGTTCTGCTCCAATTCCAGTGCAATCTTATCCACCTTTTGGGTAATCAGAGAAGCCGCTCTTTTCACATCCAACAGAGTTGTCTTGATGAATTGTGGCGATTCCTTCAATTCGTCGAGCCATCCTTTGAGGTAGGCACAACTGTCCTCTTTTATATGTTTCGTCATGCCGTAACGTTGGGCAACCAATGCGCTGCCTAACTCGGCTACCAATTCTTCGCGCGCATACTCTGCCGAGCCGAAAGTTGTCGGCTTGATACGGTCGAGAACTCCTTCCGCACCGGTCGAGTGTGTCATCTCATGGAATAGTGTTCCATAGAACGCCTCTCCAGATTTGAACTGTTCCTTTTCCGGCACAACGATTTCATTTCTCGATATAGAGTAGTAAGCGTTATCCTGATGCTGTGGTTTGATCGGACAAATCCACAGATTGTCCTTTATCAGCGCATCGACGGGAGCGAAGCTGAAATACTCTCCGTTCTCAATCTTCGGTAGCGAATACTCCTTTTCGAGTTTTTGCCACAGCTCCGGTCTTGCCTCCTGCAAGTTGGTCTGTGCCACGTTAAAGACTCGGAATACCTGCATCTTAGGATAAACATTGTATTCCTTCTTCTCGTTATCAGATAGTTTTTTGTAGTCATCATACTTAATCTTCTCACCAGAATCCTTGTGTATGCAGGTGAATGTAGTCAGCATGATTGGGAATGATTTCTCTCCACGAAGTACAGAAACACGAGGTTTCTCCTGATTGTCCTTATCGGATTTGTTGAGCCGTTGTACACACTCAAAAGTGCAGAAGCGCGGAATCTTGTAACCTTCCTTTTCACAATGTATAAGCAACATAATGGCATTCATGCCATTATACTCGCGTCCGGAAAGATTGCAGGGCCATTGTAACGCTTCTTCTGTGAACCATGGCTTTCTCCAATCCTTACGGATACTCTCGATTTTCTCAATCATCATTTCAGCGAAGAGGTCTAATGCTTTATCTTCGCTGTTCGGCCCGTCCGTGTGCTGTTTTTTATATCCGGCCATATCCTTTACTGATTGGAATTAGACGAATCTGCTACATACTGTACAAGTTCTTCCACCTTGCATGAAACATTCAGCTTTCCGTTATATGCCGAAAGGGATATTTCACCTTTGGCATCCACTCGCACGCCCGGCTGTAACCATGCTTCGCGTTCTTTGCCAAAACAGAAAAAACGTACCCATTGGTATTCAAAGCCATCCTCTACTTTCTCCGTACTGAATGCCGAAAACATTGTGTAAGGCTGGTCTTTCTTATCCCTTTTTTCCTCGATATGCTGCCCGACCTTACCTCGAAATACTAATTCGCCCTTGACCGTATCTTTCGCATCTGCCGTAGCTGTACGAATTTCGTTAATAAAAAGATTGAAATAAAGTTTGTCACCACGGTGTTTGAGATACATTGTCCCCGAAACCTCGATGCGGGAACCATTTCGATATTTGGAAACCTCCTTTCCGGCAGTATCTTTGCTGACATCCACCTCAATAGGCATAGTCTTCCCGTCAGTGTCAGGGATCATTACTCGAAGAGGAAAAACCAGGAACGTTTTCCCTTCCTTATTGGTGCGTATCGACGCATCACGTCCGATAACGCCACATACCGTAACATTACATTTTATCATTTCTATTGTCTTTTAATGTGATACATAATCACCCGACAACTGTGTTGCCATGATTTGTTGTTGAACTGCTAAATCATTGCTCTTAATCGGGTGCTCGTATCATTGCCCAGATCAGCCATCCGGCAAGGAACAGTTGAACGCTCACGATAATGAGCGTTGCTACCCAGCCGAAGAGTTGGTAGCAGAGCAGGACATACAAGGCAAGGTAGGACAGTCCGAACAGACATCTGCATAGCTGTATCATCACGCATTTTACCATATCGCCACGCTTCTATCTTTTTAGGTTCTCTGTCTGTCCCTGCTGTTGGGACATCCCTTGTTCAAAATTCTGTGAAGCCGCTTCCGAGAGGATAACCGTATTCAGCATACCGGTTACACGTATCCTTTTGGCTTCTTCTGTGAGAGTATTGTTATTCAGTGTTGCCGACAGACGGCTTAACTCCGCAGTAGTCAACTCACGTGACATGCGCAGTTCTCCATTGTTCACTCGCAGAATAGCCTTTCCATTTTCACTGATTGCCAGTTCGCAGTTTTTCATGCCCGGTAATAATGATTTCAGATTGATGCGTCCACTATCCATTTGTTTGGATATGGCAGTCTTTTGCTCCTCCTCGTTCTTGTTGTCGATTTGTACGGCCAATAGCATAAGGGAACTAAAGGCTGTCATCGCCATCTCTACTATAGGGTCATTGCATCCTGACATTCCCACACCGCTATCCTCTGACGAAAGCAACTTCTTCATCCATCCGTCGGGCGAAAGGTTTTTGCCGGCGGCATTCTCTTCTGTTCCTTTATATCGGGTGAGCAGGCTGTTCCCGTTGTGCAACACTTCCAATTTGATATTACCTTTCTGTGCGATTTCAGTCAGATAAGCCGCAGGGTCGATGTCACGCTTTGTTCCGTCTGCATAGAAGTTTGTCACGCCGAAATGTAGATGTTCGCCCGTTGTACGTGTACCTGTGTTGCCCGATGTGCCGAGCTTCCCACCGGCTTGTACTACATCACCGACCTTTACAGTAACCTCCTTAAGGTGCATATAAGTACATTGTACCTTGCTGCCATCCGTTCTGGTATATTCCACAGTCAGCGATTTTCCACCGGGCGTGTTCTTATTCTGATTCACAGCCACCACCTTCCCGTTGTTCTCAGTAGCCAGTACCGCATCGCCATTGCAACGGATATCAATTCCCTTGTGCATCTGTTGTTTCGTGTTGTCCATCGGATCTTGCCGCATACCGAAAGGCGAGGTAACAAAAAGAAACTCTTCACGCTCTACCGGGAATGAGTACTTCGCACCATACTCTGAATTTTCAGACGTTCGGAGAGGATTATGTTCCGTACCGAACCGCTTACCCTGTGTCTCCATTTCCTGCATCACCAGTTTGTCATACTGCTGTAAGCCATTTTGCTCTATAATCCGTTGCAGACTCTCGGCATATTCTCCGCCTGTGGCATAACCGGCCTGTTCGATATTTTGTGTCCAACCCTTGTAATCGTCGGGCGAAAGTGCAAAACATTGGGCATAGCGGCTGTTTTCTTTTAAAAAACGGGAGTGGATGTTCGTATGAATCACCCACACTGTCATAACTGCAAAACTTCTCATTCGGCTTATCGTCAGTATATATACCATACCTTCCTCCTTCGGCAATCCATGCAGGCGTAGCCTTGATGCCAAAATGATTGTTCTCGTTTTGCGCCAAACGGCTTTGCCCGTTGGAACTTTCCAGTATGCCTTGTGCCAACGTCACGGATGCGGGGATTCCGTACCGGCGCATCTGCTCCATAGCATACTCTGCATATTTCATTGCGTATTGTTGGTTCTTGCTCATTTCCTTACTCCTTATCTATGAAAACCTCTGTGTGTTTCTTGTTCCTCCATGTCACTTATAGCAACCCGTGCCCCGGCACGGACGAGCTTAGACAGATAGTTGTCGAGCTGCTCCGTTGAAAATTCCGTTGAAGCCGTAATGTCCCCTTCCGGATACTCTTTTAGGGTTATGCCCAATATCTTTGCACCCTGTACCGCATCTTCGTTATAGAGCCGATAACCATCTTTCGTGCGAAGCAGTTGCAAGGCATCGGGATGATTCGCTTTAAGTTTGTCCCACAACTGCCGTTCCGGTGAAATACCCTTGTTGTCTGATTCCGTCCGTTCCTGCGCTACCGTTTCTATCGGCCACAACTCTGCTTCTTTCTGTTGTTTCTCTCCGGTGTGTGCCTCCTGCGATTGTCCTTTTTGTAGTACGTCTGCGAATAAGGTAGCTGCCAAATGACGTTTGTAGCTGTCACGCTCTTCCGCTATCCACATCCGCTGCCACTGTTGCGGAGTGACACTTCGGGCAGGCTGTTTCTGCCCATCAATAGTTGCGACGCATTGTATGCCGTCTTGTTTGGTTTTGAAAACCGAAACACGCTGGATACGGTTCAAGTCTATTTCCGGCATTTCGCTGCTGAACAAATCCACCTTCAGGTCAGGTTTGACCTCGGCCAGCGCATAATACTTGTGCGCCAGTTCCATCCGAACCTTACCGATGTTATCCATTGCTTGCTTGAGTGTTGAAAAGAAGCGGTTTATATCTTCTTTATCAGGATAGATGCTATATCCGCTCTTATTTTCGGGTTTGATATAAAGTGCCCATCGTTTCTTATCATCTTGAATCATCTCTACGTGGTCAAATCCGATCTCATTCGCCTGTTTGACCGCTGACGCCACGTCCAGTGTGGAGAGCTTCTCCATTGCCCAATTCTTCAGCCGGGCCAGCATAATTATCTTCTCGGCAAAATAACTGTCATCGGGTCGATAACCTAATGCACCATCCGTATTGTAGAAGCGTACCTGCTCGATTCCATCTTTCTGCAACGCTCGCATGATACGTCCCTTGTTCATTCCCGGTATCTCGTTATCTGCCTCTGTAGAAGCCCCTGCTGGAAGAATTACATCTGCGGTTTTTGCCTGTGGGTCAATAACAAGCACAATTTTTTTCGTTTCTTTATCCGGATGCTGCCGAATCTCGTTCGACACAAAATAATGTTTGGGCATTTGCTCCTGCATGGTTGAAGTGTCTCGCCGGTTGCGCATGGTGGCGTATTCGATTTTCTCGCCCCGTTCCGCTTTATTGATTACTTCGATGGCATTGTTTACGTCACTTTCGAGAGCGTCCATCAAGTTCGGGTTCTCTTTTAGCTCCCGGCACCAGTATTCCACTGTCTTCAGACTTTCTTCAGACAACCGTGCTGGCAACCCCAGTTCCAACATTTTAATCCCTGAAGCCAGTTCCACTACCAACCGTTCCTGTCTGACAGCATCCTCCGAAGGAGCCACACCGTTCTTCATCACCATACCTTCACGCGCTAATCGTTGTTGGTGTCCGGTAGCACTCACGATTTGCCGCAAGGCTTCCTGTATATAGTCGTGATAATGTCTGAACTCTCTTTGTCGCGGCATATAGACCGCATCCTTATCTGTTTCGTAGTGGGGTACACCGCTTCCATCCAAACGAACAGGCACAAGGTTGTCTCGCATCCTCAGTAGGAAGTCGTTGAATTGAATATGCAACCGTCGGTTGTCAGCTTACGTATATCCTCTTTCCACTGCACTTCCATACCGCCGCAACGTCGTTTCGTATCGCTCCTTATCCACGTAGGGTAGTGTCGTCTGGTCAATGTTGAACAAAGTGCGAATTTCACGGTTATGTACACCTTTATATAATTTTTGTTCCTCTTCATACAGTTTCATGTAGTCATCACGACTGATAACCTGTTCTGGATTATTGCGGTGAACGTACTTGTTCCAATTATAAAACAAAAATGGAACGCCTTGCTCATTCTCACGCACCGAGGCTCCTTGTGCCTTGGCATCGCTGAATAGCGTGAACTGGTTGGTTTTGCATCCATTTTTATCAGAATGCAGCGTCATGAATAGTGCATTGAATGCGCTGACAGAAACACCCTTTGGATAGAAGCGCGGGTATCCCTTTCCTGATGCGTTGAGCCAGTGTCCACCGGCATTCGAGGCTTCACTCAAAGCCGTAGAAAGCAAGGTGATTTGTTTTTCCTCGGCTTTCTTTTCGATTTGCGATTTTTCTTTCATCGTTTATTTGATTATAGGATTATTGAATACCCCGTGGGCGCACGATGGTTTCCAGTTTTCCGTCCTCATAATTCCGTGCGGCAGCCTGGCGAAGCTGGTCGTTCTTGGCAAGGACAGCATTTGCCAGCGTGTTCAAAGGCAATGCCCCGGTACGGTAGGCTTCTGCTACAATCGGTGACAACTGGATGGTACACGGTACTCGGTCTATCGTGGCAATCAACGTACTATCTTGCAATACAGGGTTTACTATACGTGGGTTCAGAGTTTCATTTGTATAGCGTCGGTACTGCACATTGTTCTCATTTGTTACGTTCAGTTTTCCCTCTGTTCGTTCTTTCAAGGCTTCGTGTCCTGCCTTATTCAACAAGTTCATACCTCCCAGGCCTATCAGGAGCATTTTCAGCAACGGGTTACGCACAAACATACCCGCCACAATGCTCGCTATCGGTAACATATTGTCTTCCAAATGCAATGATTCTGTCTTGCCTGTGAATATTCCCAGTAGAACATCAGGGAGCATGGCCATTACATAACCGAGATTGCCTGTGATATTACCTATGCCATCCAGTCCCAGCATACCAAGCAGTCCGCCCCAACCGTTTCCCTGTGCTACTTGCGCACTTTGTATCGTTTGTACATGTTGTTCCGCATCATTGGCAGGAACAACAGTTTCATGCTTCTCTTCTTTCATAATTTCATCCTGTTCTGTCCTGACCATTTTCGCTTTGTCACATTGTTCCAAAGACTGCAAGTAGGCTTCTTCCTGTCCGGGAGCAACAACAATCGGCACATCCTTGTACCGTTCCTCATATTTCTGTTCTTCCTTGCTCTGTACATTCGGCCACAATAAACCGCTATTCTGGTTTTGTGTCCATTCCATGAAGCCAAATGTTCCATGACAGGGATTTTCTTTTTCAGTTGCTTGTTGTCTGTACCAATCGCCGTGTTCTCTTTGATTTGATATTTGGGCTGCCTCTTTGCGAAAATTCGTCGAATACGTTTCTGTCTCTGCCGAATCACTCCTTTACTGATGCACTGTTCTACTGAAAGGGTATCAGGCTTCTTGCCTTCAAAATGATTGGTGATGGCTGCAATAGCCACATCTGCACCGGTAAACTTTGCCAGTGTCGTCCATGAACCAGTACCACCCATCATCAGGGTATCTGCGGCTGTGCCCAACATCCATCCCGTACCTTTTTCCCATCTGTTCGGGCGGTAAGCTGCTTCGCCTCGTGCCTCTATTTCATCGGTCAGCGGTGAACGGCTTAACGTCTGCGATAATCCCAGCAGACTCGATTCGGCAGCCTTTCGGATGATGTAGTCAGCGGAAGACTTGGGCATACGTTCTTTCACCAACCGGTCAATCATCAGTTCCTCTATTCGGTGGTCCATATAGGCATAGGCGAGGTCACAACCGAGCTGTTCTGACAACTCATTGTAACGTGCCCTTCCGATTTCCTGCACGACGGTATCCCGCCACTGCCCGGCCATATACGCAAGGTCTTGCTGCATTTCCTCGGAACCGGTAATCTCCGTCTTGCACATCTCGATATAGTCCTCTGTTGTTTTGGAGTTCCATTCGCCTGTGACCTTGAGTGCTTGATAGGGGTCGCTCATTGGTTGTGCCGAAGATGCCATCATACTGAGAATACCACCTAAAGAGGTGGAATATTCTTTCATTTCCTCTCCCTGATTCCGTATGAGGTCAGTCCGCGTTTTTGACATGATGGGTGCGATATGGCAGTTGAAATAGTCGTTCACGAGGCGTTCCATTTCTGCAAACCGTCCGCTATGCTTGATTCCGTCCATAGTGTATTATATGTTTATCCTATTCTATTCATTAATAATTGCTCTTTTGTCTGCTCGATGGCGTTGTGGTAAATTTCCATCTGTTTGGGATAAAACTCTTCCAGCCATACATCCTTCTCGATGTTGTCGTGAATGAAGCGTATCGCTTGTTCTCGCTCAATCTCCACCGATGCTTCGCCCTCTTCCCGGTTATTGAACCATGCTTTCGTCCACCAGCGCACACCGGCCCGGTCAGGATATACCGTGACTGCTCTCGGTATGTCAAAGCTCTGGATGTCTATGTCTAATTCTGCCAGTGGGTCAATGATACCACTATGGGTCAGGGCTTCGTCGTAGAGTTTTTTTTTACATCATCGCCCATCGTCGATAAGTACACGCCATGCCGTAGGGCAAGGTAATGCAGGAAGTCCGCAATGAGTAGGTTCTGCACCTTACAAGCAAGCGGCATTGCTTTATGTCCCAGTCCGAGTGGGTTGGATATACTTGGCATATTTTCATAGAAATATTCTTTGACTGCTCCCATTGTAAAGACATGGCGGAGTGACTGCTCCGTATGTGGAGGAAGTCGGTATGCACCACGCTGTAAGTCTTCCATGTAGTAGGGCAGGAAACGTAGCATCAATTCCTCTATTTCCTGTCTGTCCTGCTCGTAATCGGTGGTCAGTGCCATCTCCATGTTGGGAGATGTTGCCGCTTCGCCTCCATCAGCATGACACAATGCTTGGATATTCCCATACAGCATGGTTAGAAATTCCAGCGGATTCAGTTCCTCACCCTTGAAGCGTATCCCGATATGCAGCTTGTCACCGCTTAAAGCTACAGTCTGTCCGGCCTTGACACGCTGTCCGAACTGGGCGAAGACATTTGACAAATGCCCATAGGTCACTTCATACTCCCCATAGCGTATAGTTTGGCAGATGCCGAGTATAGGGTCATTGCCTATACCTGACACGATACCGCTGGCGACAGCCGCCAGTGTGTAACACCGTACATCGAAGTCGATGCCATGATGAAAATATGTTTTGCCCGTTGTCGGATCGGTTTGTTCGCCATAGCCGAGCGATAGTTTCACATCCTTGCCCTTCCGTTCTTCAAAAGGCATACAGTATCCACTTTCGGATTGCAGGATCATTTCTTCTGTATATTTCATTATGTGATTATATTTGATTCTTATTCTTATCTTTTCATCCCCCCGCTATTCGTCTGTTCTTCAACGGGAAGAGCGGGTGTCTGTATTCGTTGTATGCTTCTCGTATCAGGTGTGCGGAAAATACCGGCATTGTTACCGATAAGCATCATGCCGAGAAATGCACCGGCAATCTTGCCCAGCCAGCCGAAGCGTCCGAATATAAGAAATGCTGCTGCGACCAGTCCCGCTATACTCAATCCCGACACGTTACCCTGTCCGAGATTACGGAAAAAGTTACCGAACATATCGGAAACTCCGCCATTGGAGACTTGCCGTAGAAAATTCGATACTCCACCCAGTTTTGAGTCTATGCCGGCTACCGTACCGCTGACGGAACCGACTGCTTCTCCGGCTTTGCTTGTCAGTTCTCGCACACCGTCCGCTGCATCTGCAAGGGTATCCGTAGCCGATTTCCCTATGACCGCATCGCTTACGATATGTACCACGCTCTTATCTGTGGTTAGTTTCTCCCAACCCACATAACCGACTGCACCGCCGATGGCTGCGGTCTTGACGGCTTGTCCTGTGCCCCGTAAGGTTTGTGAAGGATGCAGTGCAGCATGTCCCATACTTCTTCCGGTAGCTTTTGCTGCTTTGCCGCCATATTTTAATATTGAATCCCAAATTCCCATATCATTACATTTTTAAGGTCTTACATTCTTTCCAATCTGTCGCCAACGTCGCTTGGCTGCGTCCACGATACTACGTTTATCAGCTTCGGGACGTGCACCCTCGTCGATTTCCCGCCAAATGTCGCCCATTGTCGTGTACTTTACCGCTTTGGTCAGTCGTTGCAGCTTTGTGTTCATAGTTTTGAGCTTTGGACGGATGCCAAAGACAATTTCCATACGCTCTTTTTCCGTCATCTTGTTCTCCGAAAGGCACGCTGTGCGTATATCGTTCACTATTTCCACGCTGTTCATCATCAGTTCCCTATAAATCTTGTTGCGCTGTGTGGATAGGGCTACGGCAAGCGTATTGGCTGGACTTCGCTTCAATTGTTTGGTGAAGTCGCCCATATTGTCTGTCAGCCTCGATACCTCATAATAGAACCCATAAGTTTGCGCCGCATAGCAGACTATTGACCGGAAAGAGTTTAGATAGTTATTAAACTCTCGTTGCAGGTCTGTTGTCGCCTGCACTTCTTCTTTTGTCCAAATATGTCCGGTGGTCTGCATCAGCATGACCTTTTCCTGATTCTTCAGCTCCTTCTCTGCCTTTTCGGTATATACTGCAATCATTCCGGCCAGTACAGGGTCATTCTGCGCTTGTACCTCACCGATACCGGTAAGACACAGCAGTAATATACTTATCCAAATTGTCCATTTCATAACTGATATATTTTATCGGACGAGAGCTGCCGCCCTGTGCCAATGGGACAGAGCCATACGAGCTGCCTCACCGTTGTCACGGTCAAGCATTCCTGCCGTTACGTTGTTCCACACATCATTGAAAGTATAGTACCGTATGCTCAAATAGAGCAGATGTAACTTCCGGCTAAAATCCGATAGTTGGTCGTTCAACGCCCATAGCGTCTTGCTGCGTTCTGCCCCCGTAAGCATGTTTTCGTTGCTACCTTTGGCCACAGCGTCATTCAGCAATGTAAAAACAGAGACAAGTTCCGTTGCTGTTTCTATATAGAGGTTGTTCATGTTCATACTGGCCACAATGCCCTGCGGATTGTTTTGGATGGCCTTGCCTAATTTCCCCAGCGTGAGGAAAATCCGCACACCGTCATTGTAGAGATGCGTACAGGCTTTCAGTGATGAAGCGTAACCGCTTGCTGTCTTGAGGTAACTGTTGTACTGCTTCTCCCACTTGTGGATTTGGTTGAACTCGGTAGCGATGCTGTTTTGGAGCAAGGCTGTTTGTGTCTGTCCCTTTATTTGTTTTTCAATCTGCCCGTTTATCAGTTCGTTACCTTCGGCCAATGCAGTCCATTCCAACGGATTGGAAGCCGCAATTTGGGCTTCTGCCACCTGTGGAAGCAGGCATACCAGCGAGGCAACCAGCCCCAGACTAATGATTCGTGATTTCATATATTCCCTTTTTTCGTTTGTTAGTTTCTACCCGTTCACGGATAATTGACACGAGGTCGTCCCTATGGAAGATACCGATCAGGTCAAGACGGGGCGTGTTTCTGTCCATTGAAAGGATACGTACGGTTTTCAGCCCACAAAATTGTTGCAGCAGGCTTTGGTGCTCTTGAAAATCCACGATACGATATAGCTCCATATAATCCACTTTGCGACGGATAATACCGTATTCACTGACAAGTTGTTCCGTGCCGATGCAATAACGGATTCGCCGCAGGTAGAGATAACGGTAGAGTAACAGTAACGAGAGTATCAAGGCAATTACTGTGGCAATAGCTGTCAATGGCAGCCCTTCCATGCCTCCGTACACCCATACAGTGCCGCACAGCACGAGAGTGGGCAGCTCGTTGATGACAAATTGCCCGGTATGTGGATGGATGACAATGGTTTTGTGACAAGTTCTCTGCATAGGTTTTATGGATTATCGGTGAAAACGGGAATGAAAGTCTTCTCTCATTCCGGAAAGAGAATTGGTTATATCCACTTCCAACCGGGCAAGTTCTTCCCGTATCTTGTACATTTCCTGAAAACCCTTATCTGACATTCCTTGGTCATTGGTTTCAAAGGAGAATATTACTCTGTCCGCACGTTCAAGACGCTTTCGCACAGCCTCATGGTCCGCTTCGTCGTATAATCCGTTTCGGATATGTTCCGGATTGACTTCGGGCAAATCGGACAAGGCATGATTCAGCGTGGCTTTACCGCTGATCTCCCAATCGTCAAGGTTATCCTTCTCTGGTTTTATCCGTTTGCCGAGTAGCTGGTCGTTCCAATCCTTATAACCCTCTGCGGCAGATTCATACAAGATGCATCCTGTAGCTTCCGGACCGGAAATGGAAGCATCAATCGCTTTTCGATGGCTTCCAGATTGCTTCTCATTTTCTCTAATTCTCCTCACTGGCAGAACCTTCGTCACGAGCCATTTCGTACTCATCCATACAAACCATTCTCATTTCCTGTAGATAGCCGTCACCAATTCCCATGTCGTCACGCTCCCCATTCTTCAATTTTGTTTTGCATCATTTATACCCAGAATGGCTGT
>ENA-OPYX01000615-OPYX01000615.1-human-gut-metagenome-genome-assembly--contig:-NODE-615-length-20709-cov-4.936935_pt1 | contig 20709 bp, 19 predicted proteins | sample MGYA00242639_ERZ504486 | MGnify/ENA primary metagenome ERZ504486 (study PRJEB26092, sample SAMD00036296) | human gut metagenome | host: Homo sapiens | study: EMG produced TPA metagenomics assembly of... | reverse complement strand
AGAGAGAACCTGTTATGATTCCAAGATTCTCCTGCCATATCTTCAGACATACGTTTGCATCAAGATTTTGCGAGAATGAAACCAACATCAAAGTAATTCAAGAGGTAATGGGACATGCTGATGTATCAACTACCATGAACATATATGCAGAAGCAAACCCAGATGTTACCAAATCAGTAATTGAGAAATTATCAAAAAATATGGATATTTTTTTAGAAAAGAGTCCTGCGATTGAACTCTTTGAAGATTGAAAAATATACCTATTCATACTGTGGCAAATATGTTATACTTGCTAAGTATTGTTGTGTTTGACACAGCAGTACATGCATAAAATAAAAAGACGTATTTTAAGGCGAATGACATCTTTTGGACGCACAAAGTCAAAAAACGTCCAAGAGTATCCAAGTATATAGAATTCGGGAAAGCCAATTTTCCAAGGGTTTGCAAGGATATACAAGAGTTAGCTTAGCAATCAAAAAAATTCCCGACAATGAAGACCCTGGACCCAAAGAAGGCTGAAAACAAAGCCGAAAAAGCAGTGGTAAATGGTTCTGCAGAGGATGCAACCGTGTCCGCGCCAAGCGTACAGATTAATCTTTCCAAGGTGAAAATCGAGCCGTTGTTTGCAGATGATGTAGACTTTGAGACATTCAGCAAGTCTGATTTCAGAGTGGTTAAGATCGAAGCCTGTGAGGCAGTGCCGAAGTCCAAGAAGCTCCTGAAATTCACACTGAATGACGGAACAGACCGGAAACGCACCATTTTAAGCGGTATTCACGAGTATTACGAGCCGGAAGAGCTGGTTGGTAAGACCTGTGTGGCAATCACAAACCTGCCGCCGAGAAAGATGATGGGTATTGATTCCGAGGGTATGCTGATTTCCGCAGTGTACGAGTATGACGGACGGGAAGGCTTAAATCTTTTGATGCTGGATGACAGTATTCCGGCAGGAGCAAAGCTGTACTAAAGAGGACATTTACTACAAAAAATCGCGTTACTACAACTTTTCTACAACTTTTGCGCGAGACCCTACGAAACCGGATGAAGCAATATGAAAGGCGGATCTGCTTATAAAATGCAGATTCGCCTTTCTTTTTTACATCAGCTTCATGTTCACACTAATGTTTTTTGCCTTCTCCTGCATATTCTCTTGTGTGATATGGGTGTAGATGTCCATTGTAGTAGAGAAATCGGCATGCCCCATGACTTGCTGAATGAATTTAACATCGTTGGTGCTTTCGCAGAGCCGGGTACAGAAGGTGTGCCGCAAGTTGTGAACACTAAAATGAGGGAGCAGATCCGGTTCACGGTCTTCCAGTTCAGCCTGATCCATTTCCTCCATGTTGTAAGTTACGCTGATTCTCTCAATCGCCCGATTGATATTGTGGGCGCTCATGAATGAGCCGGTTCGGTTGCGGAAAACAAAACCGTGAACTCCTCCTAACACCAGTTGATCGTCTGGATACAATGCGTCGATGGTTTCAATCTGGAGGCGAAGCTGCTCGGCCACCTCTGGATAGAGGATAGGGATAATTCGTGTACCGCTCTCAGTTTTGGGAGTGGTAATGTGAAATCCGGCTTTTCCGTCAATGACCCGGTAGATTAAGTTGTGGTTGACCGAGATTGTGTTTTCGCTCAAGTTAATATCGCTTTTGGTAATGCCGGTACATTCTGCTACACGCATTCCTGTTCCAAGAAGCACAGTCATGATGGGGAGCCAATGGCTGTATGTAGGGGACTTGGCAATAAAACGCAGGAAATTCTGCTGTTGCGTTTTAGTGAGTGCGATCCGCCGTTTAGGCTTTGGAGCGCTGCCATCCGTCTTGAGCTTGCGGTAAATGCCCTTGCTGGGATTTTTGCGGATGTAATCGTCGTCCACGGCCATTTCAAGCGTAGGGTGAACAATGGTGTTGATGCTCTCCAGTGAGTTGATAGCAAAGCCGTGTTTCAGCAGTTTGGTATAAAACGCGAGAATATCACTTCTGTGGATTTGTGGCAGAGGCATGTTAGCGAAAGGCTCTTCTTTCACATAGAAGTCCCACAGGTAAAGATAATTTGCTCTGGTAGAGGGCTTCAGTTTGATGTTGTTATTCATGTAGACCTTGAACATATCATTCAGGGTAAGCTTCATGGCTTCCTGAGTACGGATGCCATCATCCTTATCTTTGTTGATCTGCTTTTCTTTGACACGAAGACTTGCGAGATCGGAGTCGTAAAGATATTTCTTTTTAGTGCCTAATTTGTAGACATACATATAGCTGCCATCTGCCCGTTGTGTTTCTCCGGGCCGAAGATTTCGTCCTTTGTTGTCTTTTCTCACTTTTGCCATTACTGGTACCTCCTGATTATAAAAGTGTAGTGCGCCTTATTGGCATGGTTATTTAGCCGGAAATATCATAAAGATATTCTTTGATACGCTGGACACTCCATAGGACACGGGTGTTCATAGTAATGCGTGCATTGGCAAGATCCCCAATCTGTACTGCAGTGTGCCTTCCACAGCACAACAGTTTGCAAAGGGTATCGGTATCAACAGCCAAGCACTGCTCCGGCGGTAGGTCATTCGGTTTTCTTTTCTCCATAATCGTCCTCCTTTTTTCGATTACAATGATCCCTTACGATTTGTAGAAGAAGGTTTTCAACAAAAACAATGAAAACGGTCTTGAGGTCAGGAGGTATTGAAATAACAAAAGAACTCTAATGGGGCCATTTCCTACGCCAGAACGGTTCTGCCGTGTATTTCAGGCTGCTGCTGTGCAGCACTTCGATTATGGGCGCGCTTCTGTGGTCATCGCACACTGTCCAGAATTCCTGTATAACTCCCCATAGAGGTTATGAACTTGTCAAGGTACTAAAAGAGCGTAGGGATCATCCGGTATTACCAAATGATCCGATACATCCTATAAATAGGCGGGGAAGAAAGAACTTCTGCAAAGAGGAAAGAAAATTTAAAGAAAATCCAAAAATCAATATATAGAATGTTTGAATTGACAAGCACTATATATTGTGTTAGAATTGCAATGTAATTGATTTTTGTGCGTTGCCCGTCAGGGTACACAGGCTTTAGGGCTTGTGTTGCGGAGTAATGACTGCATTGCACACGCTGTTAATTTTGTACTTGTGTCAGTAGTATCACTGCGCCTTTTCAGGCCGGTATATTGTTGGCTTTTTTTATTTTACGGGATTTACCCACCATTGCGAGAATGACATCGGTTCATAGGCAACTATGGACGCCAGGCTTTATGCCGTCTGTCATTCTCGCTTTTTTATTGCCTGTAAGCCTGAAAGGGCTTTAAGGATAAATCAAAACTGAGAAAGGCAGGTCATGTACATGAATGTGAAGCAGAAAAGAAAGCAGAATGGTCGGCGGGTCAAGCCGGCACACTCCACGGACTGGAAGATGAAGAGACAGGCAGTATCTTCGCTCCGGCCCCGAAATGTTGCACCAATGGCGAGGGCAGTTATTTTGCCCCGAAGATCACGAAGGGGGATTTGATATGTCTGGCAGCAATAGTGCTGAACGAAAGCGGTATGAACCGCTGGTGCTGGTAGAAACGGCAGATCTTTCAGAAGAAGACTGGCTGGATTACCGGCGCCGTGGAATCGGCGGCAGCGATGTATCGGCGATTTTTGGCACTTCTCCATTCCGGACAGCCAGGGATCTGTACTACGACAAACTGAACATAGCGTCAGTGGAAGATGATGAGGGCAACTGGGTTGCCATGGAAATGGGGCATTTGCTGGAGCCTCTGGTAGCAAAGATATTCGAGCGGAAAACCCGGATATCGGGTCTACCAAATCAAAAATGATGTTCCAGCACCCACAGTATCCTTGGATGCTGGCTGATGTGGACTACTTTGTGGAACTGTCGGATGGCACCACAGCGATCCTTGAGATCAAGACCACAAACTATAATGCCAGAGATAACTGGTGGATGAATGGGAAGGAGACTGTTCCAGTCTACTATGAATCTCAGGGGCGTCATTATATGGCAGTAACGGATCTTGACCGATGTTTCTTTTGCTGCCTGTATGGTAACAACGAGGAGGAAGTTATTATCCGGGAGGTCAAGCGTGATTTAGAGTATGAGGCTGAGATGGTCTTTTTGGAGCAGTATTTCTGGGAAAACCATGTGCAGCGCATGTGCCGCCGCCCTATACAGAAGTGGGGCCTTGATTATTGAGAGCGCACGCAAACACTTTGGCCCGGCAGATAAAATGCCCCGGCCGTTGCATCGACCTGGATATGACTGCAAAAACTCATGCAGTATTTGCGGCTTTTGGATGAAAAGAAAAATGCAGAGGTGTACTCCAAAGAAATCGACAAGGATATTCAGCGTCTGAAGGCACTGTTGATTGCGGAATGGGTACCAGCTGCACTGCAGTCTGTGAGCAGGAGGGAGTGAACTATACGGTTACCTATACCCCTGTTCGCAAGTCCATCATCGACAAGGATAACCTGCTTCGGTTGAAACTGGAGCATCCGGATATTTACGAGCAGTTTGTTACAGTATCCGAATCCAGACGGTTCAGTGTTAGAGCCTCGATTATGGAGGCCGCTTAGTGAGGTGAAAAAGGATGAATTGTATTGGTACCTACGACGGGACGATTTTTTATAATCCTGCCAATAAGTTTTGTATCGTCAGTGTAAAAACCGCAGATCAGAGCGTGCCAGCCGAGGCCAGGTCAAACAGGCGATACAAAGACCATTTGATTCGCTTTACAGCTGTGGGGTATGAGATTCCACGGACAGATGCGGTAGAGTTGGAACTGGATGGTGAATGGACAAAGGGCAAGTATGGTGTCCAGCTCCAGGTGGAGCAGTGGCGTGAAATTGTGCCCAGAACAAAAAACGGCGTAGAGGGCTACCTTGCCTCCGGGCTTATCAAAGGGATTGGTCCCAAAACTGCCGCAGACATTGTGGAGCGGTTCGGTGTGGACACACTGGATATTCTGGAACACCAGCCGGAGCGGCTGTTGGAGATCCGGGGCATTACGGAAAGTAAATTGGAGGACATCAAAGCTTCTTATGCAGAAAACCGTATGCTCCAAGGAATTATGACCTTGCTGGCACCGTTTAAGATTACTCCCAAGACGGCATTGAAAATATATCAATATTTCGGCCCGACCAGCGTAGAGATTTTGGAAAAGAGCCCATTTGAGCTTTGCCAGATCTCCGGCTTTGGATTTCGGCGGGTAGATGCAATCGTACAAAAGAGCGGGGGCAATCTCCATGACTCTATGCGTATCAAAGGGGCTGTCTTTTGTGCGCTGGATGAGGGCAAGAGTAAACGAGGCCATCTGTACATCAGTTCTGAAGAACTGGAGAAATCAGCGCTGAAACTGCTCAATGAGAAGATACCTGTACCGGAGCTTCGCCTGCATCAGCAGGAAGTCAGGGATATGATGCAGGAAATGATCCTGAATGGAGCAGTCGTTTCCGTGAAGGATAATATCTATCTTCCCAGAGTGTTTGCCCAAGAGGACGAAACGGCGCGCCGGATCGCCAGCGTCTGGTCGCCCAGATGCCAGTAGAGCATATTGCGCCGGTGCTGGAACAGGTCAAGGTTGAAATGGGACTGCGCTTGTCTGCACAGCAGGAGGCTGCGGTCTATGCAGCATTTAGGCATGGCTTGTCAGTAATTACGGGTTCTCCTGGTACTGGTAAAACAACAGTGCTACGGACGATACTTGAGGTTTACCGGCGGCTACACCCTGATGGCAAAATTGCTCTTATGGCACCTACCGGTCGGGCAAGCCGCAGGATGTCGGAGAGTACCGGCTTTGAGGATGCCCGAACATTACACAGTGGTCTGGGACTGACCAGTGAAGAGGATGAGGGTAGCCGGAACAGAAAGTCAGAGCCACTGTCGGCCGATTTAATCATTGTGGATGAGTTTTCCATGGTGGATATGTGGCTTGCTGAGAAATTTTTTGAACGCATGAAGATAAATGCCAGAATCGTACTGGTAGGCGACCCAGATCAGCTTCCGAGCGTAGGAGCCGGAAATGTGTTCCGTGAGATCATCGAAACCAAAATCGTCCCAGTAACGGTGCTGGATCAGATTTTCCGTCAGTCGAAGGATAGTCTGATTGCCTATAATGCCAAATTTATTAACGAGGGCAATACCAAACTGTTTTACGGACCGGACTTTGTTTTCGTGTCTGGTGATAGTCAGGAAGACACCGCTGAAAAGATTACAGAACGGTATTGTTTGGAGATACAGGAGAGTGGCATTGAGAATGTGCAGATTCTTTCACCTTTCCGTTCAGAAGGCGCCGCGTCGTCGGAACAGCTGAATGAGACCATTCGTGAATTGGTCAACCCATTCCGCTCTGCGGAGGAGGAAATCAAGTTCGGCCCCAAGATATTCCGGATCAATGACCGCATCATGCAGACCAAGAACACAGAAAAGGTATCTAATGGTGATTTGGGTTTCATCCGGTATATTAAGGACACTGACCAGGGCAAAAAGATCGGCATGGATTTTGGTGCTGGCAGGACGCTGGAATATGGCGTAGATGATTTGAGCAATGTGGATCTGGCTTATGCTACTACGATCCACAAGGCTATGGGCTCTGAGTATGAAACAGTCATTATGCCGCTGCTCAAAGCGCACACTATCATGATGTATCGTAATCTGCTCTACACTGGAATCACGCGCGCTAAAAAGCGGGTGGTGCTGATTGGGCAGAAACAGGTATTGTTTATGGCAATCCATCGTAATGAGATTGGAAAGCGAAATACGCTGCTGGGTATGCGTATCCAGATGTATTTCAAAGCCTACGCAAAGAAAGCCGGTATCCCCATTCCAGCTGTATTGGAAGAACAATTAAAGAACGCAAGTTAAAAAAGGGAGGTCAGATGCAGAAATAGCACTTGGCGTCTCCTATTTTTATGTCAGAAAGGAGTTTCCAACATGAACGAAAAAAGTAATCCGATGCCTATGATGTACAAAACAATTCCGGCAGTGGCAGAACTGAACAAGGTGCCGGGCTTTGACCCGCTCAAATTTCTGCGCCATAAGGTGTCCAGAAAAACCAATGAGGAAATGCTGCAGTTGGAATTGCCCTATCAGAAGCTGTGGTTTCGCCTGCGTCACCCCCAGGGCCGCATGAAACTGACTACTCTGCGGATCACGGAACAGCTTGCGATTATGGAGGCCAGAGTTTATCTGGACCGCAGTGATGCAGAGCCTATCAGCAGTTACATCTCGCAACACAGTGCAGAAGAAGATACCGACTATGTACAGGCTGCCCAGGATGAGGCATTGAGTGCTGCGCTGTCGGATGCCGGCTTCGGTCTGCAGTTTGCCGATGTTGCTGTTGACAGTACGGGCAAGGTGTTTGGAAGCAGTATTCCGCTTTCCGGGACGGCTCCTATCCGGCAACCAATGCCAAATGCGGCGCAGAGGCCCGTAGAAGACCCTGGAGCGGCGCTGCGGCAATCTGGTGGGGAAGTTCATGCCCAGCTGGAGAGAACGCCTCAGAACGCCGTAGAGCGCCGTAATGCGCCTGCTCGTCCGGCGCCTATTCAGAAACCTGCGGCAAAGCCGGTTCAGAATGAACAGTCCCCGGTTTCTCCGGTACAGCCTACTGTCCAGCAGATGGCTGCAGAAGAGAAGGAGAATATGGATACACTGCCTGCCGGCAAGGTAGAGGAGAATGCTCCCAATATGGAGCTGCCGGTACCGAGCCGCGAGGTTACATTGGATAGCAGTCCAAAACAGGATGATGCGTCTGAGCAGCCGGCCGCCTTCGTATTCCAATCGGATGAACCGGAAGAACTGCCTGTGGCGCCTTCTTATACGGAGAGCACTCCGGTAGAAGACATCTTGAAGGTAATGACCTTTGAAGAAGCGCAGAATGTGGTGGTGGATAGCGGTCTGAGCAAAGGAAAGACCATGGCAACAGTTGCCAAGGAGCGTCCGGTGAGTCTGAAATTCTACCTCACCCCAGGCAACAAGAGCACCAACAATATCGTTCGTGCTGCGGCGCAGATCATGCTCGATGGTATGGCCGCACAGAAAGCCGGATGATAAGCAGCCCCATCTATGGGGCCAAGAAGGGAGGGAGAACAGATGGACTCATATCCAGGAGATTTTCCGTTCGGTATTATGGATGTAGTGGAACTTCTACATCTACGAATCAGACGCCGACAGGCAAACAGTGTATATGTGGATTGCCCGTTTTGTGGTGACCGCCGCGGCAAGATGAATGTGAATTTCGTCAAAAATGTCTGGCGGTGCAATTATTGTGATGAGCATGGCGGTATGCTTGCGCTTTATGCGCGGCTAAACAATACGACTACATCCGATGCGTATTGGGAGATAGGAGAAGCCCTGTGCAACGATTTTCACAGGGAACGGCCGAACTCTGGATATGAGATGGCAGGAAACCAGCAGGCTGGCACTGGGTCCCCGGTTTCGGGGACTCAGACCGACCTTGCCGGATATGAGAGGAGGGGCGAACTAAAAACAGTGCAGCAAGCAGAACGGGCCAGCGGACAGGAAATTCATCAAACGGCTTTCGCTGCTGCTCGGCTGTGCTGCCTCTCAGCCTGCCCACCGCAACCATCTGCACTCCCCAAAACGGGACTGTCGGATGAAACAGATCGACCGGATTGGGTTCAAGAGCACTCCACCCCCTTTCCTTTGCCGCGCCATTACCGAGCGGCTGATGAAACAGGGATGCAAGGTGGAGGGGTGCCCGGCTTTTATCTGGATGACAGCGGGCGCTGGACCATGAACTTCTACCGAAAAAACGCAGGGATTTTGATTCCAGCTGTGGGATACGACGGTATGATACATGGCCTGCAGATACTTTTGGATAGTCCGCTCAAGCAAAAAGATGATCCACCGGATAAGTCAGGAGCCAAATACATCTGGTTTTCGTCCTCGTCCAAAAATATGGGTGTCACATCCGGGAGCCCGGTACATTTTATCGGCAATCCATCTGCTCGGGTGGTCTATGTCATTGAGGGACTGCTGAAAGCAGACATCTCACACTGCCTGACAAACCGGACTTTTGCGGCGATTGCCGGCGCAAACAACACAAGCCAGTTGGATACGCTGTTTGCACTGTTGGCACAGAATGGCACTGAGGAGATCATTGAGGCTCATGATATGGATAAGTACAGTAACCAAATGACCTCTAATGGGGCATCTAAGATCTATCTGATGGCCCGAAAAAATGGAATGGCATGTCGTCGGCTGACCTGGAATCCGAATTATAAAGGGTTTGATGATTGGCAGCTTGCCCTTCGGGAGAAAGAACAGAAGGAAAAGGAGGTGCAGAGAATGAATTTTAAGCAGCAATATCTGTGCGGTAAGTGTGATTTTACCTATATAGATGGCTGCGTCGAGCTTTGGCACACCAGAGCGGAGAAAGATTTGGATCTGACAGAGTATCTGGGGCTGACAAAGGAAGAGTATCAGATATTTCTTGCTCAGGGCAATCGGGCGCTGAAGGATATTCTGGACAGCCAGAGAGTTTTCCGGAGATTTTGCATTTACCAGCTTTGCCTGGGTGAGACACAGACGGTACCTTTCGCGTTCAAGCAACTGGATGCACTGCGTAAAGCTGGATATGAACAGCCGCCTGCTGCCGCCTATCAGACGGTATGGAGCGCAGAGGTCTGTTGCCCAAAGGGGCAGAATGACATGGAAGTGCTGGGGCGCCTGTTCCTGGACTTTAATGAGCATTTGCCGGAAGATTACAGAGGCCGTCCGTTGGCTCCATCTGATGTGGTGGAACTGGACTGCCAAGGCAAACGCACATACTTCTATGTGAATGACTGCCGGGATTTTGCACCGGTACGCTTCTCCCCATTCTTGTGTAAAAGACTTCCGGAGCCTGCTCAAAAACAGGAATGAAGGGATAGGGGTCAGATGCGTATTGCAGAAAAGAAGAAAAGCCAGATTACAGCACTGTATGAGCAGTGCTCCAATCTTCCGGCAGATGTCAGAAGTTGTCTGGAGAATGGCTACTTTACCGTAACGGTACCTCCACCCTGGAATATGAGCAATCAAAAGACTGCGCAGGAGGTGCAGGACAAAATCAAGGAATGGTCAAGGCAGTATACTGGCGTGGTCTGCTACTGTTTTGACAGCTTCAGCACACTTTTATATGTGCTGTGAGCAACACACAATGGCATGGAAAGGGTCATAACGGCCTGCTCTATGCCATTTTTTGCGAAAGGAGATTTTACAATGGGTGTTTTTTTCAGAAATAGCAATGGAGCAGCAAAACAGTATGTTCGATTCGTCTGCAGCCTTTGAGGATGATGAAGCCTTTGAGCTGGAGGAGATGGAATCTTTGCCTGTGCCGCCTGTAGGTACAGACACTGTCCCAGTATCGGCGGCTTCGGTTTGTGCCGGTGAGACTGCTTTGGCTGATGCAGAGGAGGAACCTGCGGATGAAGTAGCGCCTGCTGGGGAAGAGAAGTCTGCTGAGGAGGGGAATTCGGCACAACCGCCCGCCGCAGAAGATGAAGAAAAAAAGCGTGCGGAGCATGAGGCGGCTGAAGCCCAGCGCAAAGCGGAATTTGACGCCAAACAGCAGGCGAAGAAAGCCGCGGAGCAGGAGCAAATCGCCCGTCTGGAAGCGATGAGTGATGAAGAAGTAATCGCGGCCTCTACCCAGAGGGTGAGTACCGATGTGGAAAAACTGACACGGCGAAATATGAAGGAATGTGTGTCCGAGCATATCCAGATGCTCTGTATGGAAGATACGGCGTTTGCCCGTCTGACGATGCATCCGAAAAAGAATATGATCCGCTGTTTCCAGTACATCAACCGAAAGGCATGGGATTATGTGCAGGATGAACTAAAAGCAAGCGGAACCCGCCCTGGTCCCGGACAGCAGACATATGGCTGCGATGTGCCGGATGATATGTGCTATCAGTGGGCGGAAGATTATTTCCGTGACCCTGATGCCAAGGAAGACCATGAGGATGAGGAGAAGTTTGTTCCCAAGCCGTATGCTGGGAAGTCCTCTGCAAAGAGCAAACCTAAGAAGGCGGCAGAGAAGAAAAAGACGGAACCCAAGGCGGCACCCAAGCAGGAGGAAAAAAAGCCTTCTCAGGATGGGCAGATGTCGCTGCTGGATTTTGGGATGGCAAAGGCAGGCTGAGCCGGCAAAGGAGGAAAAATGCAGAATGATTGCTTATAAGGGTTTTCGCCCCGGGCTGATATGCCGTGGCTATCAGTTTGTGATGGGGCTCAATACGACTGAAAAAGCAAATTGCAGGGAAAATGGATTTCACTGCGCGGAAAATCCGCTCGACTGCCTTAGCTATTATTCCAGCCTGGAGCATTCGGAATATTATATTGTCAACGCCGGCGGCGACATCGATGAAGATGAGCATGACTCCAAAATCGCCTGTACGGAGTTGACTGTGATTAAGCGGCTAACCAAAGAGGAGCTGTTTTTACATGGTTTGGCCTACATGGTAGATCACCCGCGCAGGGTGTGGAGTTCCCATGTGGCAGCCAACCGGGCAATGGCGAACTGCGGTTATGCGGTGGTACGGGGGAAAGACCCCGTTGCCACCGGCAGACTGGGAGACATCCTTGCTTTTGCGAAGGAAGCGCCGGATTCGGAAAGTATCGTACAGGTTGCTGTAGGACAAATTGATGGTGTCACATTACTGCCGGATGTGTGGTATGGCGTGGATTTGACAAGAAGGACGGTGAATTGAGATGAAAAAACGAGCCCTGATGGCGCTTCCAAAGCTGACAGCGACGGATGAAATGAAGCAGATTGCCGCTTCGGATCTGCCAAGAAAAGAAAAAACCACCTATGGATATGTTCGGGAGGTGTGTGAGTATTATGCCTACCTGAGATGTATCACGCAGGATGGGATATTGAAAGTGGCTTTCTTTTTGCCGGAGCATCTTCGCCTGAATGGGAGTAATCCGGCCTATGAAGTGTATCTGGATAAAGAAAAGCGGCAGTTTATCACCTATAACAGCCTGACGCAGAAGTGGTGTGAGTCCAAGTTGGACAGACTGGACTGGAAACGGCTGTACTGGTATGCCAAAACCAGCTGGGTCAGTGAGGAAGATATGACAGCCGTACAGACTTATTTGGGCAGCGATAAAAAAGCAGTAGATGCAATTCTTCAGTTTCAGCGGGATGTGCGTGATGAACAACTCGAACAGCGGCACCGGCGGGAAACTGACCCATGGGATAAGGATATGGAACAGGTGCCGGAGCTTCCAAAGGACTGGAGCCGCTGGGTGGATAAGGTTGCCATTCGGCAAAATTACATTTACTACCACTATAAAAAGGGCGGTGCCAAAACAGGTTACTGTACCTACTGCGAAAAGGAAGTGCCAATCAAGGTGCATCCTCATCACAATCAACAAGGCCGCTGTAGCTGCTGCCGACATCCGGTGGTATTCAAAGCCTATGGACGAGCGGGGTATATGCAGACAGAAAAACATTTTGCCTACCTGATTCAGCGATGCAAGGACGGCTTTGTAGTTCGTGAATTTCAGGCTGACCGGACATACAGAAAAGAAAGCCTTCCAAATTCCAAGCTTTATTGCCAGGAAATCCGGCGCACGATTTATGACCGGGAAAGAAAACCAAGAACCTACTATTGGGGGCTGTATAAACAACGCAATATGCGTTGGATTTCCGGAAGGCCCTGTTCTTACGGCTGGTATGGTTCGGATGATGGACGGGTCTATGGCAAAACACTGCCAACTCTGGAACAGCAGGAACTTCGCTGTACAGGACTGGTCAACTGGATTCGGAAACAGAAAAGCGTTGACCCGGAAAAATATCTGGCTGTGCTCGAACGGATACCGCAAATGGAACAGATCAGCAAGGCGAACCTGCCGAAGCTTACCAAGGAATGTTTCAGTTCCTGCGAAACAGTCAGTGAACTAATCAAAAACCATAGTGCTGGGAGTCTGATTAAAGCTCTGGGCCTTGACAGCAGGAGGTTTCAGCGACTTCGGCTCCATAATGGAGGCTGTGATCTGCTGCGGTGGCTACAATATGAAAAGGGCACCGGCAGGGAAATCCCGGATAATGTCCTTTTGTGGATGTGTCAGCAGAACATTAGCCCCAGGGATGTCCAGTTCATTGCTGACCGCATGAGCATGGTGCAGGTCTACAACTATGTACGGCGTCAGATGCCATCCTTCCGGCGAAACAGCCATGAGGTACTGCGTACCTGGGAGGATTATCTTTCCATGGCAAAGAAACTGCACATGGATGTATATGATGAGATCGTATATCGCACCAGAAAACTGCGGCGGCGCCACGATGATCTGGTGCTCAAATGCCAGGAGAAGGATATTGAACTGCAGGCCGAGGAGATGGAGGAGAAATTCCCCCATGTTAATGCCATCTGTCAGGAAATCAAAGCGAAATATGAGTATGCCGATGCAGATTACATGGTAATGGTGCCAAGCGGCATTCTGGACATTATTACCGAGGGGCGTGCGCTCCATCACTGTGCAGGCAGCAGTGACCGCTACTGGGACCGGATTGAGCGGCGAGAAAGCTTTGTGATGTTTCTGCGAAAAACGGCTGATCCTTTCCATGCCTATTACACGCTGGAAGTGGAGCCGGATGGAACAGTGCGGCAGAAACGGACGGAATATGACCGGCAGAAGAAGGACATTGAGCAGGCGACCGAGTTCCTGCAGAAGTGGCAGCGGGTGATTACTGCCAGGCTGACAGAAAGCGACAAGGCGCTGGCTGCGGAAAGTCGGATTCTTCGTGAGAAGGAGTTTATCCAGTTGAAGAAAGATCGGGTCATCATCCATACCGGCCATTTGGCAGGAAAACTTTTGGTGGATGTGCTGATGGCAGATCTGATGGAGAACACGGATAGCATCCAGTCTCCGGCGCTGGCTGCTGCAGCGTGACAAATGAGAATGGCCGGGCATCCTTTGGGTGTCCGGCTATTGATGAACAAGGAAGGAGCAGAGCATGAAACAAATTGGAAATCTGGCGGTGGTTTGCGCCAGGCGTCAGAATGTGCTGCTGCAGGTCGGCAGCGAAAAGGTATGGGTCCATGTGGGAGCCGGACCGGAACGGGATACGCTTCACGCAGCATGGGACGATGATGATGCCATTCGGCGTATTGTCCATGAATTGAATTTTGGCAGGTATGCAGCCGGCAGAAATGGGCTGCATACCGCACAGCAGGATTGCCCTGCGGGGCGGGGAAAGGAGAAAAGTGCATGATTAAAAACCTGAACCAGCTGCGCAGGACGCTTCGGGAAGGAACGCAGTTGGAGATATTGGATCACTGCCGCCCGGAATGTATCGGGCAGATACGGAACATTACGCTGGTAAACACGCAAGGCTTTTACAGTACCGTAGCGAATCAGCCAGATGCGTCTGACAACAGAGGCAACGGCGGCCGCGGCCCGATCCTTTGGTGGGGCAGAGCCGCCCACTGGCAGTTTACAGACGGTGTTTGCAGTGTTTTCGACAGTGAACAGAAGCATACGGAAGAAGAACTGGTTATGTCCTTCCGGGTACTTGAAAAGGAGGCAGCATAATGGAACGGAATATTTTTGAAAAGCAGAGAGAATTGAATGACCGGCTCAACCGTTATCGGGATGAGTATTATAACCGCAACGCGCCCAGTGTGTCAGATGAGGTATATGACAGACTCTTTGACGAGTTGAAAGAACTGGAACAGGAAACGGGAATCCAAATGGCAAATTCGCCAACCCAGACAGTAGGCTATCCTGCGGTGAGCAGGCTGGAGAAAACCAGACATGAGATCCCGCTGCTGTCTTTGGATAAGACGAAGAGCAGTATGGATCTTCTGAATTTCATGGGTGAGCAGCAGATCATGCTGATGCTCAAACTGGATGGCCTGACTGTAAAGCTGACCTATGAGAATGGAGAACTTCTGGAGGCGGCTACCCGTGGCGATGGTGACGAAGGGGAGATCATTACCCATAATACCCGAGCCATCAGCGGTATCCCTTCCCACATCACCTACAAAGAGAGACTGGTTGTGACGGGCGAGGGCTTTATCAGACCCAGTGATTTTGAGGAACTGAAGGCCGGCCTGCAGGACAGCAACGGTAAGCCCTATAAAAACGGCCGCAATCTGGCTGCTGGTTCCATCCGTCTGATGGATGCCAAGACATGCCAGGAGCGTCGGCTGGTTTTCATGCCGTTTGGTGTGCTGGAGGGCTTTCCGCACCTGACCCGGAAATCAGATAAGCTGCGGGAACTGCGTGCACTGGGGTTCCAGCCCTGCAAGTATCTGGTCACAAAGCAGAAACTGACGTTGGAAAATGTGGAAGCCGGTATTTATCAGCTGCGGCAATATGCCACTGACAAAGATATCCCCATTGACGGTATCGTGGTTTCGTTTAACGACATCGCCTATGCCCAGAGCTGCGGCCGCACCGGACATCACTATAAGGACGGTCTGGCCTATAAATTTGAAGATGACCTGCATGAGAGCCTGCTGCAGTACATTGAATGGACGCCGGGCAGAACCGGAGAGATTGCTCCGGTAGCTGTGTTTGCACCGGTGGAAATCGATGGTTGCGAGGTCAGCCGGGCCAGTCTGCACAACCTGTCCTTTATTGAGGATCTGGAACTGATGGCTGGAAACCGGATTCTGGTAAGCAAGCGAAATATGATCATCCCCCATGTGGAGGAAAATCTGGACAGAGGCGGTTTCTCTATGGCGGATACGATTCCTCATGTTTGCCCCTGCTGCGGACAGCCTACCCGCATCCATGAATCAAGCGGAAAGGGCGAAAAGGGCGAGGATCGCATCATCAAGACGCTGTACTGCGATAATCCTGACTGTGAAACACGCCGACTGAAGAAGTTCGTTCATTTTGTCAGCCAGAAGGCGATGGACATTGAAGGGCTGTCGGAGGCTACACTGGAAAAATTCATTGGTCAGGGATTTATCCATAGTTATCTGGACATTTACCGTCTGGACCGCTACCGGGCTGAAATCGTCCGCATGGATGGGTTTGGTGAAAAGTCCTGGCAGCGCCTTTGGGACGCTATCCAGCAGAGCCGGAATACCACCTTTGAACGGTATCTGATTTCTATGGACATCCCTATGATCGGCAACACTGCCAGCAAGGTATTGGGTCGTGTGTTCCACTATGATTTGGATGAGTTTCGGGATGCGGTCTATGGAGGCTATGATTTCCGGCAGCTTCCGGATTTTGGGGAGACATTGCATAACAATATCCACGACTGGTTCTGCGTGGAAGATAATTTCTGTATTTGGGAGGAGTTACAGACTATGATGAATATTCAAAAGCCTGCTGTGGCAGAACACAGCGAAGACAGGGTGCAGGATAATCCCTTTGTGGGAAAGACTATCGTAGTCACCGGCAAGGTGGAACCATACACCCGGGACGGAATCAATCACATGATCGAATCACTGGGCGCCCATGCCGGCAGCTCGGTGTCCAAGAAGACGGATTATCTGGTCTGCGGAGAAAATGCCGGCAGCAAGTTGTCCAAGGCCAGAGATTTGGGCGTTACGGTGCTGTCGCCTGCGGAGTTTTTCCGCATGGCCGGTGCTGAGTAAGAAAATATAGCATACCATCGGTGTGCTGTCAGGTGATCAATGGGGAGAGGAACGCATTGCGGGCCTCTCCCCATTCTTTTATGAAAGATTTCGAATAGGAGGAATTTTAATGCATATCGATAGGATACCGGTTTACCGGGCATATCAGAGGACTGTTGATCTGGATCTTTACCATGCCTTTGCCGAATTGGTAGTACAGACTTCTCAGGACGATACGGCGAGAAGGACTTACCGACAAACAAGGGCGATGCAGATATGGCAGGTGGAAACGGATGTGTCCGGCTATTTTGAACCATATCATCTGCGTTATCCTGGCGAGGTGTTGGAGCGGTTTGAGGAAAAAACTGGGCAATGATGTCCGAGTTCTCCGCGCTCTGGCCCTGGCGCTGGGAAATACCTGTGCGATCCAGTCTGACAATATGTTTGTGGGCAATCAGCGGGGAGCGTTCCTCCAGAAATTGCGGCGGTCTGCCGGAGAAGATGTGTACCTGCAGGGCGCTCTGTATCTTTTGGAAACAGATGCGGCACAGCGCCATGCCCTGTTGGAGAAACTGGCAGAAAGGGAGTGTACGAGAACGGAAGAAGCCCTGTTTGTACTGTCGTTATTTGATGATAGGGAACGCGGCTATGAGGTGATGCATACCCAACTCAGTTATCTATTCACACAAAATCGGACACTTTCACTGGTATATGATTTTGGTGTGCTGGAATGGTTCATCCGGTTCTATGCAGAGCAGGCAAAGAAATACCGCGGGAAAGCCGACCTGGTGCTGCGCACGCTAATGAAACTGCCGTATATGAATATGAAGCCCGACAGCCGCGAATTTTCGGTTTTGACTAAAGCAGGGTATCGCTGCGATGAAATCATTTTGGCAAATTCTCTCGCTGTATGGGCGGACAGGCTGCCGGACCGGTTGAGTTCCAAGAGCATCACTGCCGAGAAAATCGCAACAGCGTGTGGGCGGATGCTTCTGAATGCTCCAAAGGATCTTTCGGAAGAATTTTATGAGTATCTTGGCTGGCTGTTTCGGTTCTATAACAGCTTTACGGTCAAGTACGAAGGATTTCAGGGACTCTGGGAAGCGGTTCAATATGGTTTGAACCCCACAGCACCGAAAACACTGTTATGGATGAATCAAACGATACAGAAGGATTTTCCGTACCGATTTGATGTGTTTGATCCTCAGTACGATGATCTGGCGAAGGAACTGGAGCGGGATAACTATATGGAGTTGTTTACCCTGCAGATGCTGCATTCCAGGCAGAGGATCCCTTTGAAACAGTGGCTTTCCAGATATCAGGAACTGACCGGAGCTGACTATGGAGAATATTTCAGAAGTTGGCATACGAACGGTAGGCGGGTATTTGCCTTTCTGGTGGAAAAGAAGGAAATCAATCTATGGGAGTTTTTCAAGCAGCATCGGCAAGATGGTGAAGATGCGCCACAACTGAAACTGCTGCGGGAGTATGCCCTGAGAATTTCAAGTTGGAGGTGTTTCCGGTTTGTAGAGAGGCTACTGGCTGAGTACACTTTTTCCCAACTTCAAACGATTTTTGGCGAGCGGTTTTACTTTCACGAATGCTTTGTCAGGAGTGAGGGGTATTACAGCAGAAGGGAATATAAAACATACATCAGCCGTTCATTCCTATCTGCAGAGCAGCATCGACAGCTCTATGACTGGGTGGAGCGTTCAGTTTTCCAGACTGAGCCGGAAAAATATGAGGACTTCGTTTTAAGTGCCTTAAAAGCACCGGAGATCCAACACCTTTATGATAAAAAAAGCGCTGGCAGCGGTGTTGCGGCAGTTTTTGCTCCACAGCGAGTATAACGGCTATGAAATCAACCGGCTGAAGGAAACATTCTATTCCAAGGAAGAGTTGGAGGATGAGCGCAGAGCCGAAGCTGAGAGAAAGAAGCAGGAAAAAACGACTGGAGCAGGAAAAAACGGACCATACAGAAAACGGGAAAAGCTGCAGCAACTTTATAAACGGCAGCGCCGAAATCTCTGGTTAAATTCATTGGGGGATATATCATCAGGACGAGAAGAACGAGGTGCTGAATATGGCGTTTGACAAGCTGGTGGAATGGCCTGTCGGTTGTGTACGGACGATGGAAGCCAAAGGCGCACATGCCTTTTTTGAACTGTGTGGTGAACTGGTAAAGTCTGAACCCCGGCCAAGGCATGAGATTTTGAATATGGTACTGACACTGATTGGAGGTGAAGCAGCATGAGAAATACATTAAAACATCTGACCCTATTGACCAGAATGAAAGATGACGGATTGCTCCCGGCGCTTACAGGCAGCTTTTCAGAGGATGCCATAGAGCAGGCATGTGGACAGGTGGAGACACTTCAATTACAGAAACGGCTGCACATCCGAAAGACAAAGCGGATACAGGAAGAACTGATTCGGGTGCCGAACTTTGCAGCGCTCTATGGTGTGTTGTGCAGGCAGGAGATTGGCGATGAAGAAATTGCTTCAGTCTTAGAGTCAGCAGACGGGTATGGAGAGAAACTGACAGCGTATCCCCAAGAGCAGGTGCTGGCAGTCATGAAATTGGAACTGTTGCCTTCCCTGCGGTTTGAATACCTGAAATACTATTTTCCCTTTGTGATGTATGAAGAAGAGGAGCAGGTCATATTGGATAACCTGCAGACTTTTCCCATTGCGGAGTGGAAGGGACTTTCCATGCTGACGGAGCACCAGCGGGATATGATGCGGCAGCCGTTTCTTGGCTCGTATCTGTTTTTCTGGCATCAAAATGAACGGAAAGCTCTGGAACTGTTGGAACAGAATCGTCCGCTCCAGAGAGTCTGCATCTTGCTCTATCGGTATGGTGTGCGGCTGTTTCTGTCAGTAGAACGCCTGAAAGATCTCCGGTGGATGAAAATGACCGATGTGGGAAAATTCCGCCGGCTGTTGGCTGTATTTGAATATGACGCAGAGGATTTGTCTGCTTTTTTTGACCTCTGGCTGGACAACCATGCCGGACAATATGACCTCAACTGGTTTATCTCCCAGCCACATCCTTTGAGCAAGGAACGGAGGGAAGAAATTTTATGCAACCAACTGAGTTATCTGAATGCTCTGTATGCCGGCAGGCTCCATCTGGATTTTAATGCTGTCCGGCAATTCCAGTTTTCAATTCTCATTTATGCGGTGGAGCATAGAAAAAAGCATTTTTTGGAATTGGTGGATCAGAACAGTGAAGTGTTCCTGTCCTTGGGGCGATACTCTCTATTGTTTGAGCCGGGCTTTTGTGAGCACTGTAACATCAATTCCCTGACGCTGAAGAATTTGAAAGCCAGCGATTCTGTGAACCGCAGCGACAGCTTTTTTACGCTTCTGGAAGAAGGGCAGCAGTACACCTTTGAGGAAATGTATCAGCTTTGGCATCAGAAAGAGGTTTATGTCCGGTTATACACTATGCTGACACCTCTTTCCATAGATCAGCGTTTGCTGACACTGCGGCAGCTGATAAAACGGGATCTGGTCAGCCAGTATACAGGAGATGCAGAGTTGGAGCAGCTTGGAAAATGTCTGCTGGAAAGGCCGTTTAGCGAATGGTATCGGGGTTCATTTGGACATATCTGTGGGCTGACCCGGCGGATTGCCATGGGGCTGCTGCAACACTATACGCAGCTGCAGGCATTCATACCGGATTTCACTACAGAGTCGGATGCGGTATTTGCCCTCAATAATATGATGGCTCTTTTGGAAATGACGGATTGGAAACAGGTGCGCAAGGATATTCTGACAACAGATGCAGACTGGCTGGATCTAAAAGAAAAACTGGCATTTTCAGACGATTTTGTGGAGCAGAACCGGGAGACTGTCACGGAGTTTTTACTGCAGGGCGGCGCGGCTATGGTATGCGCTCTCTATGGGGAACTGGACGGGCAGGAGCTGGCTGTTGAAGCGCTACGACGGATCGTACAGGCTGAATTGATGGGTCAGTTCTATAAACTCAAATATTTTGCCGGTGACCTGCAGCGTGAGATTCGCTACCCTGTCAGCGAGATGCAGGAGAGCTTCTGGAAGAAAAAGTCTTTCTGTTGGCGCGAGGTGCATTTTTGGGCAGAAGAGGTGGATGATTTTTGACCACACTCTGCTGGCTTGGTGAACTTCCTCATAGTACCTGCTTGTCTTACC
>ENA-OPYX01000614-OPYX01000614.1-human-gut-metagenome-genome-assembly--contig:-NODE-614-length-20710-cov-10.557450_pt1 | contig 20710 bp, 16 predicted proteins | sample MGYA00242639_ERZ504486 | MGnify/ENA primary metagenome ERZ504486 (study PRJEB26092, sample SAMD00036296) | human gut metagenome | host: Homo sapiens | study: EMG produced TPA metagenomics assembly of... | reverse complement strand
TTCTTTGACATCGATGGTTTTCTGCTTTTTTCTGGCCTCTTTTTCTTTTCTGGCAAGCTCGTAACGGTATTTACCGTAATCAATGATCTTGCATACCGGCGGTTTCGCCTGTGGGGCAATCTTTACAAGGTCAAGCCCTGCCTCCTGTGCTTTCGCCATCGCTTCTCTGGCGGACACGATTCCAAGCTGTGCTCCGTCCGGACCAATCAAGCGTACCTCTCTGTCTCTGATCTGTTCGTTAATCATTAAACCGCTAATTGTTGTACACCTCCATGAACATGATAGAATTAATTTTTTCTTTCTCAATACTGTGCCGGGATCTCTTCCTGCACAAAAAAAGCGCAGACAGATGTCCACACTTCAAATAATTACACCTGCACACTGATAGTCTATCCGTCGCAGTACTGTGCAATATTAACCTGAGTCGTTTCCATAAACGCTGAGGTGAGAGTGAACTCTGCTTTCTTTTCGCTACGTACTTTGAAAGGATACCATGGTGTACATGATTTGTCAACTGTTTTTTATTATATTTTTATACTTTTTTGATCACAGCTTTTTACTTGAAAAAGGGGGGAAGCTCTTTTGGATAAGCTTCCCCGATTCTTGTATACAGCGGATATTTCATTCCGCTCTGTGTTTTATTTGTTTCTTCTTCAGTTATCATAATCATGCCCCTCCACTGTTCTGTTAAGTACAATTACTCTTCTGAAATTATATATTTATTATATCAGTTATACTCTTTCTTGAAATTTTTTTCTCACATACATATTTTTTGTATTTTGAGACATACTTCTTTCTGTGGAGCAATACATGGTTCTTCTGTGCTTTGTTCCGCAAATCTATTATCAGGAGGAAAATACTATGACACTTTTAAAATGTTCCGCACACAACTGCTATTATAACAAGGATTCTCTCTGTTCCAAAGGTTCCATCAGCGTAGAGGGTGCAGAAGCCCGCTACGCTGATGATACAGCCTGTGAAAGTTTCCGAAGCCAGGATGAATGTTCTGCAAAGAACACAATGGACTCCGGCTGTGGATGCGAAACCATCAATATCGACTGTAAAGCGCACAACTGCACTTACAACGAACACTGTAAATGTACTGCTGCCTCCATTAATGTTTCCGGTGATAATGCCCGCCGCTGCTGTGATACGAAATGCGATACATTTGATTGTAAATGCTGACTTTAACCAATCTGAATTCGGCAGACATTCATGATCCGCATCCGGTCGGTTTCTGAAACACCCGAAATCAATACTTTTATGCCAAAAGCAGCAGAGCCGTTCTCTATAACGTCTCTGCTGCTTTTTATTGTTATATATACTGTGAAAATATAAGCCGCATGCAGCACTGGCATACGGCTTATCATATTTCTTATTATTTATCTGTTCTTAAGAAAATCCGGAATCTGGATGTCTTTTCTCTGCACAGTGCTTGTCGGTGCCTTAGTATTGAACTGTGTAGAATTCATGTTCGGCAGACTGAAGCTCGGCATGTTGAGGTTCATGCTCGGTGCTGATGCTGTATTTGTCTTCTTAGCTGCTCCGAAAACAGAATTGGAAGCTCTGTTTCCAAATGGAGATGCCTGAAGATTGTTGTCTGTAAGACCTGTAGCGATAACTGTGATCCTTGCATAATCTGCAACAGAATCATCATACATGGCACCAAAGATGATGTTCGCATCCTCACCTGTAAGCTCCTGAACATAGCTTGCAGCATCGTTGGCATCCATAAGGGAAATATCACCGGAAATGTTGATGATAACGTGTGTTGCACCCTTGATGGTTGTCTCAAGAAGCGGAGAAGATACAGCCTGCTGTACAGCCTCCATAGCCTTGTCATCGCCTCTTGCCTCACCGATACCAATGTGAGCGATTCCCTTGTCAGTCATAACTGTCTGTACGTCTGCAAAGTCAAGGTTGATCAGTGCCGGCAGATTGATCAGGTCTGTAATACCCTGTACTGCCTGCTGAAGAACCTCATCAGCCTTACGCAGTGCTTCCGGCATAGTTGTTCTTCTGTCAACGATCTCAAGTAACTTGTCATTCGGGATGACAATTAAAGTATCAACTGCTTTCTTCAGATTTTCAATTCCTGCAAGTGCATTATTCATACGGGTCTTCGCTTCAAAGCGGAATGGCTTGGTAACAACACCGACAGTCAGGATACCCATCTCTTTCGCTGCACCAGCGATTACAGGAGCAGCTCCTGTACCTGTTCCGCCACCCATACCACAGGTAACGAAAACCATGTCAGCTCCCTCAATGATCTTCTTAACTTCCTCGATGCTCTCCTCAGCAGCCTTCTGGCCAACTTCCGGCTGTGCGCCGGCGCCGAGACCCTTAGTGATCTTTTCACCAATCTGAAGTACAGTCGGAGCTTTACACAGAGTCAGAGCCTGTTTATCAGTGTTGACACCTACAAACTCAACTCCACCAATGGCTTCTTCCACCATTCTGTTTACTGCGTTATTACCTGCGCCGCCTACTCCAATTACAATAATCTTCGCAGAAGACTCAGCCTCATTCGTCATTATCTCTAACAATGTACTTCCTCCTTTATTTCTAACCTGATATCCGATTCAGTGTAATTTATTCCAAGCTACATATACACATAGATATATCATATATTTTTTTGAGTAATTAATCAACCACTAATTTTGTTTTTTTAAACTTTTTTTACTAAATTTCGGCACTGTTTCTATTAACGTGAAGGTTTGCGAAACAATCTCTGGCAAAATGCCCAAAGGTTTCCAGACCGTTTTTCGAAAGAACTCTTTCCTAATTATAATATGCTGATAAACGAAAAAAACACCCGGGAATTTGAAACCCGGGTGCTGTCAGGCAAACAAAATCATCCGTATCTGATTGATCTGTGGTTTTGTTATTCCTATTCCGAATCGCTGGTGTAGTCTCCGTAATAGTCACTGTAACTGTCAGAACCATCGCTGTATCCATAATCTGTACCTTCATCCGAATAATCATAATCTCCGTTATCACTGCCGCCATAACTCTGATCTTCGGAATCACTGGTATCTGTATCGTCAGAACCACTTCCGTCACCAGAACTGTCCCCATCTTCTGAAGTGCTGTCAGAATTCTGTGCATCTTCCACAGATCCCACATAGTTGCCATCCCTGTCATATTCACTGACACCGTCATAACCTCCGTCCTCACGGTATCCGCCTTTCCAGTCGCCATTGGCAGCCATGCTCTCCTCAGTTGGCGCAGGGCCTACGTAGTTCATATTGGCATCATACTCACCGCTTCCTGTGTAATCGCCTTCTTCATCATATCCGCCGACCCAATTGGAAAGTGCATATTCCAGATCTGTCTGCGGCTTGGCTCCTACATAGTTTCCGTTCTCATCGTACTCGCCTTCACCTGTATAATTGCCTTCCTCGTCATATCCGCCTGTCCAGGTTTCGGAAGAATCTGTGGTCTCATCCGTCTCCTGCTCCAGAGTGATCATCTTGGAATTATCATTCACATTCTCGGCATGAAGGATTCCCTTTTTATCAGAGATCAGCGGAAGGATCGCAAGTACCCTGGTCATCTTATCTTCCAGGTATTCATCCTTCCCAAGCTTCACTGTGATATCACCGTAGAGCAGGCTGATCTGTCCGTCATCACTGAACTCAATATGATCCGGAATCTTATCGTTCTTCTGGAATATGGTGGACAATGCCACCGCTGTATTCATAACCATCTTATCTTTAATCGGAAGTTCTTCATTGTAGATCACATGTTTCACTTTGATTCCGTCAAAAAACGGAATCTTCTCATTTCTCTCTGTAGAGCTCTCAATGAACGTTCCGTTCCTGTCAAAATAAATATAGCTGTCCAGATATGGAATACAGCCTACAATATCTTTTTCTTTTACGCTGACGCAGATGGTGTGCCTGTTCAGTCTGGTGACAGTGTAGCCTTCCACAAACGGAACATCTTTTGTAATTTTTTTTAGTATAGATCAGGGGAGCCAGAACAGAATTCGATGCCATCGGACCTCTTAGAACCATTTTTTTGATCTGCTTCTCTGAGTAATGGCTGCTTCCCATCACCTGTACTTCATCAACCTGATAATACGTAAAAAAGAAAATAACGCCTGCCAGCAGCAGAACTGCGATCAGTCCTGTAACTTTCAGCTGATTTTTTTTTGATAATTTCATAAAGTTCCTCTGTCCTTTATCAAAAGACCGCCCAATGCGGTCAGGTCTTCACAGATATGCTCATAACCTCTTTCAATGAAACAACAGCCCCGGACTTTTGTTGTTCCGCTGGCAGCAAGAGCTGCGATCACCAGTGCAGCACCACCACGAAGTTCCTGGGCTTCCACTGTACATCCCATAAGTGGATATCCGCCGTGGATCACTGCCTCGCCATCCTGGATCGTGATATCTGCCCCCATGCGGCACAGCCATGGGGCTGTTTTATATCTGTCTTCAAATATTTTCTCCCGGATCCTGCTCTCGCCAGGTATCGTGGCAAGCACTGCCATAGCCGGTGACTGCAGATCCGTAGGAAAACCCGGGTACACTTCCGTTTCAAGAAGTTTCAGCGGACTACCCGTGTTTTTTCCGTTGACTATTAGTTTACCACCAAGAATATCATATTGTCCACCCATTTTCCGATATACTTCCAGTATTCCGTCCATTTCTCCTAAAGGAGGATTCTCTATTATGATCTCCCCACGTGTGGCTGCTGCTGCCAGAAGATAGGTTCCTGCAACGATCCGGTCAGACGGTATCACCCCGTCTCCCGGCCGCAAACATTTCACCCCTTCAATGCAGATAATATCTTTTTCCGGAAAAAATATCTTCGCACCCATTCCGTTCAGATAACTGCACAGCCATCCGACCTCAGGCTCACAGGCACAGCCCCTTAAAATCGTTCTGCCCTCTGCAAGTACTGCCGCCAGAATTCCCTGCTCCGTAGCCCCCACACTGCTTTTTGGAAAAAATATCTCCGCACCTTTCAGTTTTCCACAGGATGCTCTGATCTCTGTGTCGTTTTCCACGATTTTCGCACCCAGGCTGCGCAAAACTTTTATATGAAGATCAACCGGCCGTTTTCCGATGACACATCCGCCGGGATACCCTGTGCTGGCCTTATGGTTCCTCCCCAGCATTGCCCCCAGAAGGATCACGGAAGACCGCATTTTTCCGGAAAATGCCTCTGTTATCACAGTACCCTCAGCCTGGCTGCAATCCAGATAAAGGTCATGACCCTGCCACCAGCTCACAGCTCCCAGATCCCGGAGGATTTTTTCCATAAGAAATACATCCGCGATTCTGGGACAGCCCCGCAGCACGCTGGTTCCTTCACTTAAAAAAGCTGCTGCCATGATAGGCAGAGCCGCATTTTTCGAGCCCTGGATCTTTATGGTTCCATTCAGTGGTTTTCCTCCGGTTACGACGATCTCATCGCTGTCATTCAAGTCTTCCACTCCTAAAAAGGGCCTCTTGCTTTTTATTCTATGCAATCCTTCCGCTTCTGTGACTGCTGACGCTTAAGGCAAGGCCCATCTCTCCCATAAGAAAGACAACTGAAGTTCCACCATAGCTCACAAAGGGCAGAGTGATTCCCGTGTTCGGGATCGTATTGGTCACAACTGCAATATTAAGGATCACCTGGATCGCCATATGTGCCATGATCCCTGCGCAGAGAAGCGTTCCTTCCAGATCGCGGCAGCCAAGTGCAAGAACACAGAGCCGCCACATCAAAAGCATAAACAGAGAGATCAGCACAAAAGCCCCGATGATCCCTGTTTCCTCGCACACAATTGAAAAAATCATATCATTCTGAGCTTCCGGTACAAATCCCAGTTTCTGCAGACTGTTTCCTAAGCCTCTGCCAAAAATCTCTCCGCTTCCAATGGCATATAAGCCCTGTATGGTCTGAAATCCTTTTTCGTATTTTTCCGGATCACGCCAGATAGCCAGACGTTCCAGACGGTAGCTCTCTGCTGCAAGAAATACGGCAATAAATCCGATGCCCGCACTGCCCAGTGCAAGGAACTGAAGATATCCTGGATTCGCTACAAAAATAAGTACAGCACCGATTCCCAGAATGATCACCGCCGTACTTAAGTTGTTGGAACCAACCAGCCCCACTACCGGAAGCAGGGTCAGCATTGTTCTTGCCATAAACCAGAAGCCTGTTGTCTTCTTTTTCGTCCTGCTGATCTGCCACACAAGAAAAAGGATCACTGCCATCTTTGAGAACTCAGAGGGCTGAAAAGATAACGGACCCAGATTCAGCCATCGTTTGGAACCATTGATCTCCTGTCCGAAAATAAGGACCGCCGTTGAAAGAAGCAGTGAAAACAGGTATGCGGCCGGAGCCAGAACAACCGGCAGATGGTAGTCCGTTTTTGCTACCAGATACATAACAAGCAGCCCCAGTGCTGTTGCAAAGAGCTGCTTCTTAAAATAATAGGCAGAGTCGTGAAAACGTACTCTGCCATTATATTCGCTTGCCGAAAAAAGTGCCGCCAGGCCAAACACTACGAGAATCAGTACCAGTGCCACAAGAACCACATCTGTCTTTCCGGTCTGTTTCAGTCCTGCCTTCATAGTTATGGCCTCCAAAGCGGTCTCTTATTTCAGCATATGTATTTATTTCTGTTGTTATTACAGTGCCTTAACATATTCCTTGAACATGTCACCTCGCTGCTCATAGTTATCGAACTGTCCCCAGCTTGCGCAGGCCGGTGAAAGAAGGACTGCATCTCCAGGGTTGGCCTTCTCAGCACAGACCTTAACTGCTTCTTTCAGATCTTCGCAGAGAATGATATCTGTAAATCCAAGACGCTCTGCTGCTGCTTTGATCTTCTCTTTTGTCTGACCGATGAGAACAAGATAGCGGACTTTTCCATCAAAGGACTGGATCCACTCGTCATAGCTGGATTCCTTATCATAACCGCCGCCGATCAGGAGGGTCGGACGGTTCATAGCCTGGATTCCCTTGATCGCTGCATCCGGGTTGGTTCCCTTGGAATCGTTGTAGTAGGCAACTCCGTTCTTCTCTGTCACATACTCGATCCTGTGGGGAACTGCCACGAATTCACAGACGCTCTTATGAATGCTTTCAACAGAAACGCCTGCATAATATGCCATAGCTGCTGCTGCCATTACATTCTCATGGTTGTGGCGGCCAAGGATCTTAAGCTCACCAGTCTTAACGATCGGAATCTCTTCTGTCTCAGTTTTCAGGATGATCTGGTCTCCGTCAAGATAGATGCCCTGATCAAGCTTTCGAAGGCTTGAGAAATACACAACCTTCGGCACAATGTTCTCACCAAATTTGCGGAGTACTTCGTCCTCATAATTCAGAACGCAGACATCTTCCGGTCCCTGGTTTCTGGTGATCAGCTCTTTCACACGAATGTACTCTTCCATTGTATGATGTCTGTTCAGGTGATCCTCTGTAATGTTCAGGATCGCACTTACCTTCGGTCGGAACTGATCGATAGTCTCAAGCTGGAAACTGCTGATCTCCGCAACTGTCACAGAATCATCCCTCATCTCAAGTGATTTCGATGTATATGCAGTTCCAATATTTCCTACAACAAATGCAGATTCACGGGCATCTCCCATGATCTTGCCAAGAAGTGCTGTTGTTGTTGTCTTACCGTTAGTTCCTGTAATCGCAAGAACTTCACCTTTACCTGTACGGTATGCAAGCTCCACTTCACTCCAGACCGGAAGGCCTTTTTCATAAAATTTCTTTACCAGCGGAAGATCTGTTGGAACTCCAGGGCTTAATACTACAAGATCAAGACTGTCAATCTCTCCTTCCGGAAAATCTCCTGCCCAGATTTCAGGCTGATATTTACCATTTGTTTTATGTAAAACGGCTTCTTTGTCAAGGTCTGCATTTCCATCGTAGATTACCGGCTGCGCGCCTACGTTGCCAAGCAGGTCAGCTGCACCGATACCGCTTTTTCCGGCTCCGAATACGAGAACCTTTTTTGATCTTAAATCCATTGTTCTGTTCCTCCTTATAATGCTAGGAGAGCGATCAGGCACATAATAGCTGTTACAACAGAGAACACTGCAACCACCCGTGTCTCAGACCACCCGCAAAGCTCAAAATGATGGTGAATAGGCGCCATCTTGAAAATTCTTTTTCCATGTGTTGCCTTGAAATAGGATACCTGGATCATAACGGAAAGCACCTCGATGAGATAGATCAGTCCTACCAGGATAATAAACAGCGGCATCTGCATTGCATAAGCCACTCCGGCAACGAAACCTCCAAGTGCCAGGGAACCGGTATCCCCCATAAACACCTTGGCAGGGTATACATTGAACAGAAGGAAGCCCATAAGGCTGCCCACTACCGCACATGTGATAGGCTCGACACCGCTGCCCAGCCCCAGTGAAACAACAGTGAAAAATACTGCAACGATCAATGTAACGCTGGAAGCCAGTCCGTCAAGTCCGTCTGTAAAGTTTACTCCGTTTACAGTACCGATGACTGCAAAGAACAGTACCGGAACAGCGAACCATCCAAGATTCAGGTAATGACCGCTCCAGAACGGAATCCTCATAGTCAGGGATACATTGGAATAATTCACAAGGTAAAAAGCAAATACTGCTGTCACAACGATCTGCAGAGCCATCTTCTGCCATGGTAGAAGTCCGTCAGAACGTTTCAGGACTACTTTCAGGTAATCATCCAGAAATCCGATCAGTCCAAATCCCAGAGTCAGGAAAAGTACCGGAATGATCATCGGATAATCCTTGATATAAAACAGTGATGTTACGGTCGTCGCAATAAGGAAGATCACACCGCCCATGGTTGGTGTACCGTTCTTCTTCAGGTGGGACTGTACGCCCAGCTCTCTCTCTGTCTGTCCCATTTTAAGTCTTCTTAAAAACGGGATAACAACCGGTCCTAATACAAGGCTGATCGCAAATGAGATCAGCACAGGGATCACTACATGAAACTCCATCCTCACACCTCTTTAATTCTTTCGTTTTTTTATAGTTCTTCATCAGTATAAAGCTTTTCTTTTCATTAATCAAGTGCTGACTTTCCGCCTTGTCTGGTTTCCACCTGAGCTGTTTTTTCGATTCCAAGATATGGAAGTATGTTTTCAAAAATACTCCGGATCACCGGGGCTGCGATAATTCCTCCATAATACATTCCCTGGGGATTGTAGATGATACAAAGCCCCAGTACTGTGGGATTCTCTGCAGGTGCGAACCCTAAGAATGAGGAAATATACCTGCCGGAACCTCTGGGAAGTGTCTGTGAAGTTGCTGTTTTTCCGCCGATGGAATAGCCTTCGATACCTGCATTTTTTCCGGAACCTTCGGATACTACTTTTTCCAGGATGAAGCGTACTGTTTCGGATGTTTCTTCTGAGAGGATTCCTGTTTCCACCGGATATTCCAGCGTATTTATCTGCGTTCCGTCTGCGCTTTCCACGCTGATCCCGAAGTGGGGCGTGATCCTGTTCCCACCGTTGATAACAGAACTGACCGTAGTTGCAAGCTGAACCGGCGTGATCTGGAAAGACTGGCCAAAAGATACTGTGGCAAGTTCCACCTCGCCCATATTTTTCGGATTGTGCATAATGGTTCCTGCCTCACCAGGAAGATCGATTCCTGTTTTTTTCAGAAGACCAAACTGTTTGAAATATTTATAATATCTGTCAACTCCAAGGCGCAGACCCACCTCAATAAAAACCGGATTGCAGGAGTTCTGTGCTCCTTCCACGAAATTCTGTGCTCCGTGCCCGGTCCGTTTGGCGCAGTGGATACGCCGATCCTCCACCACTTTATACCCGGGACAGAAAAAACGGTCTTCTGTTGAAACCACGCCTGCTTCCAGACCTGCTGCCATGGTGATGATCTTGAAAGTGGAACCTGGCTCATATGTATCATTCAGGCAGGGGTTGCGCCACATCTGGTTGAGAAGATCCTGTTTGCTACTTCCTGAATCCGTGCCAGCCACTGTTTCTTCTGCTGTATTCAACGTAAACGGATCATTCAGATCAAACTCCGGCACATTGACGCACGCATAGATCTCCCCGTTCTGCGGATTCATAAGCAAAACCGAAACCCTCTCTGCCTGCTTCTCCTCCATCACCTTCAAAGCTGCCTGCTGCACATACTCCTGGATGCTGATATCCAGACTGGTTCGCAAGGTGTCTCCTGCAATCGGTTCTTTCCGCCGCTCTCCTGTCCCATCCAGCTCCATTCCCCTGGCATCTGTAACTGTGAGGATTTTCCCCGGCTGCCCTGCAAGGATCTCATCATATTTTACTTCCAGCCCAATGATCCCCTGATTATCTCCTCCTGTAAATCCCATAACCTTGGAAGCCAGGGAACCGTAAGGATAATATCGTCTGTAATCCTCATCTACTTTTACTCCGTCCAGTGCATATTCACGGATGGCATCTCCGATGGTTTTGTCTACATTTGTTTTAATTCTTTCAATAGAAGAAACTTTCTCGACTTTTTTGCGCACTGTCTCTTCATCCATAGACAGCTGCTCTTTCAAAACCCTGATCACTTTTTCCGGTTCTTTAATCTGACTGTGGATCACAGAAATCGTACAGACAGTGCGGTTATCTGCCAGAACATTTCCTTTCACATCCAGGATCTTGCCTCTGGCTGCTTTAATATCACGTTCCCTTTCATGAAGATCATCTGCTTTCTGGATATAATAATCTGACTGGACACCCATAAGATAAACAAGTCTTGTCGCCAGCCCAATAAGAAGCAGGACACAGCCTGCAAAAATCACCCAGATCTTTTTCCTGTGAAAAACCATTGTCCGGATCATAAAAAATCCCTCTCAGAGATCGTCACTGTAATATATGACGTTCCCCTGAGAGGGTATTCAGATTCTTTATTCCAGACCAGCTTCTTCATTGGTCAGGCCATCGCTCTGCATATCGTTATTGTCCTCTGTATCCTCCTCTGAATCTTCTTCCGGCGGACTCGGAACATCTTCGTTAGAGATAGCTTCCTTCTGGCCGTCTGCGGCAGATCCTGTTGCAGAATCACTGATTCCTTTGAAAATATCCCACAGCTCTGTAGTAGGAACTTCCCCGTCCTCTGCCTCATCCGGCTGTACATTCAGATACGGAAGTGCCTCGGAAAGGATTCCCTGTGCAATATACTGTGCATAAGTACTGCTTGCCTGATCCTCTACATTTGGTTCATCTACAACAACATAGATCACAAGCACAGGATCATCCACTGGTGCAAAACCAATAAAAGATACCAGATATTTGCCGTTGCCTCGTGGCAGCTTCTCGGCTGTACCTGTTTTACCACCTGAGCTGTAGCCCTGAACCTTGGATGTACGGCTGGTACCATGGTCTACGCTGGCAGCCATGTAAGAACGGATATCCGCAGAAATCTCCTCAGAAATCGTCTGTTTCATCAGGGTAGGAGAAACTGTCTTCACGATTCCGCCACTGCTGTCCTTGATCCTCGTTACAAGGTGCGGCTGATAATAATAGCCGCCATTGATGACAGAACACATTGCATTAATCTCCTGGATCATGGTCAGTGTGTAACCCTGTCCAAATGCAGAACATGCAAGCTCTGTCTCACCCATGGTTTCACTGGTATGGACAACGCCGCTTCCCTCATTTGGAAGATCAATGCCTGTTCTGGTACCAAAATTAAAAGTACTCTGAGTCTTGAGGAAATTATCTTTTCCCATCCTGGCTGCAATCTGCATCATACCATCGTTGCAGGAATTCGCAATAACATCAGAAAGCGTCTCAGTTCCATGTGCATCCGGCCATACCGCACATTTGATAAATGTGGCAGCCCCCTCTGCACCAAAGGACTGTCCTCCATCACAGACAAAATTATCTGTCTCGGATATCGCTCCCATCTCAAGAGCAGAACTCATAACGATCGGTTTAACAACTGATCCCGGCTCATAGGCATCTGTTACGCAGAAGTTGCTCCACATACCGTTCAGCGCTTCCACCGTCTGCTCATCGTTCATGGCTGCGATCTCACTTTCCGAATAAACATTGGAAAGATCTCTGGGATCATTCAGATCATAACGGTCGCCGCCGTCCATTGCCATGATCTCGCCAGTCTTGGGATCCTCGATGATAACTCCAACATTTTTAGCCCCCATCTTCTCTTTAAATGTATTTACATATTTCTCTACAATCTGTTGAAGCCCCAGATCAAGGGAAATCTCAATACTCTTACCGTCTGCGGGCTCAATAATAGTCTGTTCAACATCGGAATTGTTGTTAATGTAGCCGTACTGTCTGCCGTCAACACCGGTCAGAGTGGCATTATAATATCCCTCAAGCCCGATATCTGCCACATCTCTGGAAAGTGTGAATCCAATGGTATCACAGGCCGTCTCGTTGAATGGATAAGTTCTCAGATAATCCTCCTCAAACCATACACCTGTGATCCTGGAACGCTCCTTGAGCTGTGTATCCGTCAGTCCGCTGTCTTTCCCCGGATCTTCGTACTCTTCAAAAGCCTTCTTGTCATCCATGGAAATCTGCTTCTTTACGATCTGATACTGACTCGATTTCGTATCATCATCTGTAAGAAGCTTGCGCATCTCCGATTCATCCAGTCCCAGCACTTCAGTCAGTGCTTTGATCGTAGGTTCAACAGCATCCTGGTCTTCATTCACTTCCAGGCAGTCAAGGATCACATTATAAACCTTGTTGCTGGTTGCCAAAATATTGCCGTTACGGTCGTAAATGTCTCCACGTTTCGCAGGCAGCGTCTGGTTCTCATATTTCTGCTGTGCCTGGCTCAATACCTGTTTCCGGTATTTACTTCCGCTTGTGGCATTAATATAGGTAATTCTTGCCACCAAACCGACTAAAGCCAGCAACACTAATGAAAATAGTACTGCCAGCTTTTTTTTCATATTGTAATTTATTTTTTTTACAGGCCTGCGCCTTCTTGTACTCAATCGATCACCTCTGTAATATCTGTCACTTATGTGTGTCTACATCCTGATACTGTCTCACATAACTGTTTCCCTCTGTTGTATAGGTCTGTATCTGATCCTCAGAAGGATATTTCATTCCCAGTTCACCGATTGCCTTCTTCTTGATCTCACTGATATCTACATTCGATGTTACCTGACTGTAATATGCGTCATTGTCTTCCTTAAGCTGTGCAAGTTCTGATTCCAGACTGGCAACATTCTTCATGCTTGCCGTTATCTGTGATTTCACCTGCAGAAAATTAATGCAGGTAAAAAGCACCGCAATGGAAACTGCTGTGAGAAACATAACGAAACCTTTATTCATGGCCAGTGCTTTTTCCCTGTTTCGCTGTGCCTGTCTGCTCAACGCCTGTTTCACAGGTGTGGCAGGAACTGCTGATTTCTTCCGCTGTTCTCTTTCCTGCGCCAGTCTCCGTCTTTCCTTGACATCAGGCAGATCAGTTCTGTGAGGAGCTTCCTGCAGCCGTTTTACCGCATTTCCCTGAACATACACATCTCTTGAGTGTCTTACGGTATTCGGATTTCTTCTGGCTGTTGTTCCTCTTCCTGTCTTAGCCATTGCCTACCTTCCATCCTTTAATGCATTCTTCTTTCAAAAATGCGAAGTTTCGCACTTTTGGACCTTGGATTCTCTTCCATCTCCTCTTTGCCTGGCAAAATCGGTTTCCTTGTGATGACTTTACCCTTGGATTCCTTACCACATACACAGACCGGAAAGTCCGGCGGGCATGTACATGGATTTTCATTTTTGCGGAAAATGGTCTTCACGATCCTGTCTTCCAGAGAATGGAAAGTAATGATACAGATCCTTCCTCCATCATTCAGAAGATCGATCATTCCGTCAAGAGAATCTCTGAGCACATCAAGCTCTCTGTTCAGCTCAATGCGGATCGCCTGGAAAGTTCTCTTGGCCGGATGTCCTCCTGTAGCCTGTATTTTCATAGGGATCGCTCCCCTTATGATCTCTGTCAGTTCCCCGGTTGTCCGAATAGGTGACTGCTCTCTGGCAGCCACAATATGTTTCGCTATATTCCTGGCAAATTTATCCTCGCCGTAATCGCGGATAATACGGTAAAGCTCTCTCTCCTCATACCCATTGACAATGTCTCCGGCTGTACGACTCTGCCTTCTGTCCATTCGCATGTCCAGAGGTGAATCATATCTGTAGGAAAAACCTCTCTCTTCATTATCCAGCTGATAAGATGACACTCCTAAATCTAACAGGATCCCGTCCACTTTATCAATGCCACGGGATCTCAGCTCATCTGCCATGTAACAATAATTGCTGCGAATGATTGTCACCTGATTAAAGGCTGACAGCCGTTCACTCGCAGCAATTATCGCATCCTGGTCTTGATCTATGCCAATAAATCTCCCCTTGGCAGAAAGTTTCTTACACACCTCTGTGGCGTGTCCCGCTCCTCCTAAAGTGCCATCCACATAGATTCCATCGGGATTTATCTTCAAACCTTCGATGGTCTCATTGAGTAATACAGATTTATGTTTAAACTCCATATCCATCTCCTGTGGGATTTCTACCTGCGCGTTGCTCAAATGACGATTCCAATGTTCTGCATGCTCTCGGCAATGCTGTCCATGTCATCATAATTGCAGTTCTCGCTCCACTTCTCCTTGCTCCAGACCTCGATCCGGTTCAGATTACCCGTAAGCACCACATCCTTATCCAGACCAGCGAATTCGCGCAGCGTCTGCGGTACGAGAATTCTCCCCTGCTTGTCCAGCTGGCATGTTGTTGCTCCGGCTACAAAGAAACGTGAAAAGGTTCTTGCGTCTTTATTTGTAAGTGGTAATGCTCTGAGTTTCTCTTCAAAGGCAACCCATTCATCCATCGGATAAATAGAAAGGCAACCATCGAGCCCTCTTGTCAGTACGAACTCTTCCCCTAAGAGTTCCCTGAACCTGGAGGGAATGATCAGACGCCCCTTCGCGTCGATCGTGTGATTATACTCGCCCATGAACATGAAACCCACCTACTCTCTTGAAACACGATTCTCCCCTTCGTGTTTCCAGGGTACAAATGGTGTGTTCTGCCACTCATCTCCATTTGCTACCACTATTCACCACTTTCTACCACTTATGTAATCATTCTAAACTATTTACCCTGAAAAAACAAGTGCATATCCAAGTTTTTTTTAATTTCATTAAATATCCACAGGGGGTTTTTTAAGCATATCAGATTTATAGGCATTATTATGAAATAAAAAAGCTTCCGGGCTGTTCCCGAAAGCTTTTTTTTAACTGTATGTTCTGTTATTTTATGACATTTTAAAGGCCTTTGAACACAAAGGAAAATTCCATTTTTCCATCTGTATTCAGAAGGTATTCCGGATGGGTATGCGCACCCCAGCTGTCGTCTCCGCCTACACCCATCTGTCCTTTTGCAGCACGCACTACTGTGTAGTGTACCTCCGGCAGTTCATATGGATGCATTGCATTTTCCATCTCATGCGGTGTGTACGGCAGCGCAGAGAACATCATCGGGCCATTGTTTTTGTCCATCTCAAAGAGCATTCCTCTGCCCTTTCTGTCAGTGATGCTTGCCCAGCGGACTCCCTCTTTATTGCCGCATTCCTGAGGTACAAGATAACGTGCCATATTGTCTGATACAGAGTTTTCATAGATGCCAAGTTTTGCACCATGCTTTCTGTCTGCATAAGTTTCTGCCGGTCCAAGACCGTACCATTTCACATGGTCATAATCTGCATTGAATTTAAAGAGAACACCAAACTCCGGCATGTCTCCCAGCTCTTTCACCGGATCATATGTCAGAGTTGTTTTCACTCTTCCATCACCAAACACTTCGTATGCCAGACGGCACTCGCTGACCGGTGTGGTAGGCATCAGATATTTAAAAGCGACCTCTACACTGTTTTCATAAACTGTTGTCTCCGGTGCATTGGACGGTGCATATCTCTCTTTGCTCCTGAAATCTTTGTGTGTTGCATACATACTTGCGATCTTCCACTGTGCATAGCGCATTGGCATCAGGTTTCCGCAGTCGTTATCTGTAGGTGCCCTCCAGAAATTAGGCTTCGGTATCGCCTCGATCATCTCCCGTCCTGCATATTTATACGAAACCATTCCACCATTAAGTACTGAGAACATTACCTGGAAATTCTCTCCGCGGACACCGATGTTGTGAAGGCTTTTTACAAGCTCAACGCCGCATTCAGAAAGTTTCTCAGTTTCTTCGACCTGGTACACATACTGGCCAAAGGCAACCTCATGTCCTGCTTCAGCCCAGAGTGTTTTTTTCTTCAGAAGGAAAGATACCGTTACTGTATACTCTCCCGGTCGGGTCTGTTTTCCAAATGGAAGTGCGTAGGTATTTTCGCTTAACGGATCTACGGATGTTTCCAATGTCTCTGTATGGAGGACATGTCCGTTCTTTGCAAGTGTTACCTCACAGTCAAAAGTATCAGTATTTACAAAAAGGTTCTTGTTGATGACTTTAACGGAATCCTCACTTACCTGTGCAGTGATGTTCTGATAATTGAATTTTACTTCCTGCATCTTCGGGGAAGCATCTCTGTTCCCGCCGTATGCAATACCGTTTCCGCTGAAATTGTAGTCTGTCGGACGCTCTCCGAAATCGCCGCCGTAAGCCTGGAACTCTTTTCCGTAGCGATCTTTTTTGTAGATGGACTGGTCAATGTAATCCCAGATAAAACCGCCCTGGTATTTCGGCTCTGTGTCTGTAAGATCTGTATATTTATGCATTGCACCGCAGGAATTTCCCATTGCATGTGTATACTCACAGCAGATAAACGGCTTGCTGTCATCCTCTGCAAGGAATTTCTTAATTGCATCTACAGACGGATACATCTGGCTTTCCATATCACTGGTATCATTATATCTTCGGTCATGGATAACACCTTCGTAGTGCACAAGTCTGGTGGGATCGTTCTTGCGGTAGAACTCTGACATCTCGAAGATATCTTTTCCACCAAAAGATTCATTTCCGCAGGACCAGATCAGGATCGCCGGGTGGTTTTTATCCCTCTGATACATGGAATTTACACGGTCCAGCATCATGCCAAGCCACTCCGGTTTGTCGTAAGGTACCACGTCTGTGTAATCCTTTGTAAACTCTGCAATATCCCAGGAACCGTGTGATTCCAGATTGTTCTCCGCGATCATGTACAGTCCGTACTCATCGCAGAGGCGGTAGATCGGTGAAGCATCCGGATAATGACAGGTACGAATGGCATTGATATTGTTCTGCTTCATGGTGATGATATCTTTGAGCAGTTCCTCCTCAGATACATGTCTTCCTGTAATTGAGCTGAACTCATGACGGTTTACGCCCTTAAATACAATACGTTTACCATTGAGTGTCATAATTCCGTCCTTCATCTCAAAACGGCGGAATCCAACTCTCTCAGGGATGATCTCCTGAAGTGTTCCTTCTGCGTCATAGACTTCCATTTCCAGATCATAAAGCTGCGGGTCTTCTGCACTCCAGAGAACCGGGTCCGGGATCTCCCAGGTATATGTATTCTTTCCGCTGAGATCTTTTTCCTCTGAAAAAAGGATCTCACCTTTTCCGGAAAGTGTAACTTTGATTTTTCCTTCTCCCCAGGTATCTGTAGTAAGCTCCAGGGTGGCACTCTTTAATGTTTCATCCGGAACCGCACGGATCTGCAGATCATATACATGTACTTCCGGCACTGTGTAAAGATATACGTCTCTGTAAATTCCGGAGAAACGGTAAAAATCCTGATCCTCACACCAGCTGCTTGCTGTCCATTTGAATACCTGGGCAGCCAGTTTGTTCTCTCCGTCTTTCAGATACTCTGTCAGTTCGAATTCTGATGGGGTAAAAGAGTCCTCGCTGTATCCCACAAAGCTTCCGTTGAGCCATAAAGCAAGTCCGCTCTCTGCTCCCTGGAATGAAATGAAAACTCTTTTTCCTTTCATGTTCTCCGGCACATAAAAATATTTCACATAGCTGGCTACCGGATTGAAACGCTCCGGGATCTGACCCGGATGAAGTTCCTCATGGCCTTCCCACGGATACTGGACATTGGCATACTGCGGAACATCGTATCCTTCCATCTGGATATGTGCAGGCACATAAATATCTTCCCAGTCTTTGCAGGAATAAGCCTCTGCCTCAAAGCCCCTGATCGTTCCTGCATAGTTCGGTGCATACTGGAATTTCCAGAGTCCGTTCATATCATAACGGTAAGAAGTCTCACCATCTTCTCTCTCTTCCTCAGAACGATAGTAAGTATGGTCAGAATGTGCCGCCATTCTTCCATCGCAGAAATACTGAGGATCTTTTACCAGTGAATAATCGAATTTTTTCATTGCTTCCTCCTGTTTGAATCTTTAATTAGTTTCTTTCGCTCTTTTTTTCCTGTTGATATAGTTATTATAGTATAATCCGGCGGATTATGGTATAATATGTTTCGCCAAAATATATAACATTCAGAAACAGGTGAATACAATGTCAATTTATTTCAGAAATACCCCCGTCAGTGCTCCGTTTATCTTTGAATCTCTCGGCAACCACTGGAAGCAGGATACCGTACTCCGTCCGGGCGGATACCCTTACTATCATTATCTCCAGACAGAAAAAGGCTGCGGACGCATAGAAGTACATGGGGAAAATTATTCCCTTGGTGCCAATGAAGGGATTCTTATAGCCCCCAATGTTCCCCATTCCTATCACAGGGATTCCACCACATGGATCACCATGTTTGCCACATTTACAGGCACTCTGGCTGGAAGCATTCCTTCCATGACAGAGAATCACGATGTTATTCTTATTGAGAAAGAACAGGGAGCGCATATCCAGAAGCTGATCTCCAATGCTCTTCGTAAATACCACCAGCCCAGCCCGGATCTGAAATCTCTTTCCTCGGACTGCTACAGCCTTCTGCTGAATTTCTCGGACTGTGCAGCTTCCCCGAAGATCCAGGAGAATCCTCTTTATCAGAGATACGTAGTTCCTGTAATAAAAGAAATTGAAACGAACTATCAGCTGGAACTCACAGCTGCTGAGCTGAGCCAGAGCGTATTTGTTTCTCCGCAGTATCTTTCCAGGATTTTCCGCCGTTTTTTGGGATGTTCTGTATATGAATACGTTACCATGTACCGAATCAGCAGAGCCAGAGAGCTTCTTTTATCCAATCCGCACATGAAGATCCAGGATATTGCCGGAGCTGTGGGCTTCTCCGATGCCAGCCACTTTATTGCCATGTTCCGTAAGATCACAGGAATAACGCCTCTGGATTTCAGGAAGATGTATTAGTATCTTATACGATTGACATAAAAAATCCGGCGGGAAATCTCCATTGAGTTTAACTCATGAAATTTCCTGCCGGATTTTAATTTATCTCAGCTTTCGTAATACAGCTCAAGAATACGGTCAACTCTCTGACTGATCTCCAGATTCTTCAGAAGGTCGCTCCTGCTCATGATCTGGCTGTCCATCTTGCTGCGCTCCTTCTGCAGCTGCTGAAGAAGTGCTGCTCTCCGGGAATCCCTGGCTTCCCTCTGTATCTTGTTCTGATTCATTCTTATCTCCCTGTACAGTCTCTGTTTTCACAGGTTCTGCTGTATTTTCTTTCTTTTCTGCTGCCTTCCGCTCCGCTTCATAGTCTTTCTCTATCCTGCGCCTCCTGGCTGCAGCACGTTTCCTTGTCATAATACATCTTACGGTAACGATCACTGTACATACAACGAAGAGTATGCCTGAAATGACCAGTGAAACATCAATTTCTGTTCCCGGAAAAAATATCTTATCTGTCCGGAACCACTGGATCACAGTTCTTCCCAGTCCATAACCAGCCAGATACCTCAGAAAAATCTCTCCCTGAAATACTTTTTTCCGAAGGTGCATTGTAAGTACCAGCAGCAGGAACAGACACCAGAGGCTCTCATAAAGGAACAGCGGCTGAACCAGGATACAGGCTGAACCGCCCACAGTTTCCAGGTTCTCTCGCATCTTCGTTGTCACCTCACCGGCTCTCACCGCAGTCAGCGGAAGCTGCATGGAAAGGACATTATTTGCGTATTCTCCGAAAGATTCCCTGTTAAAAAAGCTTCCCCACTTTCCTATTATCTGTCCGATGAGTACTCCCATACATGCAATATCTGCCATCTGCCAGAAAGATTTCCGGCGGATATGGCAGTATACCGCACCTCCGATCACACCGCCTAACAGCGCCCCGTAGAACATCATTCCTCCGGAACGGACATTCAGAATCTGGCCCGGATCATTTTTATAAAGACTCCATGAAAAAGCCACATAAAGAAGCCTTGCTCCGATCACCCCTGTGATCAGTGTTATGATCGCCAGGTCCAGGCATGCGTCTGCATCTTCATGGCTCCTTCGGGCTTCCAGCACTGCAAAAAAAAGTACCCAAAAGCTTTCCTGCCGCGATCAGAATCCCATAAATCGTTATCTCGAATCCAAAAACCTCAAAAGATCTCGGCACATATCCAAACCAGCTTCAGTCCTGGAAACCGAATTGACATATCCATAAAATCACCTGTTTATTATACGTTGAAACGGAACAAGATCACATCTCCATCCTGAACAACATAGTCTTTTCCTTCCTGCGGACAAGACTTTCTCTCTGGCTCCTGCGTAAGAACCACAATCCAGAAGATCCTGATAATTTACAACCTCGGCCTTGATGAATCCACGCTCAAAGTCTGTATGGATCTTACCGGCTGCCTGTGGCGCCTTTGTTCCGATCTTGAT
>ENA-OPYX01000613-OPYX01000613.1-human-gut-metagenome-genome-assembly--contig:-NODE-613-length-20711-cov-3.978527_pt1 | contig 20711 bp, 24 predicted proteins | sample MGYA00242639_ERZ504486 | MGnify/ENA primary metagenome ERZ504486 (study PRJEB26092, sample SAMD00036296) | human gut metagenome | host: Homo sapiens | study: EMG produced TPA metagenomics assembly of... | reverse complement strand
CTGGATAAAGAAAACCGTGAGATACAAACAGGAAGTTCAGGCACTTCGTGCGGATCGTAATAAATTATCCAAACAGATCGGTGCACTGATGGCACAGGGAAAGAAAGAAGAAGCTGAAGAAGTAAAGAAACAGGTTACAGCATCTGCTGATCGTATTGAAGAATTAAGTGAAAGAGAAAAAGTTGTTGAAGAAAAGATCAAAGAGATCATGATGACAATTCCAAATATCATTGATCCATCTGTACCAATCGGAAAAGATGACAGTGAAAACGTAGAACTTGAAAGATTTGGTGAGCCAGTTGTTCCTGATTTTGAAGTTCCATATCATACAGAAATCATGGAAAGTTTTGATGGAATCGATCTTGACAGTGCAAGAAAAGTTGCAGGTAATGGATTCTATTATCTGATGGGAGATATCGCAAGATTACATTCTGCAGTCATTGCTTATGCAAGAGACTTCATGATCGATCGAGGATTTACTTATTGTGTACCACCTTTCATGATCAGAAGCAATGTTGTAACAGGTGTTATGAGTTTCGATGAAATGGATGCGATGATGTATAAGATCGAAGGCGAAGACTTATATCTGATCGGTACAAGTGAACATTCTATGATCGGTAAATTTATTGATACAACAACAGAAGAAGCAGAATTACCAAAAACACTAACAAGCTATTCTCCATGTTTCAGAAAAGAAAAAGGAGCACATGGTATTGAAGAACGTGGTGTTTACAGAATTCATCAGTTTGAGAAACAGGAAATGATCGTTGTATGTAAACCAGAAGAAAGCAAGGATTGGTATGAAAAATTATGGAAGAACACAGTTGATTTATTCCGTTCTATGGATATCCCAGTTCGTACATTAGAGTGCTGCTCTGGTGATTTAGCAGATCTGAAAGTAAAATCTGTTGACGTAGAAGCTTGGTCTCCAAGACAGAAGAAATACTTTGAAGTAGGAAGCTGTTCTAACCTTGGTGATGCACAGGCAAGAAGACTGCGCATCCGTGTCAAAGGTGAAAATGGAAATTACTTTGCGCATACATTAAATAATACAGTAGTAGCACCACCTAGAATGCTGATCGCATTCTTAGAGAACAACTTAAGAGAAGATGGAAGCGTTGCAATTCCAGAAGTTTTAAGACCATATATGGGTGGAAAAGAATCTCTGCAGCCTAAAAAATAAGAAATAGAAATTCAAAAAGAGCGTCTCAAAATGTGAGGCGCTTTTTCTTTTATAAGGGTTTATGATATTATATACGATAAGGAAAGGTTTAAGGAAAGGTGATAAGGAAGCAAATGAAAGCAAAGATCATTATCGTGGAAGATCATGAATCAATTCGTAATGAATTAAAGATTTTGTTAAGTAAATATGGATATGAGATCATAGTGTTAGATCGTTTTGATACAGTTGTTGAGGATTGCTTGAGAGAAGATGTAGATCTGATTTTATTAGATATTAATCTTCCGTTTTATGATGGTTATTATGTGTGCAGAGCAATCAGAGAAAAATCAGAAGTACCGATCATTGTTGTTACAAGTAGGGATAGCGAGATGGATGAGCTAATGAGTATAAATCTTGGAGCGGATGATTTTATCACGAAACCATACAATACACAGATTTTGTTGGCAAGAATTTCTGCAATGTTAAAACGAACACACAAAGAAAAAGTAAATGATTTTTTACAATATCAAGGCTTGAAACTACAACTCAATAGCAGTACTGTTATTTATAAAGATCAGATAATCGAACTTAGTAAAAATGAGATGAGAATATTGTATACATTACTGCAACATAAAGAGAGTATTGTAAGCAGGGATCAATTAATGGAATCCTTATGGCAGTCAAATGAATTTATTGATGATAATACATTAACGGTGAATGTCAATCGTGTAAGGAAAAAATTAGAAGCAGCAGGACTGAAAGATTTTATAAAAACAAAAAGAGGGCAGGGTTATATGATATGAAAACCAAAGATTTTTTTAGAATGGAGTATGCCCAGATTCTGATATATATTGTATTTTTGGGATTATTGGAAGTGTTGCTTTTTATTTTTGAAGTGAATTATTTTCTTATGATATATTTGCTGCTGATCGGATTGATTCTGGAAGGAGTTTATTTATGCCAGCGGTATATGAAAAAATATCGGTATTATAAAAAAGTGAAAGCAAAACTGGATATACTGGAACAAAAATGCATGATAACAGAAATGTTAGAATTGCCGGATTTTGCAGAAGGAGAGTTTCTATATGAAATATTGCAGACGTGCAACAAGTCCATGAATGATGAGATTTTGAAATATAAGATAGAGGCAGCAGGATACCGAGAATATATTGAGATGTGGATTCATGAAGTAAAAACACCATTGGCAGCAACAAGACTGATCCTTGAAAATCATCCAAGTGAGATCACACGGGCAATGGATGAAGAAATGCAGCAGATCAATTATTATTTGGAGCAGGCATTGTATTATGCGAGGAGTAATAGTGTAGAGAAAGACTATCTAGTGAAAGAGTTAAGTTTAAAAGAAGTGGTAGAAAATGCGGTAAAAGCAAATGCAAAAAGTCTGATCGGAAATAAGATAAAAATTAAAATAGAGAATCTGGATCAGAAGATCTTCAGCGATGAAAAATGGGTTTTATTTATATTAAATCAAGTTATCAGCAATGCAATAAAATATAAAAAAGAAGAAGCAGAAATATCATTTTGTGCAAGATGTGAAAAGAATGAAATACTTCTGGAAATCAGAGACAATGGAATTGGAATCTCACCAAAAGATTTGCCAAGGATCACGGACAAAGGGTATACTGGAACTACAGGAAGAAACTATCAAAAATCAACAGGGATGGGGTTATATTTGTGTAAGAAACTTTGCAGCAAATTACAACTAAGTTTTTACATCGAATCTAAAGAAGAAGAATACACGAAAGTAACAATCGGCTTCCCAAGAAATTCTATGATTTTTTTAAATGAAGAATGATCAGACAGGAGGTTTACAATGTTTGCAGATTATCATGTACATTCACATTTTAGTGAAGACACAGATTTCCCAATGGAACTTGAAATTCAGAAAGCGATCAAATTAGGGATGGATGAATTATGTTTTACAGAACATTCAGATTATGATGTGCCAACTGTCGTTAATTGTGATTATGATGCTTATTTTGAAGAAATGGAAAAAATGAAAGATAAGTATAAAGGGCAGATCACATTAAAGACAGGAATTGAATTTGGAATTCAGACGCATACGACGAAAGCGTATGAAGAAACATTCAGACAGTATCCGTTTGATTTTGTAATCTTTTCTTGTCATCAAGTTGAAAACAAAGAATATTGGAGACAAGAGCCACAGGAAGAAAAGACACAGTTAGAATACAATCGAAGGTATTATCAGGAGATTTTGGATGTTGTTAAAGTATACAAAGATTACAGCATTCTTGGTCATCTTGATGTGATCAAAAGATATGATAAGCAAGGAGAAATCGAATTTGAAAAGATTCAGGATCTGATCGAGCAGATTTTTGAAGTTGTGATCGCAGACGGAAAAGGAATTGAACTTAATACTTCAAGCCGTGCATATAAACTGAAAAGTCTAATGCCATCAAAAGAAATTCTGAAACTGTATCATGATATGGGAGGTAAGATCATTACGATTGGATCAGATGCACATAATGCAGACCGGATCGGTGACTGCGTAATGGAGTCACAGAAGATTTTAAAAGATATTGGTTTTGATGGAATTTATACTTTTGAAAAGATGAAACCAGAATTTCATAGATTTTAAGATAAATTAAAGAGGTGCCTATTGTTTTTAACAAATAGACACCTCTTTACATATTATGCTATATTTAGATTTCAAGATTATTTATCAAGTAAGATTAGTGCCATAAATACAAGATCTTCGTCTCCGATATTCTCAATGGCATGTCCGGCTCCATCACATGTGAATGTAGTATCTCCTGGATGTACTTCATATTTTGTACCATTGTCATTATAAAGTCCTTTTCCCTGAAGGATATGGTAAGCTTCGCCTTCACCTTCATGAGTGTGATATGCAAGAGCAGAACCAGGTGGTACGATGACTTTTCCGAACAGACGACTGCTATCTTTCATTTCTTTTTCTGTTAAGAATTCCATTTTCTTTAATGGGTTATCAGAACCATTTGCATCAGGAATTGTGCCAATTTTTACATCTTCATTTTTTAAAAACATGTTGAGTCCCTCCTTTATATAGTCATGTTAAGTTTAGTATAGTAGCTTTTTGATAAAATAGCAATATGACAAAATTGTAAGTTTTGTGTAAGGAAGTTCGATGGATACGAAGATGATTTACTGGTATATTATAGACAAGACAATAAGAGAAACCAAAAAGATAAGGAGATGGAAAAATGAGTTCTGTATTGAAAGTAGATAATATAGAAAAATATTATGGGAGTAAAGCGAATCTTACAAAAGCGATCGATCGTATCAGTTTTGAAGTGGAAGAGGGGGAGTATATTGGAATTATGGGGGCTTCCGGAAGTGGGAAGACGACATTATTAAATTGTATTTCAACGATCGATCAGGTGACTGCGGGAAATATTATGATCAATGGAATGGATATCACAAAATTGAAAGGAAAACATCTTTCAAGATTCAGACGAGAGGAATTAGGATTTATCTTCCAAGACTTTAATCTGTTAGATACATTGACAGCATTTGAAAACATTGCGTTGGCGCTTACAATCATGAAAATTCCTGCAAGAGAAATTGAAGACAGAGTCAGATCAATCGCAGAAAAGTTGATGATCACAGAAGTATTGAACAAATATCCATATCAAATGTCAGGAGGACAGAAGCAGAGAGTGGCAAGTGCCCGAGCGATGATTACAAATCCATCTCTGATCTTAGCGGATGAGCCAACAGGAGCTTTGGACAGCAAGGCGGCCAGAATGCTGCTTGACAGTATGGAAACGATGAATGTGGAATTAAATGCAACGATTCTGATGGTAACACATGATGCATTTACAGCCAGTTACTGTAAACGTATTTTGTTTATCAAGGATGGAAAGATTTTTAATGAATTGGTTCGAGGAAATGATTCGAGAAAACGATTTTTTGACCGTATCATTGAGGTTGTGACATTGCTTGGAGGTGACAGTACAAATGTATTCTAAGATCGCATTTAGTAATGTCAAAAAGAGTATCCGTGATTATACGATTTATTTTCTGACATTAACATTTGGAATTTGTTTATTTTATATGTTTAATTCTGTTCAGGCACAACAGGCTGTCTTAAAGCTGAATGCAAGCCAGAAATCAATGATGCATCTAATGTCTGTGATCATTAATGGAATTTCTGTGTTTGTTGCAATTATTCTTGGATTTCTGATTGTTTATGCAAATCAGTTTCTAATGAAGCGGCGGCATAAGGAAATGGGAATCTATCTGTTGTTAGGAATGGAAAAACGACAGGTATCAAAGATTCTTCTGATAGAGACTTTATTGATCGGTGTTTTGGCATTGATCGCAGGATTGGTTTCAGGTGTGTTTTTATCACAAGGACTTGCGATGTTGACAGCAAAGATGTTTGCGGTTCAGATGAAAGAGTTTCGGTTTGTTTTCTCACAAACGGCATTTATTCAGACTATTTTGTATTTTGCAATTATTTTTATCATTGTGATGATATTTAATGGAATTACGATATCAAAATATAAACTGATCAATCTGTTGAATTCAGCAAAAAAAAATCAGAAAGCAAGATTAAAAAATCCTATATTGTCGGTTATTTTATTTTTGATATCCATTGGAATTCTTGGAGTAGCATATCATTTAATCCAAAAAAAACCAGATGCTTGCTGTGGACAATGACTTTAAGATCAGCGTAATTCTTGGAGTAGCAGGAACATTTCTCTTTTTCTTTTCATTATCAGGATTCTTATTAGAACTGGCGAAAAGAAGTAAGAAATTTTATTATAATGGATTAAATATGTTTGTGCTAAGACAGATCAATTCAAAGATCACAACAACCTTTGTTTCTATGTCGATGCTTTGTCTGATGTTGTTTTTAGCAATTAGTGCGTTTGCGACCGGAAGTGGATTGGCGTCTTCAGTGAAAACAGATTTAGAAGATATGACAAAGTTTGATTACACTTTTTATGGAGTATCAGAAAAAGGATATCAGGAAGAACAGCAACAGAAATTTATGAAAAGATTAGATGCGCTTGGATTAACAATAGAAAAAGATGCAAAAGAAATTTTACCGATCACGATATATCAAAATGGTACATTTCGCAAATGCAGATATAAAATGGAGCCATTATTAAAGGGAAGAGAAAAGTATTCAGATTATACAAAAGATTATGTGAAGAAACTTTATGAGACGCCACTAACTTTTGCAAAACTATCTGAATATAATAAAATCCGAAAAGCAATCGGAGAAAAAGAATTAACCTTGAAATCAGATGAATATATATTGAATTGTGATTATGGCAATCTGATACCGATAATGGAAAAGGCAGCTAGTGATAAGCAAAAACTTACATTGGATGGAAAAACATATAAAATGAAATATGGCTTACAAAAAGATACATATATGGTAACAGCAGCAAAAACAGATATGGGAACAGTCATTTTAAATGATGAAATTATCCAGTCATTAAAGATTGATCATTCTACATTATATTTAAATCTGAACTGGAATGGGAAATGCACAGAAAGTATCAAGAAAATATACGGATATTTAAAGCAGATGATCATAAATAGTAAGATGCCAAATTCACCATATTCAGCGATAATTCAAAGAGGAAGTAATATGAACAGAGTACTGGGTTAAGTACGATCATTACATACATTGCAATATATATCGGTCTTGTATTTTTAATTACATGTGCAGCGGTACTTGCATTACAGCAATTGAGTGAGAATGCAGATAATATTGAAAAATACAAATTATTAAGTAAAATCGGAACTTCACAAAAAATGATCAATCACGCGATCAAAGCACAGATTATCTTATACTTCTGTTTGCCATTAAGTTTGGCATTGGTTCATTCTTATGTAGGAATTAAAACAGCAAAAATCCTGATATCAACATTGGGACAGATCAATATAACGCAAGCAGTAGTCCAGTCATTGATCCTTGTGATCGTAATTTATATTGGATATATGATCGCAACTTATCTAGGAAGTAAGAGTATGCTGAAAGAAAAATAGAGAAAGAAATGACAGAAGATCAAAATCTGTCATTTCTTTTTTTGAGCTATTAATAATGTTACCGGTTAATGTCTGTTTGGAAGCATTTAATTTTACAGTACCTCCTTATGTTCATTAGTATAAAAATCAAATGTGTTCAAATTATTTTGAAAACCTGAACAAACTATGAAGAATATACATGATTGAAAATGAAAGAAAATGATTGACTATGATTGAAATTGTGATATACTTAAATAAAAGCGAAAAGAGGTGATATTGTGTTAGCGCAAGAGCGATTTGAACGCATTTTAGAGATTTTAAGAGAGAAACAGTCAGTCACCGTGGTAGAACTGACAGAAAAACTGAATACCTCAGAGTCCACGATACGAAGGGATTTAACGGAATTAAACCGACAAGGTCTTTTGATCAAGGTTCATGGAGGAGCTACTGCGATCAAATCTGTGTTATCAAGAGAAGAAGAAGTTATAACCAAGTCAAAGAAACACCAGGAAGAGAAGCGAAAGATTGCAAAATATGCAGCATCTTTGATCAATAAAGAAGATATCGTGTATCTTGATGCAGGAACAACGACAGAAATGATGTTAGATTATCTCAGAGAATATGACGTTATTTATGTGACAAATGGGATCACACATGCGAGAAAACTGATGAACGCAGGATTTAAGGTCCATTTGATCGGAGGCGAGATTAAAGCGGTAACAGAAGCATTGGTTGGAGAAGAAGCATTAGAACAGCTTGATAAATATAACTTTACTAAGGGCTTTTTCGGAACAAATGGGATTGATCTGAAGCGGGGATTTACAACGCCAGATCAGAAAGAGGCAGCAGTTAAGAAGAAAGCGATGGAACAGTGCCAGAAAACATATATTCTTTCGGATGCAAGCAAATTCAATGTGATCTCAACTATTAAATTTGCAGATTTAAAGAAGGCAGAGATCATTACAGATCATTTAGAAAACAAAGAGTTCAAAAGAATCACAAACATTGAGGAGGTATTTTCATGATTTATACAGTAACATTTAATCCAGCAATCGATTATGTAATTAAAGTAGATAACCTGACATTAGGACAGGTTAACAGGACAACAAGAGAATACATTTTCTGTGGAGGAAAAGGTATTAATGTATCTCATCTGCTTGCTAATCTTGGAGTAGATAGTGTAGGACTTGGATTTATAGCTGGATTTACAGGAGATGTTATTGAATCAGGAGCGAAAGAACTTGGATTTAAACCAGATTTTATCAGAGTCCGTGAAGGAATGACACGTATCAATGTTAAGGTAAAATCCAACGAAGAAAGTGAGATCAATGGATTAGGACCAGTTATTCATGATGATGAATTAGAGCAGATGTTTAAGAAATTAGATGAATTAGAAGATGGAGATATTTTAGTTCTTGCAGGAAGTATTCCAGCAACACTTCCATCAGATGTATATGAAAGAATCATGGGACGTCTGCAGGGAAAAGATATCCGAATCGTTGGTAGATGCAACAAAAGACTTGTTGTTAAACGTATTAAAATATCATCCATTCCTGATCAAACCAAACATCATGAATTAGGAGAAATGTTTGATGTTGTGCTAAAGACAAATGATGAGATTGTTGAGTATGCAAAAAAACTTCAGGAAAAAGGCGCAAGAAATGTGTTAGTTTCCATGGCAGGAGATGGAGCAATCCTAATCACAGAAGAAGGAGAAGTTCATATAACACCTTGTCCAAAAGGAGAAGTTAAGAACTCTGTAGGAGCTGGAGATTCCATGGTAGCAGGATTTATCACAGGATATTTGAGAAGTAATGGAGATTATAAATGAAAGCACTGAAAGATGGGGACAGCAGCAGGAAGTGCGACTGCATTTTCAGAAGATGTTGCAACTGGCGAGAAGATTATGGAATTATATAAAACATTATAATGAAATAGCATACAATGAAAGAAAATTATGATAAAATGAACCTAAGAAATTAGGTTCATTTTTTGTGCGTAATTTTATAAAAACTGGAGGACATCATGACGAAAAAAGAAGCAAGACAACAAGTAAAAGAATGGATGAAAAAATTAGACAAAAATTATATAGAAAAAGCAGATCAGTCGATTTTTGAACAGGTAAAAGAGTTAAAAGAATTTCAAGAGGCAAAAACTATTTTTGTTATGCAAGTATGAAAATGAAGTTGATACATGGCAGCTGATAGCATTGGCACTGAAACAGGGGAAGAATGTCGGAGTTCCATTGTGTATCGGGAAAGGAATCATGGAAGTGAGACAGATTCATGCTTTAGATGATTTGAGGAAGGGGCATATGGAATCATGGAACCGTCCAGAAGGTGTCCAATCTTATCGAAAGAGAAGATTGATATGGCGGTAATACCGTGTGTAAGTGCAGATAGAGAAGGCCGTAGACTTGGACATGGAGCAGGATTCTATGACCGTTTTTTAGAGGAGTAACATTTCCAAAGATTCTGGTATGTTATAAAGAGTTAATGATGAATCAGGTACCGACAGAAGAGCATGATATTTTGATGGATCAGGTTATTTGTGACGAATAATGAAGTAATAGAATGATCAAGCAGGAGAGATGATAGACATGAGAAAGATTTTAAAGAAAACAGTAACATTAATGATGACAGCAGTGATCGGAGTATCTATGAGTTGTCCCAAGATGATAGTTTATGCGGGACAGAGAATGCAAATGCAAGAGAGATATACGATTCCAAAAGAATGGAATTATACAGAAATCACAGCATATCGGTTTGGATCTACAGATAAATTTGAAGATTATCTTCAGACAGGTGGTACACATCTATACAATGATAAATTTCAGGAAAAGGATCATATGGTCAAAATTACAGTTGCAGATTCAGGGTATTTTACAATTGCAACACAAACAGATGGAAATAGATCGCAGAAGGTAAATCTCTATGATTCAACGAAGGAGAAAGTTTTAGCTCAAACGACATCTGATGGAGATCTGGAATATGGAAGGCTTGCAAAAGCAGGTGAGGTCTTCTATCTTCAAATGCCGGAAAAAATCGATAAAATATTTGTGACAACAGGTGTGATCAAAGATGGATTTGGATCTATGAAAGCATCAGATACTTATTATGAATCAGGAACTGGAAGTACCACATATCATCCATTTTCAATTAAGAAGAGATCTGCGGTGGAATTTAACATTTCAGCGATCGATCGAAACAGTGGGATCACTTATGCACACATCGAAAAGAAAGAAAACGGACAATGGAAAAGAATCGATGATACGGTAAAGATCAAGCCAGCATCTTATGATGATGATTTTGTTCATGGATTGACTAAAGGTGAATATCGCCTGGCGATCAAAGCACCGACAATACAGTTAAATGCAGTCTCATATACAAGCAGTTCTAAAAGTAAAAAGGTAGCATATAAGAAATCAAAGGCAAAGAAGATCAAACTGGATGGACAAACATCGAATATATATACAACAGGAGAGAAAACTTCAAGATGGTATAAAATAAGTATTACATCTACAAAGAAGAAAAGAATTCTGAATCTTGGAAAGAACACGGTTTCTGGAGGATACAAGTTTACAATTTATAAAAAGGGAAAGAAAAAAGCAATTAAAACAATTAAGGTAACAGGAAATGCAAATGCGAAGACAGCGAAAATGCCAAAGAAAAAAGGAACATATTATATCAGAATCTCAAAGCTTACAAAGAAAACAAATGGAACGTATGAAATAGGGTATTATTAATCCAAATCAAAATATAAGGAGGAATTTTCTATGGCAAGAAGGGAAATCAAGAAAATGGGAGCAGTTCTGATAGCAGCAGGTTTAAGCATTGCAATGTGTAGCCCATCAGTATCTGCAAATGTAAGGACAAATATTAATACAGACAAGATAACACAGAAAAAGACAGCCAGATATGTTGAACCAGAAGAATGGAACAAAGAGGAATTGACTGCATATCAGTTTGATTCAGAAGTAGATATGATGAAATATCTGGTGAGCGGTGGAATGCATTTATATAATAAGAATTATAAAGGCAGTGACCGCTGGGTAAAGATTAAAGTTGCAGATCCAGGGCTGTTTATGGTTGGTGTCGTAAGTAACGATGAGACAAAAATACCAGTATATGATGCTTCAAAGAAAAGAATTATAGTAAATAATTTAAATGATGGCGGGGACAAAGAATATGTAGGTATCGTGAAAACAGGAGATGAATTTTATGTAAAAACTGCCAGAGAAGATAGACAAAGTGATCATTTTAACTGGTGTGATCAAAACCGAATTTACTTCCATGGCGAATCAGAAAAGTTATTATGAACTTGGAAAAGGGACAACAACCTATCATCCATTTTCCGTAGCGAAACGCTCAAAAGTACAATTTGATATTACATCCATCGGAAAGAAACATGAAAAAGTTGGAGTATACATTGAGAAAAATGTAAATGGGACATGGAAAAAAGTCGGATACAGCACAACGGTAAAACCAGATAAATATGACAGTACAGTGCTCTATGGATTAGAAGCAGGAAAATATCGTCTGGCGTTAAAAACACCGAAAGATCAGATCATTAATGTAGAATATACAAGGGATAAATCAAAGAAAAAGGCAGCTTATAAGAAATCTAAAGCGATCCATCTAAAATCAGATATTGACAGTATATATACTTCCACAGAAAAAGCAAGCTCGTTGGTATAAGGTTTCTGTTTCATCTACCAAAAAAAGAAAAGCAGTTACGTTGTCCAAAGATTCTGTAGGCGGAGGTTTTAAATTCTGTGTTTATCAAAAGGGAAAACGATTAAAAACAGTAAAAGTCACAAAGAATGATAAAGTTAAGACAGTAAAACTTCCAAAGAAAAAAGGAGCATATTATGTGAAAGTTACGAAACTTACAAGCAAAACAACAGGGGCATATTATTTGGGAACATATACATATTAAGAATCACAAGGAGGGAAACAGGATGAAAAAAATGAAAAGTAGGTCATTTCGTATTCTTATGGCAGCAGTCATATCAGCAGCGATGCTGTGTCCGCAGGTTAAAATATCAGCAGCGGATGGCTTAGTATCAAAAGCAGTTACATCATATTTTCCGAGTAAAACAGTAATGAAGAAAACAGCAAGAAAAACAGAGCCGGAAGAATGGAATCAAAAAGAAATTAAAGCATACAAATTTGGAACTCTTGAAGATGCCTTATATTATGCGCTGACTGGCGGGATCAAATATTATGATCAGAATTATTTTAAAAATCCAGATCTGATCAAGCTCACTCCAGTAGAATCAGGAGCTTTAGGACTGGCAGTTGTTGGGGATAATAAACAGAAAGCAATTCTATATGATTCCAATAAAAAAATGATCAAGAAATTGCCACTGTCCTATGTAAAGGCGCAGGTAAATGCAGGAGAAACTTATTATATAGAATTTCCAAAGAACTGTAAAGAAGGATTGATCACAGCTTACGTATTACAAAATGAATGTGGTGGGTTAGCAAAAAACGACCTCAATATGCAAAAAGGTGAAGAAAAAGAAACTTATCACACATTTAAAATGACAAAAAGAGGATTTGCAGGTTTTGTTGTTGCATCCATGGTAGAAGATGGTGGAAATACAAGCTATAAAGTTCAGAAAAATGAAAAAGGAAAATGGATCACAATCGGAAGAACAAAGTCATTTAAACCAACAAACGAAGACGAAACACAGATTGCAGTAGGTTATGGACTAGTAAAGGAAACTACCGTCTAGTATTGAAGGCTCCAAAAGAGCAGCTCAATACAATGTTGATATACGACAAAAAAATTATAGCCAAAAGAAAAGTTGCCTATAAGAAATCCCAAAGCAAAGAATCTAAATGCAACAGAGATGTATACAATGAATGAAAAAGCAGCCCGTTGGTATAAAGTATCTGTAAAATCTAGCAAAAAGCAAAGTAAATTGAAAATTTTACAGTTGCAGATCAAGGTGGATTTAAGTTTACGATCTATGAGAGAGGTAAGAAAAAACCAGTTAAGACAGTAAAAACATCTGCAAAACACTTAGAAAAGACAGTAAAACTTCCAAAGAAAAAAGGGATGTATTATGTCAAAGTAAGCAAGCGTACTAAGAAGACAAATGGATACTATGAGATTAAGAAATAACGGTTAGAATAGAACGTCAAAAAAGGAATTGTCAGAAAAGACAGTTCCTTTTTTCTTAATGAAAAAAAAACTCACTTACTATTCTTGAAACAAAATTAAAAAAATTATAAACTACAGGTTAGGAAATACTAACCTAGAAGGATGAAATAAATGAAACTAAAAAAGTTAATATGCATAGTGATGATCAGTGTTTTAGGGGTACTATCATTCGCCGGATGTGCCAAGAAACAGGACGAAAAGAAGACAGAAACAAGTAGTGAAGCAAGTACGCAAGTTTTTGCCATGGATACCTATATGAATCTGAAAGCATATGGAAAGAATGCGCAAAAAGCAGTGGATGATGCTAAGAGTGAGATTGAGCGATTAGATCAGCTATGGTCAGCGGTAGATAAAAACAGTGAGATCTATCAGCTGAATCAGAAGAAAAAAATGAAAATATCTGATGAGACATTAGAATTGATCGAATTTGCAAAGAAAAAATCAAAAGAATCAAACGATGCTTTTGATATTTCTATCTATCCGATCGTGGAATTATGGGGATTCCCGACACAGAAATATCGTGTGCCATCGGACAGAGAAATTCAGAAACTTCTGAAAAACGTAAATAGTCAGAAAATCAAAATTAATAAGAAAACAAATGTTGTGACATTAGAGAAGAATATGAAGATTGATCTTGGAGGAATTGCTAAAGGATACACATCACAAAGAATTGCAAAAATCTATAAAAAGGATGGTGTGAAAAGCGGTGTGATCAGTCTTGGTGGTAACGTACAGGCAATCGGAACAAAAACAGATGGAAGCCGATGGAAAGTCGGAGTGCAGTCACCAGATGATACAGAAAGTATGATCGGTGCATATGAAGCTGCTGATGAAGCAGTCATTACATCTGGAGCATATGAAAGATACTTTGAGAAAGATGGGAAAACATATCATCATATCATTGATCCAGCAACTGGAAAACCATCCGAAAAAGATCTGAAATCAGTAACGATCATCAGCAAAAATGGTACATTATCTGATACATTGTCAACAACATTGTTTGTTATGGGGAAGGATAAAGCTATTTCTTACTGGAAGGAACACAGCAAAGAATTCAATATGATCCTTGTTGATGAAAATAATAAGGTATATATTTCACAGGGAATCAAAGATCATTTTAGTTCAGATAGTGATTTTACAGTAATAAAAAAATAAAACGTTAACAGATAGAAAGAGAGAAGGAAAAATAAAAATGAAGATCATTGATCAGTTAAAGAAAGTCAATCTGATTCAGTTTGTGCCTGCGAATTTTTGTGATCAGTCTGGTTGGAAACAGTGTTTTTGGATATACGGCACCAAAGTCAGAAAAATCAAAAAATAATTCTGAAAATCAGGTAGAAGCTGCAACGACACAAGCGAAAAAGAAAACAAAGAAAGCAAATGCTGAGGATATTGATCTAAGCAAGATCAAGGATGGAACTTATGAAGGACAGGCAAACGGATATCGTGGTTTGGTAAAGGTTTCAGTTACTGTAAAAGATCATAAGATCACAGCGATCAAAGTATTAAGTAATTCCGATGATGCCGCATTTTTCAATCGTGCATCAGCAGGTGTGATCAAAATATTCTGGCAAAGCAGTCATTAAAAGTTGATGTTGTCAGTGGAGCAACTTACAGTTCAAATGGAATCATTAAGGCAGTAAAAAATGCGTTAACAGGGGAAGAAGATAAATCATCTGCAAAAGCAGGCGGATCTTCTGCAAAATCTGCAGGAAGTGTTGGTACAGCGGATGAATCAGGAACATACAAAGATGGTACATTTGTTGGTACAGCCGCTGGATATCATGGTACTGTAAAAGTTTCTGTGACGATCAAAAAGAATAAGATCAAATCAATTAAAAATTTTGGAAAATCATGATGATGCAGCGTATTTTAACCGTGCAAAAGGTATTTTACTTCCATTGATGGTTAAGAAGCAGAGCACAAATGTAGATGCTGTCAGTGGGGCTACATTTAGTTCCAATGGTATTATCAAAGCCGTGCGTAATGCGTTAAGCAAAGCGGCCGTTAATAAATCATCTAGTGACAGTAGTTCTACATCTACAACAAAGGACACAACGAAGAAAGATACAACAGAGAAAGTATCAGGAACATACAAAGATGGTGTTTACGAAGGAACTGGAACAGGATTCAGAGGAAAGATCACTGTCAGTGTTCGTATCAAGAAGAGCAAGATCGTAGAGATCAAACTTGTGAAAAATGAGAAAGATGATGCAGCATATTTTGAACGTGCATGGTCTGAAGTGCCATTTAGTATTATCGCGGTACAATCAGCTAATACAGATAAAGTTGATGCAGTTAGTGGTGCTACATATAGTTCAAAAGGTATCATGGAAGCAGTCAGAGATGCATTAAAGAAAGCATTGGCGAAAAAAGATACGGAAACTACAGTAGAAACAAATAATACGAACAATAGTACAAATGATAATAATACGAATACTGATAATTCATCTGAGGATAATACAACAATTGTACCAACAACACCGACAGATCAAACGTATACAGGAAGTGCAGTATGTGAGCCAGATGAAGATGGAGAATTTTGACGCATATGATCTTACTTTAGAAGTTGTAGTTTCGTCTGATGGAAAAGTAAAAGGAATCCAAAATATAAAATGGTCAGATAAAAGCATGCAATCATGGTATAAGGATGCGGAAAAAAAGATAGTTCCTCAATTGATCGCAAAATGGATTGGATACTTCAAAAAATTATGACGTGGTAACAGGAGCAACATGTTCAAGCAATGCCTTGATCAATGCATACAAGAACGCAATTTCAAAGATTAACCAATAGGTAGAGGAACAAAAAAGAGATATGAAACAATTAAAACAATATAAGCATTTCTTAATGAGACTTCTAAATCTTGTGCTGATCGTTGGAGTATGTTTTGCATATCATAATATTGCAACGATCCGAGCAGAAAAAGAAGCGAAGATCGCAGCTGAGAACAGTGGTTCGGGTTCATGGAAGGACGGAACTTATGAAGGCAGCGGTCAGGGATTTGGAGGTCAGATCGTTGTGAGTGTGACCATAAAAAATGGTTCCATCGATGACATTCAGATCAAAGAAGCGAAAAATGAAGATAGTGCATATTTTGATAATGCAAAAAAAATCATAGATACAATGAAACAAAAGCAGACAGCCGATGTTGATGTAGCCAGCGGAGCAACATACAGCTCAAAAGGTATCATTGCTGCTGTACAGAATGCTTTGAAGGAGGCGTCATAATGAATCTTAGACAAAAGAGAGACTTAAGACGCCTCACTCGGCAGATCATTCAGATCATCTTTTTCCTATGGATGCCGGCATTATACACATCAGCATTTTCTGGTGTAAGGTATGTGATCGAACAGATCAGGGCAGGCAAGCCGATCGAGCAGAATGCATTTCTTGTAATGATGATCGCATTGTGTGGATTTACCATTTTGTTTGGCAGATTCTTCTGTGGATATGCCTGCGCATTTGGAACCTTGGGAGATGGAATGTATGCCTTATCCCAATGGGTTCAGAAAAAAGTAAAAAAGAAGCTTCCGTGGGTATCAGAAGAAACAGGACGGAAACTTCAAAAAATGAAATATATAGTGTTATTAGTCTTAATGCTGATTTATGTATTAGGATTTACGAAAAAGTTTCATGGAACTAGTCCGTGGGAAGTATTTTCTATGTTGTATACAGGCAAGATTCCAGATGCTGCATATTTGGCAGGTTGGATCATTTTTGTACTGATACTGGTAGGTATGTGCTTTAAAGAAAGATTTTTCTGTCAATATCTATGTCCAATGGGAGCAATCTTTGCATGGTTACCGACATTGCCGTTTTCCGTACTCGACAGAGACCGAAGCAACTGCATTCCAAAGTGCCGTGCATGTGAGATCAAGTGCCCTGTAGATTATCAGATCAAAAGGGACCAGAAGAATGGCGGGGAATGTATCCACTGTATGCAATGTGTAGATGTGTGTCCGAAGCAAAACATTCATCTGGGTTCAGGTAAGAAGTTAAAAGGTAATGAAATCTTTATTATTCTCCTGAAACTTGTATTGTTTATTGGGGTCTGTATTTTTGCACAAAGTTTGTAAGACAATTGACGAAATAAGAAGGTGCCCAATGCCTTATAAAGGCACCTTTCTTAAAAAACAATAGTTAGCAAAAACTAACTTAATGCGAAAAATTCTCAATTATGATCGGAACATGCAAAAATCGAGATAAATATATGAAGATATTTCAGTACTTATATCTTTGTATAAAGCTATTAATTATTACAATTTAAAGGAGGTTCACATGAGAAAAGGAATGTGGAAAAAAGGTTTAACAGTAGCTATGGCTGCTGCAATGTTGGCCGGACCTGTAAGCGTGCCAGCAGTATTTAATAATGGTGTATCTGTTGTTAAAGCAGATGAAACGAATAAGGGACAAGATGTCTATGTGTTGATGAATATCCCATATGCTGATTTTTATAAGGCAGAATTAAATAAGAAGAATACTGTGAAAGTAGATGCGACAACTTCAGCAACAAAGACAAAAACAAGAAGTACATTAGCCAATGGATCTTATCATGCAGACAATACTGGAGAGCATATTTCAGGAATCACTTATCCTGTAAAGATCAAAGCAGGAACAGATCTATCTAAATTAACAAAAATTACAGACGCTTCTAAAGTTTCAATTACAGTAAATATGAAAGGAAAAGAAACAACAACAGAATATAAAGGCAAAGATGCTTTATTTGAAAGTGCAGATTATTCATATTATGAATTAGGTACAACAGCACCAGCGTACTATAAAGAATTAACTGTAAATGAAAATGGATCTTATTCTTTTGGCAAGACTACAGCAACTGAAAAAACAGTAAAAGGTGCAGCAATTGAGAAGTTTAAGACATCATCTAAGTATGGAGATTATCAATTAAATTTAAACTTTGATAAGGTTGCGGATAGTGATCAGATCAGTGGGAATACGAAAGTTCTTGCAGCAGTGATCACAACAACTGATGGAACACAATATGGATTAAGACATGTAGAAAATATCTGGAAAGGGACAGAATTTGCATGGGGAACAGGATTTACAACACAGTCTCATGGTTGCCCAATTTCTGGAGAACATTATGTATCTATGATGGGAAAAACAATTGATGCAGTAACATATTATACAGAAAATGGTGTAGTGAAATATGATATTGATGATACATATGTACCATATAAGTTTGATACAAGTGCATTTAAAGTTGAAAATGCAGATGTAACTTCAGGAAGTGCAAAAGTAACTGTGCCAACATTACCAAAAGCGTATGATGCAGAATATGCAGTAGAAGGGTTAACAAACGTCAGTGTTGAAAATGGAACATTAAAATATAATGCAACAGGTGTCAAACCAGGACAGTATACATTAAATGTAACAGATAAAAGCTCAAAATATGTACCATTTAGCACAAGTTTTACTTTAACTACAGATAATGTTGTAGCAGCATATAACAATGATGTTAAAGCACCTGCATTAGTGGCAGCAAAAGATGTGCAGGCAGATGATTTTGCAAACTTTGTAAAAAATATTCAGAAAGTTTCTGTGAACGGAAAAGAGTATGCAGCATCAGGAAAAGGAGCTGTAAAATTGATCAATGCAGATGGAACATTGGTGACAACAGCAGATGCATTAAAAGCAGAAGGTACATATAACATTGTTGTAACAGCGACTGGATATAATAAAACATTAGAATTTACATATACAAACAAAGTCAGCTACAACAGCAACAAAAGCCTGCAGCTACAACAACAGCAACAAAACCAGCTGTAAAACCAGTTAAAAAAAGTAACAGTTAAGAAGCAGACAGCAAAAGTAAAGGCAGGAAAGAAAAAAATTAACAGTTACATGGAAGAAAGACAAAAACGTATCTGGATACCAGATCAAGATCGCAACTAAGAAAAACTTCAAAGGTGCAAAGACATACACAGTAAAATCTTACAAGACATATAAGAAAGTCATCAAGAAGTTAAAAGCAAATAAAAAATATTTTGTAAAAGTACGTGCATACAAGACAGTAGGAAAATCTAAAGTTTACGGTGCATACAGTGCAGTAAGATCTTGCAAAGTGAAATAATGAAAAAATAAATAGTAGCGTATAGTTTTTTCTGAAAAATAAAAACACGAGATTGCCATAGAAGGTAGCAGTCTCGTGTTTTGTTGTTATCTAATCATAAAGTTTTTAAAATATCTAAATCAAAATCATATTTATGAGGTATATCAGATCGTAATAGTGTTTTGATGGAATCTTTCTTCAAACGATTATTAATCGTAACATAAGATTTATCAAGCATTTCAGCTATTTCTCTGGCAGACAATGGTTCCAGACCAAATAAAGAATTCTGTAATAGTAAATGAAGAATTCCATAATCCGTTTTATCTTTAAAATTAGACAATAATATTCGCTCGAAATAATGCAAACGTTCTATTTTGTCTTCTAGAGAATCGATTAATGCTTCAATGGATGAAAGAATAATTTCTAGAAAATTTGTAATAAAACCAGTCAGGTCACCACGATTATCAGTATCATTTGTATAATCAAAACTTTTATAATATTTGGAAATATTTTGTTTTATTGTTTTTGCTAAATGATAGCTGATCAGAGGCTCTAATTCCTTGGATAAAAGATAACTGCTGATAAAACGATTTGTTCTTCCGTTTCCATCATAAAATGGATGGATATATCCAAATAGATAATGAAAGACGGAGATTCGAATCAAAGGAGGAATGGATTTATTATGTAATATAAATAAAGCTTTTTCCATACATGGCAATAATTTCGGTTTCTCCAGATATTCCACGGTGAATTTTTTTCATATGTGGACTGTAAACGGAAACAGATTTTCTTCGAAAAAAAATTCCATCTGGAAGATTCAAAGGATCATTATTTTTAATTTCTTCACTCACTAATTCATTGTAAATATTTCGAATGTCAGAACAATTATGAATTGAAATTTTTTCAGAATTTTTTAGTAAATTATATTTTTGAACTAATCCATAAAGACGCATATTTTTTTTGTGATCGATTGTGTATTTAATATATCTTGGATCTCACGTCGAGTACTATTTACGCCTTCAATTTCATTTGTAAGTTTTACTTCATCTACAAGACAAGTTTGAGTATATTGCTCCAGAGCAATCTGAGGGAGTTTTGATTTTAAATAGATTAAAGTCTGGGTAAGTTTATAGATTCTTGATGTTAAAATTTAAAATTTTCGGGTAGTTTGGGAGTGAAAAGCATGGAAAACCATGAATTTCAAAATCATAATGTAATACCAGTTCATTTTTATATCGGGAAGAATAGATAGATTCAAATTGATTTCGGTTTGTATATCGATATTTTTTAAATGTGAT
>ENA-OPYX01000612-OPYX01000612.1-human-gut-metagenome-genome-assembly--contig:-NODE-612-length-20718-cov-4.573503_pt1 | contig 20718 bp, 22 predicted proteins | sample MGYA00242639_ERZ504486 | MGnify/ENA primary metagenome ERZ504486 (study PRJEB26092, sample SAMD00036296) | human gut metagenome | host: Homo sapiens | study: EMG produced TPA metagenomics assembly of... | reverse complement strand
TTGGTTCTCACACCTTGCAGTAGAAGTTCCGGGTACAAATACATCAAACGAATGGCATTGAACCTGTAAGTGATGAAGATTATTCTAAATTAAATAATTATTATTTAATTATGCTTTAGCAAACTGCTTTATCAAGTAATTAAAACCGTTTTACTAAGAACCTAAAAAACCGATAAGCTGAAAATCGCTTATCGGTTTTGCTTTTGTTATTATATTTTCCAAATAAAATTATCTCAATCGCTTGAAAAAACTTTTGAGAAGTTCGGCGCACTCTTCCTGCATAATACCGCCTTTACAATTCGGTTTGAAATTATACGGCATTTCAAAAAGATTTGTTATAGTACCGCAAGAACCGTTTTTGAAATCGTACGCACCGAAATACACATTCGGAATATGAGCGTTTATAATTGCGCCTGCGCACATCGGACAAGGCTCAAGGGTTACATATATATCGCAGTTCCAAAGCCGCCAACCGCCGAGCACCTTACAGGCATTGTTAATTGCGTCGGTTTCTGCGTGTAAAAGTGCGTTCTTTTCTTTTTCTCGTCTGTTCCTGCCTGTAGCAACGATTTCGCCATTACGCACAATCACCGCACCGACAGGCACTTCGTCATCTTGAAAAGCCTCTCTTGCAAGCTCAAGCGCCTTTTCCATATACTTTATATTAAATTCACTCATAGCGCTACAGAAGCAATGATAGTTTCAAGAATCAAGATAACAACTATTGTAGCTGTACCTGCACTTGTAAAGAAACATTTTATCTTTTCTTTAAGCGAGAGAGAAACAACATTCGAGGTATCGCTTATGCTAAGGAAATTTTTATCCTTTTTCATTATATAAAGGAAAGCCAAAACTCCGAACACAAGCATTGCGGTAAATATTGAATAGTATATTTTATAGAAAGAACGGGTGGTAACAATGTTCTGACTTTGCAAAATATCCATAATTACCGAGTAGAAGTTATTTATAAAGTGAATAATTATTGACGGAATAATTGAGTTTGCCTTGCAGTCAATATAAGCAAAAATAAGTCCGAGTATAAACGCAAACGGAATCTGAATAATATTTCCGTGCATTGCGCCGAACATAACGGCAGATACAATTATTGCAAATGAATTTCCGTATTTTCTAAGCGAGCCCATTAAAATACCTCGAAAAGCAAATTCCTCGGCAAATGCAGGGGTAACGGCTATTGCAACAACATATAAAATATTTTCAAATACAGACCTTGATGACATATCCATATTCAGACTGTATTCAATGCCGATTAACGAAAAGTTGGAACTTACAAGATCGGCGGCAACATTTGAAACCATTGAAACGCCCATACCCATAAGTACGAGGGCGATAAGCATAGTGGGTTTTACGGATTTAACCGACAAGCAGTCTGAAATATGCGTTTTGCTTAGTTTTAAATATATCAGTCCGGTGATTGTCGCCGAGGCGGCTGCTGCGAAAATCTGCATATAATAAAAAACAGGGCCGGAAGTCAATTTACTCATTATATACTGCGTTAAAGTTTCGGTATCGAAATTAGAAATATCCATATTCAGCATCGTAGACACGGTTAATAAAAATGTTATACCGACTACAATGATATTCATTGATAAAAAATAGGTAAGAATATAAAAGCCCAATCCGCTTGATTTTTTTCGCAAAGTCTTTAAATCGTGCGCTTTTTTGATTTCCTGCGGACTTTGCATATGATTTTGATAATAAGGATAGGGCTGATAATTTGCGTATTGCATTTTCATCACTCCAATGGTATAATTTTAGCATAGTAACACATATATTTCAAGAAATATTTTCCGATAATGAAAAAATAATGAAAAATCCCTTGACTTTTCAGGTAATCGGTTATATAATGTGTAAGTACAATAAAGCAAAGCAGAAATGCTTTCACCTGTGGGGTGTCGTCTGCACGGGTCAATACCTTAAACATAATAGTTTATTTGTATTGCAATGCGGACGGTGTATTTCTGTCCGCATTATTTTTTGAAAAGGTACTTTGGAGGTGCTTAACCATCAGCAAGAAAGATATTCAGATTAACGAGGAAATCCGTGATAAAGAGCTTAGAGTAATCAGCTCGGACGGAAAGCAGCTCGGTATTATGTCATCAAAGGAAGCTCTCGCACTTGCAGAACAAAAAAATCTTGACCTTGTTAAGATTGCTCCGCAGAGCGTTCCGCCTGTATGTAAAATTATGGACTACAGCAAATACCGTTTTGAGCAGGCTAAAAGGGAAAAGGAAGCAAGAAAAAATCAGCATGTTGTTGATATTAAGGAAGTTAGACTCTCTTTAAACATTGATACACACGACTTCAACACCAAACTTAACAACGCTATTAAGTTTATTAAGCACGGCGATAAAGTTAAGGTATCTATCCGTTTTAGAGGAAGAGAAATGGGACATCCTGAAATCGGTCTTGAAACTATGAACCGCTTTGCTGAAGCTTGTGCAGAGTTTGCCTCGGTAGAAAAGCCTGCAAAGCTTGAAGGTCGCAATATGCTTATGTTTCTTGCACCAAAGTCCAATAAGTAATCACAGCTAAGGAGGATATTTATTATGCCTAAAATTAAAACTCACAGTGGTGCTAAAAAGCGTTTTAAACTTTCTAAGAACGGTAATGTAATCCGTGCACACGCAAACAAGAGCCACATTCTTAACAAGAAAACAACAAAGCGTAAGAGAGGTTTACGCCAGACTGCTGTTACAGATAAGACAAATGTAGCTCAGATCAAGCGTTTAATTCCTTATAAATAATTTATCGCTTGTACTGCTTTTTATTTAAATAATAATCGGAGGTAATATATAATGGCACGTGTAAAGGGTGCGATGATGACTCGCAAAAGAAGAAAAAAGGTATTAAAGCTTGCCAAGGGCTACTGGGGTTCTAAATCAAGACATTTCAAAATGGCTAAACAGGCTGTTATGAAGTCCGGCAACTATGCATATATCGGCCGTAAGCAGAGAAAGAGAGATTTCCGTCGTCTTTGGATTACTCGTATTTCTGCAGCTTGCAAGGCAAACGGCACAAACTATTCAACATTTATGAATGGTCTTAAAAAGGCCGGCATTACATTGAACCGTAAGATGCTTTCAGAGATTGCTATTGCTGATTCTAAGGCTTTTACAGCTCTTGTTGAGCAGGCTAAAAACGCTTAATTTAAACTGTAATTGCGTTTGGGTAACACCAAACGCAATTGGCATTTTAGGAGAAAAAAGATGCTGTTTGTTACAAGCAAAGACAATTCTAATGTAAAAAAAGCCGTAAAACTCAAGTCAAGTGCAAAAGAACGCCGCAAGAGCGGTCTTTTTTTAGCGGAGGGGCTAAGAATCTGTATGGACGCAGTTTTCAGCGGTGCTGAAATTCAGACATTATTTGTAACCGAAAAAGCTATGCAAAAGCACGGTGAGGACTTTGCTTTACTTGAAGAAAAAGCAAAGAATGTAATCTGTGTAAATGAAAACATTTTTTCCCTTATGAGTGATACTCAATCGCCACAGGGCTTTCTTTCGGTTATAAAAACACTTGACAAAACCAATGAGTTTGATACAATAAAGGGTGACAGTAAATATTTGGCGCTTGATAATGTGCAGGATCCAAGCAATCTCGGCACTGTTTTGCGCTCGGCAGAGGCATTTAATGTCAGCGGAGTTATACTTTCCTGTGACTGTTGCGATATTTACAATCCAAAGGTTGTAAGAGGCAGTATGGGCGCTGTGTTCAGAATACCTTTTATAATCAAAAGTTCAATTAAGGATTTCCTTAACGAAAATCCGCAGATTAATTCGTATGCTGCCGTTGTAAACAGCGACGCTGTCAGTCTTACGGATGTAAAATTTCAAACTCCGTGCGCAATCGTTGTAGGCAACGAGGGCAACGGAATAAAAGCAGAAACAGAAAATGCCTGCCAAAACAAAATCACCATACATATGGAGGGCAAGGCTGAATCACTCAACGCATCTGTGGCTGCTGCAATACTGATGTGGGAAATGATGAAATGATTTCTGAAAATGCTCGTTACTGGATATGGATTTCAAAAGCACTCGGTTATAACAATATAAAGGTAAAGAGAATTTTTAAACTTTACAATGACATTGCCGAGTTTGTTCACGGCGGAGAAAAAGAGTGGAAACACTGCGGTATCTTTACGCCGAACGAAATGCGAAAACTTAACAACACTAAGGTTTCGGTTGCGGATGAGATATTAAGCAAATGCAACGAACTGAAATATTCGGTAATTGCGATTGACGACGCGCATTACCCGCAAAAATTAATTAATATTGATACTCCGCCTGCCGTTCTTTATGTAAACGGACAACTTCCGGAACTTGACAACCGCCTAAGCGTTTCAATTGTTGGCACAAGGCGGGCAACAAGATACGGTACGGATAATTCATACAAATTTGCATATGCTCTTGCTAAGTACAGCGTTGTTATTATAAGCGGAGGTGCGCTCGGTGTTGACTGTGCGTCGCACCGCGGAGCACTTTCTGCAAACGGAATTACCGTATGCGTGCTTGGCTGCGGTATCAACTATAAATATCTTACCGAAAACGAGGGTATGAGAAATGCAATTGCGCAAAACGGTGCGGTTATATCCGAATATCCGCCCGATGAACCGCCGCTAAGATATAATTTTCCCGCTCGCAACAGAATCATATCCGCTCTTTCGGACGGTCTTGTTGTAATGGAGGCGGGAATAAAAAGCGGTTCGCTGATTACCGCAAGAATGGCAATCGACCAGGGCAAAGAAGTTTTTGCTCTGCTCGGAAACAACAGTCCGCAGAACGAGGGCTCGAATACTCTTATAAAAAACGGGCTTGCCTGCCCTGTAACTGATTTTATGGATGTTTTGAGCGAGTTTAACTCAAACAGAGGGCTATATGTTGAGGACGAAACACTTGATTTTGATAATATAAGCTTTACCGACCTTGAGGCAGTGCCTGTAAAAGGCAAAAAGACTGCAAAATCAAAAAACAGCACAAATAAAAAAGATAAGGCAAAGCCTGAAAAGATTAATGCAAGCGTATCTTCCGATAAAACCTTAAAGCCCGAAAAGGCTGTAAAAGAAACTAAAAATGTCGCACGCAAAAGCAGCAGCGTTTCCGCTGATGTTAATAATAAAGAAAACGCAGATGTGCGGAAAAGTATTTCAGATTTGAAAGCATTGGGTTTGTCCGATGCAGCCGTAACAGTTTACGGTACTATCGGCAACAAGCCTGTTCATATAGATAAAATAGTAAGCGAACTCGGTATCCCTGTATTTAAAGTGCTTACGGCCCTTACTCAACTTGAAATGAAAGGTTTGGTAACGGCGATGCAGGGCAGAATGTATGTATTAAAATAAACGGAGGCAGTAAATGTCAGATTTAGTAATTGTTGAGTCACCTGCTAAGGCTAAAACAATCAAAAAATACCTCGGCGGAAATTACGAAGTAATTGCGTCTATGGGACATGTAAGAGATTTGCCTAAAACCAGACTCAGCGTTGATATAAAGAAAAAATTTGCACCAAAATACGAAATCATCAAAGGTAAAGAAAAACTTGTAGAAGAACTTAAAGAGCTCGCAGAAAAAAGCGACAAGATTTACCTCGCAACCGACCCTGATAGAGAGGGAGAGGCAATTTCTTGGCACCTTGCGTATATTCTCGGCTTGCCGCTTGATGACAACAACAGAGTTGAATTTAACGAGATTACCAAAAACGGCGTAACAAATGGTATGGCTCATCCCCGTTCTATAAATATTGACCTTGTAAACGCTCAACAGGCAAGGCGTATTCTCGACAGACTTGTAGGTTATAAGTTAAGTCCTTTCATTTCTCAAAAAATCAGAAGAGGACTTTCAGCCGGCAGAGTACAGTCTGTTGCAGTAAGAATTATTGTTGACAGAGAAGAAGAAATCAGAAAATTCAAGCCCGAAGAATATTGGACTATTGACGCTAAGTTTATTCCTAAGGGCAGCAGAAAGTCGTTTTCGGCTTCTCTTTATTCCGATGCCAACGGCAAGATAAAAATTGAAAATCAAGAACAGGCAGAAAAGATTGAACAGGATCTTGCAGATGCCGAATATATGATTACAAAAGTAAAGCACGGCACAAGAAGAAAAACCCCCGCACCGCCTTTCATCACATCAACATTACAGCAGGAGGCGTCAAGAAAACTCGGCTTCCAGTCAAGAAGAACAATGAAAGTTGCCCAGGAGCTGTACGAAGGTGTTGACATTGAGGGAATGGGTGCAACGGGTCTTATCACATATATGAGAACCGACTCTTTAAGAATTTCAGATGTGGCAAAGGAAGAGGCGGCACAGTATATTTTAAACAGATTCGGTGAAAAATTCCTGCCGGCAAAACCGAGAGTATTTAAAACCAAGAGCAATGCACAGGACGGTCACGAGGCTATAAGACCTTCAATGCCGAGCCTTTCTCCGGAAGATGTAAAGGCAAGCCTTACATCTGACCAGTTTAAACTGTACAATCTTATTTGGAACAGATTTATGGCATCACAGATGTCTGATTGTATTCAGAAAACCACACAGGCTGAAATTTCGGCTAAAGAATACATTTTCAAGGCATCGGGATACTATGTTGACTTTGAGGGCTTTACAACCTTGTATGTAGAAAGCAAAGATACGGAAGAAGAAAAATCCACACAGCTCCCTCCGCTTGAAAAAGATATGCCTGTAAAGTGCAAGGAGCTTAAAAAGAATCAGCACTTCACACAGCCGCCTGCAAGATACACCGAGGCATCGTTAATTAAGGCGCTTGAGGAATACGGTATCGGCAGACCGTCAACTTATGCGGCAACAATTACAACAATTACAAGCCGTGAGTATGTAAAGCGTGAGGCAAAAACTTTGTATCCGACAGAGCTCGGCGAGGTTATGACAAACCTTTTAAAAGAGCGCTTTCCGAAGATTGTAAACTATAAATTCACCGCACAAATGGAAGAAAACCTTGACGAGGTTGAGCACGGTCAGGAAGAATGGGTGGAATTGCTTGACGAATTCTACTCCGATTTTGACAAAACTCTCAAGAAAGCCAAAGAAGAGATGGAGGGTGTGAAACTCCAGCTTAAAGAAGATCAGACAGACATTATCTGCGACAAATGTGGCAGACAGATGGTTGTTAAGGTTGGCAGATACGGCAAATTTATTGCCTGCCCGGGTTACCCCGAATGTAAGAATGTTCTTAAGTTTGTTGAAAAGACAGGCGTTAAATGCCCTAAATGCAACGGTGATGTTATTGTTAAGCACACAAAGAAAAAGCGTGTGTTCTACGGCTGTTCAAATTATCCGGAATGTGATTTTGTAAGCTGGAACGAGCCCGTAAACGAAAGATGTCCGCAGTGCGGCGGCATACTCTTTAAGAAAAAGGGTAAAAAGCCGAAACTTTATTGTGCAACAGAGGGCTGCGGATTTGAAAAGGAATTCGTTGAGAAAGACGGAGAATAATTAATACGACTGAAAAGGAAAGGTGAACTTTTTGGAAAAAGGTTATATCAATGTAATAGGTGCAGGTCTTGCAGGCTGTGAAGCCGCTAAACAGATCTCATCTCACGGAATAAAGGTTCACCTTTATGAAATGAAACCGAAGAAAAAAACGCCTGCTCATCATTCCGATTTATTCGGCGAACTTGTGTGTTCAAATTCATTAAAGGCTATGCGAACAGAAAGCGCCGCAGGACTTTTAAAGGAAGAAATGCGCAGACTTGATTCTTTTCTTATGAAATGCGCAGGCAAATGCCAAGTGCCTGCCGGAGGTGCTCTTGCGGTTGACAGAGATATTTTTTCAAGACTTGTAACCGACGGAATAAGAGCCGATAAAAACATAACCGTTTTTGAAGAAGAAATTACAGAAATTCCCGATGATGCAATTACAATTATTGCTACGGGTCCGCTTACTTCGGACGCTCTTGCCGAAAAAATAATAGAGCGATTCGGTACTTCGCTTTCTTTCTTTGATGCCGCCGCTCCGATTGTGAGTGCCGAAAGCATTGATATGGATTATGCTTTCTATGCATCAAGATACGATAAAGGCAGTGGCGACGATTATATAAATTGCCCGATGAATAAAGAAGAGTACGAAACTTTTTATCAGGCACTTGTAACCGCCGAAAGAGCACCTTTGCACAGCTTTGATGTAAACAATCCTAAGGTGTACGAGGGCTGTATGCCTGTTGAAGTTATGGCACAGCGCGGTGAAAACACCTTGCGATTCGGACCGATGAAACCTGTCGGTCTTGTAAATCCAAAAACGGGACACAGACCGTGGGCTGTACTGCAGTTAAGGAAAGAAAATTGCGGGGGCACAATGTATAACCTCGTCGGATTTCAGACAAATCTAAAATTCGGTGAACAGAAAAGGGTATTTTCACTGATTCCTGCATTGCACAAAGCGGAATTTTACCGCTACGGTGTAATGCACAGGAACACATTTATTAATTCACCTAAACTGCTCAATGCCGATTTTTCTTTGAGAGAAAATGAAAACTTGTTCTTTGCAGGTCAGCTTACAGGTGTTGAGGGCTATATGGAATCGGCGGCTTCGGGAATACTTGCGGGCATAAACGCAGTGCGAAGATTAAACACTCAAGAACCTGTGATTTTACCGACTGACACAATGCTCGGCGCTCTTGCGGGCTATATATCCGACAAATATGTGGAGAAATTCCAGCCTATGGGCGCAAATTTCGGTGTACTTCCTGCTCTCGAAAATCGTCCCCGTGACAAGCAGGAGCGAGGAAAAGCATATTCGGACAGAGCGCTTAAAAGCCTTGAGGCTTATCTTACACATATGAATTTAGAGGTGTAAAAATGAAAATTATAGTAGATGCCTTCGGCGGAGATAACGCACCGCTTGAAATAATCAAGGGTTGTGCGGAGGCTGTTGCGGAATTTGACGATTTATCAATTATTCTCACAGGCGACGAGGGTAAAATTCTTAAGGTTGCAAATGACAATAATATATCTCTTGACAGAATAGAAATTCATCACTGCACAGAAGTTATTACTATGGACGACCATGCCGATGCGGTTCTTAAATCAAAGAAAGACAGCTCAATGGCTGTAGGATTTAATTTGCTTAAAAACGGTGAGGGTGACGCTTTTGTTTCCGCTGGCAACAGCGGTGCTCTTTGTATGGGTGCAACTCTTGCGGTTAAGAGAATTAAAGGCATTAAACGACCTGCATTCTCTCCCGTTATGCCGTCCGCAAACGGTTTCTTTATGCTTGTTGACGGCGGTGCAAATGTAGATTGCCGTCCCGAAATGCTCGTTCAATTTGCGGTAATGGGCTCAATTTATATGAACAGAGTTATGAAGATTGATAACCCAAGGGTAGGCCTTGCAAATGTCGGCACCGAAGATCACAAGGGAACAGAGCTTTATCAAACTACATATCAGCTTTTGAAAGAAAGCAACTTAAACTTTGTCGGCAATGTTGAGGGCAGAGATATTCCGCAGGGAATTTGCGATGTTGTGGTATGCGACGGCTTTACAGGCAATCTTATTTTAAAAACCTATGAGGGTGTTGCAATGGTTGTTATGAACGAGATCAAGAGCTTGTTTACAGGCAGTCTTAAAGGCAAACTTTCGGCTTCACTCGTGCTCGGCGATATAAAAAAACTTAAGAAAAAACTTGACCACAACACATACGGCGGTGCGCCTGTTTTGGGTGCATCAAAACCTGTGTTCAAGGCGCACGGCAGTGCAAAAGCCGTCACCGTTAAAAACGCAATCAGACTTTCAAGAGATTATGTGCTTGCTGATGCGATCGGTGAAATTTCAAAGGTTATTAATTCGGAGGACTGATTTAAGTGCAGGAACTTGAAAATAAAATCGGCTATAAATTTAAAGATATAAGTTTGCTCGAAGAGGCACTCACACATTCTTCTTATGCAAACGAACACAAATCAAAACATATCAAATATAACGAAAGACTTGAATTCTTAGGTGATGCGGTTCTTTCAATTGTAGTTTCTGACTACATTTTCAAAAACTGCCCCGAGCTTCCGGAGGGCGAGCTTACAAAACTAAGAGCCTCGCTGGTATGTGAAAAGAGCCTTTTCGTATTTGCAAAACAACTCGGACTGGGTAAGTATCTTATTTTGAGCAAAGGCGAGCGCCACAACGGCGGTGCAGAACGCCCGTCAATACTTTCGGATGCATTTGAGGCTCTTATTGCGGCTATTTATATTGACGGCGGAATCGAGCCTGCCTCTAAGCATATTCTTAACTTTGTAATCCCTGCGATTAAGGCATCAAAGAAAAGACCCGTAAACGATTACAAAACAACTTTGCAGGAGATTATTCAGAAAAATCCCGGGGAATTGCTCGAATATGTACTCGTTGACGAATCGGGCCCCGACCACAACAAGCACTTTGTCGTAGAGGTTCACCTTAACAGCAATGTTATAGGCAAAGGCGGCGGAAAAAGCAAAAAAGAGGCTGAACAGCAGGCGGCAAGAGAAGCACTGGAGTTGATGGGTTATTAAACATTCTAATGTGGCGCTTTTTATACCGCACAACGGATGCCCTCACAAATGCACTTTCTGTAATCAAAGAAACATTGTGGGGCAAGCGTATCAGCCAAATGCCGATGATGTGACAAATGCCGTAAAAATCGCCGTAGATTCTTTAAAAGAAAATACCAAAGAGGCGGAGATTGCATTTTTCGGCGGCAGTTTTACAGCAATTGACAGAGAATATATGCTCGAACTTTTAGATGCGACCAAACCGTTTATCAACCGCTTTAAAGGTATTCGGTTATCTACCCGTCCCGACTGCATTGACGATGAAATTGTAAGTCTTTTGAAAAGCTATAAAGTAACTTCAATTGAACTCGGCGCTCAATCTATGGATGATGAAGTGCTTAAACTCAATGAAAGAGGACATACGGCGGATGATGTAAGAAATGCCTGCCGCATTATAAAAAATTACGGCATATCACTCGGACTGCAGATGATGACGGGACTGTACGGTTCTGATTTTTATAAAGACATTTATACTGTCGATGAATTTATAAAGCTCAGACCGGATACTGTAAGGATATATCCGACTGTTATTATGCAGGATACCGAACTTGCAAATCTTTATAACAGTAAAAAGTTTATTCCTTACACACTTGAGCAATCGGTTGAACTTTGCTCAAAGCTCATTTTAAAATTTAAAAGCGAAAACATCCGTATTATAAGGCTCGGACTTCATTATTCCGAAAGTCTTGAAAATAACAGCCTCGGCAATAATTATCACCCTGCATTTAAAGAACTTTGCGAAAACAAAATCTTTTTTGATAAAATAACTAAACTGATTAAAAATTATCCTGACAAAGAGGTTGATTTTTTAGAGGCATATGTAAATCCTTCATTCGGTTTCAAAACTTGCGGGACAGAATAAATCAAACATAATCAGACTTAACAATATGGGTTACAAGCTGAAAATCAAGACAGACCAAAGTCTTGACGAATACGAAATCTACATAAACAGAGGTAATAAATGCGATTAAATCACTTGAAATTCAAGGCTTTAAAACCTTTCCTGATAAAACTAAATTATCTTTTGAGCAGGGCATTACCGCTGTTGTAGGTCCGAACGGCTCAGGCAAAAGCAACATCAGTGACGCTATCCGTTGGGTGCTCGGCGAGCAATCTCCAAAGAGTTTGCGCTGTTCAAAGATGGAGATGTTGTTTTTACGGAACCGACAAAGAAAAAACTCGGCTATGCCGAAGTTTCGCTTAACATAGAAAACAAAGACAGAGTGCTGGCATACGACGGCGACGAAGTTTCAATTACTCGCCGTTATTATAGAAGCGGTGAGAGCGAATATCTCATTAACAAAGCACAGGTCAGACTAAAAGACATTAACGAGCTTTTTATGGATACAGGTCTTGGCCGTGACGGTTACTCTATGATAGGACAGGGTAAAATCGACAGCATTGTATCTTCAAAAGGCGAGGACAGACGAGAAATTTTTGAAGAAGCGGCAGGTATTTCACGCTATCGCTACAGAAAAACAGATGCCGAACGCAAATTAAAAAGCACAGAAGAAAATCTTTTGAGATTGCGTGACATCGTGACAGAACTCGAAGAGCGTGTCGGTCCTCTTAAAAGGCAATCGGAAAAAGCACAGGAATTTTTAAAATACTCCGAAGAAAAGCGTGGACTTGAAATAGCGCTTTGGCTGCTTACCCTTGACAAAAGTCAGGCGGCACTTAAAACACAGGACGAAAAAATCGCCATTGCTCACGCACAATATGATGATGCCGAAAAAATGCTCGAGCAGATTCAAAAAGAGTCGGAAGAAATATATCTGAAAAACGGACAGCTTGCCGTAAAATCCGACGAAGTAAGACATCTTATTTCAGAACTTGATGCACTCATTTCCGATATGCGTTCACAGCTTTCGGTTTCAAAAAACGATATTCTTCATAACGAAGAAAACATAAAGCGTGTTGAAAACGAAATCCAAAACGCACAGCAAAATTCACAGCTTATTTCTACTCAAATTGCAGAAAAGAACGAGAAAATCGCTGAACTTGACACAAAAATAATTGAAAAGCAGAAAGAATATACAGCACTTTTCCGAAAAAGCTGAATGTTATCAACCTTGATACGGGCAAGAGCGGCGACAAACTGCAACAGCTTACTTCCGAACTTTCTATGCTTACAACGAAGTCTGCCGATGCAAGGGTAATTGATATGACGGCGGAGAGCTCGATTTCCGACCTTGAAGAAAGAATCGAAAGCCTTACAACCGCAAACAAAGACGGAATTGCAAGAGTACACGAGCTTGAAGAAATTTCCGAAGAATACACAACAAATCTTACAAATCTGCGGGAAGAAATTACATCAATTACAAATTCAATTCAGGGACTTGAACTTAAATTGCAGTCAAAAGCACACAAGCGTGACAGCTACAAGGCTGAAAGCGACAGACTTTTGCTTGACAGCAAGGAACATATAAGAAAAATCAACTTCCTTGAAAATCTCGAACGCAACCTTGAAGGCTTTTCAAAGAGCGTTAAAGTTGTGGTAAACGCATCTAAAAGCGGAAGATTAAAAGGTGTGTGCGGCCCTGTTTCCCGAGTAATTTCCGTACCGCAAAAGTACGGCGTTGCAATTGAAACCGCACTCGGAGCGGCAATGCAAAACATTGTTACGGAAACCGAAAACGACGCTAAATCGGCTATTGCTTATCTTAAATCATCGGACGGTGGACGAGCAACTTTTCTGCCGCTTAATACAATCAAGGCAAGAGAACTTAGAGAAAACGGACTTGAAGCAAACTATGGCTTTATCGGTGTTGCAAGCGACCTTTGCAGCTGCGATAACAAATTCAAAAATATTTTATCATCTTTGCTCGGCAAAATTGTAATTGCGGACAATCTTAATTCCGCAGTCGAGATTGCCAAAAAATATTCGTACCGTTTTAAAATCGTTACACTTGACGGACAGGTTGTAAATGCGGGCGGTTCGCTCACAGGCGGTTCGCTCAACAGAAATACAGGTTTGCTAAGCCGTGCAAGTGAAATTAAAGATTTGAAAGAACAGACAAAAGCCATTGAAGAAAAATCTGCGCAGGCACAGAGATTGTGCAGTGAGGCGGCACAGAATTATGCCGCCGTTGAGGCTGAATTACTCGGTACAAGAGCAGACCTTTCAAACAAGAAACAAAGCCTTGCAAGAATGGAAGCCGAAAGCAGAGCGTGCGAAAACGAGCTTTCAAACTCAAAACTTGCTTTGCAAAATTTTGATAAACAGATTGAAGAATATACAAATAAAATAAATGTTCTTACTGAAGATAGAAAAATTGCAGGTGACCAGCTGGCACAGCTTAACCGCAGAATTTCCGAGGCAGAAGAAAAGGTAAACAGCATTACGGGCAGTCGTGCCAAAATGATTGAGGAGCGAGAAGAAATTGCATCTCAATTACAGAATGTGCGACTTGAAATTGTAACCGCTCAAAAGGATATTGACGCACTCAATTCCGAAATTCTTTTTGCGGAAAATTCATCAAATAACTTCGGAGAAAAACAGAGAGAACTCAATGCACAAATTGAGGACTATAAAAACAAAAATGCTTTGATTCAGAAAAACATCGACGAACTTGAGGCTCAAATAAAAGACAAGTCAGAGAGAATTGCAGAGCACAACGCAAGGATTTCAAGTATTAATTGTGAAAAAGATACTTACGAAATGAGAAGTGTTGAATTAAGAACGCTTGAGCGTGACAAAACATCAGAACGAGAGGTATCGGGCAGAGAACTTTCAAGACTTGAAGAAAGAAAAATCAACTTGCAAAATCAGTACGATAATATAATTTCCAAGCTTTGGGAAGAATATGAGCTTACAAAGCGTGAAGCGGAAGAACAGGCGATAGAAATTCCCGATTCCAATGCGGCTCAAAAACGACTTAACGAGCTAAAGCAAAAAATTAAAAATCTCGGAAATGTAAATGTATCCGCAATTGAAGAATACAAAGAGGTTTCCGAACGCTTTGAATTTATGAGCACACAGGTAAATGATGTGGAAAAGTCAAAACGAGAAATTGAGCGACTTATTACCGACCTTACCAAACAGATGAAAGAAGTGTTTGTAGAGAGTTTTGAAGAAATCAATAAAAACTTCACTTTCACATTCAAAGAACTGTTCGGCGGCGGTACCGCATCGCTTTCGCTTTCAGAGCCGGAGGATATTCTCAACAGCGGCATCGACATTATTGTACATCCGCCCGGAAAAATCGTTGTTCATCTTGACGCACTGTCGGGCGGTGAAAAAGCACTTGTAGCCATAGCGCTTTACTTTGCGATTATGAAAGTCAGACCCGCACCTTTCTGCGTTATGGACGAAATTGAGGCGGCGCTTGATGATGTAAATGTTGACCGCTTTGCAAACTATATGAGAAATTTAACCCATACAACGCAGTTTATCTGTATTACTCACAGACGAGGCACAATGGAAGAAGCAGATGTACTGTACGGTGTTACTATGCAGGACGAGGGTGTATCCAAACTGCTTGAACTGCGTTCTACCGAGATTGCCGAAAAACTCGGCATTAAGGCTAACTAATGAAGGGATGATTTTATGGGCTTTTTTAATAAAATTAAAGAAGGTTTAAAAAAGACAAGAGATGCGGTTATCGGTCAGATTGACTCAATGCTCAAATCTTTTACCAAGATTGACGATGAACTTTTTGAAGAACTCGAAGAGTTGCTTGTAATGGGCGATGTAGGCGTACCGACTGCCGAAAAAATATGTGAAGAGCTTAAAAAGAGAGTTAAAAAAGAGGGTATTAAAAATCCTAATGAAATTCACAGACTTCTTGAAGAAACTGTTTCCGATATGTTGAGAGGCGGAGAAGAACTCGACCTTTCAACCACACCGTCTATTATCCTTGTCATAGGTGTAAACGGTGTAGGTAAAACAACCACAATCGGAAAACTTGCAAATCACCTTACAAAACAGGGCAAAAAAGTTATCCTTGCCGCAGGCGATACATTCAGAGCCGCAGCTATCGAGCAGCTTGAAATTTGGGCAGACAGAAGTCACTGTGAAATAATAAAGCAGAACGAGGGCAGCGACCCTGCCGCTGTAATTTATGACGCCATTTCAGCCGCTAAGGCAAGACACGCAGATGTTATTATCTGCGATACGGCGGGCAGACTTCACAATAAAAAGCCCCTTATGGACGAGCTTGCAAAAATCAACAGAATTATAGACAGAGAACTGCCGGACGCATCGAAAGAAAAGTTACTTGTACTTGATGCAACCACAGGACAGAATGCCGTTAATCAGGCTGAACAGTTCAGCCTTGCAACAGGCATTACGGGTATTGTTCTTACAAAACTTGACGGTACAGCCAAGGGCGGCGTTGTACTTGCAATCAAAGAGGGACTCGGTATTCCTGTTAAATACATCGGCGTAGGTGAGCAGATAGACGATTTACAGCCGTTTGATGCAGAGGACTTTGCAAGGGCTCTCTTTGTGCAGAATTAAGAGGTGCGGTATGAAATTTATCATTGCAACCAATAACGCAAAAAAATTAAAAGAACTTGAAAGAATTTTAAAGCCCCTCGGCATAGATGCGGTTTCCGCAAAAGAGGCAGGTGTAAACCTCGGCGAAGTTGAGGAAACAGGTACAACCTTTGCCGAAAACGCTTTTATAAAAGCAAATGCCGCTTTCAAAGCAACGGGTATGCCTGCCATAGCCGACGATTCAGGGTTATCGGTTGACGCACTTGACGGCAGACCGGGTGTGTATTCCGCAAGATACTGCGGAGAAAATGCCACTGACGAAGAAAAGTACACTAAATTGTTAGAAGAAATGCAGGGTGTACCCGATGAAAAGAGAACAGCGCATTTTACATCAGCAATCTGCTGTATTTTATCCGACAAAGAAAAAATTGAAGTTGACGGCATATGCAACGGTACAATTTCTCATATTCCGAACGGCAACGGCGGTTTTGGATATGACCCGATTTTGACTGCAACGGAAAAAGCTTTGCCGAACTTACAGCCGAAGAAAAAGACAAAATCAGCCACAGAGGAATTGCTTTACGCAAGTTACAGGCTGAACTGAAAAACAGATTTGACAAATAATTTATATAAATTTCAGAAAGGAGCAGTTAAATGCTCACAAGTAAACAGCGTGCATACCTTCGTGGTCTTGCAAATCCTATTGAAACTATCCTTATGATCGGTAAGGGTGAAATCACAGATAACATTGTAAAGCAGGCAGACGACGCACTCAAGGCAAGAGAGCTTATAAAGGGCAAAGTGCTTGAGAACAGCGGTTATTCTTCAAGAGAAGCTGCCGAACTTATCGCCGAAAAATGCGGTGCGGAAGTTGTACAGGTTATCGGTTCAAAATTTGTTCTCTATAAAAAGAATGAGGACGAGCCTAAAATTGTTCTCCCTAAGAACAGAAGAAAATGAGCAGAATAGGAATACTCGGCGGTACTTTTAACCCAAATACACAAACGGTCACATTCAAATGGCGAAGTACAGCCACGATGCCGCAAAACTCGATAAGGTTATTCTTATGCCTACTTTTGTGCCGCCGCATAAAGAAAGCGCAAACCTTGTTTCGTGCGAGCACAGATTTAATATGTGCCGCCTTGCAAGTGCCGAACTTCCGTATGCGGAAGTATCCGATTTTGAAATAAAATTAGAGGGCAAAAGTTACACTTACCGTACATTGCAGCTTTTAAAAAGTCAAAACGAAAACGATGATTTTTATTTTATCGTCGGCGCAGATATGATTTTTATCTATGCAAAATTGGAAAAATCCTGAAATAATTTTCAGGCTTGCTACCGTAATCGCCATTCCGAGAGATGATGACAGCGTATCCGAACTTAAAGAACATTACGATAAGGTTCTCAAAAAAATGGGTGCAAAGGCGATTATACTTAATCACTCGGTTTTAACGGTTTCGTCAACCTATGTGCGTGACAACATCGACAACGGTGCGGCATTGGAAAATCTGATTGACAGCAGGGTTTTTAATTATATTAAGGAAAATAATTTATACAGGGTGTGATTTTATGAATTCAGACGAATATAAGAAACTTATAAAATCAAGAATGAGCGATTACCGCTATACGCACAGCGTAAATGTTTCTAAAGAGGCTGTAAGACTTGCCAAAAAATACGGTGCGGATACCGAAAAAGCAGCCGTTGCAGGCATACTGCACGACATTACCAAAGAAACACCTAAAGAAGAACAGTTGCAAATTATGACAGATGGTGGTATAATTTTAGATAATGTGCAGGAAAAATCGACAAAGCTGTGGCACGGTATAAGCGGAAGTGTGTATATTCGTGATATTCTTAAAATTACAGACGAAGATATTTTAAACGCAGTAAGATACCACACCACAGGCAGAGCAGGTATGTCTTTGCTTGAAAAAATAATTTTTATAGCGGATTTTACTTCTGCCGAAAGAGATTATAACGGCATAAAAACAATGCGCAAAAAGGCAGGCAAATCTCTTGAAAACGCAATGCTGTACGGATTGCAGTTCACTTTAAAAGACTTGTCTAAAAGGGCAATGATAATTCACCCCGACGCCCTTGCCTGTTACAACGAAATTGTAATAAATAATTCAACGAAAGGAACAGCCAAATGAATTCTTACGAGCAATCAATTCTGACAGCTAAGGCTATAAGCAGCAAAAAAGGTCTTAACATCAAGTTAATCGAAATTGGCGATATTTCTTCGCTTGCAGACTATATGGTAATTGCGACAGGTACAAGCTCAACCCATGTAAAAGCTATTGCGGACGAGGTTGAGTATCAGCTTGACGAGGCAGGCATTTCTGTAAGTCATATCGAGGGCTACCGTTCAAATTCATGGATATTGCTTGACTATGTCGATGTTATCGTTCATATTTTTTCAGACGAGGCAAGAGAGTTTTACGACCTTGAAAGGCTCTGGCAGGACGGTAAGGAAATTGACATTTCCGATATTGTTGACTAATAAATCTTGAGGAGGACTCAATTTTGAAATATAATCATAAGCCCATTGAGGGCAAATGGCAAAAAATTTGGGAAGATAAGGGCGTTTTCCACGCAGAGGACAACTCTGAAAAAGAAAAATTCTATGCTCTTATTGAGTTTCCTTATCCGTCGGGACAGGGACTTCATGTAGGTCATCCAAGACCTTATACGGCACTTGACACCGTAGCAAGAAAGCGCAGACTTCAGGGCTACAATGTACTTTATCCGATCGGCTGGGACGCATTCGGTCTTCCTACCGAAAACTACGCAATCAAAAACCATATTCATCCCGAAATCGTTACAAAGCAAAATATTGCCCGCTTTAAAAAGCAGATTCAATCACTCGGTATCTCTTTTGACTGGAGCCGTGAGATTAACACAACCGACCCTGACTACTACAAGTGGACACAGTGGATTTTCATTCAGCTTTTCAAGCATGGTCTTGCTTACAAAAAGGAAATGATGTAAACTAGGTGTACTTCGTGTAAGTGCGTTCTTGCAAACGAAGAGGTTGTAAACGGCGTTTGCGAGCGCTGCGGCAGTGAGGTTGTTCATAAGGTAAAGTCACAGTGGATGCTTAAGATTACAGCTTACGCAGACAGACTTATCAATGACCTTGACCTTGTAAATTATCCTGAAAGAGTTAAAGCACAGCAGAAAAACTGGATTGGCAGAAGTACGGGCGCAGAGGTTGATTTCAAGACAACCACAGGCGACACACTTACAATTTACACCACAAGAGCAGATACTCTTTACGGTGCAACATATATGGTAATTTCTCCGGAACACCCTCTCATTGAAAAGTGGGCAGACAAGCTATCTAATATTGACGCTATCCGTGAATATCAGGCAGCTGCGGCAAGAAAGTCCGACTTTGAAAGAACAGAGGTTGCCAAGGACAAAACAGGTGTTCTTGTTGATGGCGTTAAGGCTATTAACCCTGTAAACGACAAGGAAATTCCTATCTTTATTTCCGACTATGTACTTGTATCTTACGGTACGGGCGCTATTATGGCTGTTCCTGCTCACGATACCCGTGACTGGGAATTTGCAAAGAAATTCGACCTTCCTATCATTGAGGTTGTTAAGGGCGGCAATGTGCAGGAAGAGGCTTATACAGACTGTGCAACAGGTATTATGGTTAATTCGGGTATGCTTGACGGTCTTACTGTTGACGAAGCTAAGAAAAAGATTATTTCTTGGCTTGAGTCGGAGGGCAAAGGTCACTCAAAGGTAAACTACAAACTTCGTGACTGGGTATTCTCTCGTCAGCGTTATTGGGGCGAGCCTATTCCGATTGTTCACTGCGACAAGTGCGGATATGTTCCGATTGACGAAAGTGAACTCCCGCTCAGACTTCCGATGGTAGAGTCTTATGAGCCTACAGACAACGGCGAATCACCTCTTGCTAAGATGACAGACTGGCTTGAAACAACTTGCCCGTGCTGCGGCGGCAAGGCAATGCGTGAAACCGATACAATGCCACAGTGGGCAGGTTCGTCATGGTATTTCTTAAGATATATGGACCCGCACAATGACAAAGCACTTGCGTCAAAAGAGGCTATCAAGTATTGGTCACCTGTTGACTGGTACAACGGCGGTATGGAGCACACTACACTCCACTTGCTTTACAGCCGTTTTTGGCATAAGTTCCTCTATGACATCGGCGTTGTAAATACTCCGGAGCCATATGCAAAGAGAACATCACACGGTATGATTCTCGGCGAAAACGGCGAGAAGATGAGTAAGTCAAGAGGCAATGTAGTAAATCCTGACGAAATCGTAGACGAATACGGTGCAGATACACTCCGTCTTTACGAAATGTTTATCGGCGACTTTGAAAAGGCCGCTCCTTGGAGCCAGTCAAGCATCAGAGGCTGCCGCAGATTTATTGAGCGTTACTACAACCTCCAGACAATTCTTAACAATGCAGACGGCATCCGTCCGGAACTTGAATCATCATTCCACAAGGCTATCAAAAAAGTCGGCGATGACATTGAGAACATTAAGTTCAACACCGCAATCGCAACACTTATGGCACTTATCAATGATATTACTGCTACAGGCGCAATCACTAAGGAGGAACTTAGAATCTTCACAATTCTCCTTAACCGTTGCACCGCATGTTACAGAAGAAGTATTTGAAATGTGCAAACTCGGCGACGGTATAGTAGCAGAGCAGAAATGGCCTGAGTACGATGAGGCTAAGTG
>ENA-OPYX01000611-OPYX01000611.1-human-gut-metagenome-genome-assembly--contig:-NODE-611-length-20719-cov-5.942745_pt1 | contig 20719 bp, 17 predicted proteins | sample MGYA00242639_ERZ504486 | MGnify/ENA primary metagenome ERZ504486 (study PRJEB26092, sample SAMD00036296) | human gut metagenome | host: Homo sapiens | study: EMG produced TPA metagenomics assembly of... | reverse complement strand
AAGGTTTCTGGATACAACGTCCGGCAGGCGTATAATAGCGGGCCACCGTCAGACGGATCATCGAACCGTCCGGCAAATCAATGGGACGCTGCACCAAGCCTTTACCAAAACTGCGCCGGCCCACAACAACTCCTCTGTCCCAATCCTGAACAGCTCCGGTCACAATCTCACTGGCAGAAGCAGAAAATTCATCAACCAATACCATCAGACGACCGTTCTGAAACTCGCCCGTACCTTTGGCAAAAAACTCGCTACGAGGATTGCGACGGCCCTCCGTATAGACAATCAGTTCCTTTTTACCCAAAAATTCATTGGCAATATCGATAGCAGCATTCAAATACCCCCCGCCATTGCCCTGCAAATCAAGAATCAAGTCTTTCATTCCTTTCTTCTGCAACCCGGTCAGCGCTTTCTTGAACTCCTCATGGGTAGTGGCGGCAAAACGGTTGATACGAATATAACCGATCTTATCTTTAATCATATAGGAAGCATCCAAGCTGTAAACAGGTATTTTATCCCTTTTCACCGTAAAGGGAAGCAGTTCCTTCACCCCTCGGCGAAGTATTTTCAGATTCACTTTTGAATCTTTAGGACCACGGAGACGACGCATAATATCCTCGGTACTCATCTTTACACCGGCTATCAGCGTATCTTCCACCATGACGATACGATCACCGGCCAGAATACCGACTTTTTCGGACGGTCCGCCCGATACAGGCTGTATCACCAGCAAAGTGTCCTCCGCCATATTAAACTGTATACCGATACCTTCGAAGTTTCCCTGCAACGGCTCGTTCATTCTCTTCACTTCCTCCGAATCAGAATAGGTAGAATGAGGATCAAGCTGCTCCAGCATTTTTACGATAGCTTCTTCCACCAGCTTTCCCTCATTGACTTCGTCTACATAAAGATTGGCAATGGCAAATTCCGCCAGTTGCAACTTACGTGCCGGAGAATTCAGAAATTTACTCTCCTGAGCCTGTGCGGCTACGATAGAAAAAAAGCAGGCAATCAAGCCTGCAAAATACATAGTATATTTCATGGTCAGTCTATTTTCATTCCTTCAGGCAAGAATGGCGTCACATCTTTGCCAAACTGCAACAATTCTCTTACAATCGTAGAACTGATAGAGGTTAGTTCCGGCTCCGTAAACAACAGAATCGTTTCTATTCCGGCCAGTTTCCGGTTGATATCGGCTATAGTTTCCTCATATTCAAAATCGTGTACGGTACGGATACCACGAACAATGAACTGCGCCTCCTTAGCTCGGGCAAAGTCAATGGTCAGACAATCATAAGCATCGACCTTTACCCGGGGATCATCCGCAAAAAGTTTCTCGATCATCTCCACTCGTTTCTCTGTAGGAAACCAAGTTTTCTTATTCTCATTGATACCGATGCCGATCACCACTTCGTCCATAAAAGTCAACGCTCTCTTCACGACCGAATAATGACCGATGGTAAAAGGATCAAAGGTTCCCGGAAATATCGCTCTTCTCATATTTTTTAGTGATTCACTCACGCAATATCTTCTTCTACAACAAGGTTATCTATAATAAAATTCTGACGTTCCATCGTGTTCTTACCCATGTAGAACTCCAGTAACTCCTTTACCAGATCAGTCTTGCGGAGGGAAACTTGCTCCAAACGCATATCTTTGCCGATAAAGTGCTTGAATTCATCGGGTGAAATCTCTCCCAAACCTTTGAACCGTGTGATTTCGGGATTGGGGCTTAACCGTTCGATTGCGGCAATCCGTTCTTCTTCCGAATAACAATATACCGTTTCATAAACTCCTTTCTTGCGGTTACGGACACGGAACAAAGGAGTCTGAAGAATATATACATGACCTTTCTTTATCAAATCGGGGAAGAATTGCAGGAAGAAGGTAATCAGCAACAAACGGATGTGCATACCGTCCACATCGGCATCTGTTGCCACAATCACTTTGTTATATCGTAATCCTTCCATACCGTCCTCTATGTTCAGAGCAGCCTGAAGCAAGTTAAACTCTTCATTCTCATATACAATCTTCTTGGTCAGCCCGTAAGAATTCAACGGCTTACCACGCAAACTGAATACTGCCTGAGTATTTACATCACGGCTCTTGGTGATAGAACCGCTCGCCGAGTCACCCTCGGTAATGAAAATGCAGCTTTCCTCCTTCTTGTCTCCTTTGGCATCATTCAGGTGAAAACGGCAGTCACGCAACTTACGGTTATGAAGATTTGCCTTTTTGGCACGTTCACGTGCCAGTTTGGTCACTCCGGCTATAGCCTTACGCTCTTTCTCCGATTCTTGAATCTTCTGCAACATCACATCGGCCACATCCGTATGTTTGTGCAGATAGTTATCGACCTCAGTCTTTACAAAATCACCTACAAACTTATTAACGGTAGGACCACCGGGAGCCATATTGGTAGAGCCCAGCTTGATTTAGTCTGACTTTCGAACAACGGTTCCTCCACATTAACGGCAATGGCAGCTACCAATCCGTTACGGATATCGGCATAGTCCATATTCTTGTTGAAATATTCCTTGATGGTACGGGCCATATGCTCTTTGAAAGCACTTTGATGCGTACCTCCCTGCGTGGTGTGCTGTCCGTTGACAAAAGAGTAATACTCCTCACCATACTGGCCGGTATGCGTAAAAGCGATCTCGATATCTTCTCCTTTCAAGTGGATGATGGGATATAATCCCACAGCCGTCATGTTGTCGTTAAGCAAATCCACCAACCCGTTACGGGACAAGATACGCTGACCGTTATAGATAATGGCCAGTCCTGTATTCAGATAAGGTATAGTTGCGGAGCATGGTTTCCACGAACTCCGGACGGAAACTGTAGTTCTCAAACAACAGGTTATCCGGTTCAAAGAAAATATAAGTACCGTTCTCTTCTGTTGTATCTTGTGTGGTATCCGTCAACAAGTCTCCCTTGGCAAAGGTAGCGATACGCACCTTTCCATCACGATAGCTGCGCACCTCGAAACGTGAGCTCAATGCATTGACGGCTTTCACACCGACCCCATTCAGTCCGACACTCTTCTTAAACGCCTTACTGTCATATTTACCTCCCGTATTCAACACACTAACAGCTTCAATGAGTTTTCCCTGCGGAATACCCCGACCATAGTCACGCACGCTGACACGGAGATTTTCTTCAATGATAATCTCAATCTTTTTACCCGCCTGCATTTTAAATTCATCGATACTGTTATCGATAATTTCTTTCAAAAGAACGTAGATACCGTCCTCGGCATGTGATCCGTCACCCAACTTTCCAATATACATACCGGGACGGGTACGCACATGCTCCATGTCACTGAGGTGGCGGATATTATCGTCGGTATATTCTACGGCGGGATTGTTTATCAGTTCGTTGTTTTCTTCCATATTGACTTATCACATTTTTATATATCGTTGTCACAGAATACTCTTTTTATAAGCACGACGGCGTTTATGCTGCTCGGTCTTGAAATATTCCCACTGGGCCTGCACCTTTCCGTTCAGTTCCAGTTCCGGATTACTTTCGGCATACTTGAATCCCAGTTGCTGATATACGGGGATCAAGTCCGAGAATAACAAAGCATTGACACCTTTGTTCTGATACTCAGGTTTTACAGCAACCAGCAACAAATCCAACATAGGAGGATACTTATGCAGGAACAACACTTTCAACAGGTGATACCATCCCATAGGCAGCAAACGTCCCTTCGCTTTTTGTAACGCTTCGGACAGAGAAGGCATTGAAATCCCCACTGCCACCAGTTTATCTTCGGCATCGGTCACCAAGGTTACCATACGCAAATCTACAATAGGCAAATACATCTTTATATACTGGTTGATCTGTCCTTGCGACAAAGCCGAGAAACCATAAAGCGGAGCATAAGCCTCATTCATCAACTCGAATATAGCCTGTCCATATTCGGCCGCAATTTTCTTACCCGATGTATATTTCTTCACCTTCAGGTTAAACTTACGTTGAATCAAGTCACTGATACGCTTATGCTTATCAGGAATTGCATCCGGAATATAAATTTTATATTCCACCCAATCGGCATCCTTCTCGAATCCCAACTTCTCCATATGCTGTGGGTAATAAGGATAATTATAGATAGTCGCCATGGTGCTCAACTGGTCGAATCCTTCTACCAGCATACCCTCCGCATCAAAGTCGGTAAAGCCTAAAGGCCCCTGAATGGTATCCATACCTTTTGATTTACCCCATTGGGCTACTGCATCCAACAAGGCACGTGATATTTCGATATCATCCAGAAAATCGATCCATCCGAAACGAACTTCTTTTTTATTCCAAGTCTCGTTTGCGCGTTTATTTATAATCCCTGCAATACGTCCTACCACCTTGTTATCCTTATATGCCAGAAAATACTCCGCCTCACAAAACTCGAAAGCGGCATTCTTCTTCGGGCTGAACGTATTCAGCATATCATCGTACAAATCGGGTACGGAATAGGGATTCTCTTTGTATAACTCGTAGTTGAACCGTATAAACGTCTTTAGTTCTTTCTTTGAACTGACTTTTTTAATGGTAATAGCCATGCTGTATTTTTATAAAATTCGGGGTGTAAAGATAGAAGTTTTTTTGCAGAAAACTTATTCTTTTTATGGCTTTTTCACTGTTGGGCAATAAGATAGGCGGTATAAACGACATAACAGCCAACCATCAATGCGCCTTCAAGCCGGGTTATGGTACGTTTGCGGAAAAACCAGCCTACCAGCCACAACAACAGGGAGGAAGCAATCAGTACACTTAAATCGAGGTTATTTATATTCCCCATCGGAAGCGGTGATACCGTAGCGCTGCACCCCAGAACAAAGAATATATTGAACAGATTACTACCGATGACATTGCCGATAGCAATTCCCGGATTCTTCTTTAAAGCCGCCGTAACAGATGTGGCAAGCTCCGGCAAGGAAGTACCTCCGGCTACCAATGTCAGTCCGATTACCGATTCACTGACACCCCATGAACGGGCAAGCCCGCTTGCCCCGTCGACAAAAAGCTGTCCGCCGAATATGAGTCCGGCCAGCCCTCCTGCAATATACAACACCGATTTCCATACAGGCATTTCCTTTATCTTCTGCTCCTCTCCTGCCTCATCTGCCCCATTACGGGCGATGGCAAATGTATAACGCATAAATATAAGGAAGAAAGCCAGCAGAACAAACCCATCGGAACGGCTGATAACATTGACCGCTTCCCTGTCCAGCATCATGTCATTGGCACAGACAAAAAGTACCAACGAAGAAAGAATGACTAACGGAATCTCTTTACTCATCGTCCCCTCACCTACTTTTATGGGGAGTACCAAGGCAGTACAACCTATAATCATCAAAGCATTGAATATATTACTACCCACCACATTACCAATAGCCATTTCAGCACTGCCATTCAATGCAGAAAGCACACTGATAACCAATTCGGGAGCCGAAGTGCCGAAAGCTACAATGGTAAGCCCGATTACCAAATCAGAAATACGGAAACGTTTGGCAACCGCTGCAGAACCATCCGTCAAGCCATTCGCGCCAGCTAAAATGAGAGCCAGACCACCAATCAAAAGGAGTGTATTCAACATAACAAAAAGTACATTTACAGTTTTATACCGCAAATGTACTCTTTTTCCCTAAAATAACTATTCCTATTTGGTGCGTTTTACAGTATAGATTACTTTTCCTTTCTTATCAATCATGTGCATATCCAGTTCTTTCTTGTCTGCCGTAAAGATAGAAAAGCCCGGTTCGGGACTACAGAACAGAGTGCCTTCCACTGGTTTTACCTTACGGCTCAACGAACCAGCCGAATTTACCACATAGTCGATATCACTGCCCGGCACACGAAGGTGCTGGAAGTTATGAATGTGTCCGCATGCATAGATATCCACCTTATGTTTACGGAGGATAGGATCCAGACGCTTCTGCATATCGCTGCGTTCACTGTCGTCTTTCGACGTTTCAGCATAAATGGGATGATGTCCGATTACGACTACCCAATCTTCTTTGGCAACAGTCAGTACAGAATCTATCCATGCCAATTGCTGATCCATATCTTGTTTACAGGCATCCGGATAAGTTTCGCTCTCGTTACGGTATTTGTCAATCAGAGGAGCGGTATCTATCATCACAAAACGGATGGCAGTTCCTTTCTTCTCGAAGACTTTGGTATAATAACGACCAGGCATCGACCAGCGACGACTCACATTGGTATAATCTAACACAGCCTGCGTATTACCCCGGTATTCATGATTTCCCAAGATCGGAAACCAGTCTATCATCAACTCGGGATGACTGTAAATCAACTCGTAGTTGGTCATCCAGAGCGGATCGTTAACGCTGCGCACACCTTCAAAATGGTGCACGTCTCCGGCTGCAAATACACACTCGGGACCAATAACATCCGCCATTTCTCCCATCAACTCGGCTATGGGCTTCTGGTCATAATAACCGTTACGTCCCAAATCGTTAGCCATATAAAAATTCAGTTGTTTCTCCAGTCCTTTCCAATCTTGCGGAGTCTGGGCACACACATTCAGGCAGATAGCCGTACCAATGACGGCAATCCATACCCATGTCAATACTTCTTTCATTCTTCTAATCATCATCAACGTTTTCATATACTTATTTTTAGAAACTTATTTTTAAACCTGCATTCATTCTCACGCCATAATATTCTGCCTGCATAGTACGATCCTTCGTTCCCTGGTAATAACGGAGCGGCTGGTTCAGCAGATTGTTCGCCTCAGCATAAAAGGTCATTTTCACCTTCTTGCCAAAGGTATAACTGGCGTTCACATCCATATAGTTCACAGCATCATAATATCTGTCATAAAATGTACTTGGGCCCATTTCATCGATAAAACTGGAGGCATAGTTATAGCTCAGGCGCACATTCAAGCCTCCTTTTTCAAAGTAAAGAGAGGCATTCGCCGTATGCTCGGGAGACCCCGGCAAACTCAACCCGCTCTCGTTCTCACGTCCTTCGAAGTTAAAGTCCTCCACGCGTGAGTGCGTATAAGTATAGGTTCCATAGAAACCCACATACTTCAAGGCCGGAGCAATGAAGCCGAAATCACGCTGATAAGAAAATTCCAATCCCCACAGATTAGCATTTCCTGCATTCTTGGGCTGAGTGAAACGGGTATATTCTGTTCCTTGGTATTCATAGTTGGTCAGTACCTGATCTACGATGAAATCGTCTATTTTCTTATAGAAAAAACCTGCGCTCACTAAACCTACACTCTTGAAATAATAATCGGCACTCAAATCAAAGTTATAAGAAATAGTCGGTTTCAAGTCAGAATTACCAATCTTTATTTCATTATCACCACGGTTGATATTCACACTGGGAACCAAAGCTGAATATTTGGGCCGGCTCAAGGTCTGCGTGTAAGAACCGCGTATCTTGAAATCATCATTTACATCCCATTTCACCAAAATAGAAGGAAGGAAATTCACATAACTGTTGGTCATGCGGCCGGTCTTGGTGGTCTTATCTGTCTCATCATCATAGTTACGGCCGGTATAACGAAGGGAAGTATGTTCCATACGGAGTCCCGCCATCAGGTTTATATCGGAAGCGAATTTATGATCAAACCGCACATACCCGGAACTTACAGTTTCACGAGCCTCAAAGTTCTCAGCCAATTCGGCTTGTACCTGTTCTTTATCGAACTGGGAAGCATCATTTAAATTCAATCCACCCACATATTCTTTACTGGCAAATGTTCCTACCTGATATTTGTCGCTCGGCATAAACTTATCCGTACTCTGGTCTACCGTATTTTTCAGGCTGTTGGTCATGAAGGCATCCTCGTCTTTCGGAGTATATTCGTAGAAGTCTATTTCTTTCTCTTTTGTTTTACGTACTACCTTCGCACCGAACTTCAGTTTAGCTCCATTATTTAAACTGGCCTTGAAATTGGCCGAGAATTTCATATCTTCTTCTTTGATGTCCTCCTGTTGTTCCGTCAGTTCCTTCAAGCTGAACTTATCACTCAGTGTCAAAGTAGAACCTGTTCCAGGTGTTGCCAACGGCTGGCGTTCATCACTCAAGTCCATATCAAATTCCTGCTTTTTCAGTTGGAAGTCAAGATAACGTTCATTAGGGCGTTCTTCCGTAGCTTTTGCATAACTGGCATTCCAATCCATACCGATTGCCCCCCATAAGTGTTCTCCGCCCAAAGCGAAATCCATGGTACGCTGACGCTCCAGACGGGCATTGCGATTATCGGGAGTACCTGCTTTGGTCTGGATGCGGACTGTGCCTTTTCCGTTCTCATCCAAATCCTTGATATTGGTACGGTAACGGTTTTCCCAATCGTTACGGTTGTTGAAGATCCCTTTGAAAGTCAATTTATGGTTTTCATTGATATCAAAATCAAAAGCCGCCGAATAACTTTGACGTTCACGGGTGACAAAGTACTGGCGCATCTGATAATCGCTGACATATACTTTGCCATCTTCATTTTGTTCCCACATGAATTCAGTATCATAAGAACCGGAAGGAGCATTCTGATAAGAAGCGGAGAGCAGCATGCCCAGTCTGTCATTGAAGAAACGATCGCCGTAAGTGAAACCTAAGTTCAACTGGGCTTTCTCGCTGATCCAGTTGTAACCACTTCCCGCTGTAGCATTGATAGTGCGTTTATAAGGAGAATTTTTGGTTACCAGATTGATGGAACCACCGATAGCATCGCCGTCCATATCGGGTGTAACGACTTTGCTTACTTCGATGGTCTGAATCATATCGGCAGGAATCAAGTCCAACTGCACGTTACGGGTATCCCCTTCAGCAGATGGGACACGGTTGCCGTTAATGGTGACGGAGCTTAAATCGGCACTAGTGCCGCGGACCTGTCCGAAACGGGCCTCGCCTTGATCGTATTGCACATTGATGCCACTGATACGTTTCAATGCATCACCTATGTTTGAGTCGGGAAATTTCCCTACCTGGTCGGCAGATACAACATTAGTGATACCCAGATTATTCTTTTGTGTATTGATTGCTTTCTTCTGTCCTTGAAAAGCTCCCTTTACCTGCACTTCCTGCAGTTCCACCCCTTCATTCATCACTATATCTTTTTCTAAAGTCTTGCCTTCGGGGACGGTAACTTTCATTTCAATGGGGCTATAACCTACGTAGGTTACTTTAACTGTGTAAGTTCCGGGTTTCAGATTGGGCAGCGTATAAAAACCGTTCACATCACTGATTACTCCGGTTTTCAGATTTTCAACAAAGATGGAAGCACCCGGCAGAATTTGTTTTCCATTGTCTATCACACGTCCGCGGATAGCGCCTTGCCGGACAATGTTTTCATTTTCCTCGGCAAATGCATTTCCACAAACACCTGCCATCAGCAGCATAAGAGACACAGCTCTAACAACCTTTTTCATATACTTTTTTATGCGTTATAAATCTGCCGCAAAAGTAGATGGGTCAGGTTTCTTGAGAGTTACACTCTATTAAAGGTTTCGTGACAAAGGAGTTTCATTCCTGTTACAAGATATTCGGTGCAAGACGACGGATACAAAGCATGGACAAGGCTTACAAAACAGCAGAGTAAGATTTTTCTTACTCATGCGATCACTCTTTCGTAACTTTTGAAAAGGAACAGGTATAATATGATTAAGAAAGAAATACTTTCACAGATTATCGTAATGCTGTTATCCTTGCTATGGGTAAATGCACTGCTATCTGGATCCATAGGGAACTTACCGGACAGAAGAAATCTCTCCGGACACAAAAAAAGAAGCTGACAGTCCGGATTATCTGGTTGAACTGTCAACTTTTCGACTACAAGCCTGAGAAACCGTTCTCTTTTGACCCTGCTACAATTTATAACTATAATCTTTTGTATTGAAAATCACATAAATATCCTAAACAAACACCCCCTTCAATAATTTTTAAATGACACTTTTTCCCACGACTGCTTATATAAATCGATCATTAGCTAATTCATCATACAAAGCCGCCATCCACCCAAATAATTCATCAGCTTAAAATACCAACTACTAGTTGCAATAGGTGTTCCACTTTCTCCTTTCTGCATAACAATCGTGCACTTCACCTCGTTTTTTAACAGGAGTATAGAACTTTATATAATCTATCTTATAACTTAATACAGGAAAAGATTCCATCATTTTTGCGACTTGATGCAATTCATTGTTATCCAATTGAATAGGTTCATTCCAAACATCTGCCGAATCGGCTTTATAAAGCATAGCTGCGGCAGATTCCAGCTGACCATTTTTCGCATATTCCATAAATTGATTTATTAAGTTTGTTATCAAAACCGTATCAACTTCCGTTAGATGAGCTACAAATTCATTAATACTCTTCTCTTCTTTGCTTTGCACCTTCTGTTTTCCTGATTGACAAGAAAAGGTTGTTAATAAAACAGTCAACAATAAAATAAATTTCAGTTTTTTCATTTCATTCTTTCCTCCTATTAAAAAAGGCCAGCCACTATGAATGGCCGGCCCTTATTTAAATTAAACTCAAAGTTATTACAATATTAGTTCTGAATAGTCTTATTGATATTCAAATCAACTTCGGTATAGATAGTACCCCACTTATAAGTAACTTCCAGCGGAACGCGGATTGTAAACTTACCTAAAGTAGTACCATTATTGTAATAATAGAATTTACCATTATCGCCAACCTTCAGAGCAGTAAATACATTGGTTGTAGATTTATCTTCACCGAAATACAATTTTACATTCTTCGTTACAGAAGATAATTTAGTAGAACCTAATGTTCCACCATTCAAAGTTGTTGTAGCGTTTTCAATATCAGCAGCAACTTTAGTTACGCCATAAAATCCATAGAAATTATATTTCTTACCATCATCACCAGTAGTATCTTCTGCTTTATCAAAATACTTGTCTCTCCAATCAATCAGATTCAAGGTCAAGCCTGCAATAGAAGCACCATTAGTAGCATCAATTAATTCATCTACATCTGACGGATCTACTGATACAGGACGCAAATATTTAGCATAGAATACGTTGTTACCCAAAGCATAATCTACATAATCGCAGTTAGCAGCATTAATTTGCAATTTAGCAGTAAATGTCTGGTCTTGTCCCAGCAAGTTGTGATCTGCATTGTTCAAAATATCTTTTGCAAAATCATTTTCTTGATATTCCATCACTGTTCCAGCAAGAACAACAACTGCTTTTGTTACAGCGTTATTAGTAGCTTGTAGAGTTTTTCCATCAGCAGATACAGTGATATCATATTGAGCACCAGAAGCACCATTCACGACATAAGCAGTTCCCTTCTTAGTCAAATGATCTTGAGGGTTAGCAAATACAACTTCCTTAGTCAACTTATCATTAGCAAATGCAGGATAAGTAGCGTCACTTGTCACGGTAATCACATTACCAGTGAAAGTATTCAAGATTTCGCTATCAAATGTACAATCATTAGAGTTATCGCTAACAACTTGATGAACATTAGCATGGATATCTGAATAACCAGAACCTGCTACAGCACCGTTCTTTTCATACCAATATTTATCAATCTTAGCAGAGTTTTCAATGGTACCATTAGGAGTAAAGTTCAAAGGACTAGGAGTCCAAGTGAAAGTAACATATACATATTGATATACACCTTCAGATACTTCATAGCTATAACGTACATTTACTGCAATACTCTTAGCACCAGCCTTAAAGATGTGATATGCCTGATTATTCTTAACTACCCAAGTCAAAACTTCAGTCTTTTCATCCTCCGGATCCCAATTAGTCTGTGAAACCACACCAACCGGAGTAGTAACAGCCTTAGAATCAACAGTAATTCCATCATACTGAGTAGCATTTACCAAAGCTTGTTGCTCTACGTCTTCTACAGCACCATCCAATTTGAAATTCTTATGGAATTCATCCTTAGAAATACCAATTTCTTCCAATTGAGCCAGAATCTGTTCTTCAACTTGATGCCATGACAAACCAAGTTTAGTCTCTGTTGTTTTTGTACAATCAACAGTATAACCATTGGCAAATGGGAAATTCGGGGTCAATACAACTTCATTCTGATTAGCAGTATCGGTAATCTTGAATTTTAAATAACCAACAGAAGCTATTTTTCCGCTAATAGTATCAGTCAAGATAACACGAACCAACGGTTCACGATCTTTTGTAGCTTTATTCTGAGTAAATCCCCAAGGTTGCTGCTTACCACCACTTGTCATCTGAGGACGAATAACAGAACCCTTCAATGCAGCATGAGCACTTTCTGAAGTTTCGTTATGACCTTTATGATAACCAACTAATTCGTAAGAATATTTGAAACCATATTTTTCTACAGTACCATCAGCAGCACGAACATCCCATTTTGAATGTGTACTATCTATATTAGTTCTGTGAGTATTGACCAAACGAGCAATATCGATACCATTGCTGTTCCAGACAATCTTGCAAACATGTTCACTATCAGCAATAGCTTCAGCAGCAGTTGTAAACAAGTGGCGGTCATTTGCATGAATACTATCTACAGCTGCCAATACCAAGTCCTTGTAATAAGCAGCCTTAACAGCAGCATAATCAGAAGTAACAACGGTATCCCCCTTACTTACTTGCAAAGCTAATACAGTTACTTGCTCATCATTTTCAATGTTCTTAATATCAGCATCTGTAAAATGAGCATTTACAGTCAATATACCCTTGGGGGCCTTACCGTTTGTAACATTAGTTTTTACTACTTTCGGAGCTGTCGCAGCAGAACGAGTATAATTCTTGTCATAACGCAAGAAAGTATATGCTTTTACATCACCTGGAACTTTCGCTACGGTAGGATTTACATGATAATCAGCTACCAAGTCCGGAATCATTGTAGTTGCTTCACCTACAACAGGAGCATCCTTATCATAATTTCCATCTGCATCTACTTTAGCTACTGTCAAGGTTTTATAATTAAGACCAATAGCTTCCATTGCTTCAATACCGTGATAATAGAATGCAGGTTGGAATACTAACGCCTTCAAATCAGCAACCAAAGAGAATGTAGCAGATTTTCCATCTAGTTCAATGACATAGCCAATCACCTCACCAGTTTCTTCATCTTTCACTTCTGTAATAGAGCCAACGCTTTGAGGTTTCTCTACACCTGAGATTTTTACATCTCCATAATACAGATAGCCATTGTTCCACTTCAACAAAGTAGGATCAAATGCCGCAGGAGCATCAGTTGTAGGCAGGGGTGCTTCAGAAACGACCTTGTCACCATCTAACAACTGTATCTTACCATCTACAACTTTCAAAGAGTAAGTGGGAAGTTCAGCAGGCATCGGAAGTTGGAAAGTTTCACCGTTACCGCCGGTAACAGTCAACTTACCTGTTGCCGCATCATACTTGACAGCTGTGACATATTTTCCAGCTGCGGCCTGTAATTCAGACAAATCTTTAGTCAGCTTGTCCACTTTCTCGTTCAAGCTGTCGATGTCATCATCATAGTCCTTACAAGATACAAATGTTCCTGTCGAGGTAACCATCAAGGCACCAAACAGGATTGCACTTAAAAACTTTTTGTTCATAATAGAAAAACTTTAAATTTATAAATTTAAAAAACTAAAATTGATTATACATAAATCATTGATTCTAAGAGCGAATTATTCTGTTCTCGAGCTAGAAAGCGCAAAGGAGACATTCCGACTATTTTACTAAAAGAGGCATAAAAAGCACTTCTAGAGGCAAAGCCACATCGCTGTGGGAGTTCTTCTAATGAACATTTCCCAGCATGGAGTAACTCTTTGGCATATTCCACACGGTAAGTATTCAGCAACTCCTTCAAATTGCAGTTGAAATACTTGTTTACCACATTCGACAGGTAAGTTTGGTTGGTGTCTATCATAACGCTAAACTTTTTCAAAGAAAGCTCCGAATCCAAAAAAACTTGCTTTATTTCAAGGTTATACAATATACATTTATATAGGGCACAATCCACCTTTCTCCCTTCAGCCCCCTTGTTGGCGAACTGTAGTTCCCACTGGCGTTCAGCAGCCTTAAGAAGCAGGTTTTTCTGCCTCTTCGAAGTAGCAGTCCGTCTGTGTCGTCTCAAGAATAGATAGTCCATATTTTTATTTACTTTTAATCTTCACTTCAACATCTTCACAACTATACATTATTATATAGCATGTCATCAGTTATACGATAGATCTCTTATTAAGAGATATGTTACGCACACATAATACACTATAAATCAACGAACTATATTAATATAAGAATACTTCAGAAGACTAAATCTTGTATTCAAAAAACGTTTTTTTTGAATCAATTATTAAATTTCCTCGCTAAATTGTTCTAATTCTCAAAACTTTGCTTAAATTTGCGACAAAATATATATCTCTTAATAAGAGATATACAATATTTTAACTTGGTGTTTTTTGTATAAAGTACTTGTAATAAGAGGATTATCTCCAAAATCAAAGAATAAAATCTAGGTAAACTTTGCCTTTTCTTTTATTCAAGTTTATCCACTAAAATATAGTTGTATCAACTATAATTCATATAAAAACAAACCTATGACAATCATCATATTACGGAAAAATCCTGAATATTTGGGAACTGATATTTTTTTCACAACAAATGGGTGGACGAAAACAGCATGATGGTTTATGGCAATTCTTTCAGGATCTATCTGTAATCCGATTTTCCTTTACTATAACAGCATCTTCTGACAAAAGATAACATAAAGAGATCATGCTGTTCCGACCTTGCAACAAGCATATTCAACTCAGCCACATCAGAAATTGCTATCATCTTTAGAAAGAACAAACACTAATTTATTGAAAAAACACTGGACACACTGGTCCCGTCAAATGGAGGATACCCTGTGATATGATATCCTCTTTTTGACAAGAAACAATATCTTTACCCTATTATCACAAGAATTCTCTCAGCACCACCATATTCGCTTTGTCTATCACGGTGGTATCCAATGCTGCCAGATAAATCAAAGTCGTTTTTTCCGAATCATGTCCCATTCCTTCACTTATTACAGAAAGAGGAATATGTTTGCCTCTGGCAACACTGGCCCATGAATGGCGCGCCACATACATAGTCAGAGGATGAACAAGCCCTAACTTTTTTCCTATTTCTTTTAGCCTTCTGTTTACCAAGCAGATGGAATTTTTATATTGTAATCTTTCATCTTTTCTGATATGAATTATAATAGGAAGAAGATAAGTCGAATAGTTTCCGGGATATTTATCCACTATATCCTGCATACATTTCTCCCATCTGATGGAAAGCAACTGACCGGTTTTCTTTCTCCTATAAGTCAGCATACCATTATTTAAATCTGTTTTTTTAAGAAAAGCCATGTCCACAAATGACATTCCCCGAGTATAAAAACTGAACATAAACATATCACGCGCAAACTCCATTGACTGAGAGTGACTTAAATCCATCTCCTTCAGTTGTCTGATTACTTTAAAAGAAATAGCCCGCTTCACCGTTTTTTCCACTCCCGTATAGACATGCTTAAAAGGAAAACGCTGTCTGATCACCCCTTTATCTACTGCACGATTATACGTTGCACGCAAAATACGCATATAAAAAGAAACGGTGTTCATACTTGCTCCCTGCGCCTTTAAATAAGTTTCATACCCCATCATCAACTCGGCATCCATATTGCTCAACAGAACATCCTTGCCATCCATAAATTTCATAAAACTGTTCAGTGTAGCTCTATACGTCTCACTGGTACGCAATTTTCCCGATTGTCTCAGACTGGCAATATTCACTTGCATAAAGGAAGACAGTGTCTTCTTACCTGAAAAGGATAATCTTTTACTTCTTACTCTAGTTGATTCCACCATAATACTTGTTTTTAAGTTGATTCTTTTTTTCTGTAAAAACCTCAAGCCAAGATAAACGATTATTCCCAGCGGTCCTTTATAAGGTATGCAATAGGGGAGATTGTTCAAAGAAACAGGAATTTTTCACTGCATTTAAAAACAAAAACGCATGTTTATTCCTTTTAAAGAATTATATTTGTAGAAGAAAGCCACAAACCTGTGTCTATGATGAAAAGAATAGAATTCATATATTTATTGACCGGTTTCTGTACAATCTGCTCGTGTACCTCGAAAGCAAATAGCGAAATTAAGGAAGTGATAACAGAGGTACACAATACTGTGACAGAAGCCATCACCGAGATTGTAGAAAAAGATATCAAACCCGAAGACATCAGGCTTGACAAGGAACTGCTGTATGATAAACATACTTTGAAGGATACCTATCCTTATAAAGACACCACCCGCCATTTCCAATGGGAGAAAATAAAGGAGCGGCTAGCATTGTTGGAGAATATTCGAAAAAAGCCGGCACAATGGTGCATCTTACAGAATTATAAAAACCGGAACGGAGAAGCGCCTTTAGTGAAAAGTTTTAAAAGGGATGCATACAAACGGATAGCCGACACATTGGGAGTGGAACGCTATCAGGGAATTCCCCTTTTCCTAACAGATGACACCCTTACTGCCGAACGCTACGGACTGGATGGACTTCTTACCCGTCACCTAGGTGAGGAAGGAAAGTTCACCAAAGTAGAACCTGTCTTTATAGGTGGCGAATGGTATGCTCCGACAAAATATATAAAACTGATTCCCGACAGCGTAGTGTTCAACAAAGCTATTTTTATAGACCGCCATAATCAGAATATAACTACTTTGGAACGGAAAGAAAAGGGCTACTGGCTGATACGTAGCATGAATCCTGCTACAACAGGACAACATCGTCCTCCATACGCCCAAGAAACTCCATTGGGTATGTTCGTTCTGCAAGAGAAAAAGACCAAGATGATTTTTCTAAAAGACGGTTCTGCCGCCACCGGTGGTTTTGCACCTTACGCCAGCCGTTTCAATAATGGTGGTTATATTCACGGAGTACCCACCAATGCACCGGCAACAGGGATCATAGAATACAGTTATACGTTGGGTACCATCCCCCGCTCACATATGTGTGTAAGAAATGCCACCTCTCATGCCAAGTTTATTTTCGAATGGGCACCTGTTAATGAGACGATTATATTTGTTTTGGAATAGAAATGTGCGTAACTTTGCACCCGTTATCCAGTTTTTCCATACGTATGCAGAAAGCTTTTTTACTCCTGTTCCTATTCCTCTTTCCGTCGAGCAATGTATCGACCCGGACGGCTACACCCGAAAAGAAAGTTGCTACATCTGTCCCTGCACCTCAAAAAATGGACGGCGAACAATTATTCGAAGATATGCAATTGGGAGGGGTGGTCAATTTCCTGGCATTCCGACAGGCTGTGGCAGGATACAACTTGATTAAACAAAAAAGCAAATCCATACTGACATTGATTGATTTCACCAAACCCTCTACCGAAAAACGTTTGTTTGTCTTTGACATGGAACAGAAAAAGATGCTATACTCATCAGTGGTCTCTCATGGGAAAAACAGCGGCGAGAACTATGCTACCTCTTTCTCCAACGAAGTCGGCTCTTATAAAAGTTCCCTCGGCTTCTATCTTACCGGAAACACTTATCAAGGCAGAAACGGATACTCCCTTTTATTAGACGGGCTGGAAAAAGGAATCAATGACCGGGCCCGTGAACGTGCCATCGTAGTTCATGGCGCCGCATACGCCAACCCTTCCGTCTGCAAATCAGGCAGACTGGGACGAAGCTTCGGTTGTCCGGCTTTACCACAGGCACTGACCAAACCTATTATCAATACGATAAAAGGGGGAAGCGTACTCTTTATCTATGCCAATAATAAAGAGTATATGGCTAAAAGCTCTATTTTGCCTAACCAGACATCACAAGAATTATTTACTGAAGCATGTGAAAGTGAGCAAACCGTTTCAGTTCATTTATAGTTTCTCCTCAAGCGGTTCCTTCATTATTTCTTAGTTATTTTCTTTTCTTCTGATTTCAAACGGCGTTCCACTTTCTTTAAATCTTCGCCTGCAGGCAATTGTTCCGGATAGATTCCTCGGCTTACCATCATAGTAGTTTTGAGCAAAAGCTATAGCCGGTTTACGCGCATCACCGTTTTGAGCAGTCAAATAACAGGCATAACGGGTAAAATAGATATCATCTATCTCTCTTTCTGCACCAGCCCCCACAGAAACCATTTTGCTGACATCAGCAAAATGGTAGGCCACATATTCCCCCCTCTTATTACTTGTTATTACGTCAATGCCTTCCTTCTACTACAGAATTCACACTGCATATTTGCACAAATATAACCTTTTATTATCAGATCCGACCAACAAAACTCTTTTTCCTAACTATTTCGATTCTTATATTATCCGTTTCTTCTAGAACAGACTTATTCCAAGAGTTATTTTACATTTCATTAGTATCCATTTCAAAGCATATTTAAATCCATAAAAAACATTTTTCTTTATATACCCGACAAATAGCAAACTACCAAACGTCTTTTTTACTCTTTTTGATATTCTTTAAACTCACGAGAATCGCTTAAACGCTTCCTTCTCGTCCCGTTCATCGAAATAATCAAATGAGAGAGTAGTTTGCCCTTAAAATCATTTCATACTATTTTGCTATCGTGTTCAAACAAAGATTGGAAATAAAAATAAGAGAATTGAATCTTTTCTAATTCAAAAACGAATAAATTGACTACTTTTGTCCGAGTTATTACTAATAAAACTAGCGATATGGTTCTGAACTACATTTGGATAGCCTTTTTTCTGATAGCCTTCGTAGTAGCGTTGATGCGACTCGTTTTCCTTGGCGACACACAAGTGTTTCCCGAAATTATCAACTCTACTTTCAATTCCTCCAAAACCGCTTTTGAGATTTCATTGGGACTGACCGGTGTCCTTTCCCTTTGGCTGGGTATCATGAGAATAGGTGAACAGGGCGGAGTCATCACTCTGTTTTCCCGATTGCTGGGACCTCTGTTCAGTAAACTTTTTCCCGATATCCCCAAAGGACATCCAGTAACAGGCAGTATCTTTATGAACCTGGCGGCCAATATGCTGGGGCTGGATAATGCCGCCACTCCCTTAGGACTGAAAGCAATGGAGGGCCTGCAAGAACTGAACCCCAAGAAAGATACTGCCAGCAATCCCATGATCATGTTTCTGGTACTGAATACATCAGGGCTTACACTGATTCCTATCAGCATCATGGTATATCGTGCACAGCTGGGAGCAACCCAACCTACAGATATATTTGTACCCATCCTGCTGGCAACCTTCTTCTCCACTTTGGCAGGCATTGTAGCAGTAAGTATTTATCAGAGAATCAATCTGTTTAACCGCACTATCCTCCTCTTTTTAGGAGGAATGAGTTTGCTGGTAGCAGGAATTATTTATTTCTTCAATACCTTGTCACGAGATCAGATAGATATTTACTCCACCACTTTCGCCAATGTTTTCCTATTCCTTATCATCATCGGCTTTATTGTGGCAGGGATCAGAAAAAGAATCAATGTCTATGACTCCTTTGTCGAAGGGGCCAAAGAAGGATTCAGCACCGCCGTGCGCATCATTCCTTATCTGGTAGCCATACTGGTAGGTATCGGAGTCTTCCGCGCATCGGGTGCGATGGACTATTTGATTGACGGTATCGGCAACGCCGTAAAGCTATGCGGTATCGACAGTGATTTCGTAGGAGCGCTCCCTACGGCGCTGATGAAACCTTTGAGCGGAAGCGGGGCACGAGGGTTGATGGTAGATGCCATGACCACATACGGTCCCGATTCCTTTGTAGGCCGACTGTCCTGTATCTTCCAAGGCTCCACAGACACCACCTTTTATATTCTGGCGGTATATTTCGGCAGCGTAGGAATAGTGAGGACACGCCACGCCGTTCCTTGCGGACTGCTAGCCGATGCGGCAGGGGTCATTGCAGCTATTCTTATCTGTTATCTTTTCTTCGGCTGAAATACTTTCCTTATCTTTGTACATTATAAAAAAATAATCAGCCTATGATAAGTTATCAAACCGATGGGGTAAAGATGCCCGATATCAAAAAGAAAAAAACCACCGGATGGATTAAAGAAGTAGCCGCCTGCTATGGAAAAAGAGTGGGAGAAATCGCCTACATCTTCTGTTCGGACGATAAAATTCTGGAAGTGAACCGACAGTATCTGCAACATGATTATTACACGGATATCATCACTTTCGACTATTGTGAAGGCGACCGTATTTCCGGCGACTTATTCATCAGCTTGGATACTGTCCGCAGCAATGCAGAACAATTTGAGCAACCCTACGACCGCGAGCTTCACCGGGTGATTATTCATGGTATCCTGCACTTGTGCGGCATCAACGACAAAGGGCCCGGTGAACGGGAGATTATGGAAGCCGCCGAAAACAAAGCGCTGGCATTGATTTCCCTATAACAGGACATACAAGGCAGAACAACCTATAAAAGCTACGGGCATAGTTCGCAAGAATGATTGCCCGTAACCTTTTAAAGACATGCCCATAATTAGGAAAACTTTCCGCCGGACGGATAAAAAACGTCGAAAGCTGTACATACACAGCTACATTTCTTCCCTTATCTTCTTGCTTTTTCGGATTAATTGCTTTATTTTGTGAATTGAAAAACAGATAAACACAAAATATATGGAAGCTAACGTATATTTTTTCGCTGCATTAGTAAGTACGGGAATCTTTCTTCTGCAATTCATCTTATCCATCTTTTTCGGCAGTATGGACACCGACATAGACGTTAATGCCGATGGCAACGCCG
>ENA-OPYX01000610-OPYX01000610.1-human-gut-metagenome-genome-assembly--contig:-NODE-610-length-20735-cov-4.137616_pt1 | contig 20735 bp, 18 predicted proteins | sample MGYA00242639_ERZ504486 | MGnify/ENA primary metagenome ERZ504486 (study PRJEB26092, sample SAMD00036296) | human gut metagenome | host: Homo sapiens | study: EMG produced TPA metagenomics assembly of... | reverse complement strand
AGAAGCGGCCATTGAGAAGGAAAGTGATATACATTCAGACAGTACCGTAGTCAAACGGACATTGGAACGTAAAAAAGTGGAAGATACCGATGTGGGAAGACATCTGAAAGAACAGATCGCAGATCTGGAAGTGCTCCTTGCAGCATACAGAAGTGGTGTGATAGCAGAGAGACTGTAGAAATGTAAAAAAATACCAGTATCAGCAGCATACGGATTTTGTATATATTTTTAAAAAATGCAGATATTACTGATGACAGATGAAAATATACGAAAGGAAGATTGTGCAATGAAACATGGAAAAAAATGCTGCTGATATTAATGTGTGCAGGAGCAATGTCGGGGCTGACCGGCTGTGGAAATAATACAAATAATACAGATGATAACGCAGTAAATGAAGTGGAAGATGGTGTAGAAGACGGTGTGGATGATATCGTAGATGATCTGGATCCGGACAATACGGAAAAAAACGATACGGAAAAAAAACGATACAGGAAAAAAATGATACAGGAAAAAATGATACAGGAAAAAATGATACGGATAATACCAGATAGGAAAAGGGACACCTGATTGCTGCAAGGTAAGACAAAAAGTACAAAACAAGGATGCCGGGGTGAAGGAAAAATATCCTTCCGGCATCCTTCGTTGTTGTCCTGGGCATTCGCGGCAAACTGGACGGCTGTACTTTAGTGTGGTAAAATGGTTGAAAACGCAAAAAGGAGATAAACATTTATGAAATTCAGACCATGCATTGATATACATAACGGAAAAGTAAAACAGATTGTCGGAGGGAGCCTTCGGGATCAGGGAGACCAGGCGGAAGAGAATTTCGCGGCAGATCAGGGAGCCGATTATTTTGCGGAAATGTATAAAAAAGACGGACTGAAAGGGGGACATGTCATTCTCCTGAATCCGGCATCGTCGGAATATTACGGACAGACAAAAAAACAGGCATTAAAGGCATTGCATGCGTATCCGGGAGGATTGCAGATCGGAGGTGGAATTACGGCAGACAATGCTTCGGAATATATCCAGGCAGGAGCAAGCCATGTGATCGTGACTTCTTATGTATTCAAAAATGGTGAAATCTACTGGGATAATCTGGAAAAATTATGTATGGCAGTGGGAAAAGAACATGTGGTTCTGGATCTGAGCTGCAGGAAAAAGAATGGAAGATATTATATCGTAACTGACCGCTGGCAGACATTTACCAATGTAGAGCTTGGAACGGAGATCCTTGGCAGACTGTCCGGCTATTGCGACGAATTTCTGGTACATGGTGTGGATGTGGAAGGGAAAGCTTCCGGAATAGAACAGGAGCTGATAGAGATCCTGAAGCAGGCAGACATTCCGGTGACTTATGCAGGCGGTATCGGAAGTATGGAGGATTTGGAACAGATACGCAGAACCGGAAATGGAAAAGTTGATTTTACGATTGGAAGTGCGCTTGATCTCTTTGGCGGCAGGATTCCGTATGAAGTGATAAAAGAATATCATTAATGTGCCATGCGGAATCAAAAAGAAACCTCCTATAAACAGGTCGTAAATAAAGTGTTAACACTTTATAAATCAGTTGAATTGAGGTATGGATAGTGATAAAATAATGGATAAAGTGGTCGTTTTGCGGCCTTAAAGAGAAGTAAGGAGTATACATCGAATGAATATTATACAGAAAATATTTGGAACTCACAGTCAGAATGAGTTGAAAAGAGTATATCCGATCGCAGATGCGGTTATGGCACTGGATGAAGATATGCAGCGGCTTTCAGATGAAGAATTGAAAGCAAAGACAAAAGAATTTAAGGACCGTCTGGAAAATGGCGAGACTTTAGATGATATTCTCCCGGAGGCTTATGCAGTAGTGAGAGAAGCGGCAAGCCGTGTGTTGGGAATGAAGCATTACCGTGTACAGATCATCGGTGGAATCATCCTGCATCAGGGGCGTATTGCAGAGATGAAAACCGGTGAAGGTAAGACACTGGTCGCAACTCTGCCGTCTTATCTGAATGCACTGGAAGGAAAAGGCGTACATGTTGTAACTGTCAATGATTATCTGGCAAAACGTGATGCAGAATGGATGGGACAGGTACATGAATTCCTCGGATTGACTGTAGGTGTGGTACTGAACAGCATGGATAATGATGAGAGACGTGCCGCATATGATTGTGACATCACATATGTGACAAATAACGAACTCGGATTTGATTATCTGAGAGATAACATGGTTATTTATAAAGAACAGCTTGTGCAGAGAGGGTTGAACTATGCACTGATCGATGAGGTCGATTCCGTACTGATCGATGAGGCTAGGACACCACTTATCATTTCCGGACAGAGCGAGAAATCTACAAAACTTTATGAAGCATGTGATATACTTGCACGTCAGCTGGAACGTGGTGAGGCAAGCGGAGAATTCACCAAGATGAATGCCATCATGGGTGAGGACATTGAAGAAACAGGAGATTTCATTGTTAATGAAAAGGAGAAGAATATCAACCTTACCGAAGATGGTGTAAAGAAAGTTGAAAAGTTCTTCCATATCGATAACCTTGCAGATTCGGATAATCTGGAGATCCAGCACAATATCATTCTTGCATTACGTGCACACAATCTGATGTTCCGTGACAAGGATTATGTAGTAAAAGATGATGAAGTGCTGATCGTGGATGAATTTACCGGACGTATCATGCCGGGACGCCGTTATTCAGACGGGCTGCATCAGGCAATCGAAGCGAAAGAACATGTAAAGGTTAAGCGGGAAAGCAAGACCCTGGCAACTATTACATTCCAGAATCTGTTCAATAAATATACGAAAAAGTCAGGTATGACAGGTACAGCTCTGACAGAAGAAAAAGAATTTCGTGAAATTTACGGAATGGATGTTATTGAGATTCCGACAAACGTGCCTGTAAAGCGTCAGGATCTGGAAGATGCAGTGTATAAGACACAGAAAGAAAAGTTCAGAGCTGTGTGCGATGCAATTGAAGAGGCGCACGCAAAACACCAGCCGGTACTGGTTGGTACGATCACGATCGACAATTCGGAACTGTTAAGTGGTATGTTAAAGCGCCGCGGCATCAAACACAACGTACTGAATGCCAAGTTCCATGAACTGGAAGCTGAAATCGTTGCACAGGCAGGTATCCATGATGCGGTAACCATCGCAACAAACATGGCAGGCCGTGGTACGGATATCAAACTGGATGATGAAGCAAGGGCGGCCGGAGGTCTTAAGATCATCGGAACCGAGCGTCATGAATCCAGACGTATCGATAACCAGCTGCGTGGACGTTCCGGACGTCAGGGGGATCCGGGAGAATCAAGATTCTACATTTCCCTGGAAGATGATCTGATGAGACTGTTCGGATCGGAAAGACTGATGAATGTGTTCAATACACTTGGTGTGGAAGACGGCGAGCAGATCGAGCATAAGATGCTTTCCAGTGCGATTGAAAAAGCGCAGGAAAAGATCGAGAGCAACAACTTCGGAATCCGTAAAAATCTGCTGGAATATGACCAGGTAATGAATGAACAGAGAGAGATTATTTACGAAGAAAGACGCCATGTGCTGGATGGAGATAACATGCGCGATTCTATCTTCCACATGATGAATGATTATGTGGAAAACGCGGTAGACCTGGTAACCAGTCCGGATCAGGATTATGATGAGTGGAATCTGACAGAATTGAATCTGACGATCCGGAATACGATTCCGATGGAAGTGATCACGGAAGAAGATGTCAAAGATATCAGTCAGACGGAACTGAAGCATATGTTGAAAGAACGTGCGGCAAAGGTTTACGAGGCGAAAGAATCAGAATTTCCGGAGCCGGAGCATATGCGTGAGATTGAGCGTGTCGTTCTTCTGAAAGTGATTGATGCAAAATGGATGGATCATATCGATGATATGGATCAGCTGCGTCAGGGAATCGGTCTTCAGGCTTACGGTCAGAGAGATCCAAAGGTTGAGTACAAGATGATCGGATACGAGATGTTTGATGAGATGACAAGAAGCATTGAGGAAGATACGGTACGTACGATCCTGCATGTCAAACTGGAACAGAAGGTAGAAAGAGAACAGGTTGCAAAAGTAACCGGAACGAACAAGGATGATACAGGAGTACGTGAGCCGAAGAAACGTGCCGAAAAGAAAGTATATCCAAACGATCCATGCCCGTGCGGAAGCGGCAAGAAATACAAACAGTGCTGCGGACGGAAGAATTAATTTCAGAATGCAGACGTATATGATATGAGATGACGGCGGCAGGGATAACCCGGCTGCCGGATAAAGAAGAATATAAGAAAAGAAAGAGGTGGAAATGTGGTTGAATTAGATCAGTTCAAAACAATAATGAACGCTTATGAAGAACCTCTTGCCGAAATGAGGGATTCACTTTGACGTTGCAGGGAAAGAGCGGAGAATCGAAGAACTGGAACGAAAGATAGAAGAACCTGGATTCTGGGATAATCCGGAAGAATCACAGGAACTGATGAAAGAATTGAAGAATCTGAAAGAACTTGTGGAGACAATCCATAATCTCTACAGTTCTTATGAAGATATCGGTCTTTTGATCGAGATGGGATATGAAGATGAAGATCCGGAGATGGTAAAAGAACTGGAGGAAGAGATCCATACATTTGAAAAAGTGTTTGAAAAGCTGAAGATCCAGACACTGTTGTCAGGCGAATATGATTCCTGCAATGCGATCATGACGATACATGCCGGAGCCGGCGGAACAGAATCCTGTGACTGGGCAGGTATGCTTTACCGTATGTACAGCCGGTGGGCAGAGAGAAAGGGATTCACACTTCAGGTGCTGGATTTCCTGGACGGAGATATCGCCGGAATTAAAGCAGTTACATTTGAAGTGAATGGTGAGAATGCCTATGGCTATCTGAAATCAGAAAAAGGTGTCCACAGGCTGGTGCGTATTTCACCGTTTAATGCGGCAGGAAAACGCCAGACATCTTTTGCATCGTGCGATGTACTGCCGGATCTGAAAGATGATATCGATATTGAGATTGCAGATGATGATCTGAAGATTGATACATACCGCGCAAGTGGTGCCGGAGGACAGCATGTAAATAAGACGTCTTCCGCAATACGTATTACGCATCTGCCAACCGGAATTGTGGTACAGTGTCAGAATGAACGGTCACAGCACCACAACAAAGAAAAAGCAATGCAGATGTTAAAAGCAAAGCTGCAACTCATGAAAGAGCAGGAGCAGGCTGAAAAAGTATCAGATATCCGGGGGGAAGTGAAAGATATCGGATTTGGCAATCAGATCAGGTCTTATGTTATGCAGCCATATACACTGGTGAAAGACCATCGTACAAATGAGGAAAACAGTAATGTAAATGCCGTAATGGATGGTGATATTGATTCATTTATCAATGCATACCTGAAGAAGATCGCGAACGGCTAAAGGGAGGGAATATATGATCAATATAGCAGTAATGGGCTACGGGACAGTGGGTTCCGGAGTGGTAGAAGTCATCAATACCAACGGGGCACGCATCAATCAGAGAATCGGTGAAGAACTGAATATCAAATATGTGCTGGACATGAAAGATTTCCCGGGAGATCCGGTGCAGGACAAGATCATACATGATTTCGAGACGATCGTATCAGATGAAGAGGTACAGATTGTTGTGGAAGTGATGGGTGGTATCGAACCGGCGTATACATTTGTAAAACGCTGCCTGCAGGCCGGAAAGAGTGTGGCAACATCAAATAAGGCACTGGTGGCAAAGCACGGAGCAGAGCTGCTTTCCATTGCAGCGGAACATAATATTAATTTCCTGTTTGAGGCAAGTGTCGGAGGGGGTATTCCAATCATCCGTCCGCTGAATTCTTCTCTGACTGCAGACGAGATCGAGGAGATCACCGGAATCTTAAACGGAACAACAAATTATATGCTGTCCAAGATGTTTTACGAAGGGGCAGATTATGATACCGTCCTGAAAGAAGCACAGGCAAATGGATATGCGGAAAGAAATCCGGAAGCTGATGTAGAAGGTTACGATGCCTGCAGAAAGATCGCAATCCTGTCATCTCTGATCTCGGGACAGCAGGTCGATTTTGAAGATATCTACTGTGAGGGAATCACAGAGATTACGGTAGAAGATATGAAATATGCAAAGGCAATGGGAACAACGATCAAGCTGCTGGCGTCCAGCAGACGTTATGCGGGCAACAGACTGCATGCGATCGTAGCACCATGTATGTTATATCCGGATCATCCGCTCTACAATGTCAATGATGTATTTAATGCAATCTTTGTGCATGGAAATGTACTGGGAGATGCGATGTTCTATGGAAGCGGGGCAGGAAAACTTCCGACTGCGAGTGCCGTAGTTGCAGATGTGGTAGACGAAGCAAAACATCTGAACCGTAATATTATGACAATGTGGAAAGAAGAAAAGCTCCAACTGGAAGATAAGGCGGATTCCAAGAGAAGATTCTTTGTGAGAATTAAGGGAGATAAAGAAAAACTGATTCCGCAGCTGAAAGAATCATACGGAGAGATTGAAGTCGTAAACGTTCCGAAACTGGAAGATGAATTTGGATTCGTAACACCTGTTATGATGGAAGGTGATTATGAGACCAGATCAAAACTTTACAAAGAGCAGATCGTACATATGATCCGTATTCAGGATTAATCAGATTGGTCTGTTACAGGAGGAAACATGTTAATAGTTAAGAAATTTGGCGGCAGTTCTGTTGCCAATAAAGACAGGATATTTAATGTGGCAAAACGCTGCATTGAAGATTACAGGGCCGGACATGACGTGGTGGTTGTACTTTCTGCAATGGGAGATACTACAGATGAACTGATCGCACTGGCGAATACGATTAATCCGGACGCAAAAAAAGAGAACTGGATATGCTGCTTACTACAGGAGAACAGGTGTCGGTATCCCTGATGGCTATGGCAATGCAGGCACTGGATGTACCTGCTGTATCCCTGAATGCTTTTCAGGTTATGATGCACTCTACATCCCGTTACGGGAATGCCAGATTTAAAAGAGTAGACACCGAACGCATCATGCATGAACTGGATTCCAGAAAGATCGTGATCGTAACCGGATTCCAGGGAGTCAATAAATATGACGATATCACAACACTCGGAAGAGGCGGTTCCGATACAACAGCCGTTGCACTGGCGGCGGTACTTCATGCTGATAAATGCGAAATCTACACAGACGTAGACGGTGTGTTCACCGCAGACCCGAGAGTTGTAAAAACTGCAAAAAAACTGGATGCGGTTACTTATGATGAGATGCTGGAACTTGCAAGCCTCGGCGCAAAAGTTCTTCACAATCGTTCTGTGGAAATGGCAAAAAAATATAATGTGGAATTAGTGGTGCGGTCCAGCCTGAACCGTTCAGAAGGTACCGTAGTCAAGGAGGGTTCAAATATGGAAAAATTACTGGTTACAGGTGTGGCTGCAGATAAAGATACAGTCAGAATCTCTGTTATCGGATTAGAGGATAAGCCGGGAACGGCATTTGCTGTATTTAATACACTTGCTGCAAATAATATTAACGTAGATATCATTCTTCAGTCTGTCGGAAGAGAAGGAACAAAAGACATTTCCTTTACGGTTGCATCTGAGGATCTGCAACATGCACTCGAAGTACTGAATGCGAATAAAGAAAGACTTACGATCCAGGATATCACGTGGAATGAAAAGGTTGCAAAGCTTTCCATCGTTGGAGCCGGAATGATGAGTAATCCGGGAGTAGCTGCGAAGATGTTTGAATCATTATACAATTCCAGAGTCAATATCAATATGATCTCCACATCTGAGATACGTATTACGGTACTGATTCCGGAAGAAGATATTGAAAAAGCAATGAATGCAGTTCATGATGGATTTGGACTGGGAGCCTGAGAAAAAGTCGGGAAAAAAGGAAAGACAATTATTTATCTGAGTGAAGAAAACCGGTAGCGAGTTTACGCTTCTCATCGGAAGAAGAACGGAATGCGAATACAAGATCCACTTCTTCTTCGGTGAGATAGATATAGTTACCGGTATTTTTTTCGATTCCCTGCATATAAGGAGTAACCGTCTCGCGCATGCCGGAAGGATATTCCGATTCGGGAATAAAATGTTCGGCTTCGAGATCACAGAGGATAAGCTGATCCATAGTAACGTGAAAATGTGCAGCAAAAGAAGCCAGATAACCAAGATCCGGCGTACGTGTACTGGTTTCATAATTGCTGCAGGCCTGACGGCTGATATTGAAGATATCAGCAATATCATCCTGCTTTAGACCAGATATGGTTCTGAGATAGAATAAGTTTTTGGCCAGTTGCAGATTTGCCATGTTAAACCTCCACAAGTTACATATTGCTGTTAGTATAACAATCTGACCATAAAATAGATATGATATGCAACAAGACGTGACAAAATGCGAAAAAGCAACGAAGCGTGGCGAAAGGATAAATATCAATTTATAAACAGCTCAGATAGCTGTTATGATATTTTCCGGAAAAAGTGACATCTTCGCCGAACCAGCCGGGAGCGGTGAAAGAATCTGCATCGTCTTCGGTTTGGAATTCTACTTCTACAAGCATAAGAGGAGCAAGATCGCCTTCGAAGATATCAAGCTCTGCGGTGAGGCCGGAAGAAAGCGGGATTACATACCGTTTCTTTTTGATCAGACGTCCATCGATCTTGCCAAGAAGATGATGATAGGATTCCCGGTCAAGAGGAAGGTTATATTCCTGACGGGACATCAGTCCGGCAGACTTGTAAGTGAGTTCGTACTTTTCATTATCACGACGGATACGTACAACGGGATTGGTGTTTAGATACCCCTGCTCGAGAAGGCGGCATGGGTAAGTTTCCAGCTGATCCGGCAGCTTTGCAACAAGATATTTTCGTTCTATTTCCATATTATAAGGTCTCCTTTCATTTGCGGTGAAATTATGATACAACAGTTTACAGAAAAAGTAAACGGTGATAGAATTTAGAATAAATAAGAGATGAGGAGGATAATGAAGATGAAAAAGTATGCGTATTATTGGCAGACGGATTTGAAGAGATCGAAGGTCTGACTGTTGTTGATCTGTTAAGAAGAGCAAAGATATATGTAGATACAATTTCAATCATGGATGATTACATCGTACATGGAGCACATGGAATCAATGTGCAGACAGAAGATTTATTTGATGAAGTAGATTTTGATGAATTTGATATGGTTGTGCTTCCGGGCGGAATGCCGGGAACCCTGAACCTGAAAAACCATGACGGAGTCAGATATGTGGTAAAACAGTATGCAAAAGAAGGAAGATATGTGGGAGCGATCTGTGCGGCACCTACTATATTAAAGAGCCTGGGGGTACTGGAAGGCAGGAGGGCAACCTGTTATCCGGGTGTGGAAGATGAGATGGAAGATGTCGTGCTGACAGAGACAGCGGTTGTAGTAGACGAGAATATTATCACCAGCCAGGGCGTTGGCACTGCAATTGATTTTGGACTGAAATTGATCGAGATTCTGGATGGCGAAGAAAAAGCAAAGGAAATTGCAGATTCCATAGTCTTTTAATAGTTTTTCAAAAAATTTAATAAAAATAGAGGAAAAAAGCGGAAAACACCGGATTTAAGCAAAACGGGGACTAGATATTTACCAGAGTTTGTGTTATACTTCTGTGGTGAATGTATTGTAGTATACCCGCTTTTTTTCCGCTACCCATGAGGCGGGTTAGAAACAGGAGGAAATAGTAAATGAGTTTACAGGTAGAAAAGTTAGAAAACAACATGGCGAAACTTACTATCGAAGTTCCGGCCGATGATTTAGAGAAAGCGCTTCAGAGTGCATATATGAAGCAGAAGAACAAGATCGCTATGCCGGGATTCCGTAAAGGAAAAGTACCACGTCAGATGATCGAGAAAATGTATGGACCGGAGATCTTCTATGATGATGCAGCAAATGCACTGATCCCTAAGGCATATTCTGAAGCATATGAAGAGTGTGAACTTGAGATTGTTTCAAGACCGGAGATCAACGTTGTTCAGATTGAAAAAGGAAAATCTTTCATCTTTACAGCAGATGTTGCAACAAAGCCGGAAGTAAAACTCGGTGAGTATAAAGGACTGGAAGTAGATAAAGTATCTACACGCGTAACTCAGAAAGAAGTAGACGCTAAGATCCAGGAAGAAGCAGAGAAAAATGCAAGAGAAGTTGTAGTTACAGACCGTGCGGTAGCAGACGGTGATGAAGTAATTCTCGACTTTGAAGGATTTGTTGATGGTGAAGCATTTGAAGGCGGAAAGGGAGAGAACTATCCACTGACTATCGGATCAGGATCGTTCATTCCTGGATTTGAAGAGCAGTTAGTAGGCGCTGAAGCTGAGAAAGAAGTTGAAGTAAAAGTTACTTTCCCGGAAGATTATCATGCAGAAGACCTCAAAGGAAAAGAAGCTGTATTCAAATGCACAGTTCATGAGATCAAAGCAAAAGAACTGCCGGAAATTGATGATGAATTCGCAGCAGAAGTATCTGAATTCGATACATTAGAAGAATACAAAGCAGATGTAAAAGCAAAGATCAAAGAGCAGAAAGCAGCAGACGGAAAGAGAAATCAGGAAGATCAGGCTGTAGAGCAGGCTGTTAAGAATGCAGAATACGAGATCCCACAGCCAATGATCGAGACACAGACAACTCAGATGGTAGAGGATTTTGCACAGAGAATCCAGTCTCAGGGAATCACTCTTGAGCAGTACTTCCAGTTCACAGGACTGACTGCAGAGAAGATGATGGAAGATATGAGACCACAGGCAATCAAGAGAATTGAGACACGTCTTGTACTTGAGGCGGTAGCAAAAGCTGAAAATATCGAAATCACAGATGAGAAGATCGATGAAGAACTTGCCAAGATGGCTGAATCTTACAACATGGAAGTTGAGAAACTGAAAGAATTCATGGGTGAGAACGAGAAGAAACAGATGAAGGAAGATCTGGCAGTTCAGGAAGCTGTTACATTCCTTGTTGAGAATGCAGTAGAAAAATAAGAACGTCAGATCATAACATAGTATAGTATAGTCAGGAGGCATATACATGAGTTTAGTACCTTATGTCATTGAACAGACAAGCCGTGGAGAACGTTCTTACGACATCTATTCAAGATTATTAAAAGACAGAATTATATTTCTGGGCGAAGAAGTAACAGATGTATCTGCAAGTGTGATCGTTGCACAGCTTCTGTTTCTTGAAGCAGAAGATCCGGAGAAAGATATCCATCTGTACATCAACAGTCCGGGAGGCTCTGTAACAGCCGGAATGGCAATTTATGATACCATGCAGTATATCAAATGCGATATTGAGACAATCTGTATTGGTATGGCTGCAAGTATGGGTTCATTCCTTCTTACAGGAGGAACAAAGGGAAAGAGACTTGCACTTCCAAACTCTGAGATCATGATCCATCAGCCGCTTGGCGGAGCTCAGGGACAGGCAACAGAGATTCAGATCGCAGCAGATCATATCTTAAAAACTCGTCAGAAACTGAATCAGATTCTGGCAGAAAATACAGGACAGCCGTTAGAGGTCATCAACGCAGATACAGAAAGAGATAACTTTATGACTGCGGAAGAAGCCAAAGCGTATGGTCTGATTGACGAAGTCATCAAGAACCGCTAGGGCAGTCCTCAGACGAGGTGAAAAGTATGGCAGGAAAGAACGATGATCAGGTAAGATGCTCGTTCTGTAACAAGACGCAGAATCAGGTGAGAAAGCTGATCGCAGGTCCGAATGGGGCATATATCTGTGATGAGTGTGTGGATGTCTGCGCAGAGATTATAGAAGAAGAATTTGAATACGAGAACGGAAGAGAATGGAATCCGTTCTCGGATATCAATCTTTTAAAACCGGAAGAGATCAAAGCATTTCTGGATGAATATGTCATTGGTCAGGAAGAAGCGAAAAAAGTATTATCGGTAGCTGTTTATAATCATTATAAACGTGTAATGGCGGGAAGAAATATGGGAGTAGACCTTGGTAAAAGTAATATTCTCATGCTCGGACCGACAGGATGCGGTAAGACGCTTCTGGCTCAGACACTGGCAAAGATTCTGGGAGTACCGTTTGCGATTGCTGATGCAACAGCATTGACAGAGGCCGGATATGTCGGTGAAGATGTAGAAAACATTCTTCTGAAGATCATTCAGGCGGCAGACGGAGATATTGAACGTGCAGAGTATGGAATTATATATATTGATGAGATTGATAAGATTACAAGAAAATCAGAGAATCCATCGATTACCAGAGATGTATCGGGTGAGGGTGTACAGCAGGCGCTTCTGAAGATTATTGAAGGAACAGTTGCCAATGTACCTCCACAGGGAGGAAGAAAGCATCCGCATCAGGAGATGATCCAGATCGATACCACGAATATTTTATTCATCTGTGGAGGAGCCTTTGAGGGAATCGAAAAAATCGTTGAAAAACGTATCGATCAGAAATCAATCGGATTCAATGCAGAGATTGCAGAAAAGCATGAAGATGATGTGGACAGACTGCTTCAGCAGATTCTTCCGCAGGATCTTGTGAAATTTGGTCTGATTCCGGAAATCGTAGGCCGTGTACCGGTAACAGTAGCATTGGAAATGCTGGATAAAGATGCATTAATGAGGATTCTTACAGAGCCGAAGAATGCATTGACTAAACAGTATCAGAAGCTGTTGGAACTGGACGATGTAGAGCTTACATTTGATGATAAAGCACTGGAAGCAATCGCAGAGACTTCCCTGAAGAGAAAGACGGGAGCAAGAGGACTGAGAGCGATTATGGAAAGTATCATGATGGATATCATGTATAAAGCACCATCGGATGAGACATTAAAATCATGCCACATCACAGAAGATGTTGTAAAAGGAACAGGAGAGCCTGTATGTGAACATGCAGAACCTGACTCAGAAAGTGCATAATAAATGAAAAGAAAGACGGCGGGTGCGAAGAATAATTGTACCCGCTGATTTTATACCAAGATAATCCAGTCGGTGAACAGGAGTGTGAATATATGACAGGAGAAACCTATAGTCTGCCTATGGTTGCCTTAAGAGGACTTACGATACTGCCGGAAGAGGTCAGACATTTTGATGTAAGCAGGGAAAAATCACTGCAGGCGATTGAAGAGGCGGTAAAAAACGGCCAGAAGTTATTCGTCAGCGCTCAGAAGGATCTGGAAATAGAAGAGCCGGGAGCAGAAGATGTCTATCTGGTTGGCTGTGTTGTTACCATAAGGCAGGTAGTAAAATTACCAAAAAAAATGAGCCGTGTACTTGTATCCGGAGAAGCAAGAGCAAGTCTTGTAAGAATGGATAGTGAGACACCATATCTCCAGGCAACGGTAGTAGAACTACCGGATGATGAAGTAGTATCCGGAGAGCGGGAAGAAGACGATCCAATGAACCGGGAAGCAATGATCCGTGGATTACAGGATGTCTTCAAAGAATATCTGTTAAAGAATCCAAAGCTTTCAAAAGAACTTGGCATGCAGGTGGAATCTATTCATGATCTGAAATACCTGACAGATGTGATTGCTGCAAATATGCCGTTTTCATTCGAAGATGCGCAGGAACTGCTGGAAGAGACGAACGTTATGAGACGGTATGAACTTCTGGTATATAAGATCGTGAATGAGATCCAGGCACAGAAAGTAAAAGAAGAGATCCAAAGTAAGGTGAAAGAACGTGTGGACAAGAACCAGAGGGAATACATCCTACGGGAAGAACTGAAAGTAATTCGTGAGGAACTTGGTGATGACAATACCATGTCGGATGCGGATGAATTCCAGCAGGCGGCAGATGCATTGAAAGCTTCGAAAGAAGTAAAAGAAAAGCTGAACAAAGAGATCAAAAGATTCCGCAATTCCATGAATTCCCCGGCGGAAACAGGCGTTATCCGGACCTATATCGAAACAATGCTTGAAATGCCATGGGATAAAACTTGCAAAGAGCATAAAGATATTGCATTTGCAAGACAGGTACTGGATGAAGATCATTACGGTCTGGAGAAAGTAAAAGAACGAGTACTTGAATATCTTGCAGTACGGGCGCTTACGAAAAAAGGCGAAGCACCGATCATCTGTCTTGTGGGTCCTCCGGGAACCGGTAAAACTTCGATTGCGAAATCTCTTTCCAGGGCGTTGAAGAAGCCGTATGTGAGAATTTCGCTTGGAGGTGTCCGTGACGAAGCGGAAATCCGGGGGCACAGAAAGACTTATGTAGGAGCGATGCCGGGAAGAATCGCAAATGGAATGAAACAGGCAGGAGTCAAGAATCCACTGATGCTGCTGGATGAGATAGATAAAGTCAGCAATGACTATAAAGGAGATACATTCTCAGCACTTCTGGAGGTTCTGGATGGCGAACAGAATAATAAGTTCGTAGACCATTATCTGGAAGTGCCGATGGATCTGTCGGAAGTGTTATTTATCACAACGGCAAACAGCCTGCAGACCATTCCAAGGCCGCTTCTTGACCGTATGGAAGTCATTGAGGTTACCAGTTATACAGAAAATGAAAAACTGCATATTGCGCAGGAACATCTGATTCCAAAGCAGATCGAAAAGCATGGACTGAAAGCAGATCAGCTGACCATCAGTAAAAATGCGATCTGGAAGATGGCAAGAAATTACACAAAAGAAGCAGGGGTCAGACAGTTGGAACGTAAGATCGGTGATATCTGCCGTAAATCAGCAATGGAGATCCTTGAGAAAAAGAAGAAATCCATTCATGTGACAGAGCGGAATATGGAACACTATCTGGGTAAGGAACTTTACAGTTATCAGATGGCAAATGAAGAAGATGAAGTTGGTATTGTGCGTGGACTCGCATGGACCAGTGTCGGCGGTGATACACTCCAGATCGAAGTGAATATGATGCCGGGAGAAGGAGAAATCCTGCTGACCGGACAGCTTGGCGATGTCATGAAAGAGTCCGCGAGAACCGGTATCAGTTATATCCGTTCCGTAAGCAAAGAGCATGATATTACAGATGATTTCTTTAAGAAACATGATATACATATCCATATTCCGGAGGGAGCCGTTCCAAAAGACGGACCATCTGCCGGTATTACAATGGCAACTGCAATCATGTCTGCGGTGACAGGAAGAAAAGTACGGGCAGACCTCGCTATGACAGGAGAGATTACACTGCGCGGACGTGTACTCCCGATCGGAGGGCTGAAAGAAAAGCTTCTGGCTGCAAAAAATGCAGGAATGAAGACCGTACTTGTCCCGGCAAAAAATGAAAGAGATGTTGAGGAAATTTCAACAGAGATTACAAAGGGACTGGAAATTAAATTTGTAACACACATGAATGAGGTGCTGAAAGAAGCACTTGTATAGTCAGATCTTCTGGCACGGGTCAGGAGATGGATCAAAGGAGAAATATATGATAATCAGAAATATTAATCTGGAAACCGTATGTGGAATCACCAGCAAACTTCCGGAGAATACACTTCCGGAGATTGCATTTGCAGGAAAATCCAACGTAGGAAAGTCATCCCTGATCAATGCGCTTATGAACCGCAAATCATACGCAAGAATATCTGCAACACCGGGAAAGACACAGACGATCAACTTCTATAATATTAATGAGGCATTATATCTGGTCGACCTGCCGGGTTACGGATATGCGAAGGTATCCGAACAGGAGAAGATCAAATGGGGACAGCTGATCGAACGTTATCTGCACGGCTCGAAGCAGTTGAAAGTAGTATTCCTTCTGATCGATATCCGTCATAAACCATCCGGTAACGACAAGATGATGTATGAGTGGATCGTGTCACAGGGATTCCATCCAGTGATCATTGCAACAAAACTCGATAAGATCAAACGCAGCCAGAAAGACAAACAGATCAAGATTGTAAAAGAAGGTCTGGGAGTGTTACCGGGAACAATCGTCATCCCGTTCTCATCAGTGACGAAACAGGGACGTGATGAGATATGGGAGCTGGTGGAAAGAAATTATCTGAATACTCAGGAGAATGAAGAATAGACAGAATCCATTTCAGATGGTAATTAATGAGATAAAGTTTGTCAAATGATTGACAAACTTTATCTTTTTTGTTATGATTAGACTAAAGTACAAACGTTGGTCTAAAACGGGTAAAAAATGTGAAAATAACAAGTATAATAAGAGGAAAGGAGAATATCATGGATCTGATAACCAATATCCAGAAGTATTCTATTCATGACGGGGACGGAATCCGTACGACTGTATTTTTTAAGGGATGTCCGTTAAAGTGTGTGTGGTGCCATAATCCTGAGACACAGCGCTTCGAGCAGGAAATTCAGTATGATGCGGAGAAATGTACCGGTTGCGGCGTATGCGCAAAAGTCTGTCCGAACGGCGCGGTCACCATGGAAGACGGAAGACCGAAGCTGGATAAAAAACTTTGTAAGCTCTGCGGAAAATGTGAGAATTTCTGTACACAGGGAATCCGGGAGATCGTTGGTCAGGAATATCCGGTAAAAACACTTGTAAAGGAACTGATGAAAGATCTGATGTTCTATGAACAGTCCGGCGGTGGAGTTACACTTTCCGGTGGTGAAGTGATGGCTATGTCTACAGATTATGTACTTGCGATCGCAAAAGCTTTGAAGAAAGAAGAAGTATCGCTTACCATTGATACATGCGGATATGTTCCGTATGAGAAGTTCGAAGCAATCCTTCCATATGTCGATACATTTTTATATGATGTAAAGGTAATGGATCCGGAATTACATAAGCAATATATCGGAGTAGACAATAAACTGATCTTAGATAATCTTGTAAAACTTTCAGATGCAGGAGCAAGGATATACATCCGCATCCCTACTGTTAAGGAAGTAAATGGAAACGAAGAGAATATGAAAGAGACGATCCGTTTCCTGAAAGAACACGATATTCATCCGGCACAGGTTAATTTGCTGCCATATCATAATACGGGAAGCAGTAAATATCCGAAGCTGGATATGGAATATAAAGGTAATGACTTGAATGCACCGACAAAAGAAGAGATGGAGGGGTTTGTGAAACTCTTCCAGGAAGCAGGTTTTTCTAACACAAAGATAGGAGGTTAAAACAATGGCTGAAAAAAGAGGCATGAACGAAAGAATCCAGAAGTTAAGAGAACTGAGTGTTACAACACCGGTACACATCGATCTGGAAAGAGCAAAGATCGAAACAGATTTTTACAGAGAAAATGACGGAAAATATTCTATCCCGGTTATGAGAGCTATGGTGTTAAAAGAGTATTTTTCAAAGAAGACACTTTACCTTGGAGACGGTGAGCTGATCGTAGGAGAGAAGGGAAAAGATCCACAGGCATCTCCGACATTCCCGGAACTTTGCTGTCACAGCGTTGAGGATATGACAGTTATGAGTGAGCGTGATCTGGTATCCTTCCACACAACAGAAGAAGACAGAAAACTCCAGGCAGAAGAGATCATTCCGTTCTGGAAGGGAAGAACTATGAGAGAGAGACTTCTGGCTTCCATGACTCCGGAATGGAACGACTGTTACGCAGCAGGTATGTTCACAGAATTTATGGAGCAGAGAGGACCGGGACATACATGTGGTGGAGAACAGGTATTTACAACAGGATATCTGGACTACAAAGAGAAGATCAAAAAGACAATGGATGCTCTTGATTTTATGAATGATCCGGATGCTCTGGATAAAATGGAAGAGTTAAAAGCCATGGATATTTCCTGCGATGCAGTGATTATTCTTGGTGAGAGATATCATGAATTAGCACTAGAGCTGGCAGAAAAAGAGGCTGATCCGGTACGTAAAGAAGAATTAAAACAGATTGCAGCCAACCTGGAGGTTGTACCGGCACATGCACCACAGACATACTGGCAGGCAATCCAGTTATACTGGTTCACACATCTGGCAGTTACAACAGAACTGAACCCATGGGATGCATTCAGCCCGGGACGTCTTGACCAGCATCTGATCAAATATTATGAAGCAGATACAGAAGCAGGAATTCTGGATGATGAGAGAGCAAAAGAACTGTTAGAGTGCTTATGGGTGAAATTTTACAATCAGCCTGCACCGGTTAAAGTAGGTATCACATTAAAAGAAAGTGCCACATACACAGACTTTGCAAATATCAATACCGGAGGAGTTACACCGGACGGACGTGATGGTGTCAATGCAGTCAGCTACCTGCTCCTTGACTGTATGGACGAGATGAAGCTGGTTCAGCCAAACTCTAACGTAACGATCAGTAAGAAGACTCCTGCACGTTTCTTGAAGAGAGCATGCGAGATCTCAAGAAAGGGATGGGGACAGCCTGCGTTCTATAACACGGAAGCACAGACTATGGAGCTTATCAATGCAGGAAAATCACTGGAAGATGCACGCCGTGGCGGATCTTCAGGATGTGTTGAGACCGGAGCATGGGGAAGCGAAGCATATATCCTGACCGGATACCTGAATATTCCAAAAGTATTCCAGCTGACACTTTATAATGGATTTGACAAGGAATCCGGAAAACAGCTCGGCCTTAAGACCGGTGAAGCAAAAGATTTCAAGTCTTATGATGAATTATGGGATGCATTCCGGAAACAGCTGAAACATTTTATCGATATTAAGATTCGCGGAAACAATGTGATCGAGAAATTATATGCAGAGAATATGCCGGCACCTTGTCTGTCAGTGGTAACAAATGACTGCATCAGCAATGCAAAAGATTACAATGCAGGCGGAGCAAGATACAATACAAACTATATCCAGGGTGTAGGTATCGGAACAGTTACAGACTGTATCACATCTGTTAAGTATAACGTATTCGATAAGATGAATTTCACAATGGAAGAGCTGCTTGAAGCGATGGATCATAACTTTGAAGGTTATGATGCAATCTTCCGTATGGTACATGACAAGACACCGAAGTATGGTAACGATGATGATTACGCAGATTCTGTTATGCAGGATGTATTTAATCTGTATCATGACCTGATCACAGGACGCCCGACCATGAGAGGCGGAAAATACGGAGTAGATATGCTTCCTACTACATGTCACGTATACTTCGGAGAAGTGATCGGAGCAACTGCAAACGGAAGAAAAGCGAATGTACCTGTATCGGAAGGTATCTCTCCAGAGAAGTCTGCTGATACAAACGGACCTACAGCTGTTATCAAGTCATGCTCTAAGATGGATCACCTTGCAACAGCAGGAACACTTCTGAACCAGAAGTTTACACCGGATGTTGTAGCCGGAGAAAAAGGTCTTGAGAATATGTCCAGCCTGATCCGCAGCTATTTTGCAATGGACGGACATCACATTCAGTTCAATGTCATCGACAGACAGACACTGATCGAAGCACAGAAACATCCGGATGATTACAGAGATCTGATCGTCCGTGTTGCCGGATACAGTGACTTCTTCCGTAACTTAAGCAAACCGTTACAGGATGAGATCATCAACCGTACAGAACAGTCATTTGAATAAAATGAATTTGCAGGGGAAACCTTAAGATAATTAAAAAATAAAAAGTCCTTAGGCAGGAATCGTGATGCCGGCTGTTGCCGGATGTATAAATTCTTGTTTAAGGACTTTTTTAGGCTTGACAGCAAAAAATATGATATGATATCAGTAAACGTAGAAATACGGAAAAAATTAAGAAAAGAGATGGAGAAAAGTTATGAATCTAAAAGGAGTGAATTTAAAAAAGAAAAGGACAAAAATTCAGATGGTGCTGACGGTTTTCGTTATACTGTCGGTAGTCAGACAGTTTTTCCTGGGAAATTACCACAATATGTTTCTGGGAATTCTGACTCTGTTTTTGTTCATGGTACCTGCTGTATTAGATCAGACACTGGGGGTAACGATTCCGGTAGGACTGGAGACGGTGATTCTGATTTTCATCTTTTCGGCAGAAATACTGGGAGAGATCAACGCATTTTATGTAAAGATTCCTGTGTGGGATACCATTTTACATACGACAAACGGTTTTCTTATGGCGGCAATTGGATTTGCACTGATCGACCTGTTTAACAGAAGTGACCGGTTCTCGATTAAGATGTCTCCGTATTTCGTGGCATTTTTTGCATTTTGTTTTTCGATGACAGTCGGTGTATTGTGGGAGTTCTTTGAATTTTCAATGGACTGGTTCTTCGGACTGGATATGCAGAAAGACTGGATCCTTCCATCGATCAGCTCTGTGAAACTCAACCCGACAGGTGCAAATGTCCCGGTGCATGTGGACATCCAGTCAGTGGTGATCAATGGCGAAAAATGGAATCTGGGTGGATATCTGGATATCGGAATAGTGGATACGATGAAAGATCTGATGGTGAATTTTATCGGAGCGGTGGTGTTCTCGATCATCGGAATTCTATATCTGAAGCACCGCGGCAAGGGAAAACTTGCGGCATCACTGATCCCGCAGGTAAGAGACGAGAAGGAGCAGAAGAGATAAAAAGAACCGGATAAGAGTGGATTATGGAAAAGAATATACAGAAGATCAAAATAAAGAACCAATTGGAATTATGGGCATTTTGTGCGGTCATAGGAACTGTGGCAGGAGCTTTGGTCTGGGCATTGCTGAAGATCATGGCATCAGGAACAGAAATAATATGGGAGTGGATACCGGAAAGAATCCATATTCCGTATTATACAGTGCTCGTGTGTACTGTGGGCGGAGCCATTATCGGGATATTTCGAAAGTTATACGGGGATTATCCGGAAGATATGGAAACCGTTATGGGAAAAGTAAAGAAA
>ENA-OPYX01000607-OPYX01000607.1-human-gut-metagenome-genome-assembly--contig:-NODE-607-length-20764-cov-3.289189_pt1 | contig 20764 bp, 28 predicted proteins | sample MGYA00242639_ERZ504486 | MGnify/ENA primary metagenome ERZ504486 (study PRJEB26092, sample SAMD00036296) | human gut metagenome | host: Homo sapiens | study: EMG produced TPA metagenomics assembly of... | reverse complement strand
AGCGCTGTCGAAAACTTCGATCAATGTGTCCGACCGTGTTACGGTCGATTCGTCCATGAGATTCGCGCTTGCGTTGGTTCCCGCGCAGGATGATGCCGACTTGGTGCTTGAGGAAGTGCCGGATGTCACGTTCGCTGATATCGGCGGTTTGGATGAGCAGATCGAACGTATTCGCGATGCCGTGCAAATGCCGTTCCTGCATCGCGAACTGTTCGAACGTTATGATTTGAAGCCGCCGAAAGGCGTGCTGCTGTATGGGCCTCCAGGCATGGAAAGACGCTGATCGCCAAGGCTGTGGCCAATGCGCTCGCCGAAGGCGCTGCCGGCGGTCGTGGCGTGTTCCTGTCGGTGAAGGGGCCGGAACTGCTCAACAAGTTCGTGGGCGAGTCGGAACGCCTGATCCGCATGATTTTCAAGCGCGCGCGTGAACGTGCGGCGGATGGCAAACCGGTGATCGTGTTCATTGACGAGATGGACTCGCTGCTGCGCACTCGTGGATCCGGCGTGTCGTCGGATGTGGAAACCACTATTGTGCCGCAGTTTTTGGCTGAACTTGATGGCGTGGAAACGCTTGGCAATGTTATGGTCATCGGCGCTTCGAACCGTATCGACATGATTGATCCGGCGGTGTTGCGTCCTGGTCGTTTGGATGTGAAGATTCGTGTGGAGCGTCCGAAAGCGGCTCAGGCGGCGCAGACCAGCGCTTTTGTGACAGCTTCCGGACGGCTGGACTGCGAGGTATTGCAGCAGTTCGCCCTGCCTGGCACAGGCCTTGCACCTGCCCGCAAACGCTACCGCTTCTGGGTAGATTTCACCCCGGAAGCATCGATGGTTCAAAGCCGAGCTAAAAAAGCGTGGCTTCGCATATGGGTTTCTGTAAAATAATTGGAGGATTTTACTTATGGCTTTTTCTCGTCCCGGCGCACCTGCGCCCACCATGTCCGCAAACACCACTGGCACCACCACCGCCGCCCGGATGACTGCAATGCAGCAGCGTGCCGCCCAGAGCGGCGCTCTGCAGGCTGCCAGCCCGGCCAAGCCCGTGGAGATCACTTCTGCCGACGGCCAGCACATGACCGTCAGCTTTTCCGATGTGCGCAACTTCATCTGTCAGAAAGCCACCGATGCCGAATGCAAGATTTTCCTCGAGACCTGCAAGCAGTACCGCCTGAATCCCTTTACCAAGGAAGCCTACCTCATCCACTACGATAACAACAGCGAGGACACCCCCAGCACCATCGTTCTGGGCAAGAACTGCTACCTGCAAATGGCAGAGCGCCACCCCAGCTATGACGGCTTCGAGGCCGGGGTCATCATCTTCGATAAGGTGGCCGGGGAGTACCAGAAGCGGGAGGGTTCCATCGTCTACGAGGGCGAGGAACTTCTGGGCGGCTGGGCCAAAGTCTATCGCAAGGACCGCACCCGCCCCAGTTACGAGGAAGTGAAGCTGACCGAATACGACACCGGCAAATCTCTGTGGAAGGGCAAAAAAGCTACCATGATCCGCAAGGTTGCCCTTGTCCATGCCCTGCGGGAAGCATTCCCCTCCACCTTCGGCTCTCTCTATGACGAGAGCGAGGTCCATGTGGATGCTGAGTCCACCGCCGTGGAGCTGGACGAGGCCGGACAGGTTCCGGCTCCACGCTGGACCCGCATCAAGGAAGCTGTTGAACAGGCCGATGCTCTGACCGTGGAGGACGCGGACAGCGCAGATGACCCCTTTGCCGGGGGTGATGAATCGTGATCCTGACCCACAAGACCGGCGTACTTCTCCACGGAACTCTCGCCAAAGACCCTGTGCTCAAGGACGTGGGCCAGAAGCAGGTACTCAAGTTTGACGTGAAGGCACACAGCGTCAAGACCGGCACCGGCAACTGGGAGGGCCTGTATGTTCAGGTCAACGTCTGGCACGGGCTGGACAAGTGGGACGGGCTGCTGCTGAAGGGCGATGCCGTCACTGTCTTTGCCCGGGAGCTCAAGAGCCGGGAGTATAACGGCAAGACCTATTACGACGTGGATGCCGACGACATTCAGCCTGGCGGCATGGTGATCTTCCGGTGGATGCAGAACCTCATTGACCTTTGCACAGAGGCCCCGGCACCGCCCGAACCAGCGCTCACTCAGGAGCCAACGCCCTTTGATGAGCCTGTCCCGGTGCAGACCAGCCTTTCCGGTGGGCAGATGTATCCCGGCGAAGACCTGGCCGACTATGCTCCCCGCGCCTTTCAGGCGGCAGCGCCTGCCGGGCCCGCCGCAGGCACCCCGGAAGCAGATACCCTCATCGACGATGATGCGGATGACCTGCCGTTTTTAACCACACCAGAAAGGAGTTTCAGACCGTGGGCATTGACCCATCCCGTGGCTTTGTTGCCTTTCCCCGCGGTCTGACTGACTGGGAATGGTATTCAGAGCCCAACACTGCCCGCCTGTTTTTCCATCTGCTACTCACCGCCAACTGGCAGGAAAAGCAGTGGCAGGGCATTAGCATCAGGCCCGGGCAGCTGGTTACAAGCCAATCTCAACTGGCAAAACAGCTTGATTTGAGTGTTCGGAACATCCGGACGAGCTTAGAACATTTACAGGCGACAGGCTATCTGACAGTCAAAACAGGCTCAAAATACAGCATTGTCACGATAGAAAACTATGCTTCGCTTGTTGGCAGTGACAGGCAAAGTGACAGGCAAGCGACAGGCAACCGACAGGCTGCCGACAACAACTTAACAAGTCTAACAAACCAACAAGCTAACAAGTCGTCATCTACGGCTGCGCCGGAGCCGACCGGACGACCGACGACCTCACCCTTGGTATCAGAGTTTGAACAGGATATCGGCAAGCTGAGTGCCTCCGGGAAAAGAGAGCTGACAGGATACGCTGACCGACTGGGCGAGGAACTGGCGCGGGTGATCCTGCGCAAGTGCATTGATGCCGGGGCACATAGCTGGGCCTATGTGCGGAAGGCTCTGATCGAGGCCGAAACCCAGGGCTGTAAATCTGCTGAGGAGTACCGCATGACGAATCCCATTGGAGCGGGACGCAATAAGCGGGTGGACAGACCGGAGCCCAGCGGGAATGATTTTCTAAAAAACGCAGCCCGCCGCCGTCCGCTCACCAAGAAAAAGGAGGATTCCAATGTACCGGAACCATGAGCACTACCCCGACCCGACAGCTGGCCGGACATTGGGCAGCCTCCGCCGAAAGGAGAACCAATTGAACACCGGAAAACAGTTCGAGGCAGACTGGAAAAGCTCCATGCCGAAGGATGCCTGGTGCTATCGACTGAAAGACAGCGCGGCCACCTATTACGGCGGCAACGAGAACCTGAGCTTCTCTATTGATAACATCTGCGACTTCGACGTGTACCGCTACCCTATGCACCATTACTTCGAGCTCAAGACCATCGAAACGCCCAGCATCCCACTGGAAAAGATCCTGGGCCGATTCGACCGGGAGCGGCAGAAGTACCACAAGCTCAAACACATCACCGATATGGCCCACGCAGCATCCTTCAAGGGCCAGACCGCCCATGTGGTCATCAATTACCGGGGCAGGGTCAACCGCACCTTTGCCGTTCCGGCCAGCGCTGTGCTGGAGTACATGCAGACCCAGACCCGCAAAAGCATCCCGTGGCAGTGGGCCGCCCTGAACGGCATCGAGGTGGAGCAGCGCCTGCTGCGCGTTCACTGGCGGTATGACGTGGAAGGGCTACTGAAACAACTGGAAGAAGGTGACGGTGCTTGACTTACGAAGAGAAGAAGGCCTGGTTGAGAAGGTATCAGCAAGCGAAGCGGCTCGAACAGCTGCGGCTGGATGAGCTGGACACGCTGAAAACAGACGCTTCCAACATGACCCAGTGCCTTTCCGCTGTGCCGGGCGGCGGAGGAGACGGCCAAACATTGCCCCGTGCAGTAGAACGCATCGACGAAGCCCGGGGCGCTTACAAAGCCCAGTGTGAGGAAAGCACCCGCATTCGCAAAGAAATCATCTTTGCGCTACAGCAGCTGGATGATGAGCTTGACTTCACGATTCTGTACCGGAGATATATCTGTGGGCACAAGTGGGAGCTGATCGCTGACCGGCTCTCCCTCGATGTCAGTTGGGTCCTCCGACGACACAAAAAAGCGGTGCAACTTCTGGACACAGACCCATGACGCACTAAAAAGCACTAGTTCAAGTGTGCTATACTCTATGCTGCAAAGCCCAGCAGGAAAGGCATCCTTACTCCCTTCGTGCTGGCGGCCCGACCGGAGGTTTGTTTTCCTCCTCTTGATACGGATTTCTCCTTTTGCTGCTTAACAGCTTTTTTGCACCGGCCGGGCTTTTCCTGATTACAACTGCCGTTCTGAGCATCCGCTCAGGGCGGCTTTTTTGTACCCTGACGACGAGAGAGGTGGTGACGTGTCGAATGAAAAGAATCTCATTCCGTTCAATGAACGAACGGAGAGCGAACAGAGAGAGATCGCCCAGAAGGGCGGCATTGCATCCGGTGCGGCCCGCCGCCGCAAACGATCCATGCGTCAGGCGGCTGACTACTACCTGAGCCTGCCGGAGACCGACCGCCGCCGGGTAAACGCCATGCTGCGGGATCAGATCGAGCCTGAGGACGTGGACAACCAGATGGCCGTCATCGTAGGCATTGCAGAGCAGGCCAAGAGGGGCAACCCTCAGGCAGCCACCGTGCTGCTGAAGATGCTGGGGGAGGAAGCCGTGCAGGAGGACCCGGGTGCGGATGCTCTGGCAAAGGCCAAGGAGCTGCTGGGAGGTGTGGACAGTGCCATCGACTGAGTTTCAGCAGGAGTACCTGCGCAACTGTTCCCACCGGTGGAACGTCAAGACCGGAGCCACCCGAAGCGGCAAGACCTACCTGGACTGTGCCGTGACCATCCCGAAGCGGATCTGCGCGGCCCGGGGCGAGGGTCTGCTGGTGCTCATGGGCAACACCCTGGGCACGCTGGAGCGCAATGTGCTGTCCCTGATGCGGGAGCTCTGGGGCCCCGACCTTGTAGGCGTGATCCGCACCTCGGCAGCAGGCAACGTGGTACAGCTGTTCGGCAAGAAGGTCTATGTCCTCGGCGCTGATAACAAGAAACACATCGCCCGCATTCAGGGCGCTGCCTTTGAGTACGTCTACGGTGACGAGATCACCACATGGGACGAGGGCGTGTTCCAGATGCTGAAAAGCCGCCTTTCCTGCCCCCACTCCCATTTTGACGGCACCTGCAACCCGGAAAGCCCCACCCACTGGTTCAAGAAGTTTCTGGACAGTGACGCTGACATCTACTGTCAGGCGTATACCATCGACGATAACCCTACGCTTCCGGCCCAGTTCGTGGCCGATCTGAAAAAAGAATACACCGGCACGGTCTACTATAACCGCTTTATCTTGGGGCAGTGGATGGCCGCCAACGGCGTGATCTACCGCCTGCTGGCCGACAGCCTTGCCGCCGGAGATGGGCGTTTTTTCTGGCCTGTGGACAAGCCGCTGCACCCGTGGCGGGTGCGCATCGGGGTGGACTTTGGCGGCAACGGCTCCAAACACGCCTTTGTGGCAACGGCCATCCTACCGGGCTGGTCCGGCGTGGTAGGGCTGGCATCCCAGCGCATCGACCCTGTGGCGCAGGATGCCGACTTTCTGGCCGACCGGCTGCTGGAGTTCTGCATGGCTGTCTTTGCCCGCTGGGGCGAGATCCAGTACATCTTCTGCGATTCCGCAGAGCAGACGCTGATCAATCACATCCGGGCAAGGCTCCGGCGCTGCAAACTGAGCTGGCTGGCCGACCGGGTGGAAAACAGTGCCAAGATCCGCATCAATGACCGCATCCGCCTGACCTGCATCCTGATGGGCGGCGGGCGGTTCTGGCTGCTGCCGGAGGCGGCCACCCTCCGGGATGCCCTTGCCACGGCCCTGTACAGCGGCAAGCACCCCGGCGTGGACGAGCGGCTGGATGACGGCAGCACAGATATCGACACATTGGACGCTTACGAGTACACCATCGAGCGCGATTTCAAGAGGTTGACCAACACATGAACATCACCGCATTTCTGAACTACCTGAACAAGACGCGCGGGTGGGCCATCGATACCGACTACTACGGCCACATCGAGACCTGGCGGCAGTGGTGGCAGGGCAGCGTGCCCAAGGTGCACACCCGTGCCGCTGAATACGCAAACGGCACCAAGAAACGCCCTATTGCCTCCCTGCGGATGCCGAAACGGGTCTGCGAGGACTGGGCAAACCTGCTGCTGAACGACCGCACCACCTTCCAAATCAAGGACGCTGCCACCGCCCGGTATCTGCTGGGCGACGATGAGCAGCAGGTGGGCGGCCTGCTCCGGGAGCTGCACTTCTGGCGCAATGCCAATGCTCTGGTGGAACAGGCCTACTGGTCCGGCACCGGCGCCTTTGTGCTGAGTGCCGAAAACCTGACTGTCGTGAAAGGGAAAGCTGTCCCCGGCCCGGATACCCGCCTGAAGCTGGACTATGACCCGGCTTCCTGCATCCTGCCTCTGCGGGTGGAACGGGGCATCGTGACCGAAGCAGCCTTTGTCTCCGAGTGCATGATGGAGGGCAGACCCGCAGTCTATCTGCAGACCCACACCGGCAATGAGACCCGGCGCACCATCCGCAACGAGTGGTTCCGGGTAACGGATGGAGTTTCGGGCGCTCCGGTGTTTGAAGCCCTGCAGGCCCCGCCGGGTACGGCAGAAAGCATCACGGTGGAGGGTTCTCCCCCGTGGTTTGCCCTGTTCAGCCCGGCCGCAGTCAAGAACCTTGACGGCGGCACAGGGCTGGGCATGAGCGTCTTTGCCGAAGCACTGGCAGAGGCCCAGGGCATCGACCTTGCCTTTGACAACTACCGGGAGGATATCCGGCTGGGCCACAAGAAGATCTTCTACTCTGCGGACATCTGCCGCAAGGTGGTGGACCAGGAGGGCGTGGAGCACTCTATTCCACCCGATGACGATGTGCAGAGCCAATTCGTCACCCTGCCCCAAAAGGAAGGGAGCCTCGACCAGTCCAGCGAATACCACGAATACAACCCTGACCTGCGGGTGGAACAGAACCACAAGGCTGTGCAGGATATGCTGAACCTGTTCAGCTTCAAATGCGGCCTGGGCTGCCACCGGTACAATTTCGAGCTGGGCAACGTGACCACAGCCACCGAGTACAACGGCAGCCGTCAGGATCTGGTGGCCAGCGCCAATAAGAACCAGATCCCCATCGAGGGGGCGCTGGTGGGCATCGTGCGGGCCATCCTGTGGGCGGCAAAGAACCTGCAGGGAGCGGCGGTGGACCTCGACACCCCCATCTCTGTGGACTGGGACGACAGCTACATCACCGATGCCGAGACCCGGATGAGCCAGATGCGGGACGATGCCCTGAGCGGCCTTTTGCCCCGGTACAAGTATCTGTCTGCCCGGTACGGGGTCAGTGAAGAGGATGCCCGCAAGCTGGCACAGGAAGCCGCTGACGAAAACAAGCAGCCTGAGTTGAGCTTCGGCGGGGGCGGCTGATGCTGGCCCCGGACTATCTCGACCACGCACCCGACCGGTTGGTGCTTTTATTTCAGCAGGTCGAGGATGATATCCTGCGGGATGTGGCCCGGCGCATCTCCAAAATGGACACCATGACCTCCACGGCCAACTGGCAGCTGTGGCGGTATGAACAGACCGAAGCCCTCCGGCAGGACGTGGTGAAGAAGCTGGCCCGCTACACCGGCAAGAGCGAAGCTGAGATCCGGCGGCTCATGCAGGAAGCGGCCACCCGGGCCATGGAGGCCGAGGACGAGATCTACTACCACTACGGCAAGGAACCCACGCCATTTGCCGACAATGCCACCCTGCAGGCCCTGCTCAACGCTGGCTATCAGCAGACCGCCGGAACCTTCCACAACTTGACTTCCACCACGGCCAACACCGTCAGCGGCCAGTTTGAAGCTGCCCTCGACCGCACCCATCTCAAGGTGAGCAGCGGTGCGTTCGACTACAAGAGCGCCGTCAAGAGCGCGGTGGACAGTCTGGCCGACACCATGAAGTATGTCACCTACCCCACCGGCCACACCGACACGCTGGAAGTTGCCGCCCGCCGGGCGGTGCTGACTGGTGTGAATCAGACCGGTGCAAAGCTGCAGGTGGCCCGGGCCGATGAGATGGGGGTTGAGTTCTTCGAGACCACGGCCCACGGCGGGGCCCGGCCTTCCCACGCTGAGTGGCAGGGCAGGCAGTTCCACCGGGGCGGCGCTGTGGACTACATGGGCAAGCATTACCCGGACTTCGAGGCCGCCACCGGCTACGGCACCGGCGCAGGGCTTTGCGGCTGGAACTGCCGTCATACCTTCTTTGCCATCTTCCCTGAGCTGGGTGCACCGCCTGCGTGGACGCAGGAGAGCTTGGAAGCCCTCAACGCCCGGGACATCGAGTACAACGGCCAGAAATACACCCGGTACGAGATCAGCCAGATGCAGCGGGCCCGGGAGCGCACCGTGCGCAGGTACAAGCGCCGGTATCTGGCCGAGGATGCCGCCGGGGCCGACACCACCGCCAGTGCCGTGAAGCTCCGGCAGGCCCGTCAGGAGCTGACTGACTTTATCAGCGCCACCGGCGGCAGGGCGGACAGCGCCCGCACCAGCGTTGCCGGGTTTGGCAGGAGCGAGAGCAGTAAGGCCGCGTGGGCGGCGAAGAAGCAAGAGCCACGCGGCATTCTTCAAAAAACTCAATTTTTCTGATAGTGTTTCACAGTCTGAGCGTGAAGGCATTGAAAAAGAGCTTTCCGTCATTCCTCAATGGCAGCGCGATAAGGCTGAAAGCATCATCAACAAGGTCGTAATGACAGAGAAAGATGCCGCTGGAAGCGGCTATTATTATCCAGACAAAACGCTTTATCTTCACCCTGAGCGCAAAAGCGGTGATGTTATTCACGAGTATGGCCACGCATTGGAGATTTCCCTCGACCTGCGGCACAACTCCAAATACATCAGCATCCGAAAATCCGGGATTGATGTTGAAGATTTTTCTAAAATCGTGTATGATGACAGTACCTATACACAAGCGATTTATCTTCTTCAGAACAGCAAATTCATTTCTGAGTATCAGGGACGGCTATATGAATCTCCCACGGATGGAATTTTTAAAGCCGGAACGATGCAGATCAATGAAGATATGCTGAAGGAATATTTCAGTGAAGGGTATCGCGCTTTTTATCAGGAGCCCTCTGCCCTGAAAGAGAAAGACCCGCAGCTCTATCATTTTATCGAGGGATTGAAAGATGACAAAAAGTGAAGTGCTTCTGCTTGATGAACCCTCTGCAATCTGGAACGAAATGCAAAAGAATCCGGCATTGCGAACAGATGGAGATGTCTGGCTGCACATGACCCGCCTGTCAGCCAAGCAAGACCGACAGTGGTCTCGGGAAGCGTATGGCGACCCGGAAGCGTATCTGTATATGGACTTAAACAAAAAGAAGTGAGGTGTCATCATGGAAGATTTTCGTGTCATCTACCGCATTTTGAAGTATTTGCAGCAAAGCATGGACTTTGAGGAGTTCGATTGCGCTGGTTTTACTGCCGAGCGCTTCGGTACGAATCCGAACCGGTTTCAGGCACTTTTGATTCAGCTGCAGAAAGCAGGTTACATTGAGGGCCTGAACATCGTCCAGTATATCCGCCAGCCGGAGCGCATCGAACCGCCCATGGAACCGCATATCACCTTGCAGGGGCTTGAATATCTTCAGGAAAACAGTCTGATGAAAAAGGCCGCCGCATTTGCAAAGGGTGTTAAGGAAATCGTCCCCGGCATCTAACAACCAAATACCGCCAGCGTCTTTGCCCAGCCGGGCAGGGGCGCTTTTTTCATGCCGTATTCGCTCAGTGGCAGAGCGCCGGTCTCCAAAACCGGATGCCGCAGGTTCGATTCCTGCATACGGTGCCATCGCAGAGGGCAGTGCGTACCCTGCCCACAACCGAACACGGACGGAGAACCGTGTCACCAAACCGTGGTTTCACCAACAGAAAGGAGTTTTTCCACCATGAAGCGTGAAGACGTGAAGAAACAGATCCCCGGCATCACCGAGGAACAGCTCAACTGGATCATGGCCGAGAACGGTAACGATGTCAACCGGGAAAAGACTGCCGCCGAGCAGTACAAGACCCAGCTGGAAAACACCCAGGCTCAGCTCAAGACCGCCCAGGACGGCCTTGCCGCCTTTGACGGCAAGAAGAAGCCCGAGGAATACGAGGCAGACATTGCCAAACTCAAGGGCGATATGCAGGCTCAGGCTGAGGGCTTTGCCTTTGACAATGCCCTGAACACCGCCATTCTGGGAGCCAAGGGCCGCAGCGTCAAGGCAGTCCGGGCACTGCTGGATCTGGATGCCCTCAAGGGTTCCAAGGACCGTTCCACCGATATCTCCAAGGCGCTGGAGGAAGCCGCAAAGGCGAACCCCTGGGCCTTTGGCGAGGCGGCAGAGGGCGGCGCTGGTTCCGTTCACGTTTCCAGCGGCAAAGAGCATGGCACCCCGCCCGCCGGGGATGTTGACCCCGTGACCGCTGCCTTCAAGAAGATGAACCCCGATATCAACATCGAATGAGAGAAAGGATATTCTTATGGCACATGAAGCACAGGTCCGCTATTCCAATCTGGTCGACCTCAAGCTGCGCAAGACGCTGGTGAAGAAAGTCGGCGTGATCTGCAACAACCGCTACGAGGGCAGCCCCAAGGCCGGTTCCGTCAAGGTCCCTGTCCGTGACACTGAGGTGGTTGTGAACGACTACGACAAGGTCAAGGGCGCAAAGCAGACCAGCGGCGACACCACCTACCTCACCGTCAACATCGACCACGACAAGGCCGTGAATGAGATCATCGATGGTTTCGATGCAGAGAGCGTTCCCGGCAATCTGGTGGCTGACCGCCTGGACAGCGCCGGTTACTCTCTGGGCCTGCAGATGGACTCTGACGGCTCCGTGGAGCTGACCACCGCAGGCACTGCCTTCGGCAATACCACTGCCCTGACCGAAAAGACCATCTACGCCAACATCGTGGATGCACGCACTCAGCAGTCCTCCATCGGCGTGCCCACCGCAGGCCGCTGGCTGCTGGTCTCCCCGGACACCTACGGCCTGCTCCTGAAGAGCCCCGAGTTCATCAAGGCTTCCGACCTGGGCGACGCGGTCGTTCAGACCGGCGCTGTGGGCAAGATCGCAGGCTACACCGTGTTCGAGGATTCCACCCTGGGCGAGAATGTGGAGTATGTGGCCGGTCATCCCAACTGGTTCGCCGTCATCGATGAGTGGGCCGTTCCCGTCCACCTGCAGGATCTCTCCGGCTCTGGCGATTTCATCGGCGCATCTGCCGTGCAGGGCCGCAAAGTCTACGCCTACAAGGTCACCAAGGGCCAGACCATTCTTGTTAAGAAGAAGGTCGCAGCATAAGGAGGCCCCCATGCTTTACTGCACCTACGACCAGTATCAGACAGCGGGCGGCACGCTGGACGAGGCCGCATTCACGCCGCTGTGCTTCCGGGCCTCGAAGCTCATTGACCGGGCCACCTTTGGCCGGGCCGAAGCCCACACCAAAGGCTGCGCCGACTGTGCCGAAGCTCTGGCCATGGCCTGTGCGTCCATCGTGCAGAGCCTTGAACGGGCCGAAGCGGCACGCGCTGCCACCGGCTATGCGCCGGGCGTGACCAGCGTCAACAACGACGGCTTTGCCGTGACGTTCTCTGACGGAGCACTGGCCGAAAAGCAGGCCGCCGAAGCGTATAGCATTCTTTCCGGCTGCCTGGGGCACGACCCCCACGGCCTGCTGTATCGGGGGTGTTTCTGATGCAGTGCAGCGTAACTGTGGTGAACCTCATCCACGACACCGCCACCGAGATTGACCGGCCTGTCTGCCACGTCATCCCGGGGAGCAGCTGGCGGGAGAAGCTGGACACCTCCGGCGGCGACCCCCAGCGGACGGTGCACATCCGGCTGCCCCCTGCCGCCGGGTATCTGTCCTATTTCCAGTGGGCAAAGCTCCCGCCCGGGGAAAAGGCCGCACACTGGACGCTCAAGCGGGGCGGCAAACTCATCTGCGGCGCTGTCCGCAGCCTGACCGAGGCCGAGTATGCCGCCCTCGAGAAAACACACATCTGCTGCACGGTGGCGGCGGTCTCCGACAACCGGGAACCGCGTGCTGCCCGCATTTTCATGTAGAGGGGAGCTGAGGAAATGAGTGCACCCGTTATTGACCTGAAGCTCAGGTTCCGGCCCGGCTTTCAGGCCGAAATGGACAAGGGCTTTCAGAAGGTCCAGTATGCGTTCTCACAGCAAGTTGCCAAAGCTGTGGACCCTTATGTGCCCTTCGATACCGGTACGCTGAAGAACAGCGTCAACCAGACATCTGACTTCAAGGGCGGAAAGCTGGTCTATAACACCCCGTATGCCAGGCGGCAGTATTATCTGCACACGCAAGGGCAGGGGCTGCATGGAGAGAACCACCTGTGCGGCTCCTACTGGGGCCAGCGGGCCATTGCTGACCACAAAGACGAACTGGTTCAGTTCGCCAAAACGCCGCCAGAAAGAGCTGGGAGGTGAAACGTAATGCCCAAAGCGTCCATTACGGCCCTGCGGGACTGGCTCAAGACCTGCCCGCTCATCGCTGAGGAGCAGGATGCCGCCGGTGCGGCCTTCCGCATTGCCGGGCTGGAAGAGGAAGCCACTGCTTTTTCCATTGAGGACAGCCCCACCGACCCCATTGTGGAGAGGTACATCTCCGGGCGGGATCTGGCGAAGAACTACCTCTTCCTGTCTCGAAGGGAGTTCGGGGAGACCGATGTGCTCACCATTGAGAACAGCGGCTTCTTTGAACAGCTGGCCGACTGGGTAATGGAACAAAATGACTGCGGCATCCTGCCTGATCTGAGCAAATGCGGGCACAGCAAGGAAGCCCAGAGCATTGAAGTCACTTCCACCGGCTACATCGTCACCGACGGCTCCGGAAGCTGCAAAATGCAGATGCAGCTCCGGCTCGTCTACTATCAACCCAAACTTTGAAAGGAGACCATCCTATGACTGTTTCCGAAACCCTGACCGCGCTCAAGACCAAGAAGGGCATCGTGCCCAGCGCGGACTACACCGGCACCGAAAAGGCCGATGATTTCATCTTTGCGATCCAGACCGATGCCTCCACCCAGACCAAGGAGAGCGACTGGATCGTGTTGCAGAGCGTGTCAAGGAGCACTCCGGTGCCCTGAACGCTTCCACCGAGGACGTGGCCTATATCCGCGCAGGCACTGTCACCGAGAAGGGCGAGACCCAGCGCACCTTCTCCCTGAACGGCAACCGCTGCGTGGGCGACCCCGCGCAGGATTTCCTGCTCTCCCACAGGATTAAGTTCGGCTCCGGCACTGAGGTGGTTTTCCCCTACATCTACTTCAGCGCAAAGACCGGCAAGGGCGAGAAGGGCGAAGCCGCCTTTATCGTCACTGCCGATGCAAGCGGCTCCGCCAGCAACTCCGCAGGTTTTGCCTGCGACGTGAAGGGTGTTGGCGTTCCGGCTGAGTTCAACTACCTGACCCTGACTCAGGCCGACACGCAGTCCACCAAGGCTGCCAAGGTCTGATAACAACACCACACAGCCCTCGTTTCCGGTGAACGGGGGCCCTTTTTGTAACAGGAGGATTTCCCATGACCATCAACGGCATTGACTTTGACTTTTCTACCCTGAACGCCAACGACGTGGATCGGATGCTGGCTGCACAGACCCGGCAGCAGGAACGTGCCCGGACGGAGGGCAGCCGCTACACTCCCGAGAGCGATTACCCTGCCTGGCTGCGCTTCCAGTGCCGCATCTTTATGGACTACCTGGATGAGGTTCTGGGCGAGGGCGCTTCCGAAAAACTGGGGCTGGACGGCAACAACTTCAACGCCTGCCTGACGGTCAGCAAGGCCTTTGCCAAGGCCATGGCCACAGAAAAGGCCAGTGTCAACGCACTGCTCCACCCTGTCGAGGGGACGTGCATGCTTCGGCAGCACAGGCCATCCCTGCCCCCATGAACCGTGAGCAGCGCCGGGCCGCAGTCAAGGCACATCCCGCCGTGGTGGATTTCCGGGCACAGGAAGCGGCAAAGGCCGCCCGCCGTGCCCAGCTGAAGGCAGAGCTTGAGGCACTGGACAATGCATGACCTGCTGACGGACACCCTGCCCACCGAGTGGGAGGGCCGCGCCATCGACCCTGACTTCCGGCCCATGATCTGGCTGCTGATCCGCACCCGCCGTGCCAAGACCGACGAGGACAGCGCCCGGCTGATCGCATCGGCCATCCCGCTCTTCTTTATGGAGCCGATCCCGGTGGCACAATATCCGGAAGCCTTTGAATCTCTGGTGCGTTTCTGCCAGGGCGGTGGCCCCGAGGACGAGGAGCGCACCGGGACTGGCAGCAGCAGCGACCCGCAGGATGAGCCTGTGCTGGACTACCGGTGCGACTCTGACTACATCGTGGGGGCCTTTCAGCAGGCCTACGGCATCGACCTGACCGCTGATAAGGTGCACTGGTGGCGCTTCAAAGCACTGCTTCATGCCCTGCCGCCGGAAACGCCGCTGGGCAAGATCGTGGAAATCCGGGGCAAGGACACCTCCGGCATGGACAGGGCCGACCGGGACTACTACGAGACCCTGAAAGAGCGCTTCGCCCTGCCGGATGGGCTGAAGGGGTGAAGCGGAACGAGACCCTGCAAGAGCACGAGGACGCTTTCCTCGACCGCTTCGGCTGATTCCCGCGCCCCGGTGCCCTGCCCCTTCTGCGGCAGAGCGCTGCCCGTGTGGGCGGCTCCCGAGGCCTGCGCCCACGGTTTGTGGGTAAAATGCAAAAACCCCGCATGTAAGCGGGAGGTAGAGATCAAGTTATAACAGCCTGTGCCCCTGTGCCCGCGCTCCGAATGAGAGGTGGACACAGTGGCATTTGATTTTAGCGTTACCGGCAACACCAAGTTGGACACCAGCGGCTTCACGCAGGGTGTCAGCAGCATGACCGTCGCCGCCGGAACGCTGATTGCAGACCTGGTAAAGACGGCCAGCAGCCAGCTGACGAATCTTGCCCAGAGCGCGATCCGGAACGGCTCCGTCTACGAGACATCGCTTGCCAAAGTCGGGACCATCGCCGATCTTGGCAAGCTTTCGATCCAGAAGCTGGGCAGTCAGATCACGGACATGTCCAACACCATGGGCATTGCGGCCACGGATATTGCCGAGGCTACCTACCAGGCCATCAGCGCCGGGCAGGACACGGCCAACGCTGTGGAATTTGCAGGCCAGGCAGCGAAACTGGCAACCGCCGGTTTTACCTCCACAACCTCCGCCGTGGATATCCTGACCACTGCCCTGAACGCCTACGGCTTGAGCGCCGACCAAGCGACCCATGTTTCGGATGTGCTGCTGACCACCCAGAACCTGGGCAAAACCAGCGTGGACGAACTTTCGTCCAGCATGGGCCGTGTCATCCCGCTGGCTGCTGCTTACAACGTCAGCGTAGAAAACCTGTCCAGTGGTCTGGCCGTGATGACCGCCAACGGTATCGCCACTGCCGAGGCGACAACTTACACAAAATCCATGCTGAACGAGCTGGGCGACACCGGTTCGACCGTAGGCAAGATTTTACAGCAGCAGACCGGCAAGAGCTTTGCCCAGCTGAGTGCTGACGGCAAGAGCCTGGGCGATGTGCTGCAGATCCTCTACGACAGCGTGGGTGGTGACAGCACCGCCTTTGCCGGGCTGTGGTCCAGCGTGGAGGCCGGAACCGGCGCTCTTTCGCTGGCATCGGGCGGCGCGGACAAATTCAACGGCGTGCTGGCCCAGATGGCGGACAGTGCCGGAGCGACCGACACCGCCTACCAGACCATGACGGACACCTTCCAGCACAGCATGGAAAGCCTCCAGACAACGGCAGAAAACCTGAGCATCGACCTGTTCGAGGCCATGGAGCCGGGCCTGAAGGAAGCCGCCAACTGGGGCACTGACTGCCTGAATACCCTGACGAGTGCTCTGAATGAGGGCGGCCCGACGGCCATGCTGGACGCAGCCAGCGGCATTCTGGAAAATCTGACCGCAGGTGTTGTTCAGCAGATTCCCGGGCTGGCATCGGCAGCAACGCAGGTCATCACCAAGCTGGTGCAATATCTTGCTGACCATCAGGACGAGATCTTCGATGCAGGCATCCAGCTGCTGGAACAGCTCATCATCGGCATCACCGACAACCTGCCCCAGCTGATCACAGCAGCGGCGGAATTGACCGCAAAAGTTCTCTGCCGCGCTGATCTCCCATCTGCCAGATCTGCTGAACTGTGGCGCGGCCCTGCTGACCACTCTGGTAGACGGCATCATCCGCAGCATCGAGAACCTGGGCGAAGCCGCCCTCGCCTGCATCGCAAAGCTCACCGGCGTGTGGGACGGCAGTATGGATGAGTGGGGCCACATCGGCGAGAACATCGTCACCGGCCTGCTGAACGGCATCACCGAGATGTGGGACACGCTGGTGTCCACAGTCAAGGGCAAAGTCAACGGCATGGTAAGCACCGTCAAGAACGTGCTGGGCATTCACTCGCCCTCGAAGGTGTTCACCGAGATCGGCGAAAACGTCACGCAGGGCCTTGTCAACGGCATCAATACCGGTGCACCGGCGGCAGAGCAGGCCATCCAGAACATTGCCCAGACCCTCTCCACCAACGGGCCGGATTTTGCTACCGTAGGAGCTACCATCACGGAGCAGTTCCGCACCAAGCTGGACGAGGGGTGGGCGCAGATCCAGTCCGACATCCAGACGGATGCGCTGGGGGCCATCGAGACGCTGGCCAACGCCCTGAAAAACGGTGACCTCGACAGCTGGGTCTGTGGGCGGCTTCCTACTTCTGGCAGGCCTGCACCAAGGAGCAGCAGACCCAGATCAACAGCATCGCTCTGGGGGCCCTGAACCAGCTGGGCAGTGCCCTTTCCGGCGTGTTCGGGAACCTGAGCCAGTTAGCCATGGGTCTGGTGGCGCAGTTCGTGCCTGCCGCAGCCAGCGCCACAGCCGGGCAGACCGCCCTGAACGTGGCCATGGACGCGAACCCGATTTTGCTCGTCATCTCCCTCATCGGGATGCTGGTGGGTGCCCTGCTGAACCTCTCCGGTAAAAACAAGGATGTGGCCAACGGCTTCCAGTCTGTCTGGGCGGGCGTTGAGGACTTTATGAGCTACATCTTCGAGGGCCTGATGCGCATCGTGGCGGCGGGTATCGAGGGCTTTGTCATCCTCATCAACGGCCTCATCGGCCTGTATAACTCCGTGGCGTGGCTCTGGGGCGACCATGTGGATTACATCAGCAATCCAGCCTGGAACTTTGCCAACCAAATTGCCGCCGACCGCAAGGCCCGGCAGGCTGAGCGGAAGAAGCAGCAGGAAGCTGCCAACAACCCCAGCAGCTCCGGCACTTCCGCCAACTCCCAGAAGGTCATCGAGAGCATGACCGACACCAGCAAGACCACCAGAGCAGACGGCAGCACCGTGACCACCAAGGTGCTCACCGAGAAGCTGCAGGATGAGACCGGCAAGATCACCCAGAGGGTGACCAAGACCGTCACCGAGGCAGGTACCAAGTTGGTGGACGGCGTGGAGCGCTCCTACAAGACCGTGACCACCTATGTGGACGGCATCCAGACCAAGGTGGAGCGCAGTCTGGATGACATCACCAAGACCACCACAGGCACAAAACCTGGCTCCACCACGCCGACGGCCCCACCCCGGACAAAGACCTGACCGACGCTGTGGAGGCCAACACCGAGGCCCTGCTGGCCGCAAACAGCAAGCTGGCCGAGATGGTGCGGCAAGCCAACAGCCTTGTCCTCAGTGACAACATGGCCATCAGCCGGTCTGTGGCCGCATCCGGCACGGCACAGGTGGCCGCAGCCGCCAACAACTACCACCGGGAGGGTGACACCAACATCATCCAAAATATCTACTCCAAGGCCCAGACGGCGGCAGACCTCCAGCGGGAAGCCCGCTGGGAAGCCGACCGGGCCAAGGCCCAGAAACGATGAAAGGAGGGCTCCACAATGCCATTCAGAAAAGACCATTTGCAGCTGGTCACGGATGCCGGGGCCACTCTCGACATCGGGTGGGACTACGGCACGCCCTACTCCCTCGACCCCATCAACGGCGTGGACGTGGACGTGCAGACCGCACAGGGCGTGAACCAGGTGGGCGTGAGCGTGGAGCGCCAGAGCGTGGCCGGGGTGAGCCGTGAGCTCATCATCCACTGCCACAGCTCCCACGGCGATGCGGATGCGGAATTACTGCTGGAAAAGCTGCCCTATTTCACCAGCGGCACAATGTACTTCGAGGATAAATACTTCTGCCGTTTCGTGCTTTCCAAGACCCCCTACACAAAGAGCATCCACCCCTACCCGGTGCTGGACTTCATGCTCTTCTGCCCGAAACCCTTCTGGTACAACTTGCAGGCTCAGAGCTTCTGCATCAACGGCTTTGTGCCATCGTTCAGGCTGCCCATCAATTACAGCACACCCCACCGTTTCGGCGTGCGCACCTCCATCGGCTGGCTGAATGCCCATAACCCCGGGGCGCTGGCAGTGCCCTTCACGGCCACCCTCAAGAGCGACGGCGCAGTGGTCAACCCCACCGTGCTGAACATCATCACAGGCCAAAGCATCCGCATCCTGACCACCCTGACCCCGGGGCAGGTCATCGAGATCTACCGCACCACCACCGACAAGCTGGCCGTCAAGCGGACAGAGGACGGCACGGAGGAGAACATTTTCGCCCTGCTGGACGAGGACAGCGACCTGCTGGAGCTGGCCCCCGGGGACAACTTACTCAAAGCCACCGCCGACAGCGGCGAGACCAGCCTGCAGGTGACGGTGCGCTTTTACCCCATGGTTTCGGGCATTCTGCCGGAGGTGATCGCATGACGCTGGATGTACTGGATGAACTAACTCTTGCTCGGCTGGGCCGGGTGGAGGTGTGGGTGAGCCTTTACTGGGACGAACCCTACAACACCGATGGTGAGTTCACGCTGGAAGTCAGACCCACGGAAGAGAATCTGTCCCTTCTCCGGGAGGGCCGCTGGCTGCGCCGCGCCGACAGCGACGTGCCCATGCGCATCTGCCACCGGAGCAACGAGAACGCCGACAGCAATCTGGTGGTCACCGGCTTCCCGGGCACATGGATCTTCACCAAGCGGGCCTGCACCGCCATCGTGAAGAACGAGAACGCGGAACAGGCCATGCGCAGACTGGTCAGTGCCATGCAGCCGTGGCCCAAGCTGGAGCTGGGGGAACTGGTGGGCTTCGACACCACCTACACCGCCCAGACCTCCGGCGGCAGCATCATGGACTACCTGATGACCATCGGCGCGGCCTGCGACCTGGGCTTCCGGGTGCGGCTGGCAGGCAAGAACGCAGATAAAAAGCTGCTGTTCGAGGTCTATCGGCCCACCGCCGACCCCAACAACAGATTCAGCACAAAATGGGGCAACCTGCAGCAGGCCGCGTGGGCCTTTGGTGACAGCGACTATGCAAACGTCGCCGTGGTGCAGGGGGCCGGTGAGGGCGAGAACCGGGCCACCGTGACCGTGGGCCTGACCGATGCCACCGGAGCCGACCGGCGGGAGCTCTATGTGGATGCCCGGGATGTGCAGCCGGACGAGGAAAAGGGCGAGACCAGCAGGAGCGAAGCCTACCTCGAACGGCTCATGGCCCGGGGCACCAACAAACTGCTGGAACAGCTGCGCACCGGCTCCATTGAGTTGACCATCGATGCCGAGGGGCTCTCCCCTGGTGACGTGGCCTTCTGCACCATCCCGGAGCTGGGCTACAAGGCCACCGTCCGGGTGGCCGATGTCATCACCCAAAGCCAGAGCGACAGCACCACCCGCACCGTGCGGCTGGGTACGCCGGTCTGGCGCAAGCTAAGGAGATGATCTTTTGAGCAAAATCGTTTTATATCCCGCCAACGACTGCGACTTCGATGCCGCAGACGTGGCGGCCTACCTTGCGGGCCTCACCTCGGGTGTGTTTAGCGGAGCTGAGGACTTCCCGGTGACAGCCGCAGGCGGGCTGACGGTCACCGTGGGCGCGGGCCGTGGCTGGGTGCACCCCAGCCGATTCACCGGCTACTCCATCACCAAGCGGGAGGCCGACACCCTGGCCCTGCCGCTGGCTGACCCGTCTCTCCCCCGCATCGATCGAATCGTCATGCGCTATGATGCCGGTGCCAGAGCCGTCAGCCTGCAGGTGCTGCAGGGTACGGCATCCAACACACCTACGGCCCCGGCCATCTCCCGCACCGAGCTGATCTACGACCTCTGCCTTGCCGAGATCACCCGCCCGGCAGGCTCCACCAGCATCTCTACGGGCCAGATCACCGACACCCGGCTGGACGAGGCGCTCTGCGGCATCGTGCGGGACAGTGTGACCGGCATCCCCACCGACGAGCTGCTGGCCGCTGCCAAGGAACGCATCGGTGAGCTGGAGGAGAAAGCTACCAGCAGTGCCGCTGCCGCCAAGGACAGCGCGGATGCAGCCAAGAGCAGCGAGACCAAGTCCGCCGCCAGCGAGAAGAACGCCAAGACCAGTGAGACCGCCGCCAAGCAGGCCCTGCAGGACACGGAGACGGAGCACACCGCCGCCTTGCAGGACATCGCACGGGCCCGCACCACGGCCCTGAACGACGTGGCCAACTCCACCAGGACGGCCACCGATGCAGCAGAAACCGCCACCCAGCAGGCCACCGCCGCTGCGGGA
>ENA-OPYX01000606-OPYX01000606.1-human-gut-metagenome-genome-assembly--contig:-NODE-606-length-20810-cov-4.142678_pt1 | contig 20810 bp, 21 predicted proteins | sample MGYA00242639_ERZ504486 | MGnify/ENA primary metagenome ERZ504486 (study PRJEB26092, sample SAMD00036296) | human gut metagenome | host: Homo sapiens | study: EMG produced TPA metagenomics assembly of... | reverse complement strand
ATTAAAAAAAGACATCAATTTAGCTCTCCGACTATACAAAGAGCTAAATTGTGTCAAAATTCATGCTATCTGTTCATGTTATTTCAACTCACAGTCAATATTTTTACGGAGTCTGACATGTCGAAAATAGTTTGATCAAAAACATCGTATGCTTTAAAAGCGTCTCTGTCTTACAATCTCGTATGCCAGAACACCCATAGCTACAGATGCGTTTAAGGAATCGATGTCACCCTTCATTGGGATAGATGCAACCATATCACAATGTTCCTTTACAAGTCTTGATACACCTTCTCCTTCATTTCCAATGACAAGACCGATAGGTCCCTTCAAATTAAGGGAATACATTTCCTCGCCGTCCATATCTGCACAGACAAACCACATTCCCTCTTTCTTTAAGTCTTCCATTACAGTAACAAGATTTGTTACTTTTGCAACAGGCGTATAATTCACTGCACCTGCAGAGGTACGTGCAACTGTCGCTGTTAAACCAACTGCTCTGCGCTTTGGAATGATTACACCATGTGCACCTGCCTGATTTGCAGTACGAATGATAGCACCTAAATTGTGCGGATCTTCAATCCCATCAAGAAGCACAATAAACGGTGCCTCACCCTTTTTCTTTGCATTCTCTAAAATATCAGAGACCTCTGCGTACTCACATGCTGCACAATATGCAATCACGCCCTGATGATTCTTAGTCTCAGACAGCTGATCAAGACGCTCCTTCTTTACATACTGCACCATCGTATCCTGCTTCTTTGCTTCACGCAGGATCGTCTTTACAGGTCCGTCCTGACAGCCATCAAGTACAAACAGTCTGTCAACAGTTTTTCCGCTTCGAAATGCTTCAAGAACCGCGTTTCGGCCCTCTGTTAATGATTCATGATATCCCATATTTTCTTTATTCCTTCGTCCTTTCTTCTTTCTGATGCAGCTTCTCTTTTTCAGGTGCTTCGACGCACAGCACACCTGTGCGCACAAAGCCCTCTGAAAGAAGATCAAGCAAACGCTCCATCTCACCATTTAAATACAGATAACCACAAAGTGCCTCTAATCCAGTTGCATGACGATAATCAGACATCGTTGCATTCTTTGCTTTTGTAAAAGATCTTGCATTACGACCTCTGCGGTAAGCAGATGTCTCTTCCTCTGTCAAAAGCGGTGCAATTGCAAATGCAATCGCGGCCTGTGAAGAGGCACGGCAGACATTGCTTGCCTGCTTGTTTAATTTATCAACCTGTGTATTTCCATAGCTTACAAAAATCGTGCGGACAATCATATCGTAAATCCCATCGCCAATATAAGCAAGCACCAAAGGTGAATATTCCTTTGCAGGCATCTGCTTTAATAAAAATTTCTGTTGGATCTGTTCAAGCAGCTGCTGATTTTGTTCCATGTATTTCCTCTTTCTATATCTTTCTGATTTTTATTACACACGCTTCCAGGTCACACCCTGTCTTGTATCCTCAAGAATAATGCCCTTATCAGCAAGTTCTTTACGAATTTCATCGGCACGTGCAAAGTTCTTTGCCTTTCTTGCCTGCTTACGCTCCTCGATCAAAGCTTCGATATCAGCATCCAAAAGTTCTTCTTTTTTCTCAATGATAATACCAAGGATATCGCAAAGCTGCTTTAAAATCTCATACAGTGCCTTTGCTGCTTTTCCTGAAAGCTCATCTGTCTTATTTGTATTTACATATTTTACAAGCTCGAAAATAGCTGCAATTGCATCTGCTGTATTAAAGTCATCCTCCATTGCTGCCTCAAACTTGCCTACATATTTCTTTGCTTCCTCGACTACTTCGCTCTCCTGATTAGTAAGCTCACCCTCGTTAGCAGACTGCTTCTGAAGCCATGCAGCACATGTTAAGATACGATCAAGACCGTTCTTTGCTGCTTCCATAAGCTCTGCACTGAAATTTAATGGACTTCTGTAGTGTGCGCTTAACATAAAGAAACGAAGTACCTGAAGATCATACTTCTTCTCAATATCTCTTACTAACAGGAAGTTACCAAGTGACTTACTCATTTTTCTGTTATCAATATTTAAGAACGCATTGTGCATCCAATAATGAGAAAACTCTTTTCCGTTGCATGCCTCGCTTTGTGCAATCTCATTTTCATGATGTGGGAAAATCAAATCCTCACCACCGGCATGAATATCAATCTGCTCGCCTAAGTATTTCTTTGACATAACAGAGCACTCAATATGCCATCCCGGACGTCCTTCGCTCCACGGAGATTCCCAGTATGGCTCTCCTTCCTTCTTTGGCTTCCACAAAACAAAATCAAGCGGGCTTTCCTTGTCTTCCTCGCCACTTACCTTTAAATCACGAAAACCTGACTGAAGATCATCAAGGTTCTTATGAGAAAGCTTACCATAATCCTTAAAACTTGCAGTACGGAAATAAACAGTGCCATTCTTCTCATAAGCATGACCTTTTTCGATCAAGGTACTGATCATATCGATCATTCCATCGATTTCCTGTGTTGCAAGCGGATGAGTTGTCGCCGGCTTTACATTCATAGCAGCCATATCCTGCTTGCACTCCTTTATGAAACGCTCAGAGATAACAGATGCCTCAACACCTTCCTCATTTGCCTTTTTGATAATCTTATCATCTACATCAGTAAAATTTGAAACATAATTTACATCATAGCCCTTGTATTCCATATAGCGACGCACAGTATCAAATACGATCATCGGGCGTGCATTTCCAATATGAATATAATTGTATACTGTAGGACCGCAGACATACATTTTTACCTTTCCCGGCTCAAGCGGCTTAAATTCTTCTTTTCGTTTTGTTAATGTATTGTAGATTTCCATGTTGTTTCCTTTCTTCTTTTCGTTTTCATCTGTGATTTCTCAACCATTTGATACAGCTTAGCGTACTGCTTTTTAAGCTGTTCAATATCAGCAAGCACCGGATCTGGCATATGCACCTGATCAAGATCAGTTTGCGGCAATCGTACATTGTCACGTTTGACAACACGTCCTGGAACTCCTACCACCGTAGAATTGGGCGGAACTGGTTTTAGTACAACACTTCCAGCACCGATTTTACAGTTGTCTCCAATTGTAATGGAACCGAGAACCTTCGCGCCTGCACTGATCATAACATTATTTCCAATTGTCGGATGGCGTTTTCCATGCTCTTTTCCTGTACCGCCAAGTGTAACACCTTGATATAAGGTAACATTGTCACCAATCTCTGCTGTCTCTTCCAATCACAACACCATGACCATGATCAATAAAAAATCCTTTTCCGATCTTAGCTCCTGGGTGGATCTCGATTCCAGTTCTTCGTGCTTGTACACTGAGAGATCATACGCGCTGCAAAATATCTTTTTTTCAGATAAAGCCTGTGCGCAAGACGATACCAAAGTACTGCCCAGAAACAAGGATACAAAAATACCTCTGCCGGTGAATTAATTGCCGGATCCCGTTCTCTGATCAGCGAAATTTCATCAAGTACATATTGAACGATTCTCATGCCACTCCCTTCCTGCTTCGAAAATCTTTGTCCGCAGTTTTTGATACATACGACTTGCTCCACTGCTTCGCAGTTCTCGCACAAAAAAACGTCCCCTGGCAAAAGCCAGGAGACGAAAAATTTTCCGCGGTTCCACTCCTGTGAGAGCATAGATGCTGACACTTATGCTGTATACACAGCCGGTGATAACGCAAACCAGCGTGCCATGCTACTTTATTCACACAGCCAGCTCCCGGATGCACTTCCTGTCTCACTCCACGAAGCAGGTTTTCAGCCTGGACCTGCTCTCTCTGACATTTCCTGTGACAGTACTCTTTCCGTTCAAAGCCTTTTCGAAGCTTTTTTTATTGTATGATGCAAAAATATCACAGATGTCTGTTTATTCACTGTATTACAGTGCTGCATCATTTCTAGTGTTACTATATGTGATGTTTTCGGATTTGTCAACCTTTTTTGGCTTCTTTGCCTTTGGATAAATCTTATAAAGTGTTTCATCATCATAATTTTCATCCAGCCACTGCTGTACAACATTGCTTGCTGGAATATTTTTTTCACGCTGATCCTGGCGCTATAAGTGCCGCTGCTGACACAAGACTGTCTGCTGCCATAAAAATGATAAGACACCATGTTATGATTTTTCCGGCAAGCATTGGAATCTTTTCAATCCACTTAGAAAGATAAGGATAAACTCCTTTCAACCATACAACACCTGCAATTCCCCAGAAAAAAACAAAACAGCAAATTAATTCGTCCTCCGATATTAAACATAAAACCGCTGTAATCCCAGAAGATCTTTCCAAATACGATTTCCGTAAAAACGCTGCACAAATACTCGTATACACCGCCTAATACGGTTCCCATCGCAAAAATAAACGATGAGGAGCGATTTCTGTAGTTGTACAAAAGCGATGTTGCCACCACCATTGCAAGACCCCATACAATACTAAATGGACCCCATACAACGCTGCTTCTGCTCATCCAGTACCCCATCGTGATACGGCAAAATATAGTCTCTATCAAATCGCCTGCAAATGCACCTATAAAAAACAATAATACAAGCTTGTAAAAACTGCAGCCTTCAGCAAAAACGGTTATTTTTTCCTTCTCTACGCGTTCTCCCTCATTGATCGCAGGATATGCTTTTTCCACACGCATAAGGATATGCTTTTCAAGCCATCTTCCAAATCGTTTTTTTCTGCTATAGAGTTCGTGATCAATCTTTTGAATCGTATCATTTCTCTTTACACTGCCGCGAATGATATATGTAGATCCCAAAATATCAACTATTAACACACCAAGCAGTGCCCACAATGCAATCTGCATCATAAATGATGGTACCATATGATAAAGTTTCATCAAAACAGGTGTTACAAACTTAACTGATAAAACGCCTAAGATACCCCATACAATAGAATACTGCAGACAGATGTATCCATCAAGATTCCATCTTTTAGAAGAATAGTCCCACCATTTTTTATTATCCAATTTTTCAAGAATCTTTGCTGTAAACCACTCAAGAAGTGTACTAACTCCCGCACAGCCCAGAAACAAAATCGGTATCTCATCAAACAATTCTGGAAAGCCAATTGTTATAATTACTGCTGCAATGCCATATACAATACAAAGTGGGCTGTTTAGCATACCTCTGTTCATAAATTTTCGGTATTTTTAAGACGCAAAAACACGTTTCTGCAATCCACCCAAAAAATGAATATACGAAAAAGAGCCAAAGACACCCGAATAAATCAAGTCCTCCCATTATTTTCCAGCTATCCTTTCAAATTTTCAATTTCTAGAAATCAGTTATAGATCAATTTTTACAGCCGCCACAGCCACCGCAGCCAATCGTACCGTCCATATAAAATTCCGGCTTATCAATTAAGCATACTGCCTGTGAAGAGATGCCCTCTCCTGTTCCTGTAAAGCCTAGTCCTTCTTCTGTTGTTGCCTTAATGTTTACCTGATCGAGTTCAAGATGAAGTGCCTCTGCAATATTTGCTCTCATCTGCTCACGATATCCGGCAAGCTTCGGTCTCTGTGCAATAACAGTTGCATCTATATTGCTGATGTAGTAACAATTTTCCTCAAGAAGTTCTCCTACTCTTTTTAGCAATTCTATGCTTGATGCTCCCTTATATGCCGGATCCGTGTCTGGAAAATGCTGACCAATATCTCCAAGTGCAGCCGCACCAAGCAGCGCATCCATTATTGCATGAAGCAGCACATCTGCGTCAGAATGACCAAGAAGTCCTTTTTCATACGGAATCTCTACACCGCCTAAAATCAGTTTGCGTCCCTCAACGAGGCGATGCACATCATATCCCATACCAACTCTCATATCAAATCTCCTTACCTTTCTTTGTTTTATAATTATCATTTCGTAATCCGCTCATTTTCTTCAAAAAATGGCTACTTACTCATGTTTTTGGCGAGTCAAGAAGTCAGAAATTCTCTTGCATCGGATTTCTGACCTTTTGACCCTGGTATCAATATCATATCACGACTTACTTTTATTTTCCACGCAGATTCTATAAAAATTTTCGGAATTTTTTAAAAAATTTGCTTGACATTTTCTTTGATATGCGCTATACTTCTCTTCGTCAAGGGGTCTTAGCTCAGCTGGGAGAGCATCTGCCTTACAAGCAGAGGGTCATAGGTTCGAGCCCTATAGGCCCCATCTTGGCGGAATAGCTCAGCTGGCTAGAGCACACGGTTCATACCCGTGGTGTCGAGAGTTCAAATCTCCCTTCCGCTACTGACTACAAGGATCGCGCAAGCGGTCCCTTTTTTGTGTCATAAAATTTCATCCCACAAAAAAAGGAGAGTCTTAATAATAACTCTCCTTTTCCCAAAAAAATTATTAACTAAATCCAAAGAAGCGCTGTGCCAAACCATATCCCCTGCATACAATCGCTCTTCCGACCTTACCTGGAAGATTTAGTGCAATTCCCTGAGCACTAAAACGAAGATGACGCCACATAGTTTGATTTTCTTTTTTCATATAGCTCCAAAGTGCTTCCTTTTTTTGTTTTGAATCCTCTGTGTTAATTAACGCATAATGAACTGTAGTTACCGTACACATAATCTGCAGATAGCTGTATAAATAGCTTCGCAGCTTTTTGTTGCTGATCTTTTCAAGATCAAATGCACCAAAGATGATGCGATTGACGCGATCCTGCTGGTCGATTCGCTTCATCATAACCTGCTGATTAACAGACTGATCTTCTCTTCCCGTATAGTACATATAAAAATCTACATCCAGATAATACATAACGCGCACATATGGAAATGGCTTGTATACATAAATATTATCAACATAGAATGTATGCTTTGGAAGCGTCAGGTTAATTCCCTTTAACAGACTGGTGCGGTATATTACTGCATGCATCAAAAGATAATGACCTGTCTGGAACTTACCTATTTCTTTCCAGCTAAAGAAACGTCCCCTTGGAAGTGTCTTGCGATAATCAATTGACTTCTGGCGGAGCACATCACCATTCTCGTCATGACGATCGTAAACAAAATTGGAAATCAGCATATCAAGCTCATGATTTTTTTTGACAATACGGCGCAAAAAATCAAGCACCTGCTTATAAGCTTCTGGTGCAAGGCTATCATCACTGTCAACTACTTTAAAGAACAGACCTGTTGCATTTCTGATTCCCGTCGTTACTGCGTCTCCATGACCTCCGTTTTCCTTATGAATTGCCCGCACAATATTCGGATATTTTCTCTCATATTCGTCCGCAATTTCTGCTGTACGGTCTGTTGATCCGTCATCCACGATCAAAATCTCTACCTCATCACCACCCGGAAGCAGCGTTGCCATGCAGCGATCCAAATATGCCTCTGAATTATAGCTTGGAACTGTTATTGTTAAAAGTTTCATCATAAATACCTTTCTGTAACCTAGCAGCATATGCTGCAGTGCAAATTTTCCTGTACAAATACCATACAAGGTGATTATATACAATTTTTCAGGCTACTGCAAGGTCTTTTTGTCAAATACAAAAGTTACTGTTCATGAAAGCCCCTCGGTGCAATAGTTTCCGGCTTATTCGTGAACTGTAATATACACAACTCCTGCAGCTGTTCCTGCAAGACCAATGATGCAGGCAGCCACTGCATATGTCTGCAAATGGCTGCTAAGCCATGTGCTTTGCTGTACAAGAATGGATATGAGGTTGGCTGATACATGCAAAATAATTGGTGCTGTAAGCTTTGCGAACCGTTCATATGTCCAAACAAGAAGTGCTCCTAAAATAAATGCGTACAGTGCCTGAAGCAGATTGCCATGAACTGCGGCAAAAATCAAAAGCGCTGCCAAGGCTGACGGCCCCACACTAAGCCACGTACGCATTCTTCTGTAAAGGATACCGCGAAATAAAAGTTCCTCTGCCACTGGTGCTGCAATGCCAACTACAAGTATCTGAAGCCACAGCTTATCTGAATAAAGTGCCTTTGCTACGTTTTTTGCATCTTCTTCTCTGATTGTCTTTAACCCAGTTAACTCAAACAGCATATTAACGCCAATACAAGCACATATTCCAATAATAATCATGATGATTACAGAATAAAGTGACAGCTTCTTGCCTTCCCAGCGAATCTGTTTGGAATCTTTGTAAAATAAAATTCCCATAATTATAATACAGGACACTTTTTCAATCAGATTTGCCATCAGACCGCCGTTTGGATAAAGACCTAGCACTGCCATTCCTATAGCCATATAGATGACGAGCGGATAGATCAAATTGATCAGTCGCCTCGACAATGGTTGATATCTCATTTTTTATTTCCTTTTCTTATTTTTTCTTCCCGTTTTTTCTGATCTGCTTTTTTCATGCGAGCACGAAAAGCCTCTTCTGACTGCCGCTTTTGCTGTGCTTTTGACACAGCAAGAGCTACTGCCTGTTTTTTCTCCTCAAAGGCTATTTTTTTCTCTTCAACGGCCTCCTGCACTAGCTGTTTTCGCTCCTCTGCTGCCAGTCTCCGTTCTTCTGCTGCCGCTTCTGCCGCCAATTTTCCCTCTGCTACAGCATCCGCCACTGCCTGCTTCTTCTCTTCTACACTCTCCTGTACAGCCTCTGCCTGTGCCTTTAGCTTCTCTGCAAATTTCTTAGAATTGATTTCTAAGTTCGGATATGCCTCTCCGATACGGCGAAGCAGTACCGGATCCTCGCGAAGAAGTTGGCGCACCTTTGTACTGACTTCCTCAGAATTATCTGCTTCTACGCCATCAATTTCCTTTTTAACAAGATTAAATGCAATATGTGATACAATATTATCCCAGATCATCAGCATAACAATTGCACCTGACAGCGTATAAAGAATCCACTGCGGAATGGCATGAATCCATTTCATCAAAACTGGATCAATCAGCTTTACAATTGCCACACCTCCAATTCCAAATAATACCAAGTTTCCAATCCAAATACGGCCATGCAGATTCATTGGCTTTTGGCTGTAATCCCACCAGCGCGCATGGAACATTTTTTCCATGTACCAGCTGACAAAATATTCTAGGACTCCGCAGAGTACAAAAGACGCCAAAAACGTCACAATATAGCTTGCATTTCCGATCAGTCCACCAACTAAAACTGTTACAACAACGGCACCTGAGCCATAAATCGGACAATATGGACCAATTAAAAATCCACGGTTAATAAAACGGTGAAACTGTATATACTTTAATATCACTTCCATGCACCATCCGGCGACAGAATAGCAAAAAAATAGTACGATAAGCTCTGCTATTGTTTGTCTAAGCATTAAATTTTCTCCTTTCAAAACGCATAAGGGGACAATATTTCTATTGTCCCCTGGAGTTGTTTTCTTGCTGTTTACTTTTCGACACCCTACGAATTGCTTTGCTGCTTCGCAGCTCTCGCAATTCTGCAAATCATTCGGATTCGCTGATTTTAATAAGAAACAGCTCACCCGCGCCTATCATGCGCAAAACCGCCCTATCAGGCTTAATCGCTGCTTTGCAGCTGTTTTGCTTATGCGTCGGCGCTCCTTTCTAGCACAACATTCAGAAAAAACATGCAAGCATGTTTTATTCTGAACGACTGTGCTAGAATGAGCTGTTAAATCAAATGGTTGCGATATCGATCAGTGTCAGCTGCTCTTCTCTATTCTCAAGACTAGTAATCAATGCCTTTGCTGTATCGATTGCTGTCAGTACATTTACACCTGTCTCGATTGCATTTCTACGGATAATAAAACCATCATGGCTGTGCTCTGCGCCCTGTGTTGGTGTATCAATGACAAGATCAATCTGATGGCCAAGAATCAAATCAAGAAGATTCGGTGAATCCTGCTCCAGCTTGCTTATATAAAGTGTATCCACTCCCTTTGCACGAAGTGCTGCTCCTGTTCCCTTTGTCGCATAGATCTCGTAGCCAATTGCCTTGAAACGTCTTGCAATATCTACGATTTCTTCCTTATCATCATCGCGAACTGTAATAATCATCTTCTTATACTTTGGAAGATGGAATCCTGCACCAAGGAAAGCCTTATAAAGTGCCTCGTTAAAGGTCTTGCCGATTCCAAGACACTCACCTGTTGACTTCATCTCTGGTCCAAGTGCAATATCAGCTCCGCGCAGCTTCTCAAAGGAGAATACCGGCATCTTAATTGCATAATAATCTGCTTCCTTTTGCAGACCTGGCTCATAACCAAGACCACGAATTGTATTTCCAATGATGACCTGTGTTGCCAGATCAACAATCGGGATTCCTGTTACCTTACTGATATACGGTACAGTACGTGAAGAACGCGGATTAACCTCGATTACATAAACAGCTCCCTGATACTCGATAAACTGAATATTAATCAGACCTCTTACATGAAGCGCTCTTGCCAGACGCTTTGTATACTCAACGATAGTTTCTTTTGTCTTCTGACTTATGCTTTTTGCCGGATAAACAGAAATACTATCACCAGAGTGGATACCTGCACGCTCAATGTGCTCCATGATACCAGGAATCAAAATATCCTGTCCATCACATACAGCATCAACCTCAAGCTCCTTACCCATCAGATATTTATCTACAAGAATCGGATGCTCTTGTGCATAACGATTGATAATACCAATATACTGCGTAATATCCTCATCGTTGATTGCAATCTGCATACCCTGACCGCCAAGAACGTATGACGGACGAACAAGAACTGGATAACCAAGCTCATGCGCAACCTTTAATGCCTCTTCTACTGTAAATACAGTGCCGCCTGATGCGCGCGGAATCTTTGTCTCGCGAAGAATCTGGTCAAACAGCTCACGATCCTCTGCCGCATCAACGTCTTTTGCGCTCGTTCCAAGAATCGGAACTCCCATCTTCATTAAGGCCTCAGTCAGCTTAATTGCTGTCTGACCGCCAAACTGAACAACAGCGCCGTCTGGATGCTCCAGATTTACAATACTCTCCACATCTTCTGGTGTCAGTGGCTCAAAATACAGCTTATCTGCAATATCGAAATCGGTTGAAACTGTTTCAGGGTTATTATTGATGATAACAGTCTCATAGCCTTCCTTTGCAAATGCCCACGTACAATGAACAGAACAGAAGTCAAACTCAATACCCTGTCCGATACGGATAGGTCCAGAACCAAGAACAAGAACCTTCTTTCTTCCCTCTGTCTTTTTCGCCTCATTCTCGCTTCCAAAAACAGAATAATAATATGGTGTAGTTGCTGCAAACTCTGCTGCACATGTATCAACCATCTTAAAGGCTGCTGTGATGCCATTGTCATAGCGCATCTTCTTTACCTGATCCTCAGTCTTGCCGCTTAAGGATGCGATTAACTTATCCGGGAATTCAATACGCTTTGCTTCCTTTAACAGATCAGGAGTAAGTTCTTCTGTTTTCAGACGTGTCTCCATCTCTACAAGAATAGCAATCTTGTCAATAAACCACGGATCAATCATTGTGATCTGATGGATCTTTTCATAGCTGTAGCCTCTGCGGATTGCCTCTGCAATGCGGAAGATTCTGCGGTCATCGACAATACTCATCTGCTCCTCAAACTCATCTGCCGTCAGCTTGCTGTACTCATCTGTTACAAGGCTGTCAACATGCTGCTCAAGAGAACGAAGTGCCTTCATAAGACCACCCTCGAAGTTATCACAGATTGCCATAACTTCTCCTGTTGCCTTCATCTGTGTTGTCAGCTTTCTTGATGCACTGATAAACTTATCAAATGGCAGTCTCGGAATCTTGACAACGCAGTAGTCTAACATTGGCTCGAAACTTGCGAAGGTTTTCTTTGTGATGGCATTCGGAATCTCATCAAGAGTGTAGCCAAGTGCAATCTTTGCTGCAACCTTTGCAATCGGATAACCTGTTGCCTTTGATGCCAGTGCAGAGGAACGGCTTACACGCGGGTTTACCTCAATAACACAATACTCAAAGCTGTCTGGCTTTAATGCGTACTGAACGTTACATCCTCCAGTAATCTTTAACTCACTGATGATATTTAACGCTGAGGTACGAAGCATCTGATATTCCTTATCGCCAAGCGTCTGAGACGGTGCAACAACTATACTATCTCCTGTATGAACACCAACAGGGTCAATGTTTTCCATGTTGCAGACTGTAATTACATTTCCTGCACCATCACGCATTACCTCGTACTCAATCTCTTTCCATCCTGCGATGCAGCGCTCAACCAAAACCTCACCTACACGGGAAAGACGAAGACCATTTCCTAAAATTTCCTCCATCTGCTCTTTGTCATATGCGATTCCGCCGCCGCTTCCTCCAAGTGTGTAGGCAGGACGAAGAACAACTGGATAACCGATCTGTTCTGCAAATTCAAGACCATCTGGAATGTTGTGAACAACCTTAGATGCTGCACAAGGCTCTCCAATCTTTTCCATTGTATCCTTAAATTCCTGACGATCCTCTGCCTTTCTGATCGTCTCTGGTGTAGTACCAATCAAACGGCATCCATATTTTTCAAGAATACCTTTCTCTGCAAGCTCCATACCAAGATTTAGACCAGCCTGACCTCCCAGTGTCGGAAGAACACTGTCAGGACGCTCTTTTTCGATAATCTGCTCTAACACCTCTGCTGTTAACGGCTCGATATAGACATGATCAGCAATTCTTTTATCTGTCATAATCGTCGCTGGATTAGAGTTTACAAGAACAACTGATACACCCTCCTCCTTTAATGAACGGCAGGCCTGTGTACCTGCATAGTCAAACTCTGCTGCCTGGCCGATGACAATCGGACCCGAACCAATTACAAGAACCTTCTTTATACTGCTATCCTTTGGCATTGCTGTGTTTCCTCCTGTCGTCTATTATTTATTTTTTCCTGCTGCCATCATATCCAAAAACCTGTCAAACAGGTACGCACTGTCCTGCGGTCCTGGGCAAGCCTCCGGATGATACTGAACTGTAAAAATGTTCTTTCCTGTATAAGAAAGACCTTCATTTGTTCCATCATTTACATTTACAAATGCCGGCACAGCAACCTTTGGATCAAGCTTGTCGGTATCTACAACATAGCCATGATTTTGAGAGGTAATATAAACTCTTCCTGTCTTTAAATCCTTTACCGGATGATTGCCGCCGCGATGACCATATTTCATCTTATGTGTATCAAGACCATTTGCCAGTGCCATCAGCTGATGGCCAAGACAAATTGCAAAAATCGGAACGTTAGAATCATACAGCTTTTTGATCTCCTTAATGATCTCTGTACACTCCTTCGGGTCTCCAGGACCGTTTGAAAGCATAATGCCATCAGGATTTGCTGCAAGAATATCCTCTGCTTTTGTGTCAGCAGGATAAATGGTAACTTCACAACCTCTCTTATGCAGTGAGTCGCCAATATTTTTCTTTGCACCGAGATCAAGAAGTGCTACCTTGTAGCCATCTCCCGGCAATACTTCTCTTTCTTTACATGTAGTTGCCATTACTACGCCAGTCGGGGAATATGCCTTAAGCTTTGGAAGGATCTCCTCCAAGTCAAAATCCTCTCTGCGTGTAATCATACCATTCATGGTTCCCTTCTCACGCAAAAGCTGTGTCAATGCTCTAGTATCAATTCCACAGATTCCTGGAATTTCATTTTTCTCAAGAAACTCCTGAATAGTTCCCTGACTTCTGAAGTTGCTTGGCATACGGGACAACTCACGTACAATATAGCCATCCGGCCACGGACGCTTTGACTCCATATCCTCATAACAGATTCCATAATTACCGATCAGCGGATAAGTCATTACAACAGCCTGACCCGCATAAGAAGGATCTGTAAGTACCTCTAGGTAGCCTGTCATTGAAGTATTAAAAACAATCTCACTGATGATTTCTTTATCTGCGCCAATCGCTGTACCTGTAAATACATGTCCATCCTCTAAAATTAGAAATGCCTTCATTGGTTCACCATGCCCTTTCGCCAAAAATAAAGACGGTACACATACGTGCACCGTCCGCAATTCTCTATCCAGGCGGTACATCGCCTTGAATTTTGTTGTTATCTAAAATATAGTACCATGGATAAATTATTTTTTCAAGTCCTAAAACAAATTTCTGCATAATTGCAAAATTTTTGTGCTCTTTATTTATGTGCACCGTTCAATTCCTACAAAACAATTAGTTTTCAAACTCAACATAGATTTCAAACGTACTGCCCTTTCGTTCCTTTGAAACAACTTTGCCCTCACGGCTTTTAATGCGCTCCGCATTCTTATAATTTTTGGACATAGCCAGCGCCGGAACAATTGTATAGTAATACGAAAACGGAAGCTGTCCCTCAATGATCGTCACACTATCTCCTATATTTAAGACATCTCGCTCCATATGAAACAATTCTTTTCTCATCTCAAAACCTCACAATTGCTTACTTTACAACAACTGCATTAAATGGTAAGATCTCAACCTTGCCGCTTACTGCCTTCGCCGTTTAAAAGTTAGTCCATCTTTTGCCAACTGAACAGTTGCAGGCGTTGCGTTATAGTTGACATAGAAATCAAAGGTGCTGCCATCTTCTGCTGTACGTGTCAGATACTCTACTCCCTCTGGAAGCTCTTTTTCCTTAATACCGCATTCTGACCAGATTGGTGTAAAGAATTTAATCAGATCCGCCTCTTCCATTCTCGTTCCAATATAATATGCCTTTCCCTTTCCATAGGAGTGTACAGTTACTGCCGGCATACCTGCATAGAAATCGCTCTCGTATGTACCAAGAACTTCTGCCCCTGTAAGCTTAATCAACTCACAGTAATCCTTTACTAAAGCCTTGTTTCCATCCTTCATCAAAACTGTATTTGAATCCGTTGGATATAATGTGTCAAGCTCTTCAGCATACAGACCAAAGACCTCTCCAAGACCTGCGCCCGGAAAGCCACCTAAGTATGCCAGCGTATTTTCATTTACATATGCAGTCAGATATGTTGCCACTACTGTTCCGCCATTTTTTACATATTCCTTTAACCATTCACCAGCCTCCTTGGATACAGCATAATACATTGGCAGTACAACAAGACTGTATGAAGACAAATCCTCAAGTGGGAATACTATATCTGCATTGATGCCCTTCTTTAAATGAATATTGTAAAATTTGCGTACTTCCTTCTCATAATTTTTCGTATCACGCGCCATGCCCTGCATGTCCTTAATCGCCCAGCGGTTGCTCCAATCAAAAAGAACAGCAGCCTTTGACGTTACCTTTGAACCTGTAACTGGTGCCAACTTCTTTAAAATTTCTCCAACCTCTGATACTTCTTTGAATACTCTTGTGTCATCTCTTCCAAGATGATCTACAACAGCGCCATGGAACTGTTCCGCTGCACCGCGACCTTTTCTCCACTGGAAATACTGAACTGTATCGCTTCCACAGCCAATTGTCTGAATGCTGCTTGCGCGAAGGATACCCGGACGCTTTAATTTATTTACAGAATGCCAGTTAACAAGACTTGGTGTGCTCTCCATCAGCATAAATGGCTTATCCTTCTTTAAGCTTCTCATAACTGTATGATCAAAGCTAAGCTCTGCCGCAGTATCTGCCGGTGTCTCATAATCATTATTCCAGCTCGGATAACCATCCCACGAAATAATATCAATCTCCTTTGCCAGATCCACATAATCTAACTGTTCAAACAGCTTCATAAAGTTTGCTGTTGCCGGAACCTGAGGCGTATACTTCTTTAAAATTCTGCGCTCAAATGCAAGGTAATCTTTCATATTCCAGGAATTAAAACGCTTCCAATCCAAATTTAATCCCAGAATAGAATGCTCTCCATTGTCATACGGCGGCTCTATCTGCTCAAAAGAGTCAAAACGGCGGCTCCAGAAGGAGGTCCACCACTGCTTATTCAGTTCTTCAATGTTATTGTGATACTTCTCTCTTAAATATTCCTGAAACCGCTTTTTGCAGTTTTCACAATAGCACTCTCCTCCAAACTCATTTGAAATATGCCATAAAATGAGTCCTGGATGATTTCCAAATTCCTGCGCAAGCTTTGTATCCATCTTCTCAACAAGTGAACGGTATTCTAAAGAACTCATGCAGTGATTGTGTCTGCCGCTGTGATGATTTCTGCGTCCATCTTTCTCGACGCGAAGAACGGACGGATATTTTTCATCCATCCATGCCGGTCTGGCTCCTGTCGGCGTTGCCAAAACAGTATAAATACCATTTTCGTATAATTTATCCATGATATCATGAAGCCATCCAAACTGGAAGTTTCCTTCCTGCGGCTCAAGTGCAGACCAGGAAAATACACCGACTGTTGCCGTGTTTACTCCTGCCTTTTTCATCATTTTAATATCCTCCTCAAGGATATCAGGACGATCCAGCCACTGGTCTGGATTGTAGTCGCCTCCGTGCAGGAGAGCTGGGATTTTTGGAAATAAAACAGACATATTCTTTTTCCTTTCGTGGATTTATTTATATGATACCAGGGTCAAAAGCTCCAAAAGCCGTTCGTGCTTGCACGATTAGGTTTTTGAGCTTGGGACCCGCAAAAACATGAGGATGCAGCGATTTTCAAGGAAAATCAGCAAATCCGAATGTTTTTAGAATTGCGAAAGTTGCATAGCAACGGAGCAATTCGTGGATATCAGTTGGGGCAAAATACCTTTTGACCCCCGCCTCATTTATATAGTGTTATTACATAAGAGGTGAGAATAACCTTAATATCAGCTGTGATAAGCGAAGGCGTCTTGTCCTTTCAGATGGCTCCTTTGACATATCCTTGCAGATTGGAAATAGTGCGTCAAAATCTTCCTTTACATGAGAAACTGCTTCATACCCACAAAAAAGCGCTGCATTTTCAAAATGAAGATACAAACTTCTGAAATCAAGATTGATCGTTCCCACTACAACAATCTCTCCATCGCAGATACATTGCTTTTCATGCATGAAGCCCGGCGTATATTCATAAATCTTAACACCATGCTTTAAGAGCTGCGGATAATACGATTTTGTTACCTGAAAAATTGTTTTTTTATCAGGAATGCCAGGTGTAATAATTCGCACATCAACACCACGCTTTGCTGCTCCAGTGAGCTCTCTTGTCATCTCATCGCTTAGAATCAAATATGGTGTCGTAAAATAAATATAATTTTTTTTGCATGACGCAGCAGATTCATATAAACATTTTCACCTGCTGGTTCCTTATCAAGCGGACTATCACCGTAAAGCGCAAAAAAGCCCTGTTCCTTTGCTTTATAAGGATATACTGGAAGATACTTTTCAATATCGACATCCTGTTCTCTAAGTGCATTCCACATTTCCAGAAACAGAATAGTTGCCGTTTGCACAGCATCTCCCTCAAAACGTATTCCACTGTCCTTCCACTGCCCATACGGATGCGTGATATTAAAATATTCATCTGCTAAATTATAGCCGCCCGTGTAAGCAACCTTTCCATCAATAACGGTAATCTTTCTGTGATCACGATTATTCATGAAAATATTAAGCACCGGCATAATCGGGTTAAACACACGGCACTGAATCCCCATACTTTCCATGTATTTGATAAAACGTGGATTTAAAAATCCTATACAGCCGGCATCATCATACAAAATACGAATTTCTACGCCTTCTCTTGCCTTTGCCATCAAAACCTTGCGCAATGCCTGAAAAGACTCTGCCATCTCAATCGCATGGTACTCCAAAAAGATAAACATTTTTTGCCTGCATCATATCTTCTAGCTGAGCCGCCATTGCATCACAGGTATCTCCATAATACTTCACATCTGTATTTTTGTAAACAGGACTTGATGCACATTTCCACAAATATTTAAAGTCATTTGCAAGTCGCTCATCCTTTTTTGAAAGTTCATCAATAATCTGTTCATCCTGATTAAGATATGCAAACAATTGCTGATCAATTTTACGATAACGTGCTCGCACCTTTTTTTGTTGCCCCTGATCGTCCAAACAAAAAGAAAACGCATATTCCAACAATGGGCGCCACTGTAATAAGTATAATCCATGGCAATTTAAACGCAGCATTGGTATCCATACTATATACAGCTAACACAAGCACAAGCTCAATAGCTACTGTTAATAATGTAATAATTTGTGAATACTGGTTTAAACGCATTACCAGCACCACTACCCAGATAATCTGGATCAATACACCAATTCCTGCTATAATTAGTCTTCTGACACTGTTTTTCATCGAAGACTTATTTTCTTCTATCATATATCCTCCCTTTTTCGTATTGTCGTTTCTATTTTTTATTCTTACTTTTTATCTTTTGCTCTAATTTGTTCATTACTCATCTGATACTTTCAGGCAAAACCAAAATGTACTTATATTAGTTCCTGACGAATCATCTGCACGGTGGCATTTACTGGTGTGAGGCGTGCGCTTACAATTGTAAGATATGGTGTACTGCTGATTGTCAAAATTCTTACGCTCACCATGCTTTCCTGTGCAATCCCACTCGGTGGTGTCTGATCTAAGCTGACTCCATTTCCAGTATTCTCATTTTGAGGAGATTGACCCGCCTCGTTTCCGTCACCGGTTGGCTTCTCGGGCAATTCTCCATTTTTGGTAAGCAGTTCAAAGGGATCACGCTGGATATCACCTGCGAACTCCTCAGTAAAACCGCCTCCATTTTCCTTTGCCCGTTTGTAAAAGTCCTGATAAAATTGCTATAGATATCATCCAGATAAACTGTCTGCAACAAAAACAGCAAAAGCAGGAGAATTGCCAAAAAAACAAGAATCCCGGCAAATATCCCCCACTTAATGCTCAAATGCTTTCTTTTAAATATGATCATCGAAACGATACCCCACTCCCCTTAACGTTACGATACAGCTTCTATATTCCTCAAGACTGCTTCTAAGACGTTTAATATGTGTATCCAACGTTCGGTCATCTCCGTATCGTCTACCACAAGAAGCCTCGCCATATTAAACCTCCCTGAGTGATCTATATAATGAAATGATACCTAGGTCTCAAGATCGCAAGCTTTTCATGCAAGCATGATCAGCTTGTGACTTTTCGACCCTAGTATCATATTACAGTCCAAGAAACTCAAGCACGGTCTGCTTCATCTCATCTCTGTCTACAACAGTATTGTGAAGAACGGCTGCACTGCGAATCTCTTCTACTGCGGCTGGGATCTTTACACCAGAAATGCGGCAAAGCTCGTCAATCAAAGCAAAATCCTCGCCGTTTTCATACTTGCTGTCAATTGCAGACATAACGCTTCTGGCAAACTTATATGGGCTTGCGGTGGAGGCGATCAATGTCTTTGTTGTATCGCCTGTCTCAGCCTTATACTTCTCATATACGGCAGAGGCTACTGCAGTATGGGTATCCATCACATAGCCGTCACTCTCATATACGCTCTTGATCTGTGCTGCGGTCTCGTCCTCATTTGCATAGTTTCCATAGAAATCGCCAAGTCTCTCTGCCATTTCCTCTGTGATGGTATATTTTCCGTTCTTAGACAATGATGCCATAAGCTCTGCATTTACAGCTGAGTCATCACCTGCGATACGATAAATCAATCTCTCTAAGTTGCTTGAAATTAAAATATCCATAGATGGAGATGTTGTTAAAATAAACTCTCTGTTTCTGTCATAGCTGCCGCTTCTGAAGAAGTCAAATAAAACCTTATTGTCGTTTGATGCACATATCAATTTTCCAATCGGAACACCCATGTTCTTTGCATAGTAAGCAGCTAAGATGTTTCCAAAGTTTCCAGTCGGAACAACTACATTTAACAGTTCGCCATCCTTTAACTCACCGTCACGAAGAAGGTTTGCATAAGCATATGCGTAATAAGCAACCTGCGGAACAAGACGGCCAATGTTGATGGAGTTTGCAGATGAGAACTGGAAGCCACCTTCTGCAAGCTCTTTTTCGAGTTCCTTATCACCAAACAGTGCCTTTACACGGCTCTGTGCATCATCGAAGTTTCCGTGAATGCCAACTACCTTTACATTCTTTCCCTTCTGTGTTACCATCTGCTTTTCCTGAACAGCGCTGACACCGCCCTTTGGATAGAATACAACAATTCTGGTGCCTGGTACATCTGCAAAGCCTGCCATAGCAGCCTTTCCAGTATCACCAGAAGTTGCAGTCAAAATAACAATTTCTTTATCACAATTGTTCTTCTTTGCTGCCGTTACCATTAAATGAGGAAGGATTGAAAGCGCCATATCCTTAAATGCGATTGTCGGGCCGTGGAACAGCTCAAGATAATATGCGCCTGCCTTTTTTACAGTCGGTGCAATTGCCGGTGTATCAAAGCGATCATTATAGGCATTTTTGATACAAGTCTTTAATTCCTCTTCTGTATAATCTGTCAAAACTGCTTCATAACTTCGTAAGCCACTTCCTTATAATCCATGGCTGAAAGTTCTTCCATTGTCTTATCGAGCTTTGGAAGTGCGTCCGGAACGAACAATCCACCGTCCTTTGCCAATCCCTGCAGAATTGCCTGTGATGCTGTATATGCCTGCTTGTCTCCTCTGGTGCTATAGTATAATACTCCCATCCTTCTCCTCACATTCTGCTGCAGAAGCAGCCTTTTTTTGCTATGTTAGACGGCTAACCGCCGTTGCTCACAAGTATATCAGACTTTCTTTACCGCGTCAACACTCTACTATACAACAAAAATGAGACTTCAAAACTCTTTTTTAAGATTTCTATAAGGTTTTGGCTCTCCCCTTTTTTTTCCCTGTTTCTGTCTGCTATACTGGTCGCATCTTACACTTTTTCAGTAAAGGAACAATATCATATGACTACTACAACTATATCGAAAAAAAGACGCGCCGTCCCAGACGCATCCTTTTCATCCTGCTGCCGATTCTCCTTATTCTGGTTCTCGG
>ENA-OPYX01000602-OPYX01000602.1-human-gut-metagenome-genome-assembly--contig:-NODE-602-length-20868-cov-4.059158_pt1 | contig 20868 bp, 19 predicted proteins | sample MGYA00242639_ERZ504486 | MGnify/ENA primary metagenome ERZ504486 (study PRJEB26092, sample SAMD00036296) | human gut metagenome | host: Homo sapiens | study: EMG produced TPA metagenomics assembly of... | reverse complement strand
ATCTGACTGATCACGCCGCCATTTTTTGCAGCGCGCCTACCAGGAAAATAAGCCAGAATACTTCCTACGACTGTGGAAACAAGAAATGGCACAATGTATACAAACAATCCACCTGGATTCAGTCCCATCAGCAGTTTTGCAACCGGATAAGCTGCAAGTCCGCCAAGGATTCCTGTTCCGGATGCCTCTGCGATACAGGTCAGCCACAGTTTTCGGAATGCCATGTAAGCCAGACCGCAGCATAACGCGCCGATCATACTTCCCGGAAATGCCATCAGGCTTCCCAGTCCCAGAAGATTACGGATCAGACTTGCACAAAATGCAATACCAACGCCCCATCCCGGACCAAGTACAACCGCTGCCAGAATATTTACCATATGCTGTACCGGTGCACATTTGCTTCCAAAAATCGGAAAACTGAGCAGACTGCCGACAACAGCAACTGCTGTCAGAACCCCCGCCATCGCAAGTTTTTTCACTGTGTCACTCTGTTTCATTTACTCTCAACCTCCTTTTTTCTTTTTCCTGTTTTTACGAATCTTTTGCCCGTTAATAAGTTTTCTTTCGTAAAAGAATCTCATACTGACCTGAATCGTATCTTAAATCTCACCTATGTTTGACTCTATTTTTCTGTGGATTTCTCACCCACAACTTTGCCGACGATCACGCAGATCACGATCGTGATCACCATGTCCGGCAATGTATTTCCAACCGGCAGATCCACCCGCATGAGCAGTCGGTAAAGAACGAAACCGATCACCCAGATGATGAGATTGCGCCAGTCAAAAGCATTTTTACGTCTGTCCCTGTGCAACAGGAAGAAATCTGCGATCTGAATTGCGATCATCGGTGCAAATACCGATCCGATCAGATACAGAAAATCTGTAATATCGTCCATCGGAAACAAAATCGCTCCCACAGTTCCAATGATCGTCACCACAATAGCGGCGTATTTTCCTTTGATTTTGCTGAAAATGGATTCGCTGGAAATCCCGGCAGAATACGCATCCAGAAACGTGGTAGTTACGGTAGAAAAACAATGATCAGCAGACCGGCAATACTGAGTCCCGCTTTCAGTAAAATCTGTGCAATGTCAGATTCTCCGGTAAACAGCGCTGCTCCCATTCCGATGACATACATCCAGCAGCTTACAATGCCGTATACAATGGCACTGACTGCCGTTGCTTTTACCGGTTTTTTCCGCTTCTCTTGTATAATCGCTGATCAGTGGAAGCCAGGAAAGCGGCATTGCCACAGCAAGTTCCACCGCTGCTCCAAAGGAAAGAACTGTCGTCTGCGGTACTTTGATGACATTTCCGTCAAAAAAAATTACTTTGCACAAAATCCAATGTCAGAATAAAAAAGCAGTACCATCGCTGCGGTATTGATTTTTCCAAGATTTGTAATGCCGATCAAAATCCACACAACGATCAGTGCGCCAATGATCAGACACCAGAGCCATCTTCCGGTCGAAACCATGCCGTCTACTGCCAAAGCTCCATCATAGATCATGATAGCGGTCCATCCTACCAGCTGAAGGACATTTAAAATGGCAAAAAACTGACCACCTTTATTTCCGAAGCTGCTTTTTACAGTCTCCATGGCACTGAGACGGCTTTTTCCACCGATCACACCTGCCAGAAACAGCATGACACAACCAATGACATGTCCGATCAAAATCGCTGCCAGACCTTTTTGAAATCCTAAAGAAGAAAAATAGGTTCCTGTCAGAATTTCAGCAATGGATACGCCCGCGCCAAACCAGATCAGTCCGTTTTCCAAAAGGGAAGTTCTCTTTTCCATCACTTACTCCCCCTGTTCTTTCGTAAATTCATTTTCAATGGCAAATCCGTGATCCATCGGTCCGCTTCCTGCCCCCAGATCCAACATTGCTGCCAGTGCGCCGGAAATATATTCCTTTGCACGCTCTACCGCCGTTTGCAGATCATAACCTTTTGCCAGATTGGATGCGATCGCGGAAGAAAGTGTGCATCCCGTTCCGTGGGTATTCGGATTATCGATACGTTTGCCTTTGAACCAGTGATAGCTGCCGTTGGCAAAAAGCAGGTCGTTGGCATCATTTAACTGATGGCCTCCCTTACAAAGCACGGCACAGTCATATTCCTTTGAAATCTGCTCTGCTGCTTTGATCATGTCTTCGGCACTTTTGATTTTCATCCCCGTCAGCACTTCTGCCTCCGGAATGTTCGGTGTCAAAACAGTGGCAAGCGGAAATAATTTCTGTTTTAAGGTATCAATAGCATCCTCACTGATGAGGCGCGCTCCACTGGTCGCCACCATCACCGGATCCACCACGATATTTTTCGCCTGATAATGCTTTAATTTCTCTGCGATCACGCAGATCAGTTCTTTTTCAGAAACCATTCCAATTTTGACTGCATCCGGAAAAATATCTGTAAAAATGCAATCAAGTTCCTGCCCTAAAAACTCCGGCGTTGCGTTTAAGATTCCTGTGACACCGGTCGTGTTCTGGGCGGTCAGGGCAGTGATCGCGCTCATGGCATATACGCCATTTGCCATCATTGTCTTGATATCCGCCTGGATACCGGCGCCTCCGCTGGAATCGCTTCCGGCGATCGTTACTGCTGTTCTCATAAACTTAATCTCCTCTCATTTGTCTCTTATTTGTTCAGCATACGTTTTCTAATGCGACAGGAAGTGGTGCCCCCGACCTATCGCAGATATTTACTAATTTGTCCAATATTGCTCAAACTCAGATAACCGCTTTAAATATAATTCCCCTGTCTGGCGCACACCCTCCTGATCCGTTTCTCCGTCAGCATCGTATACGCCGATTGCCCGAAAGCCTGCCTTTTTAGCAGTTTTCAGTGCATACAGAGAATCTTCAAAAACCAGTGTTTCTTCCGGTTTTGTGCCAAAGGCTTTCTGCTGCCAGTTGATAGATCAGCGGAGAATGTTTGCTTTCTCCCACTTCTCCGGTGGTATATATCTGCTCCAGATAATCAAACAAACCGATTCGCTGCAATGCTTTCGTCACATGCTCCCGTGGACTGGAAGTTGCCGTGATCATTTTTTACATTTTGCTTCTGTAAAAACTGTAATAGCTCTTTTGCGCCTTCTTTTGGCTGCACTTCGTAAAAATAGAAATCCTGAATCATCTGCTCGATGCCGTTTAAAATTTCCTGCGGTGTATCTGGCAAATGGTACTGCTCCTTTAAATAATCTGCACCCTGCTCCATGCTCATAGAGAACAGGATCTGACCCAGTCCATCTTCCGGCTCAATGCCACGTTTTTTCAGATACCGCACTCCAAGGTCGTTCCAAACTGACATAGAATCTAATAACACTCCATCCAAATCGAAAATTGCTCCACGAATACCATTTTTTTGTGCTTCATCTTTCTTGCACATATTCTCTTGAACTACATCTGTCTGCACTGTATCTTTCTGAAACGCATTCTCCCGCATCACATTTTTCTGACTCATGCTTTCACCATCTTCTCGGTTGCAGCTTTCAGATTTTCTGCTGCCTTCTTGATATCCGGCTGTGCATAAATCGCACTGATCACAGCGATACCGCAAATACCGCTTCCAGCAAGTGTGTATACATTCTCCTGTGTGATTCCACCAATGGCAATGACCGGAATGGATACCGCTTCACAGATTGCTTTTAACGTCTCATGCGGCACTTCTGTCGCATCATCCTTAGAACCGGTCGGGAATACCGCGCCGACGCCCAGATAATCTGCGCCGTGTTTTTCTGCTAAAATCGCCTGCTCTACGGTCTGTGCTGACACACCGATAATTTTGTCCGGTCCTAATTTTGCACGGACATCTCCGGCTTCCATGTCGCTCTGTCCCACATGCACGCCGTCTGCATCCATCGCCAGTGCGATATCCACATTGTCATTAATGATAAATGGTACGTTATATTCACGGCAAAGCGCCTGCAAATCTTTTGCTTCTTCCATAAAATGCGCTTCATCCAGCTGTTTTTCTCTTAACTGTACAAAGGTCACTTCGCCATCCAGACTCTCCTTTACAACAGAATGCAAGGTTCTGCCGTTTAACCAGTGGCGGTCTGTGACTGCATATAAAAGTAACTGATCCTTTGTCAATGTATTTCTATCGAATTTCATATTTTGCCCCCTGCGCTAATGTTTCCGCGTTCATATTGTAAATGGCATCAATAATACGGTTGCGATAAGTGGAATTGCCATCGCCTTCCTGCATGTTGCGCCAACCGATCTCACCGGCAAGTCCCATCACACAGACTGCCGCCGCTGCTGCTTCCAGTTTATTATCCGGATTTGCGGTAATATATGCTGTCATCACACCGGATAACTGACAACCGGTTCCGGTAATTTTTCCCATCTCCGGTCTGCCGTTGCGGATGACATAACATTTCTCTCCATCGCTCACCAGATCAATCGCGCCGGTAATTGCCACGATAGAACCACTCTGCTTTGCAAAATTTTTCACAAAGGCAACTGCCTGATCCAAAGTGTCCTCTGTCACAGCGTCTGCCACATCTGCATCTACACCTTTTGTAGTACCGCTGCCGGATGCCAGTGTCTTGATCTCAGAAATATTTCCACGGATCACGGTTGGATGTAAGGTATCCATCAGTTCAATGGCAGTGTTGGTACGAAGTGTGGACGCGCCTGCGCCAACCGGATCAAGTAAAACCGGGTGTCCCAGCTCATTTGCACGTTTTCCTGCAAGTAACATTCCCGCGATCGTGCGTTTATTTAAGGTACCGATGTTGATATTCAAACCACCACAAATTGTAGTGATATCTTCTACTTCTTCTGCTTCATCTGCCATAATCGGGCTTCCACCACAGGCTAATAATACGTTTGCCACATCGTTGACGGTGACATAATTTGTAATGTTGTGTACCAGAGGTACCTGTGTTCTTACGTTTTCCAGACATGTTCCTAACATTTCTCTTTTCTCCTTAAAAAACAATCTATTCTCAAGAAATACATAGTTGTATGATTTTATAATCATCTTTTTAAAACATACTTCTCTATAACAACTAAAATTTCAAAATGTACTACTTTGCGATTCACACTCACACTTTTCAAGGGCACATCCTTTTACAACAATAAAGCGGATACACCAAAATCGGTATATCCGCTTTATAACAATACAAAAAATACTGCATCCGCTATATCCCTACGTTGGCATTATCCAAATCAGGTTACGGGTCCAGACCACTTAGTCCGCTCTCAGCCTGCTGTCGGCAAGCTCCCCCTTTTTCTTATTCTCTTATCGTGTTTTTACAGATGAACTTCTGCAAAATTCCAACCCAGCAATTATCTGACGTTTTTCAACATCACGCCCTTGTTGATTGACGATATTATAGCACTGCACCACTTTTAATTGCAATAAGTATAAGCATTTTTCTTATACCATCTTAAAGATATCATTTTCAGCACAATTCTTTAGTTTTTTCCTTTTTTCTAATATGAATCTCCGGGATCGCCACAGATTCATAAGTGATGGAATCCTGTTCTTCTTCTCCCTCTTCATCTTCCACTTCCGGTTCAGTATGTACCTCCGGAACTGCCAGATTTTCATATTTTACATCATAGGATTCGTGTGTTGTTTTCTTACCGTCCTGTTGTTTTTTCTTTTTCCAAAACATAGAGTTTCCTCCAAAGTAATATGTTTGTGTTTATTATAAGTTAAAGTTACAGCAAATTGATAAAGAATGTAATGATCAGACTGTTCAAAAAGTCTGCGAAAAGACTTCCGATCAGCGGAATAATCAGATAAGCCTTTACGGATGGTGCATAACGGTCGCAGATTGCCTGCATGTTTGCCATGGCATTCGGTGTCGCACCCATACCAAATCCGCAGGTTCCGGCTACAAGTACTGCCGCATCGTAATCACGTCCCATAACGTTGAATACAATGAATCTGGCAAAGATAAACATCAAAAGTACCTGAACGGACAGCAGGATTACCAACGGCAATGCCAGTGCTGCCAGCTGCCACAGTTTCAGTGTAATCATGGCAATACCAAGGAACAGGGACAGACAGATACCACCGATATCGTTAATCTCACCCATGTAAATTGTAAACTTACCGGAATATTCTCCAATATTTCTAAACAACGCTGCCGCAATCATAGCTCCAATATAAATCGGGAATGTCATACCTGTTTTTGTCAAAAGCCATGAGAAAATTGTTCCCAGACCAATAGCAAGGATCAGCTGAAATACAGCTGCCGCATACATGGAAGTATGACGGGTATGTTTTTTCTCATCCTCTACCAGAAGGCTGTCATCCTCTGCTACTGCGGTGGTGATCAGGTTCTTTTTCTCCACCAGAGATTTACCGATCGGACCACCGATCAGACTTCCGGTGATCAGACCGAAAGTTGCCGCTGCTGTACACAATGTCGTTGCACCGGAGACATTAAAATCTTCCAGAACCGGTCCGAAAGCACCCGCGGTACCATGTCCTCCAACCATCGGGATAGAACCGGTACACAGACCAATCAACGGATCCAGGTTCAGGACTTTTGACATTCCTACTGCCAGGAAGTTCTGACACAGGATCAGTCCTACAACCAGTCCTAAGAACACGATCAGCGATTTACCACCGCTTTTTAAAACTTTAAGGTTTGCCTGAAATCCTACAGAAGTAAAGAAAAATACCATGCAAACTTCTCGCAACGTATCATCAAAGGAAACTTCTGCGATTCCGGTTCCATATAGTACGCAGGTCAGGATTGCAAAAAGCAAACCACCAACGACCGGCGCCGGAATACAGAATTTTTCCAGAAAATTAATTTTTTTCTTCAAAAATCTACCAAGTAACAGAACCAGTACCGCAATGGCAAGGGTCTGATACATATCTAAATGTAGTTCCATAAAAATCCTTTCAAACTTATCAACAAGTACCTTTTTTACTCATTCACAGTGATTCCATGTTTTTCGTAATAAGCCGCAGCTCCGTCATGGAATGGAATTGTCACATTTTCCGTCGCACTGGTTTCATCCAACTGAAGATCCAGCGGCAGGGAATACTGAATATCCTGCTTGCGGCTGAATAACTGTTCGGTCAGAGTTTCCACTGTTTTATCACTCAGCTCATCACTGACAAGCAGAAGTGATTGCACACCAACGGTTGTTGCCTCCTCAGACTGTCCGCTGTATGTATACACCGGAATTGTATACGGTGTATAGAAATCATACGCTGCCATCAGTTTCTGAATATGTGTCTCATCAAGTGACAGCAGACGGATGCCGCGCTGACGGGTCAGCTCCTCGATAACGGTTGTCTGTACACCGGCAGTACAGAACATGGCATCGATTTTTTCAGAAACAAGTGCCTCTGCTGCCTGGGTGTAATCCAGATTTTCACAGTCTACCAGTTCATCAGAAAGACCATAAGCCTCAAGGATCTGTTTTGCATTTCGCTCAGTTCCGGACTCTTCCTCACCGATACTTATTTTTTTGCCAAGCAGATCATCCACACTGTGGATGTCAGAATCCGCACGGACAACGATCTGGCAGGCTTCGGTATACAAAGCTGCTACCGCACTGTAACCGTGCAGTGGTTTTTTGTTAAAATCTCCGGTTCCGTGGTACGCATCGTCAGTCAGATCCGCCTGTGCGATCGCCATCTGAATGTAACCGTCAGAAAGCAGACGGATATTTGCTGCTGATCCCGCGGTTGCACGCACGGAAAACTGCAGACTGTCATCATCCTGAGCAACTACCTGTGTGTACGCATTTGCAAACGCAGAATACATACCGCCCACGGCAGCGGAGCCAAAACGGATGGATGTTGTGGATGTGCTTCCACAGCCCACAGCGAAAACCAGAGAGAGACTTAAGAATAGTGCTATTATTTTTTTCATGAAGTTTCTCCTTGTAAATTTACTATCAGTACAGTACATTCCTCTCCATTCAGATTACTTTTCATGCAAGGCAAGCATTATCACTTTCTGAATACATGCAAGGAGCACACTGTAACTTACAGAAAGCAGAGCGAACATAGAAATTATTATGCTGGCTCTGCCTGTCTGTTACTATAATCTGATTTTATTTTTCAAATCTTACTCAAAAATAATTTTGCGGTAGTTCTTTTTACCACGGCGTAATACAAAGTCTTCTTTGTTGATGTCTTCCGGTTTGTAGGAAGCTTCGATAGAAGCAACTTTCTCGCCGTTTACGGCAACTCCGCCCTGCTGTACTGCACGACGTGCCTCGGAACGGGATGCGCATAATCCGGAAGCAACCAGCAGACCCATGATGTCAATCTCGCCGTCACGCAGATTTTCTTCTGTGATCGTTGCAGTCGGCATATTTGCTGCGTTTCCGCCGGAGAACAGTGCGCGTGCGCTCTCCTGTGCTTTTGTAGCTTCTTCCTCGCCGTGAACCAGTTTTGTCAGCTCAAATGCAAGGATCTCTTTTGCAGTATTTAACTGGCTTCCTTCCCATTTATCCATCTCATCGATCTGCTCTAACGGAAGGAAGGTCAGCATACGCAGGCATTTTAATACATCGGCATCGCCAACGTTTCTCCAGTACTGGTAGAACTCGAATGGAGATGTTTTCTCCGGGTCAAGCCATACAGCGCCGGACTGGGTTTTACCCATTTTTTTGCCTTCAGAATTCAGAAGCAGTGTAATGGTCATTGCGCATGCGTTTTTACCAAGTTTACGACGGATCAGCTCTGTACCACCAAGCATGTTGGACCACTGATCGTCACCACCAAACTGCATGTTGCAGCCGTATCTCTGGAATAACTCATAGAAATCGTAGCTCTGCATGATCATGTAGTTGAACTCTAAGAAGCTTAATCCACGCTCCATACGCTGTTTGTAGCACTCAGCAGAAAGCATACGGTTTACAGAGAAATGCGGTCCGATATCGCGCAGAACTTCTACATAATTTAAGCCAAGCAGCCAGTCTGCATTGTTTACCATTAATGCTTTTCCATCGGAAAAATCAATAAAACGGGACATCTGTTTTTTGAAACACTCACAGTTGTGGTTGATGGTATCTTTTGTCATCATCTGACGCATGTCAGTACGTCCGGACGGATCACCGATCATTGCTGTACCGCCACCGATCAGGGCGATCGGTTTGTTGCCTGCCATCTGCAGTCTCTTCATCAGACACAGAGCCATGAAATGTCCTACATGAAGGCTGTCTGCTGTCGGGTCAAATCCGATGTAAAATGTTGCTTTTCCGTTATTGATTAATTCTTTGATCTCTTCTTCATCTGTAACCTGGGCAATCAGACCACGGGCTACTAACTCGTCATAAACTGTCATAATGTACTCTCCTTTTTATCCATGTTTAAATAGTTTTCTTATACACTTTGTAATTATTCAAAAATCAGTCTCAGGCTTTTTGATGTCTTATAATTACAAACCCGCCCTCACGCACTGTACATGCATAAGGACGGGATAAAATCTCGTGTTACCACCTTAATTCACAGACCGCTCACACGATCCGCCTCACCAAGTATCTGACAATACTTCTGCAATATAACGGTTGCTCCCGGCACAGCCTACTGATCATCAAAACTTTTCTTCCATATTTCATGACTCAAAATATCTTTAAAAATCTAATTTTTCCGTCCGGTTCTGATAACGTTCAATGCGCAGCTTGTGAATGTATTCGGTATCAGTTTTCCATGCGCCTCTCACCATCCGGCAGCTCTCTGTATGTTCCGCTCATACTTACTTGTTTCAGTCATTGCTGTTTTTGTCTGCAATTATTTTTTTACATGCTCATTATTATAAAAGTTGCGTTTGGAAATGTCAATGTAAAGTTTGCGCTTCCTACAACATCCGCCTGCCGGAGGCTATATGGTGGATTTTCATGTCCAGAAAGATTATTTAGATCAGTCCATGCTCTTTCAGTTTTTCGTAAAGAACCGTTCTTGAAATTCCCATCATTTTCGCAGCCTGCTGTTTATTTCCATGCGTTGTCTGTAATACTTCCTGAATAATATTCTTTTCAAACTCCATTCTCAACAGCCGCAGATTATAAGTAGTCTTCGGTGCTGATGAGTAACGACTGACCAGGGTTTTGAAAGACTCTGAATGGACAAAATCTGCCTGTGTCAAAATTGGTGAAGTTGCATTGTTCATTGCCACCTCCACATAATTTTGCAGTTCACGAATATTTCCCGGCCAGTCATATTTCATGAGGAAATTCAGCGCTTCCGGCTCAATTCCCTGTACAAATGTCCCCATCTCCCGATTCAGTTTTTCAATCATATTTTCAACCAATAACGGAATATCCTGTTTATGTGTTCTCAACGCCGGAGCCTGTATGCGAATGACATTCAATCGGAAATATAAATCCATTCGAAACGCACCTTTTTCTACCAGATCAAGCAGCGATTTATTTGTTGCCGCAATCACACGAATATCGATTGGTACACTATCTGCACTTCCCACCGGTGTCACTTCATGTTCCTGAAGAACGCGAAGAAATTTCGGCTGCATTGTAACCGGAAGCAGATTTACTTCATCCAAAAAAATGGATCCATGATTGGCAACCAGAAAACGTCCTTTTTTGCCATCTTTTAATGCACCGGTAAATGCCCCCGACGTATAACCAAAGAATTCAGATTCCATCAGATCTTCCGGAATTGCCGAACAGTTAACGCGGACAAAATCGGAAGTAGCTCTTGGACTCAGCGTATGAATGGAATGTGCAATCAACTCTTTACCCGTTCCTGTTTCCCCCTCAATAAGAACGGTTGACGATGATGCTGCCGCCTGACGGATCTGATTTTTCAAATGCAAAATCTCCGGACTTTCTCCTATAATATTTTCCAGAGAATACTTCGCTCCATGCTCTCTGCTCAGGCGCTTCTGATAATACTCCACTTTTTCAGACAAGGCCTGAAGCTGCTTTTCCAATTGCATTGCTTCTCTCGCACCATGAACAATCGTGTATAAAAAACACCCTACCACCTTTTTATCCGCAGAAAACCGTGGAATATAATTTGTAAACATTGTTACATCATTCAGGACAACCGGATGACCAAACACTGGCTGACCGGTCTCATATACCTGATGTGCCAGTGTATCCGGTACAATGTCTTCTACTCTGCGCCCCAACGCATTTTCCTCTGTGCAGTTTGTCATCCGGCACCAGTTTTCGCTGACATATGTATAACGTCCATTTGCATCCAGAATAGCAAATGAATTTAATGCATTCATAAACTCTCTGGCATCCTTCATTGATAATTGTGCCATATCCCCACCTCTTTCTTTCGAAATATTTTATCATGTTTAGCACTTTTATTCAACTTTCCATTGTATTTCAGTAACTATTTTATTCATTTTGCATAATTCCTGTCAGTTTTTCCTTACATGTCATTAAAACCATACATGCATAAAAAACGTATTATCTGCAATCTTTTTTAAAAAAACAATCATTTATGTACGGATATCCTGACACTGTATATTTTCTGAAATCCGCCAAAACAGCGGATTTCTGCTCTGGCATGTTTCTTGCTGTTTGTTAAGAGGTAACAAAAATGGGGGACAGGAAACTGTCAATGTTCATTCTGTGTTTTGTCCTTTAAATATCAGAATGTGCAGAAAAATGTTAGGAGGTTTAGGTATGAAAATCAAAAAAATTGTAGACATCAGCATGGTTCTTGAAGAAGATCTGCCAAGTGATCCGGAAATTCAAATTCCGCATATCCAGAGAAGAAACCATAAAGATACTGCACCGGAGATGGGCAATTATTTTCCGGGTGCAACAATCGATGATCTGCCGGAAGGAAACGGATGGGCGATCGATTTTGCCCAGTTATGTACCCATTCCGGTACTCATCTGGATGCCCCATGGCATTATTATCCAACCATGAACAATGGGGAAAAAGCATGGACCATTGATGAAGTTCCTTTAGAGTGGTGTGTCGGAAACGGCGTAAAAGTAGACATGAGAGACAAACCGGACGGATACAGACTGATGCCGGAAGATTTTGAAGAATATTTTAAAAAAAGTCGGTTATGAACTTCAGCCGGGAGATATCCTTTTGCTGAACACAGGTGCAGACAAACGTTGGGGTACCAAAGAATACCTGGTAGCCGGCTGTGGTGTCAGCAAAGCAGCTACCTTATGGATGATCGATAAAGGAGTGCATGTCTGTGGTACAGACGGATGGAGTTGGGATGTCCCGCTTCCATATGAAGCAAAAATGTTCCAGGAAACCGGAGATGCTTCCGTACTCTGGGAAGGTCATCGTGCCGGTGCCGAAAAAGCATACTGCCATATCGAAAAACTGACCAACCTGGAAGCACTCCCTCTCACCGGATATACTGTATGTGCATTCCCGATTAAGATTAAAGGTGCAAGTGCCGGTTGGAGCCGCGTCGTTGCTATTTTTGAAGAATAACGGTTTCCCATAAATACTTTAGTATGATAAAAATCCGACAATTATATTTATCTTCTAAAGGAAGAAATTACTGACATGAAAGGAGAAGCATATGGCTACTCAAAATATCGTTTTCTTAGTAATATTTATTATCTTTTTAGCATTCCTGTTCATATCCAGTTTTGTCGCAAAGAACTGGGTCAAGGAAACCGATGATTACGTTCTGGCCGGTCGTCAGATTTCTACCGGAATGAACATCTTCGGTGTTATCGCAATCGGATTTGCCGGAACTACCATGGCTCTGGCTCCCGGCTTTGCCATTCAGTTTGGTTTTAAAGGATCCTTCCTCTGGAGTGCAATCTACAGCTTCTGCGGACTTGCATTTTACGGCTTACTTTATTCTAACTTTGTTCGCCGCTGTGGTGCTCAGACACTTCCGGAGTTCCTGGAAATGCGTTATGACGGCAAAACACGTTCCGTTATCGCTATTACATCTGTTGTAGGTATGCTCGGTATCATGGCAAACAACATTGTATCCGCCATCACAAATATCTGTGCATACACAGGCTGGAATAAAGCTGTTGTTACTGCTGTTATTTTCGCAGTTATCATTGCTTTTACATATATTTCCGGTATGTGGGCTATCTCCATGACGGACCTGGTACAGGTTATCATGGGTATTATCATCGTTCCGCTTGTTATGGTACTTGTTATCAAACAGTATGGTCCGCTCAGCGGTCTCGCAAGTGCATGGCCAAATGGCAACCCGATGGGTGAAGGTTTCATGGGAACCATCCCGAACGCAGGACTGACTTATCCGTCCGTTATCAACTTTGTCATCCTGTTTGCATCCGCTCTGGTTTGGGGAAATAACTACTACTGGATGAAGATTGCAAACTGCCGTTCTGAAAAAGTTGCACGTAAATCCTTCGTATGGTCTGCATTTTTACTGCTGATCATCTTCTGTGTACCGCTTGGTATCGTTGGTCTGTACGCAGGTGCTTTCCATCCGGAAGTATTTACATTTAATGGCGGTACTGTAATGCCGACAGGTGCTTACGGATTTATCGCTTCCACATTGATTCCGTTATTCGGTTCACTGGCCGTTATCGGTGCTGTAGCAGCTTCTGTTTCTACATCTGCTACCTCAGCACTTGGTGCTTCTGCCGTTATGACACGTGATATTTATCAGCGTCTCATCGACAAGAGCGGAGATCCGAAAAAGAGACTTCGTGCTTCTAAATGGATCCTCATCATTGTTGGTGCTGTAACATTTATCCTCTGCCAGTTCCCGGGTGGTCCTACTTACCTGTTTGCATTTGCAAACTGCTGGCTCGTTCCACCATCCGTATTATTATTACTTGGTATGGTTTGGAAAAAATTCAACTCCACCGGTGCTTTCTGGGGCGCATTATGTGGAATGGTTGTCATGGCAGTATTTGAATTACTGGAATTAACCGGTGTATTCGTTGTCGGCAGCTACATTTACCTTGCTACTCTTGGTCTGATCGTATCCTTTGTGGCAGCTATCATTGCCAGCCTGTTCGGCAAACCGAAATACTTCGGTGAGTCTGACTGGGAACGGGTTCCAAACGATCACAACCGTGAAAATATCACATTAGATGCTACTGATAAAGAAGCTCTTCGTCTGATCTGTGTAGGTCACAAATACATGGCTGACATCACAGATTACATGGGTCTGGATTCCAAAGTTACAGATGCAGCGATCGAACATCTGGATCGTGGCGGTTACATCCAGAGAGCAGGTCTGAACATGTCCAAACTGTACACCTTCTCTGCTACAGATAAAGGCCGCGCAGTGATCGGTCTCTCCGGAAATGATGCAAAACTCGCTTCCGTTGGTCTGACACCGGATTATGTAGAGTTCCTGAAACTGGTAAAAACCGGCGATGCACACAAACAGAACGAATGGATCGCAGCAAAGAAGATTCGTTCCATGCAGATGGCTGCTATCTCCTCTCACCTGACCCGTGAAGGATATATCAAAGAAAAAGGCTTAATGCGTCGTAAATATGAAATTACCGAAAAAGGCCTTGCAGCAATCAAATAATATCTAACCATAAACAATCATAACTTCTGAACAATTCCGAACGCCGATCACACTGTCGGTCGTTCGGAATCGTTCTCAAAAGGGGAAAATAATTTATGAATACAGAGAAAAAAAATCCAAGAGATGCCGTTATTGTTGCCGCAGGCCGTTCTGCCATGGCAAAAGCATTCAAGGGTTCCTTTGCAGAAACTCATCCAATTGAATATGGTGCACAGGTCTTAAAAGGTGTTCTGGCCAAACTGGATCATTTTGATCCTGCACTGATCGATGACGTCATCGTCGGCTGTGCCTTTCCGGAAAAGAGAATGGGATACAATGCCGCAAAACTGATCGTACAGCGTGCAGGGCTTCCCGATTCCGTCTGCGCACAGACCATCAATCGTTTCTGTTCTTCCGGTCTGCAGAGTATCGCCACCGCTGCCAATGCCATCAAAGCCGGCGATATGGATATCATTGTAGCAGGTGGCTGTGAACAGATGACAGGCATGAATATGGTCAATCCCGATATCGAAATTGACGAAAAATTGATGGAAGAAAATCCTGATGCCTATATCATCATGGGCGAAACCGCTGAACTTGTCGCTGAAAAATATAATATTTCCCGCGAAGATATGGAAGAAATGGCTGTCCGAAGCCATAAACTGGCGGCTCAAGCACAGGCGGCCGGCAAATTTGATGAAGAAATCATTCCTGTCACCACTACTTTCCAGGGCAAAGAGATTACTGTCACAAAAGATGAGGGCATCCGCCCGGGAACCAGTATGGAAAATCTGGCTACTTTAAAACCATGCTTCCGTGAGAACGGTCGCGTCACTGCAGCTACTTCTTCTCAGATGACAGACGGAACCGGTTTTGTCGTAATGATGGCAAGAGAAACCGCTGAGAAATTAGGTTATACACCAATCGCACGGTTCGTATCTTTTGCCGTGGGTGGAGTTCCTGCAAATGTCATGGGAATCGGTCCGATTGTTGCCGTTCCAAAAGCACTGAAAAAAGCAAACCTGACACTGGATGACATCAGTGTTGTGGAATTAAACGAAGCATTTGCTTCTCAGGCACTCGCATGTATCAAAACACTGGAAATTCCAATGGAAAAAGTAAATCCAAATGGCGGTGCCATGGCCCTCGGTCATCCATTGGGTGCAACCGGTGCTTTCCTTACCTGTAAAGTACTCTCAGAATTAAAACGACGAAACGAAAAATACGGCATGGTAACCATGTGCATCGGCGGCGGAATGGGTGCAGCCGGCATCTTTGAAATGGAGTCCTGATACAATGACTTTTCAACAAATATATGCACAAAACTTGCAGATCCGGAAACAATTGCAACACTGATTTCTCCCGGATGGAGAGGTTTTCTGGATGCACCTCTGGGGCAGCCGTATCAACTGATTCAACGGATCGAACAGCGCGCAAAAGAAGGGAAACTGCAGGATCTGACACTGAACACACTATTGGATGTCTATCCCTACGAATGTTATCAGAAATCCTGCGCCTCTTCTATTCATGGAATTTCCTGGTTTTCCGGCGTGTCTGCACGCAAGGGAATCGCACAGGGATATGGTGACATCGCTCCCTGCAATTATCATGAAGTACCAGACCTGATCGACCAGTACGAACATATTGATTTTTGGTGTACCCGGGTAAGTCCCATGGACGAAAACGGATATTTCTCTACCTGTAATGGCTCTCTGGGAGAAATTCTGAAGAAAAAATCTTCTCATATCTTTCTGGAAGTCAACCATAACCTTCCGCGTCCCTGTGGTACACCAAAAATCCACATTTCGGAAGTCACAGCACTTTATGAAAGCAACGATTCCATTCCAATTATGAAGCGTGGAAAAATGGACGACACAAGCACGACCATCGGAAATCTGATTGCAGAAGAAATCCCAGACGGCGCCACGATTCAGTTTGGTATCGGCGCAATTCCGGATGCTGTCGGAAGCGCCCTGATGAATAAAAAGCATCTCGGCATCCATTCTGAACTGCTCACCGACAGTATGATCGACCTCATAGAAGCCGGCGTCGTTGACAACTCCCGCAAACCGTTAAACACAGGAAAAACGATTGCTACTTTCATGATGGGATCCGCGCATATGTATGATTTTGTCAGTGATAATCCGGATATTTTGTTATTACCAGTCACACAAGTCAATGATCCGTACATTATCGCACAACATCCGAATATGATCAGCGTCAATGCGGCTCTGGAAGTCGATTTTTACGGTCAGGTCTGCGCAGAATCCATCGGAACCATACATATTTCCGGCAGCGGTGGACAGGTTGATTTTGTAAAAGGTGCCACAACATCAAAAGGTGGCAAAAGTTTTATTGCTTTTCATTCCACCGCGCAAAACGGTACCGTCAGCCGCATCCGACCGACACTTTCTGACGGTTCCATCGTAACCACCGGAAAAAACGATGTAGACTACATTGTGACTGAATATGGAATCGCAAAATTACGTGGTAAAACAATACGACAACGTATTCAGGCTCTGATTTCCATCGCACACCCAAAGTTCCGGGAAGAACTAATCTATGAGGCCCGAAAACGGCTTCTCATGTAAAATGGAATGTCACAATTATAAAATTTCTTCGTTTCAAACAGTATATAGCCAGAAGGATTTTGGTTATTTCAAGTCGAACGCACGTGAGACTTGGTGCGTGATTCTGGTCAGCGCAAGCTGACATCTTCTTTTCAGAATCACTGCACTCTACACTCCGTTCCGGTCGGCGCAAAACCATTGTCTCCCAGACAATGTGCGCCCTCGCGGAGCATTTATCTCAGTCGGAGATTGAACTCCCACTGAGAAATACTTGTTACTACTCACCACTTGCAGAAGTGGGAGTCTCAACTCAGACTGAGATAAATCACCTCAAGTAGACAAGATCATTTCTATCTTTTCTATGAGGAACACAAAACTGCCGCATTTCGAATCATGCGGCAGTTTTTTAAACACACTCTGGTTTTGGACAACCAATCAGCGTTACTTTTCTTCGAAACGCTCGTCTGCTTCTACAAATCCATGTTCTTTTGCCCACTTCGGAACATCGTTACGGATATCATCCCAACTTCTGATCGGCTGCTGTAACCACTCATTTTCGCCGCGTGTATAACGATAATGATGAACTGCGGACATATCTTTCTCATCTACCTGAGCCTCACCGTAATCTTTCTGAGCGATTCTGTAAATGGTACTGTACTGCTCACTTAAGGTATGGATCTTCAAATCGTCTACCAGTAATTTCTCTAACGGGCGTTTGCAGAGGTGAGACATGATTGTACGTGTCTCTCTTGGAAGGGATTTGATCATACGTGCGATCTCCCATGCACGCTCTACTACTTTTCCCTTCGGGCAAAGTTCATTGACCCAGCCCCAGTCAAGTGCCTGCTGAGCTGTCCACTGACGGCAGGTATAAGCATAATAGTTTGCACGTTTTGTTCCAAGGAAATGCTGCATCAGCATAAACATTCCATCACCCGGGATCAGACCAAAGAATAAATGGTCATCATCAAATTTTGCATCTTCTGCACAGATTGTAACATCACATAATAATGCAGAATCCCAGTGGAAACCCGGTCCCGGAATCGCACCGATAGTCGGAATATTAATATCAAAGATCATGTTTTTGATCAGGTCATAATCATCAATATACTGATGATCGAAACGCTCATCTGCATAAGTCTGCCATCCGTTTGGATCTTTATCCATCATCCAGCTGTCACCGGTATGTGTCCAGATCAGGATCTCATTTTTACGATCCAGAGAAATGACACGGCTTAACTGACTCATTGCTCGGTGACTGGAACCGGACCAGCACATAACGTGGTCTTTGGTTTTCATTGTTACCTGTAAAATACCGTCTTCACGGTACAGGTCAAAATGATCTTTGAACCACTCTTTATATTCTTCCAGTTCCGGTAATTTGACATATTCTGCCATGATATCTTTTTTCATAATGTTTGATTCCTCCTTATTTCCCAATACGTTTGTCTCAGTCTGTGTCGAGACGTACACTTCTATGATTTGATACCATTATTAATTGCAATAACCATGCCAGATTGTCTGTTTTTTCATTTGTTCCCGTTTTCATGCATGTTTACGGTATTTTTTGAAATTTTAGAATGTAGTTTGCGTTCTCTTTTTGCATTGAAATTCTCAAATTTGCAGAAATAATTTGTATAAACGCAAAAAATCATGAAATTCCAGCTCCCATTTTTAATCTCATAACAGACAAAATTTGTAACTTTCCCTATTCTTTTTTTGTTTTATAACAGACCAAAATATAAGGACGATTCTGAAAAGAACCGTCCTCACGCTTTTACATTTTATAAATATTTTGCAATGTAGTAACCATCAAAAATAGCCTGTGTTACTTTATTCGGTCTGACTGCATCACCAATCACATACATCTCGATCTCCATTTTCTGCACCATATCGGCAACGGTTGTATCGGAACGCATACCTGCCGCACAGATAACAGCATCTGCCGATACAAAGATTTTATTTCCATCTTTGTCCAGTCCTTCCAGACCTTTGTCTGTGATATTTTCTGCTTTCGTATCTGTCAGTACCGTAACATATTTCTCCAGCTCCATTCCAATTGCAATCTTATGGAAACAGTTGCAGTCTGCAGCTGCCTCGGAGCGCATCTCCACAACGGTTACTTTCTTGCCCAGTTTTCCAAGATGGATCGCAGTCTCACAACCTACCAGTCCACCACCAAGGATTACGATCTCATCTCCTAACTGATCCGTACCTTTTTCCTCTACTTCTGATGCAAGATATACATTATTTCCGTTGATTCCCGGAATTGGTGGAATGATCGGTACTGCTCCGGTTGCCACAATCACGACATCCGGCTTGATCTCCTCGATCAGCTCCTGCGTCACTTTTGTATTGTAACGAACCTCTGCATTTGTTTTTAACAGCTGTGTTTTCAGCACACGACTCAGTTTATACAGGTCTTCTTTAAAATCCACGGTCTGCGCAAATTTCAGTGCCCCGCCAAGGTCATCTGTTTTCTCACACAAAATAACATTATGACCGCGCTCACTCGCTTTGATCGCTGCCTGCATACCGCCCGGTCCACCGCCGATCACCAGCACTTTTCTGGATGGTGTCGGTGGAACATAACGGAACTCAGAAAGTTCATTTCCAACGATCGGATTAACGGAACATTTTGTTCCCATAGCTTCTACGGAATGTCCCAGACACTCAAAACATCTCAGACACGGACGGATCTCATCTTCTCTGCCACTGAATGTTTTCTTCGGTAATTCCGGATCTGCCAACAGCGCACGTCCCAGTTCCACGATATCCGCTTTTCCGGAAGCAATGATCTCCTCCATCTGTGCAGGATCATTCAGACCGCCGACACAGGAAACCGGTACTTTTACTGCCTTTTTCACCGCTTCTGCCAGATATACATTACATCCGTGCTCAAAAAACATACTTGGATGAGTACGCACAAATAATCTCTCTACCTCATGACTTCCACAGGAAACATTGATCAGGTCTACTTTGTCTTCGATCAGTTTTGCAAACTCTACATAATCATCCAGATGCATGCCTCCTTCCACGAAATCATCGCCGTTCATACGCACTTCGATCGGGAATCCTTTTCCAACAACCCGGCGCACTTCATCCAGTGTCTCTAAGAAAAATCTTGCACGGTTTTCTAATGAACCTCCATATTCATCGGTGCGGTGATTCTGTAACGGGGAAAGGAACTGGCTGAACAGCCATCCATGTGCCGCATGAACATTTACCATATCGAATCCGGCACGTTTCGCCATTTCAGCTGCCTTGCCATAATATTTTGTCAATTCATGAATCATCTCTTTCGGCATTTCGTAAACATGCTGTCCATCCGGCAGAATTTCTTCACTCGGTCCATAAGCCACTTTACCTTCTTTGATGTCTCCACCAATACTTGTGATTCCACCGTACTTGCCACCATGTGACAGCTCAATATTTGCCAGTGCACCACGACGTTTGATATCTTTCACCAGCATGGTCAGTGACGGTAATAATGTAATGTCATCCAATGCAGGCTGAAGATTATGAGAAGAACCGCTGGCTCCATGAATAATGCATTCTCCCATAGATACAACCGCACATCCGCCACTTGCTTTATATTCAAAAAAGCTCTGTTATCGGTTGTCAGATGACCTTCCGGTGTATATCCCATCAGACCGGTCGGTGCGGAAAAAATACGATGTTTTGCTACAACATTACCGATGCGGATCGGTTTGGATAGATTTGGATATTTTGAATTCACTGTTGTTTGTCCCCCTTTTTTACACCTGAAATTCAAGTCGAACGCACGTGAGACTTGGTGCGTGATTCTGGTCAGCGAAAGCTGACATATTCTTCTCAGAATCACTGCACATCCCCGCGGAGCGTTTATCTCAGTCGGAGATTGTACTCCCAC
>ENA-OPYX01000598-OPYX01000598.1-human-gut-metagenome-genome-assembly--contig:-NODE-598-length-20916-cov-6.868536_pt1 | contig 20916 bp, 15 predicted proteins | sample MGYA00242639_ERZ504486 | MGnify/ENA primary metagenome ERZ504486 (study PRJEB26092, sample SAMD00036296) | human gut metagenome | host: Homo sapiens | study: EMG produced TPA metagenomics assembly of... | reverse complement strand
CCGTGTCGAGGAAAATATTAATTTCCTGAACAAAGAGATTACGAACTATCTGGTTCACTTAAATCAGGCATCACTGCCGACATCAGACGTTATGCGCATCGGTGCGCTGTTCCATGTGGTCAATGATATCGAGCGGATTGGTGATCATGCCGAGAATGTCGCAGATTCTGCTGTGCAGATGACGAATGACAATGTGACCTTCAGCAAACAGGGCGAACTGGATCTTTCCGAGATGCTGGATATGGTATTAAAAATTCTCGATGAGTCGATCGAAATGTTTGCAAAGAATGATCTGCAGCACCTGCAGGAGATCATTGATATTGAAAATTCCATTGATCAGGAGGAGCGGGATCTGCAGCAGAAGCATGTAGAGCGTCTGACCCGCAACGAATGTACGCCGGAAGCCGGCATGATCTTCTCCGATCTTGTATCCGGACTCGAGCGTGTCGCGGACCATGCAACCAATATTGCATTCTCCATTCTGGATGAAGATCCGGAAGAGAAAGCAGCCCGCGAGGCAGTTGCAGGAGCAGAAAAATAAGAAATGGATTAAGAGAATAGGAGAAAGGCCCCGAAACATTGGAGTTATGTTTCGGGGCCTTTCTTTCATGCTTATGATGTTTTTTATTTATGGATTTCTTTCACGGGAGAGCGGGCAGTCAGATCGAAGGAGTAGCGGAGGTCAGGGTATTTCCTCCCTCTGCAGAGCGGGATGAACCCGCATTCTGCTGGGAATCGCTCTGCTGATCATCCGAAGAGCTGATGCTCGTTCCGAGGGTCAGGGAGAAGGTCTTTGTCTCATAGGATCCGTTGTCTGGAACCTGTACTTCCACCTCGACGGTTTCGCCGGCAGAGTAATACTGCAGCAGGGATTTCAGCTCGCTGGTGGAGGTGATGGAATGTCCGTCAAAGCTGGTCAGAACGTATCCGGATTTCAGACCTGCATTTTCAGCGGCACCGCCGGAGGTTACTTCGGAGATATAGATGCCGGCCGGCATATTGTATGCCTGCTGGATCTGGCTGCTGACATCGAGGCATTTGATGCCGATCGTTCCCTGATCTTCTGCGGCAACCTTTGTTCTGGTCTGCTCATTCATCAGATTTTCAATGATATCGGAAACACGGGAGACCGGGATTGCATAGCCCATGCCCTCTACCTCTGTAGAAGCAAGTTTTGCGGAGTTGATACCGATGACCTCTCCGTTCATGTTCAGAAGAGCGCCGCCGCTGTTGCCAGGGTTGATGGCTGCATCGGTCTGTAAGTAGGTCTTTCCGGTTGTATCAGTGGAAGAAGTATCTGCCGTTGTTCCATCGGAGCTTCCGTCAGAAGAGGAATCGCTGTCGATCACACGGTTTGCAGCACTGATGATACCGGTCGTAACGGACTGGCCGTAGCCGAGTGCGTTGCCGATCGCAACGACCTGCTCGCCGACCTCAACGGAATCAGAATCGCCCATCGTGGCAACAGCGATGCTGCTCATCGTGTCATCCGGGATCTCGGAGAGCGGAACGGCGATGACGGCAAGATCGTTATCGGCATCGGTACCTTTGATATTTGCCTTGCAGACCTGATTGTTTACAAAACTAACAGAAAGAGTATCGGCATCTTCTACTACATGGTTATTGGTGACGATCAGAAGCTCGGTGTCATTCTTTCCGATGATGATACCGGAACCGCAGCTTGTGGTCTCCTCGGTCTGCGGAGTCTGGGCACCGTAACCGAACATGCTGAAGTAGTTCTGTACTTCCTGTACGGACTGGTTTGTGATGGAGACGATCGACGGCATTGCGTTTTTCGCAATCGTGGAAACATCCATCGTTCCGGTGGAAGTGGAGCTTGAGGATGTGGCAGCGGCTTTTAAGAGGCTGCTGTTGGAAGTCGTCTGCTGTGCAGTGGTTGTTGTTGCAGTGGCTGTCGTGCTTCCGGCAAAGTGGTTGACTGCCTGGAAGGTACCGCCGGCAACACCGCCGAACAGAACTGCGCTTAAGGCGATGGCTCCGATTTTCTTTGCAAGCTTAGCAGCTTTTTTATTTTTGGAAGAAAGTTTCTTTCCGTTGAAGCTGTTCTGCTCTGCTGCCATCATGTTCTCATTATTGGTTTCGTTTTCGTTATTGTAGTTGTTTCTGTAGTCCATCATAATAAATGCTTCCTTTCTGGTATCTGTATTTTAAACTGTGTTCCGGAATCGGCTTCCGGTTTTGTTTGCTTCCTTTTTTGTTTCTATGCTTTGCAGTATAATGGGAATCTGTGATGGAAATGTAGTAAAAATGTGAAAAAAATAAGTTCTCTGGAAAAGAGAAAAGTGCTACAATAAGAAACAGAAAAATGATCAGGAAATGAGGAAGTAATAATGAATAGAGGAATAACACAGAAACAGTATCTGGGGTTGGTCCCGCCGACGGAGGAGGACGCCCGCTCCAGCCAGATGCGGATACTGGATGCATTAAAAGAGAAAGGAATCACCGCATCATTTACCCTTCCAGCGCTGCAGAAACTGTATCCCATCTGCGATGAGGCAGACTATAACATAACGGTTTCCCTCGCATGGAATGGAAGCATCTGGCAGGTGGTTGATCTGGAAGCGGGCGATACAGCAGCAGAGCATTACGGCTATGCCGCTGATCTTGGAAGTACGACCGTCGTTGTGCGCCTGGTAAACTGCAGCGACGGTACTGTGCTTGCCGAGGAGAGCGAATACAACCGCCAGACTGCCTATGGAACCGATATTCTGACGAGAATCTTTGCCTGTAAGGATAAACCGGAGGTACTGCAGGACATCCGTGCGTGTACGATGGAGACATTTACACTGCTCTTTGAAAAACTTCGCCAAAAGACAGGAATTGCGCCGTCGGATGTTCTCTCAATGGTCGTATCCGGCAACACAACGATGATCCATTTCCTGCTGGGACTGGATCCGTTCTGCGTCTTTTCATCCCCGTACGCCGTGCGCGCAGACCGCGTCGGATTCCTTCCGGCGAAAGAGATGGGATTTCCCATGAAGGGATGTGTCTACTGCGTGCCGGGAAAATCCAATTACCTGGGCGGTGATATATTAAGCGGTATGATCGCAACGGAACTCTATAAAAAAGAAACGATCAGCGTTTTTTTTGATATCGGAACGAACGGCGAGCTTGTCGTCGGAAACCGGGAATTTCTGCTCTGCGGCGCAGGCGCTGCCGGTCCGGCGCTCGAGGGCGGCGTGGTCAAAACCGGCATGCGAGCTGCAGAAGGCGCTGTTGATACGGTAAAAATAGAAGACGGGAAAATCCAGTGCCATGTAATCGGAGAGGGTAAGCCAAAGGGCATCTGCGGTTCCGGCATTATCGATCTGCTCGCGGAATTATTCCTAAATGGATGGATCAACCTGTTCGGTACCCTGCAGCCGGAGCGGTCAGAAAAGATCAAAGAAGATCCGAAGACGGGAGAATGGTGTGTCGAGTACAGGGAAGGACTGAACTTTTATCAGAGCGATATCGCCGAATTTCTGCGGACGAAATCGGCCGCCTATACGATGGTTGAGTACATGATGCGTGAATCCGGCATCTCCATGGAAGATATCGACCGGTTTTATGCGGCGGGCGCGTTTGGAAAACACGTCTCGAAGGAGTCAGCCATCACAATCGGCATGTATCCGGATATGGACCGGGAACGCCTCATCTGCGCTGGAAATACGTCGTTAGAGGGAGCGGAAAAAATTCTGCTGGACAGAACCCGAATCGAAGAGATTGACCGGATTCTCGAGGAGATGGTTTATATTCAGTTTGGTCAGGTCTCTGACTTTATTTCCATGATGGCAGCCGCCCAGGCAATTCCACACACGGATCTCGAGCGGTTTCCAAGTGTACAGAAAAAACTGGAAGAAAGAAAACAGTAAATAGCGGCAGGCGCTTGACCGCAGTCGAATCGTGTCATATACTTGTTAATGATAATGAGAATCAACAAGGAGAGACAGATATGACATTGAAAGAACTGCCGATCGGAAAAACGGCGACTGTCCGTACCGTAGGAGGAGAGGGTGCGCTGCGGCAGCACTTCCTCGATATGGGAATCATTCCAGGTGCGGAGGTAACAATGGTAAAGTATGCACCGATGGGAGATCCTGTGGAAGTACGGATTCACAGCTATGAGCTGACACTTCGCCTTGACGATGCCGGACGGATTGAAATTGATGAGGTGCGGGATACCGTAAAAGAAAAGGAGCAGCCGGATGCCAGAGCGATTCCGCATCCCGGCTTTGGAGAGGGCGGAAAGTACCACAATAAGGCAGAGGAGCATCCGCTGCCGGAAGGAGAGCTGTTGTCCTTTGCGCTGGCCGGAAACCAGAACTGCGGCAAGACCACCCTGTTCAACCAATTAACGGGATCCAACCAGCACGTCGGAAACTTCCCCGGCGTGACCGTAGACCGGAAGGACGGTGAAATCCGCGGCCAGAAAAACACGCTGGTCACCGATCTTCCCGGCATTTATTCGATGTCGCCGTATTCAAGCGAAGAGATCGTCACCCGGAATTTCGTTCTGAACGAGCATCCGCGCGGCATCATCAATATTGTAGATGCGACAAATATCGAACGAAACCTGTATCTGACGATGCAGCTGATGGAACTCGACGTTCCGATGGTACTGGCCCTCAACATGATGGATGAGGTACGCGAAAACGGCGGTTCTGTGCTCGTGAACCAGATGGAAGAGAGACTTGGCATCCCGGTTATCCCGATTTCCGCTGCAAAAAACGAGGGAATCGATGAACTGGTTGCCCATGCTGTCCATGTGGCCAAATACCAGGAAAAACCGGGCAGAAAGGACTTCTGTGAGGCGAATGACCACGGCGGTGCCGTCCACCGTGCGTTGCATGCGATCATGCATCTGATCGAGGATCACGCCGCAAGGGCGGATATTCCGGTGCGGTTTGCGGCGAGCAAGCTGGCAGAGGGCGATGCGCTGATCCTGGAGCAGCTGGCCCTCGATGAAAACGAGAAAGAGATGCTCGAGCATATCGTCTGTCAGATGGAGACGGAGCGCGGCCTGGACCGCGCGGCGGCGATTGCGGATATGCGTTTTAATTTTATTGAAAAAGTCTGCCGTGAGACCGTGGTAAAACCAAAAGAGAGCCGCGAGCATGTGCGGAGCACAGAAATTGACCGTGTGCTGACCGGAAAATATACGGCTCTGCCATGTTTTGCCGGGATTATGGCGGCTGTCTTTTTCCTGACCTTCCATGTGATCGGAGCATCGCTGCAGAGTGTGCTGGAGATTCTGATCGGAAAACTGACCGAGCTCGTGGACAGCGCCATGACAGCATGGGGCGTCAATCCGGTGCTTCATTCCCTTGTGATTGACGGTATTTTTAACGGCGTCGGAAGTGTCTTAAGCTTCCTTCCGATCATCGTCACCCTGTTTTTCTTCCTGTCCATTCTGGAAGACAGCGGCTATATGGCGCGCGTGGCATTTGTGATGGATAAGCTGCTCCGGAAAATCGGCCTCTCCGGCCGCAGTATCGTGCCGATGCTGGTCGGTTTTGGCTGTACCGTGCCGGGCGTCATGGCGAGCCGCACCCTGCCTTCCGAGCGTGACCGGAAAATGACGATCCTATTAACTCCGTTTATGAGCTGTTCGGCAAAACTTCCGATTTACGCGTTCTTTACCGCCGCATTCTTCCCGAAATACAGTGCCCTTGTGATGGTTCTTCTGTATTTCGGTGGTATCTTCATGGCTGTCCTGATGGCGATGCTGATGCAGGGAACTTTATTCCAGGGGGAAGCCGTTCCGTTTGTCATGGAGCTTCCAAACTACCGCATGCCGGGGGCAAAAAATGTCGGACAGCTTTTGTGGGATAAGGCAAAAGACTTCCTGCAGCGGGCATTCACCGTCATTTTTGTTGCCACGATTGTGATCTGGTTTTTACAGACCTTTGGAACGCATCTCAATGTCGTGGAGGACTCCAAGGACAGCATTCTCGCCGTTGTCTCCGGCCGTCTCGCCCCGGTTTTTCGGCCGCTTGGATTTGGAGACTGGAGAGTATCGACCGCCCTTCTAACCGGATTTATGGCAAAGGAGAGTGTCGTCTCCACACTTTCCGTACTGTTCGGCACGACCGCGCAGCTGACCGAAATTCTGACACCGGTTTCCGCATTAAGCCTTCTGGTTTTCTGCCTCCTCTATACGCCGTGTGTGGCGGCAGTCGCTTCCATCAAGCGGGAGCTTGGCGGCAGATGGGCAGCCGGTGTTGTCGTTTCCCAGTGTGTGATCGCCTGGCTGGCAGCTTTTGTCGTACATGGCTTTGCACTGCTGTTTGGCATGTAAAAAAGAACATTAAATAAGAAAAGCTCTGCAGAACAGAAAATGCAAAATTCTGATCTGCAGAGCTTTTGATATATGGCTGGTAAAAAAATGCCGGTTTTAAATTTTTCGTATCACATGCTTTAAAATTCTTGTCTTGTGGAGCAGAAAGATCGAGCAGTCCATAAACAGATGGGCAAGAAAGGTGCTCAAAATGACGCCATTTGATTTCAGCAGAAAGCCGACATGGAACCCATACCAGCACACGAAACCGGAGTAGGCGCTCATGATGACAAGAAGCGGTAGATTTTCCAACACGCCCCGCATCGTTTCAAGAAAACTCTTGACCGTAAAGTCGAAATACAGGAAGCGGCCGACCGTCAGCGTCAGGAAATAGAGAATCAGCCCGTCATAATTCGTGTCCTCGTAGATAAAGCGGATGTACAGAAGAATCAGTACAATATAGAAGACCGAAATCAGCCGCACCGACGCCTTCTGCTCCGGGTCAAGGTGCGTGAGCTTTACCAGAACCACATCGAGCCAGCTCGTCAGAAAGACGGAGAGCACGATAAAGACAAGAAGCACTACATCCTGATATTTCTCCCAGTACATCGAAATCTGCGGCAGACGCTCATCGATAATGTAATAGAGGGAGAGGAAGAGAAGAATCGAAGTGCCGGAGAAAACCAGCTCATAAAAGCTTTCCACAATCTGATACTGCCTGCGCTGGTGTTTCTTCCGGCGTATTTTTTTTCGCTTTTTCCTCTGTCTCCTCTTTTAGCTGCCGCTGAATCTGCAATTTTGCAATCAGAAGCACAAGGGCAAGCACCAGAATCAGGCCGAGCAGTGAGACAAGCAGAAAACTGCCCACATTGGCGGGATCAAAATAGTGAAGAATATAGTATCGTTTCAAATAAAATCACCTCTTCTGGAAATTCTTTTTTTGATTTCTCTTCACTTTAGTACCAAATCCGGAAAAAGTAAAGTACAAAAATGAGAACAGAAAGAAAGTGTCTGATAAAAAATGACCGAAATGGAGAGAATAAAGTGATCAATGCGTGACAGGGAAGAAAAGATGACGATCAGTCAAACTCGGTCAAAACAGGGCGATAAACCGGGAAAATCCGTCACAAAACTCTAAACTTATGCAAATGCGACAAAAAGAGAAGGTAAAATTCATGAAATATTAATGATTGATTTTGAATGAATATGACGATATGATAATCTTATCAAAGCAAACACGATCAAAATAAAGCAGGAGGGAAATATGATTTACACAGTGACATTCAATCCGTCTCTGGACTACATTGTATCGGTGGAAGACTTCAAGCTCGGCCTTACCAACCGCACAAGCTCCGAGCTGATGCTTCCGGGCGGAAAAGGAATCAACGTATCGACCGTACTTGGAAACCTTGGAATTGAGAGCACAGCGCTCGGATTTCTGGCAGGCTTTACCGGAAAAGAAATCGCGGGACGGCTCGACCAGATGGGAATTAAAAACGGCTGCATCTGGCTGGAAGAAGGATATTCCCGCATCAACGTCAAATTAAAGAGCATTGACGGAACTGAGATCAACGGACAGGGACCCGAAATCCCGGAGAAAAAAGTGGAAGAGCTGATGAAACAGCTTTCCGCACTCGGCGAGGGCGACGTTCTCTTCCTCGCAGGCAGCATCCCGTCATCCATGGCAGATGATGCCTATCAGAAAATTATGGAAATGCTCGACAGCAAGGGCATCCGCATCGTCGTAGACGCGACCCGTGATCTGCTGATGAAGGTTCTGCCGTACCACCCGTTCCTCATCAAACCGAACAATCACGAACTCGGCGAGATTTTCGGTGTGGAATTAAAGACAAGAGAGTCGGTTGTTCCGTATGCAAAACAGCTGCAGGAAAAGGGCGCACAGAACGTTCTGGTTTCCATGGCAGGCGAAGGAGCCGTTCTCGTTGCCGCATCCGGTGAGGTCTTTGAAGCTCCGGCCCCGAAAGGAAAGCTTATCAACGGCGTCGGCGCAGGCGATTCGATGGTAGCCGGATTCATGGCAGGCTACATGGAAAAAGAAGATTACCTCCATGCGTTCCATATGGGAATCGCAGCGGGAAGTGCAAGTGCTTTTTCTGAAAACCTTGCAACCCGGGAGGAAATTGCATCTGTCTACGAACAGATTACAAAATAAAAGGGAGGACGTCTCATGAGAATCACAGATTTGCTGGACATCCGCAGTATTGCGCTGGATGCCGCACCGAAAAGCAAACAGGAAACGCTTGACGCAGCCGTAGCGCTGATGGTCAAAAGCGGAAAGATCACAGACGAAGATGCGTACCGCGCACAGGTTTACGCAAGAGAAGAAGAGAGCACCACAGGAATCGGAGAGGGAATTGCGATTCCGCACGGAAAATGTGATGCAGTAAACAAACCGGGCCTTGCAGCCATGGTTATCCCGAACGGCGTTGATTTTGATTCTCTCGATGGAGAGCCGGTCACCCTGCTGTTCCTCATCGCAGCGCCGAACACGAAAGACAACGTTCACCTCGATGTCTTAAGTAAACTTTCCATGATGCTGATGGATGAAGAGTTCACCAAGAGCCTTCGAAACGCAAGGACACCGGAAGAGTTCCTTGCCATTATCGACCGCGCCGATGAAGAGAAAAAGAGCGTAGATGAGCGTCTTGCAGAGCCGGTGGAAGCAAAAGAAAATCAGGTGAAGATTCTCGCCGTTACTTCCTGCCCGACCGGTATTGCCCACACTTACATGGCAGCCGAGGGAATCGAGAAAGCAGCGAAAGCAAAAGGATGCTTCGTAAAAGTCGAGACACGAGGCTCCGGCGGAGCGAAAAACGTGCTGACTGCACAGGAAATCGCCGATGCGGACTGCATCATCGTTGCAGCCGACGCACAGGTTCCGATGGATCGTTTCGACGGAAAGAAAGTCATTCAGCGCCAGGTATCCGACGGTATCAGCAAAGCAGATGAGCTGATCGAGCTTGCGATGTCCGGAAACGCACCGGTTTACAAGAGCGGCAATGCGCAGACAGCCGCAGCAAGCACGAAGAAGAACAGCGGCGGTATCGGCCACCAGCTGTACACCCAGCTGATGAATGGTGTTTCCCATATGCTTCCGTTCGTTGTCGGCGGCGGTATTCTGATCGCAATCGCATTCCTGATCGACGGACTTCTTGTTGATATGAACTCCCTTGATGCCGCAGCCAGATCAAACTTCGGTACGATTACCCCGGCTGCAGCGATGTTCAAACAGATCGGCGGCGTGGCATTCGGCTTCATGCTCCCGGTTCTTGCAGGCTACATCGCCATGGCAATCGGCGACCGGCCGGCACTTGCCCTTGGTTTTGTCGGCGGTATGATGGCATCGAGCGGAACCTCCGGTTTCCTTGGAGCACTCGTTGCCGGTTTTGCAGCAGGCTACATTATCCTTGGCCTCCGCAAAGCATGTGAGAAACTTCCGGAAGCACTCGAAAAGATTGCGCCGGTTCTGATTTACCCGGTAGTCGGCATCCTTGCGATGGGACTTCTGATGCTCTTCATTGTAGAGCCGATCATGGGAACCGTCAACACGGTACTGAACAATGGTCTTGCTTCCATGGGCGGATCCAGCAAGCTGATCCTTGGCATGATCCTCGGCGGCATGATGGCCATCGACATGGGCGGCCCGTTCAACAAAGCAGCTTACGTATTCGGAACAGCAGCCATCGCAGCAGGAAACTACGACATTATGGCATCCGTTATGATCGGCGGTATGGTTCCTCCGTGTGCGATTGCACTTGCAACCCTGCTGTTCAAAGATAAATTTACAAAAGAAGAAAGAGAATCCGGTCCGACCAACTTCATCATGGGACTCGCCTTCATCACCGAGGGTGCGATTCCATTCGCAGCAGCAGACCCGATCCACGTTCTTCCGGCCTGCATCATCGGCTCTGGCCTCGCAGGTGCGCTCTCCATGGCATTTGGCTGTACCTTAATGGCACCGCACGGCGGCATCTTCGTTGTACCGGTTATGGGAAATGCGCTGCTTTATCTGGTGGCAGTTGTCATCGGAACAGTGGTATCCGCAGTTCTGCTTGGAGTTTTAAAGAAAAAAGTTGCATAAAAGAGTAGAAAAAAGACAGAAAACAAAGTAAAATAAAAATATCAAAGATCCTATGGGAGGAAAAAATCATGAAAGAATTTAAGTATGTTGTAACAGATCCAGAAGGAATCCACGCTCGTCCGGCAGGAATGCTGGTAAAAGCAGTCAAAGAATTTTCCTGTGATATCAAGATCGCAAAAGACGGAAAAGCCATGAACTGCAAAGCCATCTTCGGCATCATGGGACTGGCTGTAAAACAGGGCGAAGAAGTTACCCTGACCTTCGATGGAGCAGATGAAGATGCTGCATACGAAGCAATCAGCAATTTCATGAAAGAGAACTTGTAATTCTACAGAGCCATGCGGAATGGAAGAAAAAAGTGCGAATCATGCTTGCATGAATGAGCGGTTTTTTCTGGAATTTCATATGGCGAGAAGCCACATCGAAATGGAGCGTAAGCGGAATTGAGATGGGGCTCTGGAGAATTACAATATAGTAATCGGCAGGAGCGTGTTTGAAAAACTTTCTGAAACTAAGAAATCCTTTTTGAACACGCTCCGGCTGTCTGGACAGAAAATTCGGATATCGAGAACAAAGGTGGAGAAAACTTATGCAGATTTATCAGGGAAAAAGCGTATTTTCCGGCATTGCGATCGGAAAGATCCGCGTATACAAAAAGAATGAGCGTCAGGTAAAACGTGTGAAAGTAGAAAATCCGGATGCGGAGATGGCACGGTTTGAGGAAGCAAAGGCAAAAGGAATCGCACAGCTTGGCGTTCTGTATGAAAAAGCATGCAAAGAGGTTGGCGAGGCCAATGCAGCGATCTTCGAGGTACATCAGATGATGATGGAGGACGACGGCTACAACGAGTCCGTCGAGAATATTATCAAGAGCCAGGGCGTCAACGCTGAGTATGCCGTTGCAACGACAGGCGACAACTTTGCGCAGATGTTTTCTGCCATGGACGATGATTACATGAGAGAGCGCGCGGCAGACGTAAAGGATATTTCCGAGCGTCTGATCTCCATCTTAAACGGAGACGACACCGACGCATCCTTAAACGACGAACCGGCGATCATCGTGGCAGATGACCTTGCGCCGTCTGAGACGGTACAGATGGATAAGGACAAAGTTCTTTCTTTTGTTACCGTACACGGTTCTTTAAATTCCCACACCGCTATCCTTGCAAGAACCATGGCGATTCCGGCACTGGTCGGAACACCGCTTCCGCTGGATGAGAGCGTAGACGGAAAGCTCGGCATCGTGGACGGATCCGATGGAACCATCTATGTTGATCCGGACGAGGAGACTCTTGCTGCCATGCAGAAGCGCCGCACCGAGGAGGAGGAAAAGAAAAAACTGCTCCTCACCTTAAAGGGAAAAGAAAATATTACACTGGATGGACAGAAAATTCTGCTGTATGCTAATATTGGAAACATCAAAGACCTTGCGGCTGTCATGCAGAACGACGCGGGCGGCATCGGCCTGTTCCGAAGCGAGTTTATCTATCTTGAGCAGGATCACTATCCAACAGAGGAGGAGCAGTTCCGTATCTACAAACAGGCAGCAGAGACGATGGCGGGAAAACGCGTCATCATCCGTACCCTCGATATCGGTGCCGATAAACAGTGCGATTATTTCGAGATGGAAAAAGAGGAGAATCCGGCACTTGGCTGCCGTGCGATCCGCATCTGCCTGACGCGGCCGGAGATCTTCAAGACACAGCTTCGCGCGCTGTTCCGCGCAAGCGCATATGGAAAAATTGCCATTATGTATCCAATGATCACAAGTGTCGGCGAGGTTAGCCAGATCAAAGCGATTGTGGAGGAAGTAAAAGCTTCTCTCGCTGAGCAGGGCATTGAGTACGGAAATCCAGAGCAGGGTATCATGATCGAGACCCCGGCGGCTGCCATCATCAGCGATGAGCTGGCAAAAGAGGTTGATTTCTTCAGTATCGGAACGAACGACCTCAGTCAGTACACCCTCGCGATCGACCGCCAGAACACAAAGCTGGATCCGTTCTTTGATCCGCATCACCCGGCGATCCTGCGCATGATTCAGATGGTTGTGGAGAATGCACACAAAGCCGGCATCTGGGCCGGTATCTGCGGCGAACTCGGCGCTGACCAGGAGCTGACAAAAGAGTTCCTTGCGATGGGCGTAGATGAACTTTCCGTTTCTCCGGGAAGCATCCTTCCGCTCCGCAAGATCATTCTGGAAACAAACGTGGCAGAATATAAGGCAGGAAAGAAATGTTAACACAGCAGAGACATGAGATAATTTTGAAACTGTTAAAAGAAAAGGGAAGCATCACCGTGACGGAAGTCCGGGATCTTCTCGATACATCGGAGTCCACGGTACGCCGCGATATCACAGCGCTCGACAAGGAGGGCAAGCTGGAAAAGGTATTCGGCGGCGCCGTGGAAGCCGGCCAGAAGGTGACGGCACACGAGTACACCGTTGCACAGAAAAATGAGCTGAACTGCGATGCCAAACGGAAAATCGCAGAATATGCGGCATCCCTCATCGAGCCGGACGATTTCGTCTTTCTCGACGCGGGAACGACAACGGCGCATATGATCGATTTCATCCGGGCAACCTCCGCCGTTTTCGTGACAAACGCCGTTGCCCACGCACAGCGGCTGGCATCACGCGGGTTTAAGGTCATTCTGGTAGGCGGCGAGCTCAAAAGCTCCACAGAAGCCGTCGTCGGAAACCAGGCAATCCGCACGATCCAGGAGTATCATTTCACCAAAGGCTTTTTCGGAACAAATGGCGTAACCCGAAGAAGCGGCTGCACAACCCCGGACGTCAACGAGGCCGTCACCAAAAAGACCGCCATGGAACAGTGCCGCCAGTGCTACGTCCTCTGCGACGCAAGCAAATTTAACAGCATCAGCTCCGTCACCTTCGCAGACTTCGAAAAACCAATCTTCATTACCGACCGGAAAGTGATCGGATATGAGAAGAGCAAACATATCATCGCGTGCGAGACGGAGCGAAAATAAAAAGCCAACATCTTACACGCACATAAATTGCAAAGCGCCCCGGCCCTGCAGATCATTTGGATGCAGGACCGGGGCGCCGTTTACAGACTTATTCTTTGATTTCCGCCAGCGTTACATCTGGATGATGATACTGCGGACGATGTTTCAAAAATGGAACTTTAAGCAGGGTAGCATTCTTGGGACACCAGTGAAGACAGGCATAACAGGCTGCACAGGAATGTCCTCCATAAAAATACGATGCAGTAACAAAATCTTCTTTTGGCAGACTTCCGTCAGATGTAAAGTTTGTTTTTTGTTCTTTTATAAAAGATATGATAGATTTTAACCGTTCCGGTGCTTTTTTCAGTCGTTCCAGATTTTCCTGCTCTGAGCTGATTAAACAGTTGCCTGGCATCTGCAGATCAAAGACAGCCGACAGGTTTGCACCGCTGCGGGAAAGTGCCTGACTTAGGCTGACAAAAGAATTTCCGCTTTTTCCATTGTTAGAAGTCATGACGACAAAAGTATAGCAGTCAGGATTGACCGTTAACTTCAATAAAAATTCTTTTACAATCCATGGCAGATCGCTCATGTAGGTAGGAAAGACAAAACCGATTATATCGTCTTTGCAGAAAAAATTGCTTTCTGTTTTCTGTTTTATAATATTCTCAACAGGCTGATTCAGCTCTTTTCCAATTTCTTTTGCAGCCCAAAGCGAATTACCAGTTCCGGTAAAATAAAAAATCATAAGTTTTTCCCTCTCTTTTTGAAGTTTATGACGGAGAAAATATTTTTATCCGTTTGCTTTATATTATTTTAAAACTATGATGTTGGGGTCAAAAGCCCCTCTATAGTACCTTGAAAAGTTCATATATTTTGTAGTAAATACAAGCCTAAATGGTTTACTTGCTGTATAATAGAGATATCTTAGTAGGAAAGAAGGCAATCTCTATGTCATTCAAAGAAAATACTTACCAGCAAATGTCATTTACAGATAGTTTTTCTGGATTAACTGCCAGAGAACAAAAAGCATTGGAAAAATCCTGGGCAAAAGTCTTTGCCGATGAAATATTTCCTGCCATTGATGAAAAGCGTTTTTCTGTCTTATACAGCGATAAGGCATCCAGACCGAATACTCCGGTCAACGTGATTGTTGGTGCGCTCATTATCAAAGAGCTTTTTGATTATTCCGATGACGAGATGGTCGAAAATCTTATGCTGGATTTTCGAATTCAGTACGCACTGCACACAACAAGTTTTGAAGAACAGCCTTTGAGTGACAAGACCTTAAGCCGTTTCCGCAAGAGGCGCTATGATTATGAAACACTTCACAACAAGGATCTTTACCATGATTGTGTGAAAGATTTAAGTGCTTCCATTGCAAAACTGGTGGGAATCAGCGGTAAAGTCAGGCGTATGGATTCCATGATGATCGAATCCAACGTCCGCAGGCTCAGCCGAATGGAACTGATATACACCTGCATTGCAAAGCTGGTGATGTATGTGAATAAAATCAATGGTTCCGCTCTGTCTGACGATTTAAAACATTATATCGATCCTAACGATTTTAACAGAGTGATTTATCATCAGCGCAGTACCGATGCAGATGAGCGCATGAAGCAGCTCTTAACGGATGCGGATAAACTTCTTGCCCTGTGTGAGTCTGATTACAATGATTCAACAGAGTATGATCTGTTTGTCAGATGCCTGTCAGAACAGACCATTGTTGAAAATGAAAACCGAAGACTCCGCACGAAAGAAGACGGCGGCATGAAATCAACCATGCTGCAGAATCCTTCTGACCCTGAAGCGACATTCCGGAATAAAGCAGGAAAAGAGCATCGAGGATATGCTGCTAATCTTGAAGAATCCGTTGGAGCCGATGGTTCTGTTGTAACAGAGTACCAGTATGAGCAAAACAACCATAGTGACAGTCAGTTTATCCAGGAGCACCTTGCGCAGATGGATAACCAGGAAGAACGGACTGTTATAGTCACGGATGGAGCATATAGTGGAACAGAAAACACACAACTTGCAGCTCATAAAAACGTAGAACTGATTACCACAAGTCTGACGGGGAAACCGGCTCCGGATATCCTTGCTGATTTTGAATTCAACGAAGAGGGAACAAAAGTCCTCCGATGTCCAGCCGGCCATGCACCGAAAAGCTGTTCTTATATGAAACCAAGCAATCAGTGTGCCGTTTCCTCTCTGCATGAGCAGTGTGCCAACTGTCCGTAGCAGGATCAATGCAAGCCGAAGATCTTTAAGAAGGTTGCAAAAATAGTAACATCCAAAGCAGCGCATGAACGTGCGAAAATCCAACGGAACATGAATAGCAAAGAATTCAAAAATTATGCAAGGCTGCGTAATGGAGTGGAAACTGTTCCATCGAATATACGCAAGAATTACCACTTGGAAAAGATACCTCGTGGGAAACAGCGGGGCAAGTTCTTTTTCGGTTCCAAGATAGTAGCATTGAATTTCAGAAAACTCTTCAACTATGTGAAGGGTTTAGGACATTACGCTCAAAATCCGGTACTTGTATAAAATCAAGGAAGGGAATACCAGCGTATATCCGAAGAAATCCGGTATTACACTACAAAATATGAATTTTTCAAGGTGCTATAGAAATAGAGGACAAAGTTATTTATGGTTTTGACCCTAACATCATAATATAAAGCGGGGAACAAAAAGAGGTGGGATGGATATGATGGATCGGATATCTGCCTACCGGGAACTGATTCGGAAAAATATTGATTACGAGAACTACCCGCCGATCTATAACAAGCAGGAAGTGGATGAACTGATCGAGCTGATTGTAGAAACCCTAATGCTGCCGCCGGATGCAGGAACAATTCGGATTGGAGGAAAGGAACGTCCTGTTCCGATTGTAAAAAGCATGTTCCTGAAGCTGGATAAAGATCATATCTGTTATATCCTGAAGTGCCTGCACAATACGGAAAAGAAAAAAGAGTAAAAATGGCCGTATCAAAAAAACAGCCAGAGAAAAAAAGGCAGAAAAAGAAAAGCAGCTTGTGGATCATAGCGTTGATTGCTGTTATTTTGCTGATTCTTGTTGGAGTCGTATTTTTGGTACTGCCAAAATTTCGAAAAGAAGCTGCACCGGAAAAACCGGAAACGATCAAGGTGGAAGCTGCAGAGAAAAGCTATGCTGCCGGAAGTCGGCTTTCAGAAAAAAATTTCCGCGTATACGGAATATCCGGGAAACAGAAACAGCTTCTGGATGCAGATACATACAGCGTGTCACCGGCTAAAGTGCCGGCACATGGCCACAGTGTTACCGTAGAGGTTTCCTCCAAGGCATATCCGGATATCAAGGCAGAGATAACAGTGCTTATTGACCGTGATGAAAGTGTTAGGTATAAAATCGGCAGAGAAAATCCAGATGATGTGGAGGCTATCCTGTATTCCAACGGGGATCTAGAAATATCCGGAAAAGGAAGCGTCCGGAATTTCAAATCAGATTCTGCGCCATGGAAGAAAGATTCTGTTAAACGGCTGACCTGGATTGATCCGGAGGCAGAAGTGGAAAGCATGGACTACTGGTTTACAGGAAATGACGAATACCTGGAAACATTGTGCCGCATTCCGGACACAGTGAGAAGCATGGTGGAAACATTCAAAAATGCCACAGCGATGACCAGTATGCCGGATATGTCTGGTGCGGTCCGGCTGGAAGATATTACATCCTGCGCAGAAGGGTGTATCGCACTGGAAAAGGCCATGGAACTTCCAGGGAATATAAAACAGGCAAAAAAAGCATTTTACGGTGATACGGCGCTGATCGATGGAGCCGATACAACAGCCTGTATGCAGCTGGAGAACATGGATTCTATGTATTACGGCTGTGTGGCCCTGGCATCTGTCCAGATTCCGGACAGTGCGAAGGAACTCTCGAATATCTGCAATGGCTGCGTCAACCTGAAAGAAGTGCATATCCCATCAGCTGCACAGAAAATGAACAGCAGTTTTTTCGGATGTACCGCACTGGAATCCATAACCGGTGAAATCCCATCTTCCTGTACGGATAGCGGGAACCTGTTTTCCGGCTGTAAGTTCCTGAGTGGAACACTTACCGTTTCCTGTACATCCAGGACAACCCTTTCAAGCTCGTTTTCGGACGCTGCAACGGCTGGAACAGGACTTACGATCATTTTACGGTACGATGCAGAAAAATCGCAGGAAACGGCCAATACGGGCTTCTACGGGGGAACAAAAAGTGCAGATGAAATCCTGAACGCATTAAAGGCATCTATGGAAGCCGCATTCAGCAGCGGAAGCCATATTACAATAACAACAAATGCAGATAAAACAGAGGGGTGATTAGAATGTAATAAAAATGCAATATGAAAAATAGCAAAAGACTCTTGTAATTACGGAATTGGAAAGGTAATATGATAATATGATTCCAAAAAATGAAAAATGGGGAGAAACCATATGGACATGAAAGAGCTTCGAAAAAATGCAGAAAAAGTAATAGCAGAACGTTTTCCGGACTTCAATTTTTCCACACTGGACTGGGGAGAGCTTGATCCATTCTATCTGGAGCATCCGGAAGAAATACCGATTGAGCATGAGTTTGTTGGCTACCGGCAGGATGGTGATGTAGCGGAAGATTACCAGGGAAATCTGTATCTGATTCTTTGTGATCCAGGAATCCACCCGATCGGAAGTGTATGCATGGAACAGTCCGAACTGGACGATGCCGTAAAACTCGGAAAACGGGAAGATTATACCGGGGAACTTCTGGAAGAAATTCCGGAATAAAAAGTGAAATAACAAAACAAGGAATCCCGTGTCAAACGTTGACACGGAATTCAAACAGAAAAATCGGTGTCAATGTTTGACACGGACGGAGGAAAAAAGTATGAGAAAAAGAATCGCAATGGTACTTCTTGGCCTGAGCCTGGCAGTAGGCACACCGGCCGCAACAAATATGTTCCCAACCGTTTCTGCCCAGACAGTACAGGCAGCTGGAAAAACCGGATGGACGCAGGAGTCCGGAACCTGGTATTTTTACAAAGACGGTGTAAAACAGACCGGCTGGCAGACCTGGGATGGAAAAAAATATTATCTGAATGCAGACGGAACCATGAAAGCCAATGAGTGGATGATTGATACGGATGGATCGGTTTACTACTTCCGCAGCTGGGGTGGTGCTTACCTGAACTGCAAGGCAAGAATCAACGGCAGAAGTTATACATTCGGTGCAGACAGTAAGGTACAGGGTTCTCAGTGGGTTGTAAAAGGCGGAAAATGGTATCTGGTGAAAGACGGAAAAATTGCAACGGGCTGGCAGACCTGGGATGGAAATAAATACTACATGAATAGTGATGGAAGTATGCGCTCCAATGAGTGGAGACTGGATGATACCGGAAAAATCCGCTATCTCTGCAGCTGGGGTGGAGCCTATAAAAGCCGGTCTGCAAAGATCAATGGACGTTCGTATACCTTCAATAGTGCTGCAGAAGTAACCAACATGCAGTGGATCGTGATGGATGGACAGTGGAAACTGGCAAAAGATGGAAAAATTGCAACGGGTTGGCAGACCTGGGACAATAACCGTTACTATCTGAACGCAGACGGAACTATGAAAGCAAATGAATCTTTCACGGACGGGGGAAAAACCTATTTCTTCTGCAGCTGGGGCGGAGCTTATAAAAACTGCTGGCAGACCTGGAACGGAAAAAAATATTACCTGCATGATAACGGTGCAGCCTATCAGAATGAGTGGCTGAAAACCGGAGGAAAATGGTACTGGTTCCAGGCAGACAGCTCCATGGCAGTGAACACCAGCTTTACATACAAAGATAACCTGTATTTTGTGGACGGAAATGGAATTATGCTTTCCGGATGCTGGAAAGAGGAGAACGGAGCAAAATACTATATCCGGAGCTGGGGCGGAGCCTGCAAGGATATGCAGATGAAGATTTCCGGAAAGACCTATTATTTTGGATCAAATTGCAAGATGGTAACGGATCAGACGGTAAATGGGAACTATTATGGAAAAGATGGTGTGTTGACCACAAAGCCGGACCCGAAACCAACAGAGACACCGAAACCGACGGAGACACCGAAACCAACGGAGACACCGAAACCGACGGAGACACCGAAACCAACGGAGACACCGAAACCAACAGAGACACCGAAACCAACGGAGACACCGAAACCAACGGAGACACCAAAACCGACGGAGACACCAAAACCGACGGAAACGCCAAAGCCGACAGAGACACCGAAGCCAACAGAGACACCAGCAGAAACCGTTTATGCAACAAGCGTAACAATTACACCGAACAGTAATCTGGAATTAACTGAAGTTGGACAGACACTGCAGCTGGCCGCAACCGTATATCCGGAAAATGCAACCAACAAAGCGGTAAAATGGACTTCGGATGATCCAGAAGTAGCAAGCGTAGATGAAAATGGACTTGTAACCGTTCATAAAAAAAATGGTATGCGAAAAGTTATTATCTCAGCTGATGCAATGGGATCTAAGCCAGACGGAGGTGTTGTTGGAAGATACGTAGAAGTAAAAATTAATATCCCATATACCAATGAAGAGGCTCTTGGAATGACTGTTTACGATCAGGAAGTTTCCAGAAAGATTTTCGACCTGGTAAATGAAGAACGTGTAAAAGAAGGACATGCAGCCATGATCTGGGATGATATGGTACCGCGTTCAAGGAGTATTGCAGTGGCGGGTTATCATATGATGAAGTCTATTACTGAACCTGGATATGGTACACCGGATAATATGGCATTACATTCTGGTGGTCAGAATGGTTGTGGTGGAGATTTACTTTTTACAGACACAGATGATCTCGCACAGCAGATTTTCAATCTTTGGATGTCTTCACCAGGGCATAAGGCAAACCAAATGGATGATTATAATTCGCATGGTTTTATAGCGGTTATGTACAGCCAACCAAAAGCCTACGCAGGTAAAAATTATATTAACTTTTCGGCTATCTTTTCATTTGGAAATCATAAAACCGATCAACTGGGAACGTGGGAAACAGATAATGTTGGAATGGACTCGGTTCTTGGCATGACAGAAGATGATTACAACTTGATCACAAACTACTTTATCCGATAAAAAAGAATCCCCTCTCGTAGACGAATTACGAGAGGGGATTTGTATGTCGAAGAGGTAGTAAAATAGTCGATGATATGCTATACTGAATCTAATCAGATCAGAACGTGATAGGGATAGTCTGATGGTTGTCCTTTCTGGAAACAGAAAGGGGGTAATGCCAATGAATACAATGGAAGTGTTGACGCTTTTATTGGTTGTCTTGCGGCGTTATCCAATGCGTCGTAAAACTTCTTGCTTTAGCTATGGGGATATAAGACGCGTCCATCGAATTTACGCAAGTAATTGAGATGGACAAAATAGTGGTTGTATTAAATGGGAAAATATAGTATAATACAAACATGAATACAACATATAAATCAAACAACAATGTCGTCTATTCGTGCAAATACCATGTAGTATGGTGTCCTAAATATAGACGAAAAGTATTAACCAATGGTGTAGATA
>ENA-OPYX01000595-OPYX01000595.1-human-gut-metagenome-genome-assembly--contig:-NODE-595-length-20951-cov-2.494093_pt1 | contig 20951 bp, 18 predicted proteins | sample MGYA00242639_ERZ504486 | MGnify/ENA primary metagenome ERZ504486 (study PRJEB26092, sample SAMD00036296) | human gut metagenome | host: Homo sapiens | study: EMG produced TPA metagenomics assembly of... | reverse complement strand
CTGAAGCGGCTTTCTGCTTTTCTATTAGAACAAACTCCAAGCAACTGTCAGTCCGGCCATTACAATGGCAACCATACTCATCACGTTTAATCAAAATGTTCAAACTCGGGACCGGATGTATCTTTAAACGGGTCACCTACCGTGTCACCGGTAACCGTTGCTTTGTGAACTTCACTTCCTTTACCGCCGAAATTGCCTTCTTCTACATATTTCTTGGCGTTATCCCATGCGCCTCCTGCATTGGCCATGAAAAATGGCAAGCACGAAACCGGAGGACAAACCACCAATCAGCAGACCGATGACTCCGGGAACTCCAAACACTAATCCTGTAGCAACCGGAGCGATGATAGCCAATAGAGACGGGAATACCATTTCACGTTGTGCTCCTTTGGTGGAGATTTGTACACAACGGGCATAGTCGGGTTCGGCTTCTCCAGTCAGAATTCCTTTTATTTCACGGAACTGGCGGCGTACTTCCTCTACCATGTGGGCTGCTGCACGACCCACTGCATTCATGGTCAGACCGCAGAACAGGAATGCCATCATACTGCCCAAAAACATGCCGCTTAGCACTTTAGGGTTCATCAGGGTTACATCGTAATAAAGCATGTAGTCAGTGAAACTGGCGTTATGAACATCTACGGTAATGCCGTTTGGTAATTCCAGAATGGTCTGCCCCAACCGGGTTAATCCGATACGGATTTCTTCTACATAGGATGCTAACAGAGCCAATCCGGTCAGAGCGGCAGAGCCGATAGCAAAACCTTTGCCGGTGGCAGCAGTTGTGTTACCCAACGAGTCGAGTGCGTCAGTGCGCCTGCGTACTTCTTTACCTAATCCGCTCATTTCGGCATTACCGCCGGCATTGTCTGCAATCGGTCCGTAAGCATCGGTAGCCAGGGTAATTCCCAATGTTGAGAGCATACCTACGGCAGCAATACCAATACCGTAAAGCCCCATGGAAATATTGGCGAAATCAAACCCGGAAGCAAGCCAATAGGATAAGATGATGCCTACTACTACTGCCAGTACCGGGATAGTGGTGGAAACCATACCTAGTCCGATACCGGAAATGATAACGGTGGCCGGACCGGTCTTTCCACTTTCGGCCAATCGTTGTGTAGGTTTATAAGATTGAGAAGTATAGTATTCGGTAGAGCGACCGATAACGATCCCTACTATTAATCCCACTACCACAGCAAAAGAGATGTTTACCCAGTTTTCCAGTCCCAAGGCCCAAAGGATAAGGAAAGTGGCAACAACAATCAGCACAGAACTTAAGTTGGTTCCTGTAGCTAATGAACCGAGTAGCTCTTTCATTCCTGCATCTTCTTTGGTACGGACAGCGAAAATACCGATGATGGAGAGTAAAATACCTACAGCTGCAATCAGCATAGGCGCAATGACCGCTTTAAACTGCATTACAGTATCATCCGAACCAATGAAGGCGGCTGCGCCCAAAGCGGCGGTAGCCAGGATAGAACCGCAATAAGACTCGTAGAGGTCGGCGCCCATTCCGGCTACGTCACCTACATTGTCACCCACATTATCGGCAATGGTGGCAGGATTACGGGGATCATCTTCCGGAATTCCGGCTTCCACTTTACCTACCAGGTCGGCACCTACATCGGCTGCCTTGGTATAGATTCCACCTCCTACACGGGCGAAAAGCGCTTGCGTGCTGGCTCCCATCCCAAAAGTAAGCATGGTAGTGGTGATGACACATAATTTGGCGGAAGGATTCAAGGTATCTGACGGAATACAATAATCCAATAATATATACCAGAAGGAAATATCGAGCAGTCCCAACCCAACAACAACCAATCCCATAACAGCTCCGCTACGGAAAGCCACGCGCAGTCCTTTGTTCAGAGAGTGCTGGGCTGCATTGGCGGTACGTGCTGAAGCATAGGTGGCCGTTTTCATTCCCAAAAAACCGGAAAGTCCCGAGAAGAAACCGCCGGTAAGAAAAGCAATGGGCACCCACGGATTTTGTAAGTTGAAGCCGTATGCCATGATAGAAAAGAGAATAACTAATCCCAGAAATACCAGCCCTACCACCTTGTATTGTTGTTTCAGATAGGACATGGCGCCCTGGCGCACATAAGAAGCGATTTTTTCCATTGTCGGAGTTCCTTCGCTTTCAAGCATCATTTGTTTGTAGAAATACCATGCGAGTGCCAATGCCAAGAGGGAGGCAATGGGCACAATCCAGAAGAGATACGTTTCCATACGCAGTATTGATTTAAAAGTTGGTTTTGCCCAAAGATAGAAAAAATAAATGATATTCAATAGGATAGGCAATATTTTTATCAATTAATATTTGCGGTACTTTTCTAATTAAGTTTAGGGGGGAATAAATATCAATATCTGTAACTTGGAACACATGTACCTGTTCCTGTGTTTCGTCAAAACACGATGAAAGGTAAACAAGACGTTAAAAAACAGTTTCACCACAGATCAAATCTGTATAATCTGTGGTGAATTTAAAACTCAGGCTTTGTATTTACCATACAGCTTATCTATCAGATCAGCGCGTCCTATTTTGCGCAATTCATTGATGATAGCACGTCGTTCTTCGGGTTTATACCAGAAAAAGAACATCCGTTGAGCCAGTTTTTCTTTTGGTGTTTTAGCGGAAAATACCGGTTGCAACGTATATGGATGATAACCTGTGTACCAGGTTTCAGTGGCTACAGTCATCGGAGTAGGAGTAAAGTCCTGTACTTGTTCCAGATGGAAATCCAATTTCTTGGTGATCACTGCCAGTTCTGCCATATCTTCTTCCGTACATCCGGGATGGCTGCTTATAAAATAAGGTATAATCTGCTGCCGCATATTCAACTCCTTATTTATTTTGTCGAAAGTCTTTTTGAAGTCATAAAATTGTGAAAACGAAGGTTTCCTCATGATTTGCAGCACTTGGTCGCTGGTATGTTCCGGAGCCACTTTCAAGCGCCCGCTGACATGATGGGCTATCAGTTCGCGGGTATATTCAGCCGTACTTCGGTTTACTGCCGGATCTTTGCTTTGATATTGTAACAGGTCATAGCGTACACCGCTTCCGATAAAGCTTTTCTTGATACCGGGAAGTGCGTCTACCGAATGATAAATATCCAATAAGGGGCGATGGTCCGTGTTCAAATTGGGACATACTTTGGGATGGATACATGACGGCCGTTTGCATCGCCGGCAAATTTTCTCATCTTTACCACGCATGGCATACATGTTGGCGCTAGGTCCTCCCAAGTCACTCAGATAGCCTTTGAAATCAGGCATTTCAGTTATGGCTCTCACTTCTCTTAAGATACTCTCTTTACTTCGGCTTACAATAAATTTCCCTTGATGGGCGGAAATGGTACAAAAGGCGCATCCGCCAAAACAACCACGGTGCAGATTGACCGAGAATTTAATCATGTCGAATGCGGGAATGCGTTTTCCTTTATATTTAGGATGAGGCATACGCGTATAGGGCAAATTAAAAGAATGATCCAGTTCGCCTTGGCTCATTGGAGGATAAGGCGGATTGACTACTACTGTTTCATTGCCTGTATCTTGCAAGATGCGGGAGGCTTCGTACTTGTTGCTTTCCTCTTCAATGAAGCGGAAGTTTTCGGCTTGTTTCTTTTTATCTTTCAGGCATGCTTCATGAGAGTGTAGGATGATATCTGGCTTTTCGTTCACACACTCAATTACAGAGTGCTCGGACGGAACTGATCCTTTCTTACGGATAAGGTAAGCCGTTTGTGGTATATCGTGGGGAAATATCCTTTTGTAAGGGTAGATGGGCTCCGTCCTGACTGTCTTTGCTTTCTTTCATTCTCTTGCAAAGTTCCGTAATCGGCTTCTCGCCCATTCCATAGATCAATAAATCGGCTCCGGAATCTATCAGGATTGATTTACGCAGGCAGTCCTGCCAGTAGTCATAATGGGTGACACGGCGCAAAGATGCCTCTATACCTCCCAGAATGACAGGTACGTCGGGATAGATTTTCTTTAAAATCTGTGTATAAACGATGCTGGGATATTCGGGACGCATGTCGTGGCGGCCGTCGGGAGTATAAGCATCCTCGCTGCGCAAACGCTTGTTGGCAGTGTATTTGTTTACCATGCTGTCCATGCATCCGGCGGACACACCGAAAAAGAGGCGTGGACGTCCCAGCTTCTTAAAGTCGCGCAGGTCGTCACGCCAGTTAGGTTGAGGCACAATAGCTACTTTTAAGCCTTGTGCCTCTAATAATCTTCCAATTACTGCCGGACCGAATGAAGGATGATCTACATAGGCGTCACCGCTGAACAAGATAACGTCCAGTTCTTTCCACCCACGCATTTCCACTTCTTTCTTGGTTGTCGGCAACCAGTCTGTAAGTTTGTATTCTTTCAATGATACGTATTGTTTTTTATTTTGCTACAGAGATAAGTTAGTTATATCTCTTCTTCATCCTTATTTTTCTCCTTCTCCCATTGGATATAAAGCAGAATAAGTTGATGAAGTCCGAAAGCTTTCATGTTATTATGATAAATTACATCAATGCAAAGGTCGAGCAATTCTTTATTATTTCCTTCCTCACTGGTTATCAGTGAGCGGATATTCAGCTTCAGTTTGTCCAGTACCGACTCGTCCACGATACCGTTGCTATCTATTAGATGCTGAAATAAAGCATATTTCTCAATAGTTTGCAGGTTCTCTTCTGAGATTTCCATGCTACGTGTGCCAGAGGCGTTAGTCTGTATAGTGTACATAGTCGTTAATTTTAATGGTTTATACGGACAAAGTTAGGCGTTTTTTATGAAATAACCTCTTATTTGTTCTTTTATTTTCGTTTAAAAATATCACTTGCTGCCGAAGAAGCCCAGAATAGCACTCATTACCCCGTGCTCTTTCCTTCCACTCCTTGATGCTTTCTAAAAGGGAAGCCTAGAACGAAGGTACGATAAGTACCTTTGTAGGCAATGCCGGCACTGTAATTTCCCGGATTGTAAACGAAGCAGATAAGCCGAGCCACCGGAGTCAGACAGTCGGGAGCGGGTACGGCATAGGTTTGTTCATTGATGGTACGGGGGATATTGAAACGGGTGCCGGCTCCGTATATTTCTCCCGAAGTGGAGTTGAGCATACTGCCTCCGAAACTATATTTCAATATGTTTTCGGTGAAGTTCAGTGCTGTGGGACTGTTCATGTTACTTCCTATATATGAACCGCTGAGTATCAGGTTGCCGCCTTTTTGGCAGTAGGAGGTGATCAGCTGCTGTAGGGTGTTGGAGAAGGGACGTCTGTCGGCTCCGAATATCAGGTCTGCAATGGGGTAATCTGCCAGCCGGACAAAACCATTTTCAACGGCTTCATCACTACACGACACAAAAGAGTACCCTCCGGTTGCCTGGATAGCTTTACCATGAATGAACGGATAGTCGAAAGTATTTCCGGCTATCAACCTTCCTTCCAGCTCGCTGTCGCTATACCCCAGCCCGTCTTTGGTTTCCCACCCTATGCGGCTACGGTCGAAGCTTTGTTGCGTTCCGCAGAAGGCGGGCGTATTTATATAAGGTATCCCCGGATCCGTATTCAAGTCAAAGCCTTGCAAGAAAGGAGATTCTACGGTAGCAGGTCCGCTCAGACGGTCGAATCCATTGACTATCAAGATTGTTCCTTTGCTTTTCTTTGCCTGATAGGCTGACAGGATTTCGGAAGGAAAACTTTCTCCCCCCTTGTTGACTGCGGTAACTTTAAAACTATATACCAGTCCCGGTTCGGCTTCGAAGATATATTCAGTACCGCGTACTAACGTTCCATTATCAAATCCACCATGTCCCAGGCGGGTGTAGACGATGTATTGTTGTGCTTGGGCAGTCGGTTCCAACGGATCGTCTACCGCTTGCCAAGTTAGTCGGAAGGTGTTTTTTCTGCTTCCGGGATGAATGGCAAAATTACTTACCGGTAAAGGTTGGACTACATAATCCGTTCCATGCATGGTACTCAGATATTTAGTACAGATTTGTAAACAGAACGCCCTACGGTAAACTTGAAACGCGGATCGTGTCCTAGTTTCAAATCGGCAAAGTTCTGATGGGAGAGGAGTTCCAGAATCATCGAGGGAACGGCAGGCAGACGAGTTTCGCTGTAATTGCGGTTCCACAGGCTGCGACGTTGCCACCGGATACCGAATTGGGCGGAGATATCCCGTTGCAGGCCGGTCAAGACCATATCTGCCAAATCACGGGAAGCATAACGGGAGATACCGGCGTTCAGTTCACCATTATTATAATCGGTGGTATAAATACCCAGCGTGCCTACTAAATCATCTTCTTTGGAAAAACCTGCATCGCTGTGCACTCCCAAGGTCATTTCAAAAGGAACGCCCAATCCCTTCTCCTTTGGATTGTACACAGAATTTCCGCTGAGATAATTGATTATCCGGCTGCGGGCGTTTATATCATCGGTATAGTCATTCTTACTTTCACTGGGACTGTAAACCGGATAGGGAAAGCCCGACCATTGTGCGGCGTAGCGTGCCCCTTCCAGGTAGCGGGGCAGGCCGCTGGTTTTTCCACCGCGCAATATGTTTCCCATTCCTCCGCCAAAACGGACAGCATCGGCGCATACCACTCCTTTTTGTCTACTCTCATTACTTAATACCACCATGCCGTAATCGTTGGTCCCTTTATCAAACTCGAAAGTGCCCAGGTAAACCCAGGTGCCTCCCCCCTATTTGTTGATTGACTAGAAATTCAGTGACACCCCCTTTATGGAAAACCAGATATTTAGCGTCACTCACACTTCCGGGTAAAGTCTGATAAGTCACATAGACGGCATATTTTCCTGTTTCGGGAATATGGGGAATCCATTGTGCAAAGGCTTTTTCCGGTTTTTTCTCGGTGGAGGCAAAGCGGGCTGTACCTTCTTCAAAAGGATTTTGTCCGTCCCGGTAAACCAATCGTTTTTGAGCGAATGCCGGGGTGGGGGCGGTTTCCATTTACCTTTCCGGCTTTTTATCTCCTGATAGATGCAACCTTGGGGATGGGTATCATTATCCACAATCACCTCATTGCGTTGCCAGTCACGTTCACGAGGGGTATAAACTATGGCTCCCGCATTTTCCAGCATGGGTATAATATAAGGTATGACGAATGATTGGGTGAACAAGTCTTCTGTGGTACAGAACAGGCGGGGACGTTGCCATTCCCAACATCCCTTGTCCTTTTTATAATATTTTCCGTGGCTTTGCCTAAAGGGCGATGTGTCTGCCTTCCAGTCCTTTGCCGGCAGTAAAGGGGCGGGAAATATTTTTTACCCATGGATTACCTTTATAATCTGTCCGTTGCCATAAGCGGCTTTTGTCCTGTTTCTTTCTCAGATAGTTGGGAATCAGGTCTTCGATTGATTTGCCATCGGCATAGATGGTTATATCGTAATAATTTACAGGACCGGGTAGGCTTTGTCTAAGTAACCGGTAGATAGCTTCTGTCTTTTCGGGGGTAAACGGTTGGTAGCCGAAGCTGGGGCTGGCATATACATTCAGTCATTTTTTTGTCATGATTTACTTCATAACGGTCTAATTTACACTTACCTATGTTGGCATAAGATGTTTCGTACCGGGTGAAAAAATCTTTTAGACGTTGTTCCACATTACCATCTAACCCTTGTGCCAAAGTGTGTGATATTCCTGCCATTACCAGCAGGAAGGACAAAAATATCTTTTTCATGTTGTTTTCTTCTTTATTTATGGTTGCGAAGTTAGGAATTTTTGTTAGTTTTGTCATTCTAACTAATCTATAATGAACCTAAATGAAACGAATTATCTTTAATTTCTGCTTCGTATGGCTGGCTGTTTCCGCTTTTGCCGGAAGTAAGGTAGTCGAAATGCGAAATTATGGTCTGGTACCGGACACACACGAGAATCTTTCACCCAAATTGCAGAAGGCGTTACAAGACATCAAGTCTCAAGTTGCTTTGGGTGATAAGGTCACTCTGCTTTTTGAATCCGGACGTTACGATTTCCATCCTGAAGGGGCGGCTGTCCGTGAGTATTATATTTCCAATCATGATCAGGACAATCCGAAAACGGTAGGTTTCCCTTTGGAGGATTGGAAGGGGCTGACGGTGGACGGACAGGGCGCCGATTTTATCTTTCATGGACGTATGCTTCCACTTTCTCTGCTTCGTTCAGAGAATTGTACTTTGCGTAATTTCAGCATAGATTTTGAGACTCCTCATATTGCTCATGTCAAGATATTGGAAAGCGGAGAGGAGGGAATTACTTTTGAACCTGCCGCATGGGTGAAATGCCGTATCAATGAGAAAGGTTTTTTCGAAGCATACGGTGAAGGCTGGTCCAGTGCTCCCCAGGGAGGGATTGCTTTTGAAGAAAAGACAAAGCGTCTGGTATACCGCACCAGTGACTTATGGTGTCCTATGGAAGGATTGAAGGAAATCTCTCCACGTGTCTACCATGCTCCTCAATGGAAAGACGCCCGGTTGAAACCGGGGACAGTGGTGGCTCTTCGTACTTATTATCGTCCTGCTCCGGGTATATTCTTGTCCAATGATAAAGACACCCGTTTGCAGAATGTGAAAGTGCATTATGCCGAAGGTATGGGACTGCTGGCCCAGTTATGTGAAAATATCACGTTGGATGAATTCAGCGTTTGTCTTCGTGGCGATAAGGATCCGCGTTACTTTACCACGCAGGCGGATGCTACCCATTTCTCCAGTTGCCGGGGGAAGATTGATTCTCGCAACGGGTTGTATGAAGGAATGATGGATGATGCGATTAATGTACATGGTACTTATTTGAAAATCAAGCAACGCCTTGATGACCATACGGTGATTGCCCGATACATGCATCCGCAAGCATACGGATTCGAATGGGGCGTGAATGGCGATGAAGTACAATTTGTACGTTCCGCCACCATGGAACTGACCGGTGGAAAGAACCGGGTGAAGGAAATCCTGCCCAATGACAAAGATACGGTGAAAGGTGCAAAAGAATATCGTATCACTTTTGCCGAGCCTTTGGATGCGGAGATTACGGATAAAGAAGGTTTCGGCATTGAAAACCTGTCCTGGTGTCCGGAAGTTTATTTTGCGGATAATGTCATTCGTAATAATCGAGCACGCGGTACGCTGTTCAGCACTCCCCTGAAAACGGTGGTAGAGCGTAACCTGTTTGATCATACATCAGGAACAGCCATATTGCTGTGCGGTGATTGTAACGGCTGGTTTGAAACGGGAGCTTGCCGGAATGTGCTGATTCGTAACAATCGTTTTATCAACGCATTGACTAATATGTTCCAGTTTACGGAAGCTGTTATCTCTATTTATCCGGAGATTCCCGATTTGGAGCATCAGAAAAAATATTTCCATGGTGGAAAAGGAGAAAAAAGGAGTAGTGATTGAAGATAACTATTTTGAAACCTTTGACCGCCCTGTCCTTTTTGCAAAATCCATTGACGGATTGATCTTTAAAAACAATGTGATCCGCCAGAATACGGATTATCCGGCTTTTCATCATAACAAGTCCCGTTTCCGCTTGCTTCACACCCGGAATGTGAAGATAGAGAAGAATAATTTTGAGGATGGGGATGAGAGTATAGCAAGAGAATAGATACAAATAACACTGATTATGCGGGTGAAAATACAATCCGCATAATCAGTGTTTTCATATCTGAAGAACTACAACGGAAGGGTTATTCTACTTTTCCGATGCTGAAGTTTTCAGGATATTTGCCTTTGAAATTCTTATAATACAATTTGACTTCACGCATATCCTTGTCCAAATCACCGCTGGGATGTATTACCTTTTCGGCTGTGATGCATTTCTTCTCGTAGTCGATAGCTACCAGAATAATAGGCAGACCGGCCCCTTGCGCAATATAGTAAAACCCTTTCTTCCAATTGGGATTGGCTTTGCGTGTTCCTTCCGGAGTGATAGCCAGATGGAATTTTTGACTCGATTTGGCAATTTTAATCATCTGGTCCACCAATGAAGTCTTGCGGCTACGGTCTACGGGAATCCCTCCCATCCAGCGGAAAATAGGGCCTAGAGGCCAGAAGAACCAGTCTTTTTTCATCATGAAGCCGGTTTCACGGCCAATAGCCCCCATAAACAGTTTACCGATAAACAAATCCCAATTGGTGGTATGCGGAGCTGCACAAATAATATATTTGTCATAATCGGGAACGGAGACTTTGGTCTTCCATCCCAACAGTTTGTAGTAGATAAAACTACAAATAGCTTTCTTCATTCTTTAAATCCGTGTTATGCTTTTGATGCTTTTTCCATTTCGTCTGCCACTATTTTATTTCTTTGTCCAGGTCTTCATGCAATCTCTTATAGAAGCCTTTTACATTGCCCGGCTCGGTGTGGCTGATACGCGGAATCAATGCCAACACGTTATGTATTGCGTGAATAACTGCTTCACGGTTAACACCTTCCATTAAGGTAGCAAAAAATAAATCGCTTGCTATATAGGTTATTTTTTTCTTTAAATTTCTTCTACTTGCCATAATTGTAATGTTTTTAAGTTAATACAAAAATCTAATTTCGCGGTAAAGTTAGCATTTTTATTTGTATACGTTTTCATATTTGCGAAAAAAGAGCGAAATTTGCACGTGATTTCTAAATGAGTTTATACACCTTTAAATAGAATAATAGAATATGACTAAAAGTGCATTACAAATTGCCAGAGCTGCTTATCAGCCCAAACTTCCTAAAGCGTTGAAAGGCGCAGTTAAAGTTAAGGAAGGTGAACCTACACAGTCTGTAGCTGACCAGGAAGCTATCAAAGCATTGTTCCCTAACACATACGGAATGCCGTTGATACAGTTCGTTGAAGGCGAAGCTGTTAATCTGCCTGCTATCAATGTAGGTGTAATTCTGTCCGGTGGACAGGCTCCCGGCGGACACAATGTTATTTCCGGTTTGTTCGACGGTATCAAGGCGCTGAACAAAGACAGCAAATTGTTTGGTTTCATTCTGGGCCCCGGTGGTTTGGTTGACCATAACTATATGGAGCTTACTGCTGATATCATTGACGAATACCGCAATACGGGTGGTTTCGATATCATCGGTTCGGGACGTACCAAACTGGAAAAAGAAGAACAGTTTGATAAAGGTTTGGAAATCATCAAAGAACTGGGCATCAAGGCATTGGTAATCATCGGTGGTGATGACTCTAACACCAACGCTTGCGTATTGGCAGAATATTATGCAGCCAAGAATTGTGGCGTACAGGTAATCGGTTGTCCGAAGACTATCGACGGTGACTTGAAGAACGAAATGATTGAAACTTCTTTCGGTTTCGATACTGCTTGTAAGACTTATGCCGAAGTTATCGGTAATATCCAGCGTGACTGTAACTCTGCACGTAAATACTGGCACTTCATTAAATTGATGGGACGTTCTGCTTCTCATATCGCTTTGGAATGTGCTTTGCAGGTTCAGCCTAACGTATGTATCATTTCTGAAGAAGTTGAAGCTAAAGATATGTCTTTGGATGATGTAGTAACTTACATCGCTCAGATTGTAGCCGACCGCGCTGCTCAGGGTACAACTTCGGTACAGTATTGATTCCTGAAGGTTTGGTAGAGTTTATTCCTGCCATGAAGAGATTGATTGCTGAATTGAACGACTTCCTGGCTGCTAATGCTGCGGAATTTGCTTTGATTAAGAAATCTCATCAACGTGAATATATCATTTCTAAGTTGTCTAAAGAAAACTCGGCTATCTATGCTTCACTGCCCGAAGGTGTAGCCCGCCAGTTGTCATTAGACCGTGACCCGCACGGAAACGTACAGGTATCATTGATTGAAACAGAAAAACTGTTGTCTGAAATGGTAGCTACCAAATTGGCACAATGGAAAGAAGAAGGCAAGTATGTTGGTAAGTTTGCTGCTCAGCACCACTTCTTCGGTTACGAAGGACGTTGCGCTGCTCCGTCAAACTTCGATGCCGACTATTGTTATTCATTGGGCTACACAGCATCTATGTTGATTGCTAACGGCAAGACCGGTTATATGTCTTCAGTTCGCAATACGACAGCTCCTGCTGCAGAATGGATTGCCGGTGGTGTGCCTATCACAATGATGATGAACATGGAACGTCGTCACGGTGAAATGAAACCGGTTATCCAGAAAGCGTTGGTAAAATTGGACGGTGCTCCTTTCAAGAAGTTCGCTTCACTGCGTGACAAGTGGGCTACTGAAACAGATTATGTATATCCGGGTCCTATCCAGTACTTCGGTCCTACAGAAGTTTGTGACGAGCCGACTAAGACTTTGCAGTTGGAACAAGGTAAATAATTCTGAATAGAAATATTAATATTGTAGGGGCGAGTTGTTTTCGTCCGGATACACTTCATGTTGTGTTTTCGGGGGATTCAGTTCGCCCCTGCTTTGAATAATTCGGTATATATCAGCACTAAATGAGTAAGCAACCGCCCATATCGGTGGTAAATAAGCCACGTAAGACAACTTCCCGAAAATCTTCTTCTCCGCGCAAATCGCGGAAGAAAGATGCTTCGCCTCATAAAAAGAAGGTAGTCAAGAAATGGGAAATACCGACGGGGCTTTATTATATCCTGATGGGAGCAATCACCGTTGTGTTTTTAAGTGCTTTCTTCTATTTCTTCATTCGTCCTTATTCTTATCGTTGGAAACCTTGTTATGGGCTGAAGGCATATGGTGTATGCATGCCGGCGGGTTTTCATATTCATGGTATTGATGTTTCCCATTATCAGGGAAATATTGACTGGCAACGACTGACTCAGACCCGTCAAACTCAATTCCCTATCCATTTCATCTTCATGAAAGCCTCCGAGGGCGGAGATTATGGTGATCGTGTTTTTCAGGCAAATTTTGATTCAGCCAAGGCTTATGGATTTATTCGCGGAGCTTACCATTTCTATAATCCGAAAACAGATCCGGTTCGTCAGGCTGATTTCTTTATCAATTCCGTAAAGTTGGACACAGGTGATTTACCTCCCGTACTCGATATCGAAAAGCGTGGAGATGATGCCCGGACTCTTCGTCGGGATTTAAAAATATGGCTGGATAAAATAGAGAGACATTATAAAGTAAAGCCTATTCTTTATACTTCTTATAAATTCAAGACCCGCTATCTTAATGATTCTATATTTGATTCTTATCCTTATTGGATTGCTCATTATTATGTTGATTCGGTGGAATATAAAGGCAACTGGAAATTCTGGCAGCACACTGATGTGGGTACACTTCCCGGCATTAAGGAAAAAGTGGATTTGAACATATTCAATGGCTCATTGGAGGAATTGAAATGCATGACTATCCGTTGAGGTATTTCATAAAAAACAGACTATCTGTTCGGTTTTAGGTGAAGTGTTCGTTTTCGGACATTGGATTTGTTTTCTATTATTTTGATTATCAATATGATATGACTTTGGCATATACTTTGTATTTGAGAATGGAGAAACAAAGTATGTGTATATTATGGTAAGAACGTATTTTAATCAAGCTTTTCATTTAATCAGGCAGAATCCATTGTTCAGTGGTTTCTATATACTTGGAACCGGATTGGCCATATCGATGGTTATGTTATTGGTTGTTATTTATTATATAAAGGTAGCAGGAATTTATCCGGAGACTAATCGTGCGCGGATGATGGTTATATCGGATGTGCACATGCAGAGTGTTGATAATTCCAATTCTAATTCGACGGGTCTGATAGCCTACAATATAGTGAAAGACCTTTTTTACAATCTGAAAGGTACAGAAGCGGTTTCTGCTATAGGAACTTATGTGGCAGGAGATGGTTATGCTCAGTTGCCTTCTTCAAAACATCGCATACCGGTAGTTCAAAAAGCAGTGGATGTTGCCTTCTGGAAAGTTTTCGATTTTGACTTTGTAGATGGAGCTCCCTTTAGCGAATCCGATTTTGCCAGTGGCATTCATCACATTGTCATTTCAGAGGAAGTGGCGCAACGGATTTTTAATACTTCGAAGGTGGTGGGCAAGTATCTTACGATAGATTTTGTGGAGTATAAAATATGTGGAGTTGTCAAAACCCCCAGTTATGCCACGGAACTGAGCTATGCACAAGTATGGATTCCATATACTTGTTTTCCGGGGTATGATAAGTATAATCAATACGATGCGCTAGGTGCCTATGAAGTAGTCATATTGGCACGTTCCTCTTCCGATTTTGACAGCATAAAAGCTCAGGTAGATGAATTTACCCGAAAGTTTAATGCTATTTCTCATGATGGCTATAAACTGCTTTGGCATGGACAGCCTTATGCTTACTGGAAAACATTATTCCGTGTGGACTCTATGACGGACTTGGATTTTATGAAGATTTTCCGTCAGATAGGAGCTGTTTTGCTGATGCTGTTATTAGTGCCGGCATTGAATTTATCGGGCATGATATCGGGACGAATGGAAAAACGTTTGCCCGAGATAGGAGTGAGAAAAGCATTTGGAGCAACGTCTTGTGTCTTATTTTCACAAATAATCTGGGAGAACCTGATTTGACTGTTATTGGCGTTGTCTGGGTTTGATTATATCTTATGGAATGGTGTTATTATCTAAAAATTGGCTGCTTACTTTGCTGGACGACAATGTGACGGCGTTACCTGATGGGGTAGGTGTGAGTATAACTCCTCAAATGCTGTTCAGTCCTGTTCTGTTTATGGCTGCCTTCCTGATATGTGTGATGATAAATTTGTTCTCAGCCGTTATTCCGGCATATCTTTCTCTGCGAAAAGATATTGTGTATTCCATTAATAAACAAAAATAAGAGGTTATGTGGCATCATATATTTAGAAACCTTTGGAATTCGCGTAAGCGTAATGTGTGGATATTGTTGGAGTTGATTGTTATTGCCATTGTATGTTGGATGGTAATCGATCCCTTATTTGTTATTTTCTATAATAAGTCGATTCCGGATGGCTATGAGGCAGATGGGTTGTACAGGCTTCAGCTTTCTGTGGTTCCTTCTGATGAAGAAATTCGCCCGGAAGATTTCCGGAAATTGATGGAACGGCTTCGAAGTCATGAGCAAATCGAATCGGCTACTTATGTAGTTAATAACCACTATCCTTGTTCGCGTGGAAACAGTTTTTAATAATCTTACTTTGGACACAATGAGTGTTCGTGTTGCTTTTATGGATTTTGTTCCGCACACCGATTTCTTTCAAACCTGGCGGATACGTTCGGTCAAAGACGGTACTTGGGAAAGTCTCGAAAATGCCGAATATACGGTGAATAGTATTTTGATGACTTCGGATGCTGCCGCTTGTCTTTCGCCCGATAAAGATCTGACCGGAGGTGTGGTTTATGCGAGAGATAGTGTTCCTCTGAAGGTAACGGCGTTGATTCAACCGGTCAAAATGAAGAGTTGTATGCAACCTTATTATCTTCGTCTCAATGCACGTACTGACGGCATTCCGTCATGGGCCTATGAGGGAGGTTTGATTGTCTTTGCCCGTACAAAACCCGGAGTTGCGGAAACTCGCTTCATTGAGGATTTTATTCCTTGGATGGAAGAGTATTTGGCAGTGGGGAGGTTGTTTATCAGCAAGATTGAACCTTTCAGTAAAGTACGTGAGCAAAGTGATTTAAAAGAAGGAGCTACCAGTGAGATTCGTATTAAATATGCCCTTTGCTATTTCTTTCTGGTGAATTTGTTTTTAGGAGTCAGCGGGACATTTTGGTTGAGTACCCGTACACGTCGGGAGGAAATGGGAGTGAGATTGTCTTATGGGGCGTCTCCTAGACATATTCGTCTTTTATTATTGGGTGAAGCCGGTATGTTGACTACTATAGCAGTATTGATAGGTTGTCTTGTTTATTTTCAATGGGTGCTGAAAGATGGATTTTATGTGTTGTCGAGTATGACGCCCGGTGATAATATGCGTTATATTACTAATCATTTTACAGTTCATTTTCTGATAGTGTCGTTGATTGTATATCTTATCATGATGATAGTAACATGGATTGGAGTATGGATACCGGCTTATAATATCAGTAAAATATCTCCTGTAGAAGCACTGAAAGACGAATAATGTTTTTATATTTGCCGTATGAATATAGTAATGAATATATTGTGGATTGTTTTGGGCGGACTGTTTATTTGCATAGAATACATTATAGCGAGCTGTTGTTGATGGTCACCATCATTGGAATTCCTTTTGGTCTGCAAACATTGAAGCTGTCAGTTTTGGCATCTTTGTCCGTTTGGTATGCAGGTGCGCAGTTGCCCCGGCGGTGAGGGTTGCTTGAGTGTTTTGATGAATATACTTTGGATATTGGTAGGAGGTATTGGATAAGTTGTCTCATTTAGCTTTTGGTTTGTTATTATGCATCACTATATCGGTATCCATTTGGTTTGCAACATTTCAAGTTGGCTGGACTGGCACTTACTCCTTTCGGGAAAGAGATAGTTTAAGTCGTGCTGTCATAGAAAAAGAGTGTGTCAAAACGTGAATAATACTGTCGTTTAGTTCGTAGGGGCGAGGTTCGCTCGCCCGAAAACAGTTTACTTTGTGTCTTCGGGCAGGCAAACCCTGCCCCTACAGCTGACGATGGGATAGGCCGGTTTAGTTTTGGCACACTCCCTTTTTCTATGAATGCTATTCTACTCTTTTATGATAAATGCTAATATCCGGGATTCTGTTTGATGTTCGGATTCTTGTCGAGTACATCTGTTTGAGAGAATGGCAAATAACGGTTCTTCGGAGCAAACTTACGTGTTTCAATTGTTGCTGTGCCTGTAACTTCTGCACGTTTGTACGGATCGTTTTCACTGTAATTGATAGCACCGGTAATACGTTTTAAATCACCGTTCATTAAAGTTTCTGCCAACATCTTGCCACCGGCGTCTTTCCAACGCAGGATATCTGCACGGCGTAAACCTTCACCTGCAAATTCTACGCAACGTTCACGACGAATCAATTCACGTAATTTATCCTGAGTATCATATTTAGTTCTGACTACTTTAGGCATACCTACGCGTTCACGAATCTGGTCGATATAGTTGTACACTTGATCTGATGGACCGTTTAATTCGTTTTCGGCTTCTGCCCAACTTAACAGTACTTCTGCATAACGGAATATGATAACACAGGCAGCTGTATTCCAAATATTAGAATACTGTTCGTATGGATCTAGATATTTGGCCCATGTTAAAGCTGTTTTTGAGGCATTGTCTGTATAAGTAGGAAAGTTCTTGTTTTTTGAACCGTCTGCCAGCTTCTCATCCAGTGTATTCAATATCTTTCCTCTCCATTCTTGTCCGGGATAAAGAATAGTCATATCCATGCGCGGGTCACGATTGGCAAAAGGATGTTTGGCATCATAATAGCCTGTAGCTTCTTCTTTAGTCAAACCATTGTCCATTTCATACATGTCTACCAAATTTTGAGTAGGAACAATTGAAGACCATCCTGCATCATCATTATTATACATTTGACCAATAACGCCCAGTCCGAAGACACTTTCGAGGCGTTGATCTGCCAATATGATTTCTTTAGAATCTACACCTGTCAGTTTGAATAAGTTTTCATAATCAGAATCCAGTTCGTATTGTTTTAAATCGATGATAGCCTGAGCTGCATCTTTTGCTTTCTGCCAGTCGCCGTAATACAATGCTTCGCGCATTTTGGTTGCCAAAACTGCTCCTTTGGCAATACGTCCGCGTGCTGCCGGAGTGGTGTTGATGGCTGTAAGTGCATCGTCCAAGTCCTGTGCTATCTGTTCGCGTACTTCTGCTTCCGTATTACGCGGTACCTGTGCTTCTTCGGCCGTAGTATAAGAACCGATGATAGGTACACCGCCATACCACCAGTTCATAATGAAATATCTATAGGCACGGATGGCTTTGGCTTCTGCTATCAGTTCTTCTTTCTTACCTGCAGTAGTGAATTCTACATTGTCGATGTTTTCTAACACTGTATTACAACGGCGGATAATGGCAAAATCATAGAATGAAGCACCTGTGTTACCGCTGGATAAGGAACCGTCTCCCCAAGGACGCCATCCTTCCCATGAAAAATTATTGTAACCTATGTCGGAACCGCAATCTAAATAAAGAATGGACGATGGATCTAATAATCCATTGTAGCAACCTACTACAAAACTCTCGGCATCAGTTTCTGTTTTCCAGGTTGTTGCAGGAGAAAGGGCATCTTTCGGAGCTGTATCCAGAAAATCTGAACATGAAGCAGACAGCAATGCGATACCTGCTAATAAATATGTTGATAAACGTTTCATATTATTCTGTATTAATTAAGTGATTATAAAAAGTTTAGAATGTAATGTTGACTCCGAATGAATGTGTTTTATTCAAAGGGTAACTAGACAAACGTTCACTGACTGTTTCCGGGTCTACATTAATTGGCATATCGTCAAATGTCAGCAAGTTTTCTGCTGAATAGTATACACGCAGATTCTGAATACCCCATTTCTCTATCCAATTTTTAGGAAGAGTATAGCCTAATTGTATGGTTTTCATACGGAGATAGCTTGTGTCCATAATCCAGAAATCGGAAAGTACATTTGAAGCTTCACTTGGAGATACACGTGCTTCTGCTATGCGTGGCATGCTTGCATTTTTGTTTTCGGGTGTCCAGCTATCCAACCAGGCAGTTGACGGATGTCCTGCGCTACCGGAGAATTCACCGAATGCTTCCTTGGTAAATGCATATCCTACACCGGCAGCACCATTGAAGTTCATTGACAAGTCTACGTTCTTATAACCGACATTAATATTGAAGCCAAATGTGAATTTCGGATCTTTGGTTCTATAAAGCTCGCGGTCATCAGCCGATATTTTACCGTCACCGTTTGCATCTACATAGCGTAAGTCACCTGCCTTGAAATCTTGTCCGAAAGGATATCCGTCCATTGCAGAGTATTTGGCTTGCCATGCAGCAGCTTCTTCATCAGACTGGAAAAATCCGTCTGTGCGATATACGAACCATGAATTAATGGGAGAACCTACTTCGCGCATAAAACTGCCGTCAGCCATACGGTCTACTCCACCTAAATTTTCAATGGTATTCTTGTTGTAGGCAAAGTTTCCTGAAACACCGAAGGTCCAATCGTTCCATGTATCGTTGTAGGCCAATTGAACTTCAATACCACTGTTCTTCATTGCACCTACATTATCTTTGTATGCACCCAAGGCAAATTCTTTAGGTACGGAGACATTCATGATGATATCTGTGGTCTTTCTGTTGTAGTAGTCAATAGAACCAGTCAGCTTATTGAATAAAGTGAAGTCTATACCGATACCCCAAGTGGTAGCTTTTTCCCAAGAAAGAGAAGCCATTTTGTATGAACCTTGATAGTATCCTGTCACTAACGAACCTCCGAACGGATAGTTGGCGCCGAGGTTGTATGTATTCATCCATGGATAGTAGTCTCCTCCGGTCGGAGTACCGTCTCCCAAAGCATCCTGGTTTCCCAGCTGACCCCAAGAACCGCGAATCTTAAGGCTTGACAACCAACTGTCTCTTAAGGTTTCCATAAATGATTCTTCACTGATGCGCCATGCACCGGAGAATGAAGGGAAGTATCCCCAACGGTTGCCCGGAGCAAAACGAGAAGATGCATCGGCACGGAAGTTAGCTTCGAATAAATATTTTCCTTTATAATCGTAGTTGATACGACCAAAGTATGACAACATATTCAATTCTCGTGTAAAACCACTATTGGTTTGAGTAGCAGTTGCACCTGCATTCATATCGTCCAATTCATTATTTGGGAAATTTTCACGGTACATATCATTGTAGCGTACATCGTATGCTTCTGCATGATAACCTAACATTGCTTTTAAGTTGTGATCACCAAATTGCTTGTCGAAATTCAACAAAGCATCAAAGTTATACCGGGTCCAGTTTGTAAATGACTCAGTTAAGCTGTTAGGACGTGCGGCCTGTGCCGGGTCATTATTGATTTTCTTTACGAAAGCCTTGTAGTGTTGGTCATCATTAACATAAGCTCCCGATACGGTTGCTGTAAGGCAATCCAAAATTTTGTAATCAACAGACAACATACCGGTAAAGTTCTGGTTATATTTATCTACTGTAGATTTTGAATCCAACCATGCAATCGGGTTACCGTCATTTGTTGAACCGTAAGTTCCATCTTCATTCTTGATAGGAATCATCGGGCTTAGGATGTTGAGCTGACGGATAATTTGGTCTGAAGAACCACCACCATAGTTTGAGTTAGGGTCTTTATAATCATTCTTGATATAGGACAAATTCATACGCACATGCCATTTCTTGGTTATATCTACGTCTAAATTCATACGTCCGTTGAATTGGCTTCGCTCTGAATTCGGAAGGATACCCGTCTGCCCCAGATAACCGACAGAAGCCATATATCTTGCATTCTCTGTACCACCATTGATACTTACATTGTGCTTATGCAGAACACCTGTTTTATAGGCAGCATCATTCCAATCGGTATTAGGATGTCCGTATGGGTCGGAACCATTCTCGAATAAACGGATGTCTTCGTCCGAATAACGATGTGGGTTATTATTATCATCGTCAATGCGATTGTACAGTCTGGCATAATCGGCAGAGCTTACACGGTCAATGGTTGCCGTTGCATTTTGAATACCGACATATCCATTGTACGAGATACGGGGAGCACCGGTTTTTCCGCGTTTGGTAGTAATCAAAATTACACCGTTAGATGCTTTAGAACCATAGATAGCTGCAGAAGAAGCGTCTTTCAATACGGAGATACTTTCAATATCATTCGGGTCAAGGTCGTTCATGGAACCACTTTCTACACCGTCAATCAAGATATAGGGAGATGCATTATTCAACGTTCCTACACCGCGGATTCTGATATTACTTCCGTCTTCACCGGGACGTCCCTGACCTGCAGTAATTGTTACACCCGGCATCAAGCCTTGCAAACCGCTTGATACATTCGAAATAGGGCGATTGGTTAACTCATC